>Ga0181538_10002353_pt1 | contig 19728 bp, 11 predicted proteins | sample PEATcosm2014_Bin_40_FD_119773 | JGI IMG/M metagenome (GOLD analysis project Ga0181538, IMG submission 119773) | Peatland microbial communities from MTU Mesocosm Facility, Houghton, MI, USA - PEATcosm2014_Bin23_30_metaG | ecosystem: Environmental > Terrestrial > Soil > Wetlands > Peat | place... | reverse complement strand
TCCGGCAACGTGCTCTCCAATCCTCCCCTGCTCTGGGACATTGACTCCGATCCCACTCTTTCCGGAACCAAGTTCATCGCGGAAGCCTGGGATGCCGCCGGCCTCTATCAAGTTGGCAGCTTTGTCGGCGATAGCTGGCGGGAATGGAATGGCAAGTTCCGCGACGACATGCGCGACTTTTTCCGCGCCAATAGAGACTCCGTCGGCTCTTTTGCCGAGCGCTACATCGGCAGCCCCGATCTCTATGGTCACAAAGAGCGCGAAGCCGAGCAGAGCATCAACTTCATCACCTGCCACGACGGCTTCACGCTGAACGATCTGGTCTCCTATGACCATAAGCACAACGAGGCCAATCTCGAACAGAACCGCGACGGCACAGACGACAATCGTTCCTGGAATTGCGGCGTCGAGGGCCCCACGGACGATCCCGGAATCGAAAAGCTGCGCAACCGCCAGGTGAAAAACTTTCTCACCGCCACTTTGCTTTCCATCGGTATGCCTATGGTTTCCATGGGAGATGAAGTCAGGAGCACTCAGCAAGGCAACAACAACGCCTATTGCCAGGACAACGAAATCAGTTGGTTCGACTGGTCATTGCTGAACAAACATGGCGATGTGCAACGTTTTCTGCGTCTGCTGATCGGCCAGCGTTTGCGGCGGGATCTAGCACCGGAAATGCAGCGGCTCACCCTAGTCGAGTTGCTCCATCAAGCGCAAAAAGAGTGGCATGGCGTCAAACTTCATCAGCCCGATTGGGGGCCGGATTCGCACTCGATTGCCTTCGGCCTCGATTTGCCCCGGGAAAATCTGCACTATCACAATATCTTCAATGCATTTTGGGAGCCGCTCGATTTCGAACTTCCGCGTCTGAATTCCGGTGAGTACGATCCCTGGCGCCGCTGGATCGATACCTCACTGGATTCGCCGCAGGATATTTCCTTGTGGCACGCGGCCACGGTCGTGCCCGGTTTTGTGTATCGCGCCGCGCCACGCTCCGTCGTGGTCCTGTGGGCGCAGATCCGCCCGCGTTAAGCACCTTTGAATTGTGAAAGGGAACAGGGGCATGCGCCGCGCGGGGCGAATCGCGCTGACAGCAGACTCACTTCTTGTCAGCCGTTTCCGTTTCCACTGCGCTCCGAACTGTTCGATGCCTTTATCGCCGCGTGGTTTGGCGGAAACGCCGTCGAGTTCCGCAGGACGAGGCGCGTTTTCAGGATGTATTCGGTGCCCTCCGGCGCCGGCGTTTCTCTCTTTACTTCCTTCAGCAGGGCGTTGAAGGCCAGCCGGGCCAGTTCCGTCTGCGACATTTGTACCGTGGTGAGCGGAGGAATCATGAAATCCGCCATGCGGATATCGTCGAAGCCCACCACCGATAATTCCTGAGGCACCGCGATCTTCAGTTCAAACGCTTCACGGATCACGCCAATGGCCGTCATATCATTCGAGCAAAGAAGCGCTGTTGGCCGCTCCTGGAGCCGCGAGAGCTTCTGCAGAGCCCTCTTCCCGCCTTCCAGCCGGTGGTCTCCCTCGACCACATATTCCGGCCTAACCGGCAAGCCGATTTCACGCATCGCGTCTTCAAACGCATCTTTTCGAGCAATCGCGGACCTGAGCGCCAGTGGCCCCGATACGAAGCCAATTCGTTCGTGGCGCAGGGCCGCCAGATGTTGAATGGCCTGACGGATTCCGTCCGCGTAGTCCACGCGAATATTACTGACGCGCGGCGCCTTCGGGCCAACGTCGACGAACACCAGCGGCAAGTTCCGGAAGCGCAGATGGTCCAACAGTTCATCTTCCATTCCGAATGTCAGGATGGCCACACCTTCCACGCGTCCTTCAATCATGCGGCGCACGGCCAATTCCATGCGTTTAGGATCGTGAATCGTGGAAGTCAGCAGGATCTCGTAGCGTTGTTCGACCGCCAGGGTTTCAAACGTCTGCACAATTTCCGGGAAAAAGGGGTTGGTGATTTCCGAAACGATCAGCCCGAAGGTACGGCTTCTTCCGGAGACCAGCGTGCGTGCCTGCCGGTTGGGGTAATAGCCGAGCTCGGCGACGGCCTTCCAGACGCGTTTCGCCAGGCGCGCATCTACCGTCGAAACCTGGTTTACCGTGCGCGACACCGTCGCGGTGGATACTTTCGCTCGCCTGGCAACGTCCCGGATGTCCACTCGAAGTGCTCCGCCTCAGTTACTATAATCTATCACAGTATACGTTATCTCAAGCCTTTTTAACGAATTGGCTTGGCCTCAAGGCTTAAGTGTGACACCCCTCCACTCATTCCAGTTCAGAGTGCCTCTGCCCGCTGGCGCCCGGTGCCCGAAGTTGGCTGTAACAGGGCAATAGAAGAAAGGCGAATCGGGTGCAGCCAGAAATTGGTCTTGACAAAATATTTAATAATGTATACAGAGTAGGGTAATTCTTGACGTTCAGGCGGTGTGTTGGGGGCAGATGCGAAAACGTTTACTGAAAATTCCTTTGAGCGGGCCTTCCTGGCAGAGCGCCAATCGTGCTGACTATCTGCTCGGTTCTGCCGGTTTCCGCCTCTCCTACACATGTCACGAGCCGTATTTGCTTCCGTTCAGATCAAGTTTGCGGGGTGCGTGATGTTTGCCGGATGGACTAAGAATTCCGCGTTCTCAAGAGAAGGGAGAATGTAATGCTGCATTTATCGGGCCGTGGAAGGGTTCACGCGATGTTGTTTGGTTTAGCGCTGCTGCTCCTGTTGAACGTTTGCCCTGCTCTCGGGCAGATGACTTCGCTGGGAACGGTGACGGTAACTGTTTACGATACCCAGGGTAGCGTTGTGCAAGGCGCGAAGCTCACCCTGATAGAACTGGCTTCCAATAAGGCGTACGCCGCAGATACCGAGCAGATCGGCAGCGCCAGTTTTGTGACACTTCACATCGGTACCTATCAACTTTTGGTATCCAAGCCCGGTTTTAAAATCTCCGTCGAGAATTCCATCGTTGTTGAAGGTGGCCGGACAACCGACGTCAAAGTCACGCTGGAAGTAGGGCAGGTCATTGAGAAAGTGGTTGTCGACGCGGGAGCTTCCCCGCTAATCGACACTACTTCCAGCGCTATGGCCTCAACGCTGGACCTGAAGCAAATTGAGGACCTTCCGGTGGAAGGCCGGGATATCAGTTCGCTCGCATTCTTGACTGCGGGATTCAGCGGCGTGCCAGGCAGCGGAACGTGGGATGGGCTGCCGATGATCGCGCAGGGCAACAGCATCGACGGCGTCACGTCTTCTACGAGCCGCATGAAATTTGCCGGCAACGTACAACCTGGACTCCAGGCACGCCTGGAAGATCTACAGGAAATGACCGTGCAGACCAGCCAGATTGATCTGAATCAAGGCATGGGCACCGCGACAATGCAGGTGAATTTCGTGACCCGGCAAGGCTCCAACAATTATCACGGACGAATCTTTGAAGATTTTCGGAATAGCGATCTCGACGCCAATAGTTGGCTAAATAACGCCAGCCTTCAGCCGAGAAACCCGCTCATCCTTAATGAATTCGGGGGATCGGTTGGTGGTCCAATTCTAAAGGACAAGTTGTTCTTCTTCGGATCTTTCTCGATGGCCAAGCAGCCCGGTGGCTATCCCGCAACCAATTCCTATCTGACGCCCAACGCGCAGCAGGGCATATTCACCCTGCCATCAACTGTGAATAATGCAACTCCAACTGTTGTCAATCTTTTCACGCAAGTGGCGCAGCCTGCAGGCCTTCCCGCGGCCGTCAATTCCCAAATCGCTACCGAGCAAACTCTCATCAATGCAGCCGTCACTTCTGGTGGGGCAACCCTAGTTCCCACCACCGACCCCAATCTTGAAACTGTTCGCTGGAACGTGGCTTCGCCCACAACGAATTACTTCCCCGCGTTCCGCGTAGACTACGATGCCACAGCAAAGGTGCGTCTGGACCTTTCGTTCGAGAACACCAGGATAAGCCAGCCGAATGCTGCCCCGCCGCCATTTCCTGGTTCAGGTTTCGCCAACCGCGTCGCCAACAACCGTTCCAATAACTACATCTCTTCTTTCGGCGTGAATTGGACGATCACACCAACCCTCACCAACCAATTCCGCGGGGGCTACTATTACAACGCGTTTTGGTATGACGTTGGAGGTCAAGCGCTCTGGGCTCCGCCAACCGCATTGCCGCAAGTGAGTTGGGCACTCGGCGCGTCTGGGCAAACATTTAACCTGCCGACATCAACGTATTATCCCATCATCAATGCGATCGACAACGCTGTGTGGGTTCGCGGCAAGCACACCGTCACTTTTGGCTTCAGTTTCATTCGCGAGCAGGACCATTATTGGAACCCGCCCGACGGAATTCAGAACGATACACTCGGGCTGGTCAATGGGGACCCGGCGCTCAGTGCTTTTGACACGTATTTCGCAAGTGCTGCTTCCGGCGACCGCAGTGAAGCAGAGAACCTCTACGCAACACTAATCGGCCGCGTCTCCGGCGTCGCGCCCATCGGCAGCGGTTTTCCTTATCAACCAAAGACAGGCCAATACGCTACGGAACCCGGACAGGCGTACAACCTCGATGAACTGATCAAAGCGTGGGGCCTCTATGCCCAGGATTCCTTCCGCGTTACACCGCACCTCACCATCAATTATGGCTTGCGCTGGGACTTCACCGGCGATGACTACGATTTGACCAGCGCTTATCATGGCGCCACTCCGGCCGAGATTTTTGGACCGTCGGGCGTCGGTAATGTCTTTAAGCCGGGAACGCTGACCGGCGATTTGAACCCTTCTTACGACGCGCGCAGCCACCAGTACGCGCCGTGGAACGTCAGCCCACAACCAACCATCGGCATTGCCTGGAACCCAGACTACTCGGGTGGACTCCTCGGAGACCTGGCCGGAGGGGGCAAAACGGTCGTCCGAGCCGGCTTCAGCATCAAGCGCTTCACGGAGCCGCAGCAGTACTTCTGGAACAATGCCACAAATCATGGCATCGCCTATTTCCAGTACTTCTCGTTAGTGCCGGGGACTGGCCCTGGGACGTTTAATCCCGGTAGCCTCAGTCTGGATCAGACCAGCGGCATCCCCAAATCTGCTTATACATTGTCTCCTCCGGCGTATGCCGCCGACCTTCCACAGACCGACTGGACGTGGAGCTACTACTGGGGTGGTTCGGGCATGGATCCCAATATCCAACAGCCTTATCTTGAAGACTGGAATGTGGGGATTCAAAGGCAGCTTACGCCCCAGAACGTTCTTGAAGTGCGCTACGTGGGACACAGGAGTCTCCACCAGTGGATCTCCACCGACGAAAATGAGATCAACATTTTCGAGAATGGCTTCCTGAATCAGTTCAAAGCGGCGCAAACCAACCTTGCCATTAACCAGGCCCATGGCATCAGTTCTTTCGCTAACAATGGGTATCCTGGCCAGCAGGCTTTGCCGATCTTTGACACAGCTTTTCAAGGTGTGGGCAGCGCGAACGGCTACGCGAATTCCGTATTCATTACGGACCTGACGCAAGGAAACGCGGGGGGATTGGCAGCCCTTCTTGCGGTTCCACCAGCAGGAGGCACAGCAGCCTACCTTTGCAACATGGTGGGTTCTTCGCTCTCACCCTGCGCAAATCTGGGCTACTCCACCCCAGGGGCCTACCCACTCAATTTCTGGCAGGCCAATCCGTACGGCCAGGGATCCGGCATAGGGACCGGCAGTTACCTTTCGGCGCAGGGATATGGCAACTATCACTCCCTGCAGGTGGACTTCCGCCAAAAACAATGGCACGGCATGCAATTTGACGTGAATTACACCTACAGCCACACACTTGGCATACAGCCAGACAATCAATGGCTGGGCACGGTTACCGTGTTTACCATTCGTGACCTCCGGCAAAGCTATGGTCCGACTGCGTTTGATATTCGGCACGTGGTTCATGGCAGCGGCACCTATGATCTCCCCTTCGGTGCCGGAAAAGCTTTCTTGAACCAGAGGGGAGTGGTAGACAAGGTGGTCGGCGGTTGGTCTTTGGGGACCATCCTGACTATTCAAAGCGGACTGCCCTTCCAGTTGTTCGGAGGGTACAACACCTTTAACGACTACGGAGACGGGGGACTCAATTTCAGCGGCGTCTCCGCATCCCAATTGCAAAGATCCGTCGGCGTGTATCACGTCAATGGCCCTTATTCCTACGTCATTAATCCCTCTCTTTTGCAACCCACAAACAGTTGCCCCAGCAGCTACATTACGGGGGTTTGCCAGAATACGACTCCAGGCACTTTTGGAGTGAACCCGTGGCTCTACGGTCCCCACATGTGGAATGATGATCTTTCTCTTTCGAAAGACGTTGCGATTACCGAGAGATTCCACTTCAAATTCCAGGCGGAGATGTTGAATGTCTTCAACCACCCGAACTGGGGGACACCCGGTGGGATTGGCGCGAATAACCTCCTATACGGTAATTTTGGCACCGCAACCACCCAATCGATGGTATCGAACAGCCCCAATGGAGGCGCGCGGCTGATCGAGCTACGCGCCAACATTTCGTTCTAACCTTCATACCAGCCCCTCTTAAGGCCTGACGGGGAGGCATTCACTTGTGGAAATCCCGCAGTATCGCGGGAAATCCAGTGAATGCCTCTTCTTGTTGTTGCATGCATTTCAGACCAGGTTGCCAGGACTGAAATGCGCCCGCGTCCATTCTTCATCCGCGATATACTACGTGTCGTCGCAGAGTTTTTTCTTGCGCCTTTATGAGCAGATTTCTTCGCATCGCATTTCAAGTATCCCTGGCCATGCTCTGCCCGATCGTCTTTCTGTTCGGGCAGCACACCGCGCCGCCTGTGCCCGCGGCTTCCACGCCAGCGGTCGAACATGCGATTGACCTGGCCGCCAAAGGCCAGTGCCAGGAAGCTCTGAAAGTACTGAGAAAATCGGCCACCCATGTTTCTGATAAACAATTGAAGTACTCCGCCGAAATTGCCACCGCACGCTGCGCCATGAGCCTTAACGAAACGGACGCCGCTGTGGAGACTCTATTGGCGCTGAATCGCGAGTTTCCCAACGATCCGCAAGTCCTGTACCTCTCAACGCACTACTATTCCGAGCTGGCGGATAGGGCCGCGCAGCGGATTGCTTCCGTTGCACCTTCCTCCTACCAGGCGCACCAACTGGATGCGGAAGCCTTGGAGTCGCAGGAGAAATGGGACGATGCTGCCGCCGAATACCACGGCATCCTCGAGAAAAATCCCAATGTTCCCGGGATTCATTACCGCCTGGCGCGCATTGCACTTTCGAGGCCGCAATCTCCTGCTACGACTGCGGAAGGGAAGAAAGAACTTGAGGAGGAGTTGCAGATTGACCCAACGAACGCTCCCGCCGTGTTTTTCCTCGGCGAACTGGCGAGGCAATCCGGCCAGTGGGACGAGGCCATCGCACGCTTCACGAAGGCCGCCGAACTCGACCCCGGTTTCGCTGAAGCGCATCTCGCACTGGGCATCTCTCTGAATTCCGCGCAGCGTTTTTTAGAGGCTGTCGCTCCGCTGGAAAAGTACGTGAAGATTCTGCCCGAAGACCCGGCGGGCCACTACCAGCTTTCCGTGGCCTACGCGCGCACAGGCCGCAAGCAGGAAGCCGTGCGTGAAATGGCGATTCAGCAGGAACTAGTCCAAAAGAAGCCGGGCGGCACTCCTCACCAATAAGAGGCCGAGACAAATAACTGGAAAATAGAAATCAAAAAAAGGACCAATACGCCCAAAGAGAGATGATCTCGAGACGCCATATCCTGCAAATGCTGAGCTGCTCGGCCCTCAGCGCCGGCCTTGGCCGAGGCAAGTTCCCACTCATATATGCTCCGGCCGGAACCGCCGATGCACTGCCCTCGTTTGAAGAAATTCCGGCAAAAGCATCCGGCATTACCTGGGTTCACGATAGCGGCCCTTCCCCCGATATGTATCTGCCGGAAACCACCGGTCCCGGTTGCGCTTTTCTGGATTATGACAACGACGGTTGGATGGACATCTACCTCGTGAACAGCGGGCCGTGCGATTTTTACAAGCCTAAGGTGCCCATCCGCAACGCCCTCTACCGCAACAACCGCGATGGAACCTTTACGGACGTAACCGAGAAGGCCGGCGTTCCGGGGAATGCCTATGGCATGGGAACTGCTGTCGGCGACTACGATGGCGACGGCTGGCCCGACCTGTACGTCTCCCAGCATTCACACAGCATTCTGTACCACAACAATGGAGACGGCACCTTTACAGACGTGACGGAAAAAGCTGGCGTCGCCGCCCCGGGAATGGCCACCAGCGCCGTTTGGTTTGACTACGACAACGATGGCCGCTTGGACCTCTTCGTCTGCCGCTTCGGCAATTTCGAGAAGTCCACCAACATTACGTGCATGTCCGGCATTCATAACCGCGTTTACTGCAAGCCGACTCCGTACCTCGGCAGACCGTGCTGGCTCTTCCACAACAACGGCGACGGCACGTTTACCGACGTCACCAAAGAATCCGGCATTGCCGCTTGGCCGGCAAAAGCCTGGGGCGTTGTGGCGGCGGATATCAACAACGATGGCTGGATGGACCTCTTCGTCAGCAACGACACACTGCCCAATTTTCTCTTTGCCAATCGCGGCAAAGGCCGCTTCGAGGAGATCGGCATGCTCGGCGGCGTGGGATACAACGCGTTTGGCCAGCCCCGCTCCAGCATGGGAGTGGATGCGGCCGATTATGACCAGGACGGCTGGATCGATCTGTTTGTGGCCAACGTGGATCATGAAGCTTATTCGCTGTACCACAACCTCAAGGACGAGAGCTTCGCCGATGTGGCCAACGGTTTCGGCATCGCCTCTACAACCAACCTCATGAGCGGCTGGGGCCTGAAGTTTTTCGATTACGACAACGACGGCAATATCGACCTGCTGCTTTGCAACGGCCATCCCGATCCTTCGGTGGAAGAAAGATTCCCCGAATTGAAATATGAAGAGCCCATGCTCCTGTTCCGCAACGACGGCAAGGATTTCAAGAATGTGAGCGCACAGAGTGGAGCAATCTTTGCAAAAAGCATGCCAGCACGTGGGCTTGCTCTCGGTGACTTTGACAACGATGGTTCCGTGGATTTCCTAATCACTACCAACAACGGCGCTCCCGCGCTTGTGCGCAACAACGCAGGCCGGGCGAATCATTGGCTGGGCGTGCGCTTGATTGGCCGCAAAGCGAATATTGACGCCATCGGTGCGAAGCTGACTTACCAGGCGGGCGATTTGCTGCGCCACTGTTTCAAGGTTGGCGGAGGCAGCTATCTTTCCTCGCACGATCCGCGCGTCGTGCTTGGACTTGGCCAGCATACCAAGCTCGATTGGCTGGAAATTTCGTGGCCCAATCCCAGCGGAAAAACCGAGCGATTTACAGACCTTCCCACCGATCGCTATATTACGATTGTGGAAGGCACGGGGAAGTGGAAGTAGCCGAGCAGGGAAGTAGGCAAGCCGTGAAAACCCACCACTCTTTTTCGCTGCGTGGCTTGGCTGCGGGGGTGCTGGCGTTCATCGGGTTTGCGGCCACACCTTTGTCGCAAGCGCAGGTCCAGCCGGGCAGTGCGACTCCTCAGGTAGAAATCAACACCAGCCCTACTGATGCGCAGGCGGAAGCTGCTCTTCGTACCGGCGTGGATTTGACGCGCCGTGGTCAATTTGCCGAAGCTATCCCACATTTCCTTGCGGCACACGGTCATGTTCAGGACGAATTCGTGGCCGATTTCAATCTCGCTCTTTGTTACATCGGGACGAGCGACTTCCCGCGCGCCATTCAAACGCTCACCGCGATGCATAGTGAAGGCAAGGCCTCGGCTAACGTGGAAAATCTCCTTGCCCAAGCCTACATTGGGAATGGCCAGTCCGAGGATGCCTTCGCCGCCTTGCAACGAGCCGCGCAACTCACTCCCACCGATGAAAAATTGTATGTTTTCGTGAGCGATGCCTGCGCCGACCGCCAGGATTCCGCCTTAGGCCTTCGCGTGGTTGATCTTGGACTGCAGCACCTACCCAAGTCCGCGCGACTGCATTATCAACGCGCGAATTTTCTCGCTGCCCTCGATCACTTGGATGACGCCGTTGCGGATTTCGATCTCGCCGCCTCTCTCGATCCCCATTCCGAAGTTGCCTTCGATGCTGCCGCCCAAAAGAATTTTCTCGAGGGCAATCTGCCGGCTGCGATTCAAGCGGCGCGCGAAGCCGTTCAGGAACACCATGCAAACTATTTAACCCTGGCAATCCTCGGCGACGCGCTTCTGCGCACGGGCGCAAGCCCCGGACAACCGGAATTTGCGGAGGCGGAATCCGCTCTGAAGGAGTGCGTGGCTGTGCGGCCCAACTACGCCCGGGCGCTCATTGCCCTCGGCTACCTGTTGCTTCTCGATGACAAACCAGCCGAAGCCCTCCCTTATCTTGAAAAAGGCCGCCATCTGGATTCACGCAATCCCGCGGTCTACAGGCACCTGGCACGCGTCTACAAAAAGCTGGGCCAGCCGAAACAAGCACAGGAAATGCTCGCTATCCTCGCCGACCTGAATGCCCAGGAAGTCCAGAAGATCAATTCAGCCCCGGGTGAGCGCAAGGCGATCCCTGGCCGCGATCACACATACCCATAAGTGTAGCTACGGCGGAAAGCGCTGTTACTTTTTCTTTTGGTAGCAGAACATCAGCTCGGTCATGTCTGGATCGCGCGCAACGATTTGCGCGGTAGTGAGTGAATCGGCGAGACCGGCAGGCACCGTGCCAGGCAATTTGTCGTTCGATAGAACGAAGCCGCCAGGGTTCAGCATCAGCGACATGTTGACGCGGGCGAGGGACTGCTCGAAGGCGTTGAAGTACACGAAAATATTCGTGCCGATGATGAGGTCGAAGCCCGGCTGTGCACCGGGTTGCAGATGCTGATAAACGATGTTCATGTCCAGGGCCGTGACGCGGCGGACAATCGCAGGCCTGATTTTGACGGCGCGCGTTTGTGTTTCTGCGGCCGCGCCCGGAGGCACGGCGATGGGTGCGACGGATTCCCCGATGTGATCGCCAAGTTTCTGCCAATAGTTAACGAACCCACTGCGGTATTCGGAAGTATGGCGGGCAGAAGTGTCCCAGGGAAGCTGAACCGTATAGGAGCGGCCTGCTGCGGCGTTCTTTCTGGCCCGATCAAGATGAAAGTTGACGTCGGAGCTGATGTCGAGCGTGTAAAGCTCGACGGTGGCGGGATCGGCCAGGCCCAGCCGGAAAAGGGAATCCAGCACGGCAAAAGGCTGAATCGTCTGCAAAGGATAAAAGTCGTTGCCCTTTTCCTTGTTGGCGAAATCCAGGCCCGGGCCGACCACCGCGACGCGATGAACGCTGCCGGGTTTTAGCAGGCCCTGTTCCGCCATGTGTCGCAGATGCTCATCAATCAGATAATCGGGCCAGAGATTGGTGTCGAGAGAGATGCCGCGCTGCTGAAAAAGCTGAAAGCGGGAATCGTCCTTGGGCTGTGCAAGATAGTGGAGATACTCATCGCGGAGCCGGGCCAGATTATCGAGCAGGTACTTTTTGATCTTCTTGCGATCCTCGGGGGTCTTAAAGGAATAGCCCTTCTTTTCGAGGAAGGCGCGCATGTGGGCAATGCCCTCGTTGGGGTTGGAGGAAGCCATTGCGCGAATCAAGTCATTAGCTCGATTCTCGGCGAAAGCGTTGACCAGGGAACTGCTGCCATATTTGGGCAGGTACTCATCGTCAATACGGTATTCCTTGGTGAAGGTGACACCGAACCGCAGAAGATTGGTAAGCGTGTCCTCTTCGCCGCGATCCAGCCGTTCGCGAATTTGATGATCCTGTTTCAGCACCCACGCCGACCATGCGGCGGCATCCTGTGTTGCAGGACCCTTCAGATCGGCAGGTAGTGAACCAGACATGCCGGAGAGGACTGGACGAGCTTCTTCGAGAGACATGAATTGCGATTTGAGTGAAGACTGAGCGCAAAGGGCGCAGGGAAAGAAGCAAAAGGAGAGGATTGCGCCCGCCAGAAGTCTGGGAGTTTTCATTGCCGCCTTCCAAAGCTAGTTGGAAATGGGTGCATGGGAGCCGGATTTCGCCTGATCGATCAACTGCTGCACTTTGTCGCGCGCAGCGTAGTTTGGATTGGTGTCGAGCAGTTTCTGCCAGTCTGCAATCGCGCCCTTGGTATCGTTTTTGCCTTGCCACTTCACAATCCCGAGATTGAACAGGGTGTTGGCCTTGTTGGGCTCATATGTGAGAGCCTTATTGAACTCAGCGAGCGCGGTGTCCGCATTTCCCAAGTACCAATATGCCGTCCCCATATCCGTGCGAACGGCGGTGTTGGCCGGCTGCAGCTTAAGCGAACGCTCGTAATAATCGATTGCCGTCGGGTACTGCTTGATGTCGTAATAGATGTTGCCGATGCGGATGAGCACCTCGGCATTGTTGGGATCAGCTTTCAGGCTCTCCAGAAGGGGAGCAGCCTGCGTGTCCGCCATCTTCTTTAATTGTTCGGGAGTGGGCACGGTGGCCAAAGGCCCGAACGGACCGGCCGGTGGAGTACCGCTGGGAGCAACCGGAGGCGCCACTGCACTCGCGACGTGTGCCGAGCCGGTCGATTTGTGGATGAACCAACCGCCCGCCAGTCCCAGCAACAGGCAGATCAACGCGACGGCGAAAGCCTGAGCCGAGGTCCAGTTCACGCTGGCAGTTGTTGTTTTGATCTCGGGCACTGTGTGACTCCTTCTGCTCTGAATGCTGGCGTGGGCTAGTTCTTCACCTGGCCACCTGCCTTGGCTTCGGCAATCATTTTTTCGACGATGGGCCGGCGATCCAGGTCGGGATGTGCCTTGAGTAGCGTTTCCCATGCAGCGATAGCCCCCGCAGCATCTTTCTTCCCCTTCCAGCGAATCATGCCCATATTAAAAAGTGAATTTGTGTCCTTGGGATCGTATTTCAGCGTCTGGTCTAATTGCGCGAGCGCCCCATCAACGTCGCCGTCGTAATACAAGATCGAGGCAAGCTCGGTGCGAACAGGAATGTTCCTCGGATCCAGCTTAAGCGATTTATCGTAGTACTGAGCGGCTTGCTTGAACTGGTGCATCGAACCATAGATTGCCCCGACTTGCGCCAGCAGGGCTGGATCGTTTGGAGTCGTTTTGAGTTTCTCGAGGAGCGGCGCGGATTTGGCGTCGGCCACGGCTTTCATCTGTTCCAAGGTTGCTGCTGGATGGGGAGCGCTCGGGCCGCCCACGACGGCAGCGGGGCGAGCGACGTTGGCAGCCTTGCCGATGGGCATATAGTAGCCGCCGACCAATCCCAGGACCAGACACACGGAGGCGAGGAGAGCTACTTGCCCCGGGGTCCAGCTCGACGTGGGTGACGGCGCCGTGTTTTCCGCATTGTTGGCCATGAATTCGACTACTCCTTTACCCGGTCGGTCGTCCTCGCGCCTGTTAGTTTGGCCGCGAGGGAGCGGATAACGAACCCGGTCCGCTCGCGGACTGAACGTGGCTTGCCTATGGCAACCCGCTCCATCGTAGCGGCTATCAGTAATGCATTCAATATGTTGCCTGTGCAGCGCCGATCGATCCCGGGATTAGCCCCAGAGAAGCAAAATAAAGGCCAAGCCAAGCTGCGCGGAGAGAAAAGGGTATGGTGTAGAGCGCACGGGGCGCCGTAGTATTCGTCACACGCAATTGTGACACATATCACGCAATCCGGTTTTGCAGTTCGGCAAACAAGTCACTGGGCTCTGGTAAAAGTCTGTAAGGTTTGCGATACAATAGACGCTCGCATGTGTGAGAGCTTCCATAGCGGACGGCCCTTCGCCACGGTGACGCGGTTAAGCCTTGGCCTGCTTTGCCTCTGTGCCTGTGTACCACTTTTGGGTCGTGCCACCGCTGCGGCTGCCCAAGGGACTTTTGCCGGCGCGAGCGGTTTCGCACCACGATTTGCTATCGCGGACTTCGACGGAGACCGCAAGCCGGATATGGCAACGATAGAAATCGAGCGAGACGCGGTAATTGGGACGCGCTACTCCATCCGGTTGCAACTGAGCGCGGGTGAAGAAACAGCGATTGGAATAAACGGGCCGCAGGGCGGGCTGTTGTTAGAGCCGCGAGACGTCAACGGTGATGACGCGATAGACCTGATCGTTACCACCGCCTTGGATTCCCGGTTTGTAGCCGTGCTTTTAAATGATGGACACGGAAATTTCACGCAGGCTCGCGCGGGACAATTCCCAGCACTCGAGAGGGATGAAAGAACACGCTGGAACGCCGCGCGTGAACTGGAGGGGGAATTCAGCGCCCTGCAAGTAACCCGGTGCACGTTTGGTATCGAAGGTCTCGCTGTGTGTGGCACGAACGCGCAGTGCAATGCGAAATTATTGCTAGTGGGACTGCACAAGATGAGTTTAGCGGACTTTCGTCAAGGGAAGTCTGGCCGCTCGCCGCCTGCGATCGCCTCCTGTTCCTGAGTTTTTTCACTCTATCTTCGTAACATCTATTTAATGTATCTGGAAGTATTGTTCCGCTTACCCTTCGCCCGCATCGAAGCAGTATTAGAGCGAGGAGTTGGCGGTAACACGGGGAAAACTGAATTCTTGCGGTACGCCGGGAGGCGATTCCATGACGAACAAACGCTTTGCATGCCTTGCGAGGGTATGCCCAGGGGTATTGCTGGAGGGCGTTCTGTGCGTGGCATTGACTTTTGTACTCGCCGGGTGCGGGGAGGACAAAGCGAACCAGAAAGCTGAGGCTCCGCCGCCGGCCTCTGTCGAGGCGGAGATGGATGCGAATAACTTCAAAGTTGAGCACCCCGAACAGTTTCCGTTGGCGACGGCAGTTGAACATAAGACAGTGCCTGCGCTGAATGTTACGGGTGTGGTGCAGCCCGATATCGCGCGTGCCGTGCCGGTGATCTCGTTGGCCGCTGGACGCGTGGTGGAAATCAAGGCCCGTTTGGGGGACGAAGTAAAGAAGGGACAATTGTTGCTCAGAGTTAGGAGCAACGATGTCTCGGCTGCCTACCAGGCTTATCTGAAGGCTGTGAATGACGAGCGTCTGGCGCACCAACAATTGGAACGAGCGCAGACTCTTTACGAAAAAGGTGCCATCGCAAAAAGCGCACTTGAACAAGCCGAGGACACCGAACAGGACACCAAGGTAGATCTCGATACGGCCGCCGAACAGTTGCGGCTTCTCGGCGTTGACAAGGACCATCCATCCGGCATCGTGGACATTTACGCGCCCATCTCCGGGGTGATCACAGACCAACAAGTCACCAATGCTGCGGGAGTTCAGGGTCTGGGCGCTCCCAATCCCTTTACCATCTCCGATCTTTCCTATGTATGGATTATTTGCGATGTCTACGAGAACGATCTGGATGCCGTGCATATTGGCGAGACTGCGGATATTCGCCTGAATGCCTATCCCAATAAGGTCTTGAAAGGCCGCGTTGACAACATCCTGCCGGTTCTCGATCCCACCATCCGCACTGCAAAGGTCCGGCTCGAGGTGGCTAACCCCGGATTGCTGCGCGTCGGCATGTTCGCCACTGCGACCTTTTATGGAAAGCAACCCGAATTGCGCGTTGCGGTTCCCGCATCCGCCATTTTGCACTTGCATGATCGCCAGTGGGTTTATGCACCCGTAAGCGCAGGACATTTCAAGCGCCTTGAAGTGGTTCCCGGAGACATGCTCCCCGGGAACCAGCAGGAGATTGTTTCGGGCATCAAACCCGGAGACAAGGTCATCGCGGACGCACTGACGTTCCAGAGCACGGTTGAACAGTAATGATACGTAAGCTAGTCGATTTCGCCCTGGAGAACCGGCTCCTTATTCTCGCGCTGGCGCTGATGCTGTTTGTGTGGGGCGCAGTTTCGTTCCATCAACTTCCCGTCGAAGCGTACCCAGACGTTGCGGACAACTATGTCGAGATCATCACACAGTGGCCTGGAATTTCGGCGGAGCAAGTCGAGCAGCAGGTGACCATTCCGCTGGAAATCGTGATGAACGGGATTCCGCACGTAACGCATCTCCGCTCGTTCTCGCTGTTCGGGCTCTCCGACCTGAAGCTCATCTTCGATGACGACGAAGACAACTTCAAGAACCGCGAGAGGGTTCTGGAGCGGCTCTCCCAGGTTTCTCTGCCGCCGGGCGTGCTGCCAAGCATGGGCACGGACTGGAGCCCTGTTGGGCAAATCTATTTTTTCACTTTGCGCAGCAGCAATCCGCAATACGACGTCATGGAGCTTAAGTCCATCGAGGACTGGGTAGTCGAAAAGAATCTGAAAGCCGTTCCGGATATTGTGGACGTGGCCAGTTTCGGCGGGCCGACACGCGAGTATCAGGTGCGTGTTGATCCCAATAAACTGATCGCTTATGGCCTGAGCCTGGCGCAGGTCGAGCAGCAACTCACGAACAACAACATGAATGCCGGCGGCAGCTTCGTCGAGGCCGGTCTGCAGCAAATCAACGTGCGCGAGGTGGGCCTCGTCGGAACTGTGCAGGACATCGAGAGCACGGTTATCCTGACCAAAAGCGGCACGCCGATTCGCGTGCGGGACATCGCCTTCGTCACGCAGGGACCAAAGATTCGCCTGGGCCAATTCGCCCGGGCGATTCACCGCGAAGATGGAAGGATTGTTGACAACGACGACGTCGTCTCGGGCATTGCTCTCTTGCGAAAGGGCGCCGATGCGGAGAAGGCCTTGGAAGGCCTCCACGAAAAAGTGCGGGAATTGAATGACCACATTTTGCCTGCGGGCGTAAAGGTCGTTCCATTCATCGATCGAAGCGAATTGTTGCACTACACAACTCAAACGGTGCTGCACAATTTGACGGAAGGCATCATCCTGGTCGTCATCATTCTGTTTTTGTTCCTCGGCAATGTCCGCGGAGCGGTCATTGTCGCGCTGACCATTCCATTTTCTTTGCTGTTCGCCGCAACATGCCTCAAGTTGCGGGGCATTCCCGCGAACTTGCTGTCTCTCGGGGCACTGGATTTCGGGATGGTTGTGGATGGCGCCGTGGTGATGGTGGAAAACATCATCCGCCATCTGGGCCATCAGGAAAATGCCCTCAAGACTCCGATGGATCGTATACGCGATGCCGCGCACGAGGTGCAGCGTCCGGTCTTCTACGCCATCGCCATTATTATTACGGCGTACCTGCCAATTTTCACGCTGGAACGAGTCGAAGGGCGCTTGTTCAAGCCCATGGCCTGGACGGTGGCTTTTGCTTTGCTGGGGGCCTTGGTGTTCTCGATGCTCGTCGCACCGGTGCTGGCGAGTTTGTTTTTCCAGAAGGGTGCCCGCGAGTGGCACAACCCGGTGATGGAATTTCTCACCAGGATATACCGTGAGGCAGTGAAGTGGGCCATCGAGCACCGTCTGATCAGTGTGGGCGTGGCGCTGGCAGGCTTGCTCATCGCTATCTATCTTTCCGTCAGCGTGATCGGTTCCGAATTCCTTCCGCATCTGGATGAAGGGGCGCTGTGGGTGCGCGGCACGCTTGCTCCCAGCGCCGGACCCAGCGAAGGAATTCGCTTGTCCAACCAGGCCCGCATTTTACTTTGCACTTTTCCCGAGGTAACGGAATGCACCAGTCAAACGGGGCGTCCGGATGACGGTACGGACACGACCAGTTTCTTCAACACCGAATATTACGTTGGCCTGAAACCCAAAGAACAATGGCGTCCTGTGTTCCACGAGGACAAGGAAGAGGTAATCGCGGCCATGAACCGCGAATTGGAAAAAATCCCGGGCGTAATCTGGGGTTTTTCCCAACCCATCGAAGACAATATGGAAGAGGCGGTCAGCGGCGTTAAGGGTGAACTGGCCACCAAAGTCTACGGCGATGACCTGAAGGTCCTCGAGGCAAAGGCGGATCAGATTCTGAACGTCATGCGTGGGGTCAAGGGAATCGAAGATTTGGGAGTTCTGCAAGTGCTTGGCCAGCCTAACTTGAACATAGCCGTCGACCGGCAGCAGGCCGCGCGCTATCAGGTCAACGTTGCGGACGTTCAGGATGCCGTCCAGACCGCGGTGGGCGGAAGCGCATTGACTCAAGTTCTCCAGGGAGAGGCGCGCTACGATTTGGTATTGCGTTATCTTCCCCAGTACCGTGGCACCAGGCAAGCCATTGAGAACATTCGTTTGCTATCACCCTCCGGCGAGCGCGTATCTCTTGCACAGCTTTGCAGAATCGAGGAACGAGACGGCGCTTCGGAAATCTACCGTGAAGGCAACCAACGCTTTATTGCCATTAAGTACAGCGTACGGGGACGGGATCTCGGTGGTGCTGTCGAGGAGGCGATTCAGAAGGTAAACGCCCAGGTGCAGATGCCGCGCGGGTATCACATAGATTGGGAAGGGGAATACGAGAGTGAGAAACGCGCCGGGAAACGTCTTTTCGTCATCGTGCCAATCACCATTCTGCTGATTTTTATAATCCTCTATTCCATGTTTCGCTCGTTCAAATGGGCGCTGCTCATTCTCGCCAACGTGGCGCTGGCGCCTATTGGCGGCACGCTAGCGCTATTAATCTCTGGCACGCACTTCAGCGTATCCTCCGGCGTTGGTTTCTTGGCGCTTTTCGGAGTGTCCGTACAAACCGGTGTCATCATGCTGGAGTACATCAACCAATTGCGGGTAAGAGGTCACTCCATCGAAGAATCCGCAATCGAGGGCGCCGTGCTCCGGCTTCGGCCGATTATGATGACCATGCTGGTGGCCACGTTTGGATTATTGCCTGCAGCCATGTCGCACGCCATCGGTTCCGACTCGCAGCGGCCGTTCGCCATTGTGATCGTCGGCGGCCTCATCTCCGATCTGGTGATGAGCATCTTTCTTTTGCCGACGCTGTATGTCTGGGCCTCCAGAGATGGCGACAAGCTTCCCGAAGCGGAGATGGACTTCGAGGAAAGTACCTAATAGCTCTCTCGTTTTGGATATTTGCAGCTTGCCCAGCCGCTTCAGCCTCTGCGCAATATACGAATGAGCTGCCCTCCGCGCGAGCGAATTGGCAAGAAGTGACTCGGAAAAGTGAACAGCACGCAGTGACGCACGTCACAACAAACGATGTCCGACTGCCCGGGTCGTCCTTGCCCTTCTTTCATCGTACTTTCCATTGATTTCAACTGCCGCGCAGCCTACCATTTTCTTGATACCTTTCTGAAAGCTTGCCCGGAGAAACCTAATGACCCGCAAAATGTCTATCGTCGACGGCAACGAGGCCGCCGCAGCCGTCGCCTACCGCCTCAATGAGGTGATCGCCATCTATCCGATCACGCCGTCCTCCCCGATGGGGGAGTGGTCCGATCAATGGAATTCTGAAAAGAAACCGAATATTTGGGGCGCCATCCCGGATGTCATTGAAATGCAAAGCGAAGGAGGCGCGGCGGGTGCGTTGCATGGCGCACTGCAGGCGGGCGCGCTGGGCACCACCTTCACGGCATCGCAGGGCCTGCTCCTGATGATCCCCAACATGTTTAAGATTGCCGGGGAATTGACCTCCGCCGTAATTCACGTCGCCGCGCGCACCGTGGCCACGCATGCTCTCTCCATTTTTGGTGACCATAGCGACGTGATGGCCACACGCACCACTGGTTTCGGTCTGTTGGCGTCCAATTCTGTGCAGGAGGCGAGTGACTTCGCCTGCATCGCCCAAGCCGCTGCGCTCGAATCTCGTGTGCCGTTTTTGCACTTCTTCGACGGCTTCCG
>Ga0181538_10002352_pt1 | contig 19746 bp, 17 predicted proteins | sample PEATcosm2014_Bin_40_FD_119773 | JGI IMG/M metagenome (GOLD analysis project Ga0181538, IMG submission 119773) | Peatland microbial communities from MTU Mesocosm Facility, Houghton, MI, USA - PEATcosm2014_Bin23_30_metaG | ecosystem: Environmental > Terrestrial > Soil > Wetlands > Peat | place... | reverse complement strand
TTTAGTCATTAGGATTCAGGAATTAGGGTTTCATTTTTCCCGCAACTGTGTTTTCATTTACGCCACAACAAACCATGAGTTTTGCCAAACAATTCCTCGACGAGGTCCAGAAACTGGTCGCGCAACTGAACATCGACGCCATCGAAAAGGCGGCGGATGAACTGGCGCGCGTGCGCGAACGCGGCGGACGGCTGTTCATTCTAGGTGTTGGCGGTAGTGCGGCCAACGCCAGCCACGCCGTCAATGATTTCCGCAAAATCTGCGGGTTCGAGGCCTACGCGCCCACCGACAACGTTTCTGAATTGACCGCGCGCACGAATGACGAGGGCTGGGCGACGATTTTCGCCGAGTGGCTCAAAGGCAGCCGGCTTAGCGCGAAGGATGGCCTGCTCATTTTCTCCGTCGGCGGCGGCAATCTGGGAAAAAATGTCAGCCCGAATCTTGTCAGCGCCATTCAACTCGCCAAAAAAGCCGGCGCTTCCGTCGTTGGCGTCGTCGGACGCGACGGTGGCTACACGGCGAAGGAAGCGACCGCTTGCGTCATTGTGCCGACCGTTAATCCGGTTCACGTGACGCCACACAGTGAAGCATTTCAAGCCGTCATCTGGCATCTGCTTGTGTCGCATCCCAAATTGAAAGTCGCGCAAACCAAATGGGAGAGCACAAAGTAAACGCGGAAATGCGACGAGCGGTTTTTCTCGATCGTGACGGCGTCATCAACCGTGCGTTGGAGCGCGATCGCAAACCGTATCCTCCCCGGAACCTGGACGAATTTGAAATTCTACCCGACGCTGCCATCGCATGCGCAAAACTTAAGCAAGCCGGCTTTTTGCTGGTCGTGGCAACGAACCAGCCCGACGTTGGCCGCGGGACGCTCAAAAGGGAAATTGTGGAAATGATTCATGCCGAAATGTGCCGCCGGCTTCCGATTGACCGCGTGGAGGTTTGTTACCATCCGGGCGGGGAGCAATCGAATTGCGATTGCCGCAAGCCCAAGCCCGGCATGTTGTTGCGGGCGGCGCGCGAGCTGGGCATTGACCTCGCGCAAAGCTGGATGGTGGGCGATCGCTGGCAGGACGTGGATTGCGGTTGCGCCGCCGGGTGCCGGACGATTTTCATTGATCGCGGTTACGCGGAGGAACTCCGGCAAAAACCGCACTTTTCGGCTGGCAATCTGACCCAAGCCGCGGACATTATCTTGCGTGAATCGAAAAATCACTGAAGTTCACCGGTCACTTTGAATCATGAGCACATTGAAAGATTTGAAAGTAAAAATTTTCGCCGATGGCGCGGACAAGGCGGGCATGCTCCAATTGAACGCCAATCCACTCATCCAGGGCATGACCACCAATCCCACGCTCATGCGCAAAGCCGGGCTGACGGATTTCGAGGCGTTCGCCAAAGACATCCTGCAAAGCATCACGGTGAAACCGATTTCGCTCGAGGTGTTTTCCGATGAGTTTCCCGAAATGCGACGGCAGGCGCTCAAAATCAACGGCTGGGCGAAAAACGTCTATGTCAAGATTCCCATCACCAACACGCGCGGCGAATCGTCGTTGTCGCTGGTGCGCGATCTGGCACACGAAGGCGTGAAACTCAACGTTACGGCCATTCTCACGCAGGAGCAGGTCGCCGGTGTCGCGCAGGCGCTCAACCCCAAGGTGCCCGCCGTCGTGTCCGTGTTCGCCGGGCGCATCGCCGACACGGGTGTTGATCCGATGCCCCACCTGCGCGAGGCCAAAAAGAAACTGGCCGGCCTGCCTCAAGCCGAGCTGCTTTGGGCCAGCGTGCGCGAGGTGCTGAATATTTTTCAAGCCGACGCCTGCGGCTGCGACATCGTGACCGTGCCGCACGACATTTTAAACAAGGCGCTCAAGCTCGCCGGCATCGGCCTGAAGGAAATGTCGCTCGATACTGTGAAAATGTTTGCCGCGGACGCAAAGGCGGCGGGATTCACTTTGTGAGAATTTACGATGTTGGATTTACGATTTACGAGGTCGTCCGAATTTCGACACTGGTGCGTAAATCGTATATCGTAAATCGAAAATAATGAGCCTCCTTACGTCGGCTGCTGCAATGTTCAAATCAGTTTGGTCACCATCGCAAACACATCCTCGACCTTCACCGATGCCATGCACGCCAGCAGTTCCTCGCGCGTGCCTTTGATGCCGCCGCCATCGTAACGGTAAAAATCCAGCCCATGCCCGTTCACAACCGGATTTTTCACGAGCGTGAAGGGATTGCCGTACGGAAAATTTGTCACGTTGAGCGTTGGCGCTTCCATAACGATTTGATTCGGGGCTTTCATCGCCGCAGCCAGATGCATCAATGCCGTGTCCACACTGAGAAAGGAATGACAACGCTTCATTAACGCAGCCGTTTGACGGAAACTTTTCGCCCCGACTTGAAACACACGGTCGCGGTCGGTTTGCCCCAGAATCACCTCATGGTCACTGGTTTCATCCGGACCACCGAAAAGCAGAACGTTGATGTCGCGCCGGTCGCGGTTCAAACGCCGGATCAACCCCGCGTAATTTTTCAGCGGCCAGCGTTTGAGCGGCAGGTTTTTCGTGCCGCCGGAACCGACGTGGACGCCCAACAGTTTTTGTCCCGCTAATTTATGATTCGCCAGAAAATCGCCGGCCCATTTTTCATCTTCCAGCGACAGGAAAATTTCGACTTCGTGAATTGGTAATTTTTTTTGCGCCCCGAGCAACGGCAGCACGTCGAAATTATTTTCAATCGAGTGCCGCGTGTAATCCTGCGGCAACGTGCGGTTCACCAGCCACCGGTCAAGTGCGCCGAAACATTCATATTCGTGGCTGATGCGCGTGGGCGCGCCGACAATGCGGGCCGCCATGCGGTAAAGCCTCTGGCTCTGTGGATGCGTGTTGATCGAGACGTCGTAATGCTCGCGCCGCAGCGACCAGAAAAATCGTAGTGCCTCCAGCTTACCGGCAGTGTCCAGTTTGCCGGCGGTGATGAGGTTCTTCTGGTGGACGCGATTGAGGTGCGGATTATTTTCCAGCAGGTCCCTGGAACCGGCCCACAACACCAGCGCATCAATCGTTGCGTCGGGAAAATTCGCGCGCAACTCGTGAATGAGCGGCGTGGTGAGCAGTGCGTCGCCGATACCCGACAGGGAAATGACCAGAATTTTCATTCAGATGAAACCACGAAATACACCAAACACACAAAAGGATTACAACAGACATAACCGCCAACGCAGCGGTTTTTTCGTGTCATTTGGTGTGTTTTGTGGTTCCTCACAATCGTGAAATTTTTTCCAGCAACGCTGTCGTGGATTTGCCGGGCACCAGCGGGAAAATCACAATTTTCCCGCCCGCCGATTCGACCACGCGGCGCTCGTCCTGGTTCAACGTGTCCAGGGTGTAGTCGCCACCTTTGACATAAATATCGGGCCTGGCCGACGAAAGGAATTTTGTCGCGGTTTTGTCAGCAAAGATGCAAACACCGTCCACGCTCGCCAGCGCAGCCAGCACGGCAGCCCGGTCGGCTTCGGCATTCACCGGGCGTCCCGGGCCTTTCAACTGCCTCGCTGCGGCATCACCGTTGACACCTACGAGCAGGGCGTCACCGAGGTTGCGTGCCGATTCGAGATAACTCACGTGACCCAGATGCAGGATGTCGAAGCAGCCATTAGTGACGACCAGCTTTTTGCCGCTTGTACGCATGGTATCGCGCCATGCCGGCAGTTTGTCCCACGCAATGATTTTGTCCCGGAAATGCACGGCGCAATTTTTGTCCACTTGCCACCGCTTGGCAACGTTCATATTCATGCTTTCGCAGCCAGCCGGTTCCCCAGTTCCTTCGCCATGCGCTGCAAATCCTGCGCTGTATTCTGCAAGGCTTTCTCCAATTCATCGGACGCATGGCCGATTGCCAATAGCTGGACAAAATATTGTCGCAATGGCGCATCCGCCTCCAGCGCTACCCGTCCGGCCAGGCCAATCACCGGAATATTTTTTCCTTTGGCCCTCAATGCAACCCCAAAGGGTCCCTTGCCGCGCATCGTTTGTTCGTCAATGCTGCCTTCACCGGTGATGACGAGATCCGCTTTTTGCAAGGCATCTTCAAAATCAGTAATATCCAGGAAATAGTCTATTCCCTGCACCAAGGTTGCGTTCAGAAACCCCTGCAGCCCGGCAGCCACGCCACCAGCCGCGCCTCCGTGTTTAATCGCCGCCAGGTCTTTGCCGGTTTGCCGGAACATGACGTCGCGCAATTTTGCGAGACCAGCTTCCAGCCTTTTTATGACCAATCCGATTGCTCCTTTTTGCGGGCCGAAAACTTTTGCCGCGCCTTCTTCGCCCAGCAGGGGATTCTCCACGTCACAAAGAACGGTCAGGGCACAATGCGATATCCTTTGATCCAAGCCGGACAGATCAATGGATTCCAAGTCAGCAAGGTCTTCCAGCAGGTTTGATAAAACCTTTCCACCGGCATTCAGGAAACGAACCCCCAGCGCCTGCAAAATGCCGGTGCCGCCATCCACCGTGGCACTGCCGCCAATCCCGATGATGATTTTGTTGACCCTTTTGTCCAGCGCGCGTTTTATCAGCTCGCCAGTGCCAAACGTAGTGGCGTGCAACGGATCAAACTCCTCACAACGCAGCAATCGCAATCCGGAGGCATCGGCCATTTCAATTACCGCCGTCTTGCCATTATCAATCAATCCGAACCTGGCGCAGATTTTTCTTCCCAATGGATCATGTACTTCGGCGGGCACGATCGTGCCGCCGCATTTTTGGATCAGCAAGGCGGCTGTTCCATCTCCTCCGTCACCGACCGGAAAGCATTCACAGGTGCATTTCAATTTGCTCTGCTGCAATCCATCGCGGATGGCCTCGGCCGCGGCAGTTGCATCCAGGCTGTTTTTGAAGGCGTTGGGGGCAATCAGAATGTGCACGGTGAGTTCAAGACACGATCTCCTGCTTCCCCGACAGTAATTTCCAGACACGCAACGCTTCCGTCACTCCCCAAGCTTGCGCGTCGCAACCGCGCTGGGTATGGGGAGCATCACCATCCAGAATTTCGGGAATCTGACCGAGACAACCTTCGTCTATCAAATGTTCTATGCTGCCGAGATAGGCGCGTGCCGCGGCGACGGCTTCCGGCGCAAAATCCCATGCCCGCGCCAGTGCTTCGCAAAAATTTGGGAACGTCCAGGTCCATGCCGTGCCGTTGTGATAGGCCGGTTTGCGGTATGTGTCCTCGTCGCCTTCATAATGCGACCGATATGGTTCGACCGGATTATTTAAAAGCCGGCCGTCGTTACCGTAAATCGGCAGCGGAATGGAAACCGGCAGCGGCGCGAGCGAACGCAACGCGCCGGGCACGACGAGATATTTTTGCGCCGCCTCAACGCAGCGTTTGGCGCGTTCACCGGTCACAAGGCCGAGACTGACGGCGAACAAATAATTTCCGCGCAATGTATCATCGGGTTTAGCCTCGCGCGCAGTGACACCGGATTTGGCGAGCAGCACGTCGGCAAACCAGCCTTTGTCTTCGAGCCAGAATAGTTTTTCAAACGACGCTGTCGCGTGTTCGGCCAGGTCACGCCATTTTTTCTGATTGGCCGGCGCGCCGATTTTTTCAAGCAGCCGCAGCAGGCGGATCCACAATGCCTGGATTTCGATGGGGTAACCTTCACGCGGCGTCCCGGCGGGATGGTTCGTATCCATCCAGGTGAAATGAGCCGGACTCCAGATCAGCGATGAATCCGTGTCCATGCAGATGCCATTGGGCGTGCCGGACGCGTATTTTTCCACGATGTTCGTCAGCAAATCACGAATGGCGCGGTTAGAATCAACGGGCGTTGAGTAAAAATCGCGTTGAGCGGCGCGTGAAAATTCTTCACACGCAAGCGCGAACCACAACGGCGCGTCGGACGTGTCGCGGTTGGCGGCATCCTGGCCGTAAATTGAATTCGGCAGTGTCCCGTCCTTTTCAAATTTTGCGAACGTGAGCAGGATTTGTTTCACCTCCTTGACCATCCCCGCGGCCAGCAAACCGCGCGCGCAGATGAACGTGTCACGCCCCCAATCCAGAAACCACGGATAACCGGCGATAACCGTTTTGCCTTCACCGCGGCAGACGACAAATTGCTTCGCGGCGCGAATTAACTGCGTCTCGAAGAAATCATGTGCCGCTTTCCCCTCACCCTGACCTTCCCCCTCGGAGTGAGGGGACAGCAAAGTTCGTCCTGCGAAAGTTCCAATCCCATCCGATTCGCCGACCGACTGACGATGATTCTCACTCTCCTTTGGGGAGAGGGCCGGGGTGAGGGAGAACGTATCCGCCGTTTCCGCCGTGGCGACCAGCGTGACGCTCGTGCCTTTTGGCAAAGGCAATTCAAACCAGCCGGGACTGTAAGCGTCGCCGCTGCCGGTCTGGCCGCGGCTTTGCTCGACCGGATGCGGGATGTTCTCACACCATTCCGGTTGCGGATGATATTCACCGCTGTCGGCATAAACGCGAAGCTGGCGATCTGGCGCGGGGGTGAAGGCAAAACCGCAAATCGGGTCCTGGCTCTTGGATCCGGGGTCCGGGAGTTTGTGCGTGTTCGTTGAAAAATGATAATCCGCGCCGCCGTTGCGTTTGGTTTCCCAGTGGAAATTCCGGTCTTCGATGTCAAAGCGCACTGTCAGGCGCACATCGGTGTCGGCAGGCAGTTGTTTACCGGTGGCACGTTCGGCGTCAGGACGGCTGAAGCGTAAGACCGTCGTGTTTTTGTCTTCAAGCATTTCGGCGCGCAGCTCAATTTCCACCGTGCGGCCATCGCCGGCATTGGCCACGAATTGCCAGACCGCAGGCGGACCGATGTCGAACGCAACGAGATTTTTGAAATCGAGTGGCGAGAGAAAACCGTCGGCGTTGACCCAAACGCGGATGCGTTTGACGAAGACATGGCGGTCCACCGGCACGCTTGAATCCAGATTGGCGCCGAGCACACAGTCGTATTTCGAGTTCACACGGCCCAAGTCCACGCAAATTCGCGCCATGCCGCCACGGCCATTGGTAAGAAGGACGAGGGCATCTGAGTTCAGAGTTCGAAGTTCGGAGTTCGGAATGGCGGAGAGAAAACGGATGCTGGCGTTGACTTTTTGCGAAGTGGTGGCGTATCGCTCCAAAATCAGTCCGGTGTCCGCAGCCGTATCTCGCGGCGGAAAACAGGCGACATGGCCGTCGCGGACGGTGATGGACTGGACATGAATATTCCGGGTCTGAGATTTGGCATCAGGCGTCTGGATGGTCAACGTCGCTCGGAACGGCGCGCTGTCCTGAATCAACAACCAGTGGCCGGGCGGCACCAGTGTGATCCGACGGTGGTCGAGCAGGGTCCAAGCGACGACGCGCGGGTAGATTTTTTGCTGTTCGCAGTCGTGCAGCAGTTCAATGAGTGACTTTTTGCCGGCCTGCGCTGAGAATGCGCTGGCGGCGGCGAGGAAATTTGAGGGCGAGTTTTCGACTTGTTCAGCGAGCCAGCGCCAATCGAGGCCATCAATCGTTTCCACCGGCGCGATTTTATTCAGCGCTTCAATCGCCCAGCCGGCCTGGGCGCGGGCGCGGCGGTATTCGTCGCCGCTCAAACCTCGCGGTGTGGCTGTCGGCGCGAGGCAGTAAGACGCACCGGGTCCAAGGATGAAAGTGATGGTGTCGTTTTCGGCGGACAGTTCCGGCAGCGGCTGACCGAGTAAATCAATTTCGGAGTTCGGAGTCGGGAGTTCGGAGTTGGAAATTGTGATTGAATTTTCCTTTCCGACGTCTGTGTTCACGAGGACAAGTACCGAATCTTTGCCTTCGGCGGATTCGCGGAGGAGTGCATAGACCGGCGAATCGGGCGCACTCAGGCGTGTGAGTTTTGTGCCATTGAAAAAGCATGGATGGTCGGCGAGTAGTTTATTCAGTTGTGCGAGTTCGGGAATGAGGTTGTCGCGGCCGTCCCAATTCAATCCGGTACAACCGTGGACGCGGATTTTTTCGGCGGCCAGCCATTCGACCCCGCAGGTGAAACCGAATCCCCCGCTTGGGCTTGTCAGCGCGCAAAGACGATTTCGCAGCAGCGACCACGCGCGGCCCTTTTCAGCGAGGCGGTCGTTGTCGTGTGTTTCGCTGTAATGAATGTAAGTGCCGACCCGCGAACTCTGGCGGTTGACATAATCGAGGTAATCGGCAACCTGGCGGCCGGAGTAATTTTGGAAAAGCTCCGAGTAGGCCCACTGCATACCGCCGTCGGTCAATAGCGCTTCGGTGGCTTCCCACGAGCCGCCGAGACCTTCGAGCAGGAAAATGGCTTCGGGAAATTCGTCCTGCACGCAGGCAATGATGTATTGCCACGCGGGCACGGGAATCTTGTACCCGGCATCGCACCGGAATCCGTCCACGCCCCGCCGACACCAGATCAAAAGTGCATCGGCAATTTTGTCCCAAAGCGCAACATTGTCCTGTTTCAGTTCGACGAGGTCTTCCCAGGTCGTTCCCCACGCGCCGGGACTGGCGAACGTGCCGTCGGGCTGGCGCAGAAAAAATCCGGGATGATTTTCCTGCAGGGTCGAGCCCCAGCCGGTGTGGTTGATGACAATGTCGAGGAAAACGCGCGCGCCGAGCGAATGCACGGCGCAGGTCAATTCGCAGAACTGGTCCACGCCGGTGGTGCGGCGGTCGAATTCGACCAGCGCCGGGTCAATCGCCGTCAAATCGAGACTCGCGTACGGGCTGCCGAAACGGCCAAACCGCGCGAACGTTGTTGGCGCGGGATGCACCGGCAGCAGATGAACAATGCGGCAGCCCAAGGTGTGAATGATGTGCGGCAACCGGCGTGCAAGGTCGCGCAGCTTGCCGGAAGGCGGGATGACCGTGAAATTTTTTCCGTCAAGCGATTTGATTTGTACTTCGAGTTTTTTGTCGCGCGTGGAAGACCGATTTATTGTCGCGCCGAACAACCGCGTGAAGGCACAGTAAATGGTGTTGCCGGTGCGGGCAAAATTCGGATGAACACTAATGCCGACGTCCGGACCTTCCGGCCAATGCTGCCAGCCTTTTTCGTCAAGCAAATAGGCCTTGGCTTTGAAGAAACCAACCTCGGCCAGCGGCAATTCGATTTCCCAAGCGTCGCCGGTCTTTTGCATTGGCACATCGCGCCAGGAAGCCCCGGCGTGAACGGCGCCACCCGCGTGGGCGGCGATGATTTCGCGGCGGCGCGCGGCGGCGCGGCCGAGATTGGTGCGCAGCAGGGCGCGCCGGGCGGAGAACGCGCCGGCACCGCGCAGGGAGAACCGGACGCGGTCGCCGACGAAGCGCAGGAGGCGTTCGCCGGTTACCGGTTCCATCACGAGTGTTGGATGCGCCATTTTACTCCGGAGCTGACTGCCAGACGGCGTTACGATTCCGCAGACTCAGGCGAAAAGCAACGCTGCTTTGCAGGAAAAAGCACCTGAAAATGGCGCAAAGATTGCTATTAAACCCCCTGCGCAGGGGAATCCAACGACATGACAACGCTGACACAAACGCAGGGCGAAGAAGCTCAATTGTTGCAAACGATTGAGATGTTCGAGGTTATTGTGCAATCACAGCCGAACGATTGCCAGTCATTGGAAATTCTCAAGGAGGCTTACTCGAAGCTGGGCCGTGAGCAGGACGTGGTCAACACGTCCAAGCGGATTGCGCAGGCGTACATGCAGCAAGGCCAGCTCTCGTCGGCAATCCTGGAATACGAGACGGTGTTGCAACGCCGCCCGGACGACGCGGACGTGCAGGCGGCGCTCAAGCAAATTGAAGACCGGGCCAGCAACGCGGCGGTGGAGGCGGTGGGCGCGGAGCCGGCGGCGCTGGCGGCCTCGTCTGAAGAGACGAAACTGCGCAAAAAGGCGCGCCCGCCCGAAGCGGTGGAAATCAATGATGGCCGTCAGGCGATGCAAAAAATTTTCGTTGACAGCAAGCTCATCAGCGCGGGCGATTTTGATTTGTGCTGGCGCACGCCGGAATTGACGGTGGCGCCGCCGGACGTGGCCCAGCCGTTCATTCACATGCTTCATGAAAAAAACATTTTCCACATCGAAAAATCACTCAAGCTGCTGACCGACAAGGCGCGCACGGCGTTCATCCCGCTGGACCGTTATGACGTGGACATTGACTTGACGCGCGGTTTTCCGGCGGAAGTTTGCCGGCGCTGGTGCGTGCTGCCGTTTGACCGGATGAGCAAGGCGATTCTGGTAGCAACGGCCAACCCATTCAACCAGCAGGCGGCCAAGGAACTGGCCGAAGCCACTTCGCACCGGCTGTTGTGGTATCTGGCCGCGCCGATGGAATTGATTGTAAATCTCCGCAAAGCGTTTCGTTAAACCATGGCCAAAATCAAGTCATTCGGAGAACGCATCGCCGACGCCCTGGTCGAGGACGGCCTGTTGAGCCCGGCCCAAGTGCAGGAACTGCTCGAACAGCAAAAGAAGGAAGGCGCGCGCCTCGTCAAGCTCATCGTTGACAAAGCCTACGTCAGTGAACAGGACCTGGCGGTTTCCATGGGGCGCGTGCTCAATGTCCTGCCGATCAACATCGCCCGCGTGAACATTCTGCCGGAGATCGTTGAACTGCTGCCACATGACACGGCGCACAATCACAAGGTCATTCCGGTTTCGAGGCTGGAAAACAAATTGTTCCTTGCGATGGCCGACCCGCTGAACGTCCTCGCCCTTGATGACGTGAAGCGCATGACCAAGCTCGAAATCACGCCGCTGATCGCGTCCGAAAAAGCCATTATTGACAAACTCAACGCCCTTGACGCCGCCAAAAGCGGCTCGATGGAAGACATCATTCAAGACGCGCAGAAACAGAGCGAGGAAGATGCAGACGCAGACAGCATCGAAACCGTTCGGGAAGCCCTCGAAGAGGTCAACCTCGACAAGCTCGCCGCTTCCAGTGAAGAAGTCCCCGTCATCAAGCTCGCGAATCTCATCATCGTCCAGGCCATCAAAGACCATGCCAGCGACGTGCATCTGGAGCCGTTCGAGAAAAACATGCGATTGCGCTATCGCGTTGATGGTGCGCTTCTGGACGCGACGCCGCCGCCCAAACAATTGCAACTGGCGCTGGCCTCGCGTTTCAAAATTATGAGCAGCCTTGACATCGCCGAGCGCCGCCTGCCGCAGGACGGCCGCATGCGCGTGCGCGTCAGCGGCAAGGATTACGACCTGCGTGTTTCCGTCCTGCCCACCGTTCACGGCGAGAAAATCGTTCTTCGCGTCCTCGACAAGACGTCTCTCTCCGCGAGCGTTGACAAACTCGGCTTGGATCCCGATACCTTCCAGCAGTTCCGGGCGGCCATTGACGCGCCGCATGGACTAATTCTGGTCACGGGGCCGACCGGTTCGGGAAAGACCACGACACTCTACTCCGCGTTGAATGAACTCAACAATCCAATTTATAACATCATTACCGTTGAGGACCCCGTGGAATACCAAATTCCTGGCATTAACCAGGTTCCGACAAAAAAGGAAATCGGCCTCACTTTTGCCAGTGCGCTGCGGTCCATCCTGCGCCAGGACCCGGATATCATCATGATCGGCGAAATCCGCGACACCGAGACCGCGGAGATTGCCATCGAAGCCGCGCTCACCGGTCACCAGGTGCTCAGCACGTTGCACTGCAACGACGCGCCGGGTGCCATTGCGCGCCTCGACGACATGGGCATTGCGCCCTTCCTCATTTCCTCCTCGGTGATTCTTGCCTGCGCGCAACGCCTCATGCGTCGCGTTTGTTCGCATTGCCGCGAACCGGTGACGTATCCGCCAAAAATGTATGAAGACCTCGGCATTGACATCGCGATGTTCAATGGTGTGCAACTTTACCGCGGACGCGGCTGCGAACGCTGCAAAAATTCCGGTTATGCCGGCCGTTTCGCGATCATTGAGGCCATGACCATCACCGACCAGATTCGCAAGCTCATCATCGCCCGCGCCAGTAGCCGCGAAATGGCCAAGGTGGCCATCAGCCAGGGCATGCGCACCCTCCGCATGGTCGCCCTTGACCGCGCCCGCGAAGGCATTTCCACCCTGGAACAGGTGCTGCTGATCACCTCGGCGCACTGACTGCGCTCAGAATTTTCGCTGTGGTATCGTGAAAGGCTGCGGCGTCTGCGACAACCACGGAGGCGGTTGCGGCGCCCAAGCCGGGGAGGCGCCGGACGATTGCCAGTTGGTGGAACCGGTAATGCCCGGCAAAGGCGTCAAACCCGCTGGCCGGCTAATCCCGCTGCTCAACGGCGCGAACGAAGCCCCCACCGGATTCACCGCCGGTACTTGATTGGGTGTCGTGTCCGACAACGGCTGCAACGAGGAAAGGAATTTGCCGCCCGGCGAGGACTTTGCCATCGTGTCGGAGTACGAACCCGGATCCAGCAATTGTCTGAACCGCTCCCTCTCCGCCAGCTGTTCCGGTGTTGGCGGGGCCGGTTGCGGGGGCAGGCCGAGCGATTTGAACCAGCCTGCGCTTCTGCTTCCGTTTTGTCCCACGAACTGGTTGTTGGCCGGCGTGTTGTTGAAAAACTGATCCAGAATTTGCGCCGCGGTCGGCAACCCGATGTGCGCAGGATCGGATGCACTCCCGTTGGTCAACCCGCCCCGGTTCCGCGAAAAATTCCAGCCGGATGAGGAATTGCGGCTGTCGTATCCGTTGGTGGCCATCGTGTGCGATTGCTGTTGTCGCTCCAAAAAACGCTCAACGACGGTCAAATTTTTTTGATCATCGGCGACTTCCTGCTCCGGCGTTCGGAGGGTGTTTCTGGATGTGTCCACCCCAAGAATTTCCTCCGGCGTCATTAGCGCCCAGTTTTCCCTTGCGTCCATCATTTTTTGCAGCCGCTGTGCCTCCGCTCGCGAAAGCATGGGTGCACGTGCGGGAACGGGTAACGGCAGGGATGGACTTTGAGCGTCAAATATCGACACCGGCGCCCGCACCTCGTTGCCGAAATTCGGCCGGTCTGAGAGTCGTGGCATTAGCGACGGAGTATTGGATGCGGCATTGTCCCCCGCCGGCGCGGAAAATATGATGGCTTTGCTCGAAGGCGGCGCGCCATTCTGCGCTGCGGCGGACAAAACCACCGCCGCCAATGCGCCGGCCACCAGCGAGATTCTGAAATTTGCCCGACGAAAACTCATTGTCAGGGTGATATGCTAATGTAATAGACACTCCGCGTCAAAATTCGTTTTATCTTAATCTTAATCAGCACCGCCTTCCTGATCCGCTGCGCGAACGATCGCGATTAAGCGCAGGATTAAGATTGCGACAAAGCTCTTCTCCTTGCCGCCCAAACCTTCCACCTTCGCCTCCGACCACGGCGCCCCCGCCCCGGACCGGGGAGTTGAAGGCGGGCAACCTGCAACTTTCAAACACTTTCACTGCTTCTCATACTCACCCTTGCCGAGCCGTTTGAGCACGGTGAATCCGGCTTTCTTGGCGTCGGTGATGGAGAGCGGCTTGAGCTTGTGCGGCGAATTAAAGATGGAAATGATTTTGCGAACCGGCTTTTTGCAAGCCGGACATTTCGTCAACTCCGGCGCGCTCAACGGCCGGCGCAAGGTGAACTTACCGCCGCAGACCTTGCACTCGCCTTCGCACAACTCATATTCGTAAAGAGGCATAAATCAAATTTCGATTTTCGATTGCTGATTGTCTAATGGAAATTGAATAAAATTGTCGGCGGTGAATGCAACAAAGTCCAGTCCGGCCAAGATCTTTCTGACTGCCGAATGGCGTTACCTGGCAATGCTTAATTACGAAATTGAGCCGACTGTGCTCGCGACCTTCATTCCCGCCGGCACGGAGTTGGATTTTTGGAACGGCAAAACCTATGTCAGCCTTGTCGGATTTCTCTTTCAGAATGCGCGGGTTGGCGGAATCCCAATCCCGTTTCACCGCAATTTTGAAGAAGTCAATTTGCGGTTTTATGTTCGCCGAAAAGCCGACGACGGTTGGCGACGTGGCGTCGTTTTCATCAAGGAACTGGTTCCCAGAAGGGCCATCGCCTTCGTTGCGCAGAAATTTTACAACGAAAACTATTTTGCCTTGCCGATGGCACACTGCATTGAAAAAGACCGGGAAGAAATTAAATCAGTTTCATATTTCTGGCAGTCAAAGGGACGAAAGGATTTCCTGAAGGTGGTGACGCGCGGCCAGGCCCAACTGCCGTTGGGCGGTTCGTTACAGGAATTCATCGCCGAGCATTATTGGGGCTATGCAAAGCAGCGAGATGGTTCGGCGATGGAATACCGCGTTGAACATCCGCGCTGGCGGGCTTGGGAAACCCCGGCGGCGGAATGTCATTGCGATACGGTTGATTTGTACGGCGAGAACTTTCGCGGGTTGTTTGACCGGCTTCCCACTTCAGCTTTTCTCGCGGATGGATCGGAAGTAAAAGTATATCAAGGGGTAAAGTTGACCACGTGAACGAACCTGAAACAAAGCCAGCCGCTTGGATCCTTTATGATGATTCCTGTGGATTTTGCCGGCGCTGGGTTCCGTTTTGGCAAAACACCTTGCGAAAACGCGGATTTGAAATCGCTCCGCTTCAGGCGAGTTGGGTCGGAGAAAAGCTGCAATTGGACGACAAGAACCTGCTGCACGATTTACGCTTGTTGTTGGCAAACGGCGAGCAAATCCAAGGCGCTGACACCTATCGATATGCGATGAGAAGAATTTGGTGGGTGTATCCGGTTTATTTATTTTCCATTGCCCCGATGAGCAGAAACATTTTCAACTGGAGTTACAGAAAATTCGCCACGCACCGTCATCAAATTTCGCATATCTGTAAATTATAGTATTATCAAATAGTTTCGCCGCTTTACTTCTTCAAAAACGCGCTGAACAAGTCAATCGGCAGCGGCAGGAACGTGGTGGTGTTGTGTTCGCTCGCCATTTCACGCATGGTCTGGAGATAGCGCAATTGCAGCGCAATCGGTTCCTTGCTGATCAAGGCGGCGGCCTGCACCATTTTTTCGGCGGCCTGAAATTCACCTTCCGCGTTCACCACCTTCGCCCGGCGTTCGCGTTCGGCCTCGGCCTGCTTGGCCATCGCGCGCTTCATGCTGTCCGGCAACGCGACTTCCTTCACCTCCACGCCCGTGACCTTGATGCCCCACGGCTCGGTCTGCTTGTCAATGATCTCCTGCAATTTCTGGTTGATGACATCGCGTTGCGAGAGCAGATCGTCCAAGGGAGATTGCCCGAGCACGCTGCGCAGCGTCGTCTGGGCGATGAGCGAGGTCGCCTTCCAGAAATTTTCCACCTTCACCACTGCCGCGTTCGGGTCCACCACACGGAAATAAACCACCGCGTCGACCGTGGCGGGCACGTTGTCGCGCGTCATGATTTCCTGCTTGGGCACGTCAATGGTCACGACGCGCAAATCCATCCGCACCATTTTATCCACGATGGGAATGAGAAAAATGATTCCCGGCCCTTTCGCGCCCTGCAATTTGCCAAGCCGAAAGATGACCCCGCGTTCGTATTCGCGCAGGATGCGCAGCGCCTGCGGCAAAATGAAGATGGCCAGGACCACGACAATAATTACGACCGGGCCGAGCGCCCCAAATAATTTTATCAGCACACCAATGAGGTCATTCATAATTTTCTCCGTTATGGTTTCTTTGGTTTTACTTTCAACGTCAATCCTTCGATGCCGGTGATTTCGACGGGCTGTCCGGCTTCCACCGGCGTTTCGCTCACGGCATTCCAGTGTTCGCCCTCGATAAAAACCTTGCCGCCCTGCGAGTCAATCCGGCATAGCGCGTTGACGGTCCGGCCGAGCATCGTTTCCTTGCCGGCCTGGACGGGTTTGAATTGCGCGCGAATGCCCTTGCCGACAACGAATACAAAAAATGCCGCCGTGATGAGTGTCGCCGGAACGGTCCAGGACGGTGACAATCCAAAGCCCGGTCCGGCCCGGCTGAACAGCATCATCGCCCCGAGGAAAAAAGCCACGATGCCGCCCACGGTCAACACGCCGTGCGTCGGCGCAAAAATGTCCACGATGAACAACGTGATCGCCAGCCCGATCAATACGAGTCCGGTGACATTGACGGGCAGGATGGACGACATGTAAAGCACGAGCAGGAGGGCGATGGCGCCGGCGACGCCCGGCAGGATGGCGCCAGGACTGCTCAACTCGCCGATGAATCCGTAAATCACCACCAACATCAGGATAAACATGACTTCCGGCCGCAGAAACAGGCGGGAAAACTGTTCCCAAGCGTTCATCGGAATTTCGACAACCGTCGCGTTGGCGGTGTGAAGGATTTTGTCGCCGACCTTGCGGCCATCCAGTTTCTTGAGCAAATCAGACAGGTCGTTCGCGATCAGGTCAATGACGTTCAACTGAAGTGCCGCCTCGGCATTGGTGGAAACGCTTTCGCGCACGGAGGCCATGGCCCAGTTGGCGTTGCGGTGCCGTTTCTCGGCGATGGTTTTCGCGAAAATGGCCGTGTCGTTCTCGATCTTCGTTTCCATCGTCTTGCCGGGATTTTCGACTTCGCCGCCGGTGCCCAATTCCACCGGATGCGCCGCGCCGATGCGCGTGGAGGGCGCCATCGCTGCGATGTCCGCCGCCATGGTGATAAACACGCCCGCGCTGCCCGCCCGGGCCGGTGCCGGAGCCACGTAAACAACAATGGGCGCCTTCGAATCGTAAAACGCCTGAACAATTTGCGCGGCGGAATCAACCAGGCCACCAGGGGTATTGAGTTGAATGATGAGGCACTCGTCGTTTTGCGCCGCCGCCGTGTCAATGGCGCGTGAGATGTAGCTGGCAGTGGCCGGGCCGATGGCGCCGTCAATTTTAATCAGCCCGACCTGCGCGGCTTGGGTGGCTACCGCACCGAGAATCAACCCGGCGGTTGCGAGGGAAATCCAACGCTTCATAATTCCGGCTCTGATTCAAATTAACAAACGGCGGGAAGTCTGCCAATGTTTTTGTCAAGCCGGATCAACACCGCCTTGCCGGGGAAGAAATTCACCGGAGCAGGCGTGGAAGGAAAGAAGTTGTTATGGCGCCAGCCGGCAACCCCATCGTGTTCTTTCCGGTTGGCTGCCAAAGCCAAAGGGTTTATCCTTCCCAAATCCCGCTTATGAAAAACAGATGGCTGTTGGTGACCGTAGCGTGCGAGGGCACCAGCAACTGCGCGAGGGTTGACATAGCCTTCGACCAGGTAAAACTCATGCTGGTTAAGTTGCGTTGACGGTTTTAATATTCTCACGGGAACCTGTTCCGTTTATGGCCAAAAATTTCATCCTTCGCTGGTTGCAACAATATTCTGCCCGCCATCGTTTCCTGGGCATGGAGCGCTGCAATGATTGGGCCGGGAAAGCGGTGACCGAATTGTCTCCAGACAGTTTATTGGACGTGGGGTGTGGCGATGGCAGTTTGCTTTTTCGTTACTTGAACGAAAAGAAACCTCGTGATTTATGCGGCGTCGAAGGCGCCCCGGCGTTGAAGGCCAAGGCGGAACAACGTGGCATTAAAACTGTCAGCTATGACTTGAACGGACGCTGGCCATTCGAAGCTGGCAGGTTTGATATGGTTTTCAGTTCCCAGGTTATCGAACACCTGCATAACACGCGGCTCTTTGTCGAAGAAGCCTATCGCGTATTAAAACCCGGCGGCACCGCCATTATCACGTCTGAAAATTTGTGCAGTCTGCTGAATTGTTTTGCGATGTTGATGGGTTACACGCCATTTTCGCTGACGCAACTTTGCGGACGTTATCTCGGCAATCCGCTGGGGCTTCATTACAACGAGCCGCTGGCCGAACCACTGCCATTGGACCATCCGGCTTTTTCCGGCGTCTCCGGACACGTGCGAGTACTCACGGTGCGCCAGGCACGGGAACTTTTCATTCTCAGCGGTTTCAAAGCCGAAGTGCGTTCCATTGGCATATTGCCGTTGCCCGACGGCTTAAGCCGGGTGCTCGAAGGAACGATCCAGAATCGCGGACATTTTCTTTTGATCCGGGCGCGCAAACCGGTCTGATTTCTCACCGTGGCAAAGCAGAAATGATTTGCCGACGCAAAGAATCCGCTTGCGCCTGAAGCCCGCTCCCGCTGAAGCTGTTTGCTGCTACATTTCTATGAGCACAGTGGTTGTCACCGGCGCAGCCGGATTGATCGGTTCGGAAAGCGTCAAACGATTTGCCCTTGAAGGTTTCAAGGTCATTGGCATTGACAACGACCTGCGCCAATGGTTTTTCGGCAAGGAAGCGTCCACCCTGGCCAACCGGCAAAAACTCATCGCTACCGTGCCGGGTTATCAACACCACGATTTTGACATCCGCGACCGGCTGGCGGTTGAGGATTTGTTTCGCCTACCGGGCAAGGACATCTCTTTAATCATTCACACTGCGGCGCAGCCGTCACACGATTGGGCCGCGCGCGACCCACAAGCGGATTTCAGCGTCAACGCCACCGCCACGCTCAATTTGCTCGAAGCCACCCGCCAATTTTGCCCCGAAGCGGTTTTCATTTTCACCTCCACGAACAAGGTTTATGGCGACACGCCTAACCGCCTGCCGCTGGTCGAACTGGAAAAGCGCTGGGAAATCAAGGCCGGCCACGAATATGAACCCGGCATTTCGGAAACGATGAGCATTGACCAGACCAGGCACTCGCTGTTCGGCGCCTCAAAAGTTGCCGCCGACGTGCTGGTGCAGGAGTACGGCCGTTATTTTGGAATGAAAACCGCGTGTTTTCGCGGCGGCTGCCTGACCGGCCCGGCGCATGCCGGGACCGAGTTGCACGGCTTTCTCGCCTACCTCATGCGTTGCACAGTAGATGGCACGCCCTACCGCGTATTTGGCTACAAAGGCAAACAGGTGCGCGACAACATTCACAGCCACGATCTGGTCGAAGCGTTCTGGCAGTTTTTCCGGAAACCGCGCGGCGGCGAGGTTTACAACATCGGCGGCAGCCGCCACTCGAACTGTTCGATGCTGGAAGCCATTGACCTCTGCGAGCAGATCAGCCGGCGCAAATTGAAATGGACTTATGTCGAAGACAACCGCATCGGCGACCACATCTGGTGGATCAGCGACGTGCGAAAATTCCAGTCGCATTATCCCAATTGGAAATTCCGCTACGGTCTGAAGGAAATTCTGGATGAAATCCATGCCGCCTGCCACACCGCCTGAATGAGCCTGTCCTTTCCAGAAAGCATTTTGGTGACCGGCGGCGCGGGTTTCGTCGGCAGCAGCCTGGCGCTCCACCTCAAAAGCCGCCAACCGCGCACGCGGATTGTGTGCATGGACAACCTCTACCGGCGCGGCTCGGAATTGAATGTCCCGCGGCTGCAAAACGCCGGGGTGGAATTCATAAAAGGCGACATCCGCTTCGCGAAGGAATTTCCGCCCGGCCCGTTTGAGTTTATCCTGGAATGTTCCGCCGAACCGTCCGTGCTGGCGGGTTACAACGAATCGCCGGACTATTTGATGGAAACCAATTTCCTGGGCACTTACCGCTGCCTGGAGCAGGCCCGCCGCTGGAAAAGCAAACTTCTATTTCTCTCCACGAGCCGGGTTTATCCCCTGCAAATTCTGGAACAGCATCCGTGGATGGAAGGCACGACGCGTTTTGCGTGGACCGATGTGCCCGGCGCGGCGATTTCCTCGCGCGGTGTTCGCGAGGATTGTCCGGTGACCGGTTCGCGTTCACTTTACGGCCTGACGAAATTCGCCAGTGAAGGTT
>Ga0181538_10002349_pt1 | contig 19755 bp, 14 predicted proteins | sample PEATcosm2014_Bin_40_FD_119773 | JGI IMG/M metagenome (GOLD analysis project Ga0181538, IMG submission 119773) | Peatland microbial communities from MTU Mesocosm Facility, Houghton, MI, USA - PEATcosm2014_Bin23_30_metaG | ecosystem: Environmental > Terrestrial > Soil > Wetlands > Peat | place... | reverse complement strand
CCGCCTGAGTAGAGACCGGCGGCCTGGGAAGCGGCTCGGCGCTTCTTTCCTGGCTCGCTTCCAAGGCAGCAAGGCGCTGCTCGAGCCGGTCAATACGCTCGAGCAACTGCCTCTCCCGTTGGGTGAGAGGCTGCCCGTCGGCATTGGAGTTTGCCGACGGCTTGGGCAAGTCAGCCGCACGGGTGGAAGCGATCGTTTCCCTCGAATCGGCGGGCGCGGCAAGGGTCATATCAACTTGCAGGCTCTGCTGTGGCCCAAGTTCAACCGTGGCCGATAACAAACTGGCCAGACCTGGCTTGTTCGCAGTCAGTTGGTACCGACCCGGTTTAAGGTCCTCGACGAGAAAGGCGCCCCGTTGATCGCTAAGTGCGGTGCGGTCGGCGCCCTCGTCCAGGCTGTGGATAACCACCTGCACGCCGCCGAGCGGCGCTCCCTCGGCGTTTCGCGTTACCCCGCGAACGGTGCCGAAACTTCCTCCCCCATAGCTTAAAGGCGTCAAGAGCAGCACGGCGCCCAGTAAAGACACAATACGGGTACGCAACATTTGAACGGACCTCCCCCAGGGCTGTATCAAACTCGCGGCGGTGTTTTACCCTGTCCCGCTCTTTGAGTGAGAGCGAATTTAGCCTCTCCAAGCGTATAAGAATCGGCATAAAGAAGGCATGAAAAAGGCATAAGGATTGTCTAAGCGGCATCTGGCATGTGGTAGGTGGTAGGTCGTATGTGGGGAAGAACAGATTCGAGCCAGGGTGTGAATTGGTGCAGTGGAAAACTTCCGTCTGTCATCCTGAGGAGCGGTAGGCGTTCCTGAGTGCAACGAAGGAAGGATCTCCGCAGTTCCTTGTAACAACAACTGCGGGGATTCTTCGCTTCGCCCTGGACCGTCCGGTCCAGGACTTCGCTCAGAATGACAGCGTTCAGTCGACGACTACGCCGGTTTCAGCACGGTGCAGACGGAGGCGCAGATGGGACCACCGATGTTAAAGGTGGCGGCGACCCTGGCATTTTTAACCTGCAGTTCGGGCGGAACCTTGCCAAGCAACTGCCAGGCGGACCAGCCCAGCATCGCAATGCCTGTGGCGCCCACGGGGTGGCCCTTGGCGATGAGTCCCCCGGAAGTATTGATGCCGCACTCGCCATCGACGCGCGCTTTGCCTTCGACCCAGTACTCTGCACCTTTCGAGTAGGCGGCTTTGCCCAGCACCTCCGTGCCGATGGCGCCCATTACGGTGAAGCAGTCATGGACCTCAGCCACGTTCACGTCCTCCGGCTTGACCCCAGCCATGTCGTAGGCGCGCTTCATGGCTTTATAAGCGCCGGCGGGCCGCAGCACGTCCCGGCCCTCTTTCTTCAGTGCGTCCGTTGCCTGGGCGTAGCCCGCCACCTCGACGCAGTCCGCCTTCGCAACCCCCAGTTTGCTTAGGCCTTCTTCCGTGGCCAGGATGAGGGCTGCGTAGCCGTCTGAAATCTGGGAACAGTCGTAGGTTTTCAGCGGCAGGCCTTCCACGATGTAGCGGTTGATGCCTTCGATCTTCACGGCCTGATCCAGTGTCAGGTTGACATTGCGCATTTGGGCGTAGGGATTATGGTGAGCGTTCTCGTATTCGGTGACGGCAATCTGCGCAAGGTCGCGTTCGCTCGCGTGGTGGACCTTCATGTAGCAGTCCATAACCTCGGCGAACAGGTGCGGGAAGATATAAATCTTACCGGCGCGTTCGTCGGGGTGGGAGAAGTAGCCGAGCGCTTTTCCGATTAACTTGCCGTCCATCTTGCCTTCGGCGTCGCGCATCTTCTCGTAACCGACGGCGATGCCCACGTCGCCCCACCCGGTCTGGAGTTTCTGAATCACCGAAAGCACCGCCTGGCCGCCGGAGGCGCAGGCGTTTTCGACCGATTCGAGCGGCTTGCCCTCGAGGCCGGGCACCATCGCCATCAGGCCGGCGAGCAGGCCCTGCTCGTTCAGCGAGAAATTGCAGGTTGCGCCCATGGACCCCACGTCCAAAACGGAGGGCTCCACATGAATCTCCTGACACGCCCCTAGGATCGCGTTCTTCACGATCTCGGGTACCGGCATGGCCAGGAGCTTTCCGAACTTTGATTGATGATAGGCGGCGATGTACATGCGGTTCATCTTGGGCTGTCTCCTTTCAGAGCGGAACCTTCACGATACGGTCGGCCCATTCGGCTGAGTCTGTGTTGGCCCAGATCAGAACGAGGCTGTCGATGGCAATTGAGGTTGAAGTTGTTTGCGGGATCAAGATTACTCCCGGGCTGTGGCCTCCGTGCTCAAGCAACTTGGCGAAGTGGCGGGGCATGGTTCGGATGTCTTGCGTTAACAGGATACGACCTTCCGCCGCCGCAAGGTCGAGTACTTCCATATCGTCTTTTCCTTGGAGTCCTGCGGAAAGTGCGGTCTTAAAATCCATCGCTGGCTCGCGGCGAAGACAGCCGGATACGATGTATTGCGCCAGGCAGGCATCGGCGAGGAACCTAATCACGGCTCCCGCCGGCTGGCCACTCCGTTGCGGGCTTCACGCAAAGAGTTTCGGATTGATTCCGGCGCAGGATGGGAGGCTCCAAACGCCGACCAAACCCGCTCGGCGTCGCGCACGGAGATGTCCACCTCCGCCTGGTGCCCAAGATAGAAAGCGACTGCGCCGTACACCTGCTCCAAAGTGAGGGTGGGGAACGTCTGACGAATGCTCTCTGCCGAGGCCCCGTTACGAAACTCGAAAACTATACAATCCAACGGAACTCGGGTTCCCGCGATGTAATAGCCCCCATCCCGTTGCTCGATGTAGTCCTGTGCCATACCGTCTTTCATTATACGCCAAGTCCACGGCCCAGCCAGCGCAGACCAGAGGTTGACCCAGAGCTTCTACCCGAGCAGCGGCGTTGTCGCCGTCCGCGCCAATTTTCGCTGGATCCGTTCCCTGCGCCGGGCAAATCGCGCGCGGTGAGCTGGCGAAGGAAACTGACCGTCCAAGTGGGCGAGCGCGACAAGCGTAAACTCGAGCGCCTGTTCGAGATTGCGAAGGCGATGCTCGTAATGCATGGCCAACTCCTCGAGCGCTTCCACAGCTAGCGGAGGCTCGCGACGCGAAAGCTCCAGCCAGAACTCGACCGCGGACTCGTGCTGGCGCTGGCGCTTGAACTCCGCGGCAAGGTGTTTCAAGGCCAAGCTTTCTATTTGCTGAGGAAGGCCTCCTGCCAGCGCTTGGCGGCAGGTGGTGATGGATTTCTCCTTTGAGCCGGCGCTTCCCAAGATGCGGCTGAGGCTGAAGAGATCGAGGGGCGAGTCGAGTGATTCCGCTCCGCCCTCGCCCAGCGTGCGTGCCAACTCGACGGTGAGCGCGGCCAGCGACACCACGTCCAGAGCGTTGTGGTAAAAAACCGGCTGCAGGCCTCGCGCGTCGCCGCTGCGCAGGTAGTCAAAGTAGATGGCCGGTATCTCTGATCCGGGCACGTCGCCTTCCCTCGCGATTCCCAAGATGGCCTCTTCCAGAACGGTGAGCTTGCAACTCTCCAGGCGCAGTTTCCACAGGCGCCGCGACGGATGGAGGGCATCAAAGTGGACCAGGCGCTCCAGCGGGGATTTCATGCGGGCCAGCGCAAAGCGCGTTTCCAGGAGCGGCACGTCGAACGTCTTTCCGTTGAAGGTGACGAGGCCATCGCAATCTGCCAAAGCCTCGGCGAGCGACGCGAGCAGCGCTTTCTCCTCCGGATAGTCGCGCAGGAAGAACTGCCGAACCACAAACTTCATCCCTTCCACATTTCCAATGCCGATAAGGAATGCGCAGGTGCCCGTCCCCCCGGCGAGGCCCGTGGTTTCCGTGTCGAGGAAAATCAGCCGCGAGGGATCGGGCATCGCCGCATCTTTCAGCACCAGGTTCAGCGGACTGAGGTCCGCCGAAAGAATATCGCCGACGCGCAACTTTCCGTAAGGCCGCCCAAAGGGAAACGCCTCCCGCGCCAGAAAGAACTCGCCGCTCGAGTTCTTCACTATCTCGCCGTCCACGTACTCTTCGATTCCCTTGGGAAATCTCTGGGCGGGCAGCTTGCGGGCAGGTTCCGGCTTCTCCAGGCGGCGCAGGTATTCGAGCGTCCGCTCGAGTTCCTTACTGCGGTCTCGAGTCCCGGACTCACGCTGAAGCCGGCGGAGTTTGTCGTCCAGATTCATGTTCGAAAAACGTCAGTTGTCCGTGGTCCGTTGTCCTTTGTCGCTGGATAGTGTGCCAGGGCAGGGGGGAGGTCTGTTTACTCACTAGAGACTACGGACAATCTTCTCAAAATCTCCAACGCAACCTCCTTGCCCTTTTCTCCAATCTCGCCGATCGGCCCAACGCAGGAGGGACAGCCGTTCTGGCAGGGACAGTTTGCAATAAGTCTCTGAGCTTTCTCAAGCAGAGACTCACTCATGCGAAAGAGCGGCTCGCTGAGTCCAACCCCGCCGGGGTACTTATCATACAAGTAAATGTTGGGCTCAAAGGCCAGAACTTCAACGTTTACTTTAGGTACTCGAGTTCCGGATTTCAGATTCTGGATCTGGGATTCGCCCTGATCGGCGGCTTCATTCTGACTCCTGGCTTCTGACTCCTGACTCCTGTCTCCTGAATCCTGAATCCTGCTGTTCTCCCCCACGGCGCGCCCCAAGTCTCGAGCATCGGACATCACCAGCAGCGTGCCAATGGCTTCCAGAGCGTTGGCCAAGCCGTTGACTCCGTCCAGTTTCTCCGTCGAATTATAAGGCAGGCTTGCCATGAAGGCGTGCGGGAGGGTCAGCCAGAAGGCCGTGGTATGCATCTCCTGCTCCGGCAATTCCAATTCTCCTGCGCCGACATTCTCCATAGTATGGAATTTGATCTTTTTGAAGCCGACGACCTGGGTATTCACCTGCACCTCGCCGTGATTCTTGCTGGTTGACCCGACGGGCGCCGACTCGAAGCATTCGAGCACTTTGATTTTCGTGTAGGAAATCGCGTCGGTGAAATATTCGCTCGACACCTCGTGCACGTAAGCCTTCCGGTCGTCGTAGTCAAGGCGCTCGACGTGATACTGTTGGCCGTCCTGGATGTAGATGGCCTTCTCGTGCAGCGTAGTCAGGGCGCTTGTAAAATCGGTTTCGCCAATCACTTTGGGTTCGCCAGTGTTGTCTACGATGACGAAGTTGTCGGAAGAAATGGAGCGCAGGCTGATGGCGTCGGCCGGGTAACTTTCCGAAACCCAGTGCCAGCCGTCGCTGGTATGGTGCAGGAAGCCGGTTTCTTCCAGGTGCCGGCAGAGCCGCTGCAAGTCGAGCGAGCCGAATTTCTCGTCCTCTCGCAACGGCAACTCGAAGGCGGCGCATTTCAGGTGATTGAGCAGAATAAAGAGGTTGTCCGGATTGACGTAGCCGTGTTCCGGCGAGCGGCCAAAGAAGTAATCAGGGTTCTGCACCATGAACTGGTCGAGCGGCGCGCTCGAGGCCACGAGCACGGCTGCGGAAGTGCCTTCGCGGCGGCCCGCCCTGCCCACCCGCTGCCAGGTGGAGGCGATGGTTCCGGGGTAGGCCGCCAGCACGGCCACGTCCAGGCTCCCGATATCGATGCCCAGTTCGAGTGCATTGGTCGACACCACGCCCAGCAGACGGCCGTTGCGCAGATCGCGCTCAATCTCGCGGCGCTCCAGCGGCAGATAACCGCCGCGGTAGCCGCGCACCGGTTCAGGCGCCAGCGGAGCGCGCGAGAAGTCTTCTTTCAGGTAGGTTACCAGAATCTCCGTAGCCAGACGGCTGTTGGCGAAGACGATGGTTTGCAGGCCGCGCGCCAGAAAGGTGTGCGCGATGCGGCGGGCTTCGTTCAGGTAAGACCGCCGTATCCCGAGTTGCGGGTTCACCACCGGCGGATTGTAAAAGGCCAGGTACTTCTCCGCCGCGGGCGCGCCGTTTTCCTCCACCAGAAAGACGTCTTCCTCAAGAATGCGCGTGGCTAATTCCGCCGGATTGCCGATGGTGGCCGAGGTGCAGATGAATTGCGGTTCACTGCCGTAGAAGCGCGCAATGCGTTTCAATCGGCGGAGAACATTGGCCAAGTGGCTGCCGAAAACTCCCCGGTAATAGTGAAGTTCGTCGATCACCACATAGCGCAAGTTCTCGAACAGCCGCTGCCACTTGGTGTGGTGAGGGAGAATCCCGGCGTGCAGCATGTCGGGATTGCTGATGACCAGGTTTCCCCGCGCCCGGATGGCCTTTCGCGCATCCTGGGGTGTGTCTCCATCGTAGGTAAAGGTGCGAATTTCTTCCCCGAGTTTTTCCGTCCAGCGATTCAGTTCCACCAATTGGTCTTGCGATAGCGCCTTGGTGGGGAACAGGTACAGCGCCCTCGCCTCCGGCCTCTCGACCAACTCTCCCAGGATGGGCAGGTTGTAACAGAGAGTTTTCCCGGAAGCGGTGGGCGTGACTACAACTACATTCCTGCCCTCGTGGGCCAATTCGCACGCGCGCGCCTGATGGGTGTAAAGGGAAGCAATGCCACGCGCCTTGAGGGCGTCGATCAGCCGGGCGGGCAAAAACTGCGGAATCGGCGCGGTCTTGGCCTCGCGCGCCGGGAAGTGTTTAAGGACGGTCACTCCGCCTCGGGCGGCCGGGCCTTTGAACCTCTCACGGATTTCCCGGAGGGCACTCGGGATCGGCGCCAGGCCTTCCCCCGCGCCGCCTCTCAGGTTCGCTAGTGCTTGGGTTTCCTCGCTCACGTTGCCTCTTCGCCTTTTATTCGCTGAATATAACACAACTGCCAGCTAAAGCTAAAGAATTCGTTCCAGGCAGCCGATGGCCTGTCAGGAGGATATTATGCCTACTGCGACTGCCGTGCTGTTTCCTTGGAGCGACACCTATAGCGTCAAGATCGCCATTGTCGATTCGCAGCATAAAGTCTTGGTTGAACTGATCAACGCGTTACACCAGGCCATGATGTCGCGGAGGGGTAAGGAGAGTCTGGGTGGAGTGCTTGCCAGCCGTATCAAATACACCAAGAGCCACTTTGCCACAGAAGAGGGACTGCTGCGCGCGAACGAGTATCCAGATCTCGTCAATCACAAGGCTGAACACGAGCGATTCACGCAGACGATTGTGGATTTCCAGGGAAGATTCCAACGAAATGAAGTGGCGATGACCATCGATGTGATGGAATTCTTGAAGGACTGGCTCGTCAAGCACATTATGGGGGTCGACAAGCGATACGTTCCGCACCTCAGCGCCAGGGGCGTGCACTAAACTCCAATCGAAGACAAGGCTGGAATCGCACAACTTGACTCAGATCCCGCCGCCAACGCCACCCGGAACGCCGCCTGCGACTCCCCCAACGACTTTACCCGTGATGCCGCCCGCAACTCCCCCAGTGACGCCGCCTGGAACGCCTCGGACCGTGCCATCAAACACACCTCGAGCAACCCCACCGGGAGTGCCGCCCACGATGCCGCCCAGTGGTCCAGTCCCGCTCGCCCCGTGGTGGACATCGGATTCCCTCACAAGCTTCCACCAACTCGCCACGGGCGTACCAGGAGGAGGACCAGGCACCAGGATGCACTTTAATTCTGCGGCATTCCCGCCCACCAGTCTCATCTGGAACAGGACATCTGAGCCGCCGTCCGGGGTCTTGCCTGAGAAGGAGAGCAAGGCGCCCTCCAATTTCCCGTTCGAAACGGGGACGGCATCACGCGGATCCGCCTCCTCTTTTACCCGGGCCACTTGGCCGCTGTCGTTAATGCCAAAAGCGCCAACGCTCACTGTGCCAGCCAGCGTGTCGTCAGCTTCTTTCAGGGTTAGCAGGATGTAAGTCTTCCCGTTGAACTGGCCGCGCCACTTCCCAAGAAATGCACGACGGTTCTCGTCTTTGCCGCTCGCACCTTGGTTCCCCGCCGATTCACGTTTGAGGATAAGCGGCCTGGGAGTGGCGCTGCCCGGCGTTACCGGCACGTCCACGATGGTAAGCTCCGCCTTGGAATCATCCAGCAGCTTCAACTCGAGTTCGAGTATGTCTCCCGAGTCAAGTTCTTTGACTTTTAAATGCAAGGTGTCGTTATAAACCGTGGCTGCAACGACTTCCGAGCCTGGGCCGCTCCCCGGTTCCGCCTCAGACAGGTTCCCGCTCGCGTCGAAGTTGAGATTGAAGGAGCTCAAAGTGCCTGTGGCATGCTGCCCGTCACGTCTCAGGGTGAGCGTCAGGAACGGCTTGCCTTGAAACTCGGCCCGCCAGGTGCCGAGGAATGCCTTAGGACTCTCCTCGCGTCTCACAAATACAGCTTTGGCCGAGCCGTCCAGGTTATGCACGGGGTCGTGGGCGGAAACCTCGATGGTTTGCGTGTTGCCGTCTCCAGACAACTTCCTGAGCCATCGGCCGGTCACGGCCACTTCGGCGTTCCGCTCGAGTGTCCACTCCGTAACCAGGGCACTTCCTTCCCAGTGAGTCTTCGACCGTACTTGCCCAGGGCCGAAGGGTCGAACGGTTTCCTTGTTGTCCGTCGTCGTCGAGAACTCGGGCAACATCAGGGCAAAGAGCGAGACAGCAATGGCCTTGTTGGTGTTCCAGTCTTTCGACGTGGTGGTCACCTTGAATTCCGAGTCGTGCTGGTCGATGACCTCGACCAAGTTATCCGGGAAGGGAGTGGGCAAATCACTCTGAGCCTTATCCAGCTCCCACCGCCCTGAGAAGTCAGCCTGAGGCTCGGGTGTGCTCACGGCCTTGGCGGTTCCGACCGCCGTGAGCGAGAACATGCCGGCCGCCAAGGCGGCTACTACCAGCGCGAGTGTGGCCCCGCCCAGCAGCAGTCTGGCGCGACGGGGGCTCTCCTGAGGCCGATTATCTAATAGTCTCATGATCCTCTCCTCCAGAATGTTGGCGTCGAAGACTCCCAGGGTATAGCGGGGACTTAAAGCCGAGGCGCGGGGCGCAATGGATTGCGCCAGGTTGACCAGAGAGCGGGCGTACTCCGGCGGGCTGAGCAGCAACCCCGCCGCGGCCTCGTCGCACGCGAGTTCGCGGGTCTCCTCGATGCGCCGCTTGAGCAGCCAGGCGGCGGGGTGAAAAACCAGCGGCAGGAGGACGAATTCGCAGATCAGGTTCACCAGGTAGTCCCGCCGGCGGACGTGGGCCATTTCGTGGCACAACGCGGTGGTTAATTCTTCCGCGGAGCCGGATTGAAGCAGCGTCTCCGGCAGCAGGATGACTGGCCTGAAAAAACCCACTGTCGCCGGACCTGCCACCTTAGAAGAAATATTTGCGGCAACTGTTCCTAGATCCAGCGCCTCGCGGCATCGCGTAACCAGGCCTGCGAGGCCCGCTGGAAGTTGGCGCGCCCGAGCCTCGCGACGGAGCCGTGTGGCACTCGCCAACGCCCATGCGAGGCGGGTGAGCTGTCCGGAAACCAAAAGCATGTAGATGCCCAGCGCCGCGTACACGAAAACGGGCGGCAACGCGATCGGTCGGCTGTGACGGCGAAGCCAATCCAGGAGTAGCAAGCGGCTCGCGCCTCTCGGGCCCCTCCCACCCGATGTTTCAGCAGCAAGATTCTGATTCGGCGCTGCCTGAAGCCCAGCCCCTTGCGCAGGCTGCTGGCCAAGGAGTACGGGGTCGCCCGGCAACGTCTTTCCAACCAGACCGGACTGGCAGGCGAGCCTCCATGTCTCCGGCAAGGTCGTGAGCGGCAGGAGAATGGCAAGCGCCAGCCCTATGACCCACAGAGTGTGCCGGTGCCGCGCCGCGGCATTCCGTAACAGGTGCGCCGCGAGAGCCGTCAGGGCCGTCACAAGACTCACCTGCCAGAAGGCATTCAGCAGGAAGGTGGACACCAAACGGCTAAGGGTTTCCATGTTTCTCCTTTTCCGGGCTGTTGGCTTGTTCGACCAGGCGCTTCAGCTTGGCGAGTTTCTCAGGTTTCAGGTCGCGGCTGGCCACCAAGCTCATCACCAGGCTCTCCGCCGAGCCGCCGAAGAAGCGAGTCATGACGTCGCGCAAGGTCGTGCGCGCCGCCATTTCGCGGCTGACCAGGGGCGCGTACTCGTACGCCCGGCCCTTCAGCGTGCGCGTGACCTTGTCTTTTCGGTGCAGCACATTGAGCATGGTCTGAACCGTGGTGTAGGCGAGCCTGGGTTCGCCGGGCAGCTTGGCTTGCACGGCCTGCACGGTGGCGGGCCCGGAGTCCCAGAGCACTTTCATGATTTCGAGTTCCAACGGGGTGAGGGGACGGGAGCGGGAATGGGAGTCCATGAACAATCTCCTAAACTCTTAGGAGATTACACGACAAAAAATCCCTTTGTCAACTAAAATCTTAGGAGTTCCTGCCATCCTCCCTGGCTGGCAATCCTGGTTGAGTGTAGTAGAATCGTAGCGCGCGGCGGAGTCGTTCTTCAGTACGAATCGGACGCGCCGCATTTCGGGCAGCTCGCAAATTCTCATGTTTCCAGGTCGAAAGCGATCTGGAGGAGGTTCGAGATGAGTAAGGTACTCTTGATCACAGCACTCGTAGTTTGCACGGCGCCCTTGGCCGGCGCCAAGAGCATTGCCGGCGACTGGCAGGGCATGCTCAGCACTCCGAACGGAGACTTGCACCTGGTACTGCACATCACGGAGAGCGGGGATGGCAGCTTGAGTGCCACGTTGGACAGCGTCGACCAGAATGCCAACGGCATCCCCGTGACCACGGTCACGTTCAAGGATTCGAAACTTAGTCTTGCCGTGGAGGCTGTGCACGGCACGTACGAAGGCACGGTGAACTCGGACGCAACGGAGATCACAGGGACTTGGTCGCAGGGACAGCCGCTGCCTCTTGACTTCAAGCGCGGTGCTGCTCCCGCGAAGGCCGAGCACAAACCGGCCAAGCCCTCGGACATCGATGGCACCTGGGGCGGCACGCTCGACGCGGGCGGGACGAAACTCCGTGCGGTCTTCCACATCACCAACACAGCCGACGGCCTCACGGCAACTATGGATAGCCCCGACCAAGGCGGCTTCGGGATTCCCGTGACCTCCGTGACCAGGAGCAGCTCATCGCTCAAGCTGGAACTGAAGCAGATTGGCGCGTTCGAGGGCAAAATAAGCAGCGATCTGGCCACGATTGACGGCACATGGATGCAGGGAGGCGGCAGCTTCCCGCTGACTCTGAAGCGGCAAAAATGAGGGCGTGTGTGCCTTCGAACTTGCGGATTACCTCACGACAGGAGAGACCGATCTCACGCAAAGGCGCCAAGCACGCCAAGCCCGCAGAGGAACGCAAGAACTTCCGCTTTGCGTTTCTTCGCGGCTTGGCGACAATGCGTGAATCGTCCTGATTTGCTCACAATAACCAAGGTCGAGCGCGAGGAGTTCCAGAAACTCACGAATGGCGAAGATCGCCAGAAGTTCGTCGAGAAGTTCTGGGAGCGGCGCAATCCCCATCCCGGTGCCCCGCTGTGCTAACCAACTCCTGCCCAAGGCGTCAATAGAGACAACACACGTATATCGTGCCTGACCGCCAGACGGTGGTCAGGACGTGACGTATTCTCGGGAACCCGCGGCCTTGCATGGCCGTAATGATCTCATGGAGAACCCGCAACGACGCACTGACGTCATGAAAGCAGGAGGTCCGTAATGCAAAAGCTGCTCGCCAATCTTCGCTACGCGCTGCGTCAGTTCCGGCAGTCGCCTGTATTCACGACCGCGGCTGTAGTCACGCTAGCGCTTGGAATCGGCGGAACCACGGCGATCTTCACGTTGGTTCATGCGGTGATGCTGCGGTCGCTGCCGGTGAAAGATCCTGGCAGCCTGTATCGTATCGGCGAGGGCGACGATTGCTGTGTGGAGGGCGGAACGCAGGACCGCTGGGGGTTCTATTCGTTCGCGCTGTACGAGCGGCTGAAGGCGAATGCGCCGGAATTCGAGGACGTGGCCGCCTTTCAGGCCGGTAATTGGATGCTCAGCGTGCGGCGTCAAGGCGAAACGGCGGGCCGGCCGGTGCGCGGTGAATACGTCACGGGAAACTACTTCTCCATGCTGGGCGTGCGGCCGTTCGGCGGACGGCTGTTCGGTCCTGACGACGACCAGGCCGGCGCGCCGCCTGTGGCGGTGATCAGCTATCGGATCTGGCAAGCCACCTACGGCGGTGATCCGAAAGTGGTGGGTTCGACCTTCGTGGTAGAAGATCACGCGTTTACAGTGATCGGAATCTCTCCGCCGGGATTCTTCGGCGAAACTCTGCGGAGCGACCCGCCTGATCTGTGGCTGCCCTTGCAGCAGGAACCGATGGTTGACGGCGGGGGCGCTCTGTTGCACCAGTCGATATCGGCGTGGCTGCGCGTCATTGGACGCCTGCGGCAGGGCGCATCGATCGCCGGAATGGGTCCGCGCCTCACCGGTGTGCTGCGCCAGTGGCTGCAGCATGATTCAGGATATCCATCCAACTGGATGCCGGAGGTGATCCGGGACCTTCCCAAGCAAGTAATCAACGTTATCCCCGCCGGCGCCGGGGTCGCGAAGATGAAGGAAGAGTACGGACGAAGCCTTCAGATACTGCTTTCGGTTTGCGGATTGGTGCTGCTGATTGCGAGCGCTAATGTGGCGAACCTGCTTCTGGCCCGCGCCGTGACGCGGCGGGGACAAACCGCAGTACGGCTGGCCCTGGGCGCCAACGCACGGCAGATTGTTATGCAGGCGCTCACGGAAAGCGTGCTGCTGGCAATGGGCGGCGGCCTGGTCGGACTGCTGGTGGCCGTGGGCGGCGCGCGCCTGCTCCTTTCGCTTGCCTTCCACGGTGCGCACTTCCTGCCCATCAGCTCCTTACCTTCGCTCATGGTCCTGGCGTTCGCCTTCGTATTGGCGCTCGTAACGGGAGTTGTATTCGGCGCCGTTCCGGCGTGGATGGCCACGCGTACCGATCCCGCGGAGGCGCTGCACGGAGCCAGCCGCAGGACCAGCGATCGTTCGTCTTTCACCCGGCAAGGGCTGCTGATCGTGCAAGCCACGCTGTTGGTAGTGCTGGTGGCCGGTTCGATGCTGCTGGCACGGAGCCTGAATAAGCTCGAAAACCAGAATTTCGGATACCAGGTTCACGGCCGCGTGGAGGTGGAGTTGCACAATCCTCCGCCCACGTACACTCAGCCTCAATTGGCCGCGCTTTACCGCGAGCTTGAGACGCGTCTCAATCGTTTACCCGGCGTCGCCGGAAGCGGCCTGGCAATGTACAATCCGCTCACCGACAACTGGGGCGAGATGATCTACGTGGAGGGCCACCCGGCTCCCAAGATGGACGAGGAATCCAACTCCTCCTGGGACCGTGTGAGCGCCAACTATCTTCAGAACTGGGGCATACCGGTTGTGCGAGGCCGCGGGTTTACGGCCGCTGACAACGAGACTTCAGAGCTGGTGGCTGTAGTGAATCAAGCCTTTGTAAGGCGTTTCTTCAAGGCCGGCGAGAATCCCGTGGACCAGCACTTCGGCCTGGACATGCCCGAAAACGCGAGTATCTTCCGCATCGTCGGCGTGGTGGGTGACGCGAAGTTTGCCGGCTGGGGGCTGTACCAACCGGCGCGGCCCATGTTCTACGTGCCGCTTGCCCAGTATGTGAACTACAAACAGGACATATTGAAGACCATCGAGCTGCGCTCGCACTTTATCGGCGGCATCATGCTGGTGACCAACACGCCGGACGGCGCGCTCGAACCGGTGCTGCGCAGGACAGTCGCGGAGCTTGATCCGAACCTCACCATCGTCAGCGTCAGGACAATGCAGGAGCAGATTGCGCTCTCCTTCGATCAGGAGCGCGCCGTGGCGAGCCTGGCGGGCCTGTTCGGCATTGTCGCTCTGCTGCTGGCGGCCGTGGGAGTGTACGGCGTCACGGCGTACTCGGTGGCGCAGCGCACCAATGAGATCGGCATTCGCATGGCGCTGGGTGCCAATCGCGCCAGGGTAATCCAATTGGTGCTGCAGGGAGCTTTCAAGCGTGTGGTGATTGGATTAGTCCTCGGGCTGCCGCTGGCCGTCGGCGCCGGGCGGCTGATTTCCGCCCAGCTTTATGGCGTTTCCAGTTGGGATCCCTTGGCGTTGAGCGTGGCGGCGTGCGCGCTCGCCGCCTGCGCTTTGGTGGCCACCCTCATTCCGGCCACCCATGCGGCGGCGATATCGCCCATGGACGCCCTGAGGCTAGAGTAGACTACTCGTATAGGCTTATCCGGAAGTAGCGCGGATCGGCTCGCGGATCCCTCAAATCTCAGTTGTCCGCTTCGGGTCGGTCCCCTCCGAGGCGTTGTTGGCCGGCAACTCGAGAACGCTCTTGCCGGGAGTGATTAGAGACGAGCCGTCCGCCGCCCGGCCCGCTCCGCCGGTGGAGGCGGGCCCCCCCGTGCGGTCGCTCAGCAGTTTGTTCAGCAGCGGGATCTTCTCGCGATTCGACTCCACGACGTCCACTCCCACCGCGGTTATGGTGAAATCCGAGTTGTCGGCTACGGTGATGAATTGCTTGCTCTTCAGATACCACATCGTGAAGTCCAAATAATCGCGCGGGAACCCCATGCGGCGCTCCACCTCGGCAAGCGGCACCTCGGGCGTGAAGGGTTTGATGCGGCGCTGAATGTACAGCAGCGCCAGCACCGCCACCCGCCGGTTGAACTCGCCGTCGTTGGTATTCATGAAGTCAACCGAATTGGACAAGGGGACCGGGTCCGGCGCCTGCTTTTTGTACGTCGCATCGTATTGGGCGCGACGCTCCGGATCGGACAACACGTCGTAGGCTTCCTTCAACAGGACGAACTTATCGGCATCACCGGTCTCTGGAATGTCAGGGTGAAAACGGCTGGCGAGGAACCTATAGACTCGGTGGATTGTTGCAGGTTCGGCGTTGGGGCTGATTTGGAGAAACTCGTAATAATCCGGAATTTCCTTGTTGGCCTCGCCGCTCAGGTGCAAGGTGATCGCAAACTTCCCACGTCCCACCGGCATGACCCGGCGGACGTGAGATTGCCGGTCGAGCGCCTGGCGGCCGCCGGGGCGCTCGATCTCGCCGACGATCTCGACGAACGTTCCATCCGCCAGCCGGTTGCCGGCCTCGACAGTCAAGCACTCGTCATTGAAGTCGAGGAGCTTGGCTGTCATCATGCTCCGGACGGCTCCTTCCTGGCAGATGAGTGTGAGGTCTTGTTGACCCGGCAGAGGCTTCGATCGCGGCTGGCGACGGCGTTCCGGCTGTGCATTCATTTTCTCACTCCACGTCAAGGGGGACGTTCGACTGCGCCCTAGGACTAAAAGGTCGCACGCGGGCCGATAGTAAATTGTTTTCGGCAAGAGGTCAATAGCTGGTTTGACAATTTTCCTCGATTCGTTTGGGCCCGGTCCGTCTGGTTCTGTGTCTCGACCCAGACTTTCCTGAGACATCGGTCCTTTGTTTTCAATGACATTCGAGCATGGTTCGTTCATTTAAAGAACTCCTCTCGAGTTAACATCGGCTGCACGGTACCCTCTCGTGAGGTCCACGGGTCAGCGAACGCGGCTTGGACCCCGCTGACCGGCTCTATCAGCTAGCAATCTTTCGTCCCACCGCTGGGATCAAGCATTAATTGCAGACGGGAGATCTTTCTTTGCAGGCATCGGAGATGTCAGGCGAGGCTGCCTGAGCGGCATCAAGTTCTAGCAGTGTTATCCCTTATGTGCGCTTCCGGGAGTAGGCTCGGACGTAGTCCGGGACGGGGGTCTCCCTGGGAAGCCGGTCGTCGGGCACAGGAGTTGCGGGGGTGAGTTCGAGCGGCAGGACCCCGGCCCAGACCGGGAGGGCGTAATCCTCCTCGTCGTCGAGGGGCGGGCCTGTGCGTACCTTAGCGGAGACTTCGTCGAGCGGTACCGCTAAGACAATGGTGCTGCGGAGTTCCTTCTCCGAGGGTTGGCGGATCTCCTGCCAGCGTCCGGGTGCAACGTGCTCCGTGAACGCCTGAAGTGCTTCCCTCTTGGCGTCTGGGTCGTTGAGCAGGGAAGCCTTTCCAAAGATGACCACCGAGCGGTAGTTCATCGAGTGATGGAAAGCCGAACGCGCCATCACCACGCCATCCACGAGCGTCACGGTGATGCACACGTCCACGCCCTTCCCCAAGGTTTGAAACATGCGGCTGGCCGGCGAGCCGTGGAAGTAGAGCGTGTCGCCTTTGCGGCCATAGCCCGTGGGAATGACCACCGGTTTTCCGTCCACCACGAATCCCACGTGGCAGACCAGGCCTTCATCGAGAATGCCATAGACTTTCTCGCGGTCGTAAACGCCGCGCTTCGGGAGGCGGTGCACTTGCGTGCGTTCGGTCGGGATGAATTCAGTCATCGCTGCTCCTGTTAGTTGAGTTTCCATTATGCCTTAGAAGAGGGAATAGGGAACAGGGAATAGGGAACAGCGGACAGGGGGTAGGGTGGTGGTGCAGTCCGATCCATGGGAGGCTGTACGCCGCCACTTGGCGAGGTAAACTCGCCGCTGAAACATCAAACTGCACCCCCACCCCATTTCCTGATCCCTAATCCCTAATCCCTAATCCCTAACTAACTTACATCCTGCCTGTAATCTTTACCGCCATGTGCACCGTCCGTCCTCTCTAACCCGTTGAATCATAAGGCATCGGAATTTTCGGAAGGGCGATTGCATCTAATAAGCCGGGGCAGGGTGCCTCACTCAGCATAGGGAGGGTTAGTTATCAGCTCACGGATGGCTGTGGGTGTATTCCGGTCGCTGGAGGAGTCCCCCGAGGAGCATAAGCGGCGGAGGATCTCGTTCGTTGCGGCATTTGTGGCCGAGGTCTTGACCGTCGGGTTGCTGACGGTAATCTGCGCATCTTTGCCGAAGAGTGCCGTCGGCCACATCAACCGCTATGTCGCGCTGACCTTTCCCGGGATGGCCGAGCAGCGAGCCGTCCCCAAGCCTCCCGTTCCGCCGAGGATGGTTCCGAGGCTTCTCGCGCCCTATGTTGTTCCCACACCCCACCTCCAAACGCCCAGAATCGAAGAGCCTCAAGTTCGGGCTAACACTCGCGTGCCGATGGTCCCCGGACCGATGTTGAACAGCTCCCCGGAGGTGGCCCCGGCACGCCAACTTCCCGCGCCGCCTCCCGAGATTCGCACGGGGCTGTTTAGCCAGGTGGCGACTACTCCAGTGGCTGCGAAAGTTTCTTCCAAGGAGGTACAGACCGGCGGCTTCGGTTCTCCGCAGGGGCTGGCAGGGCAGGCACAGGGCGGGAACCCGGGAAACGTGCCAAGACTCGGGAGCTTCGATATGCCTGCCGGACCCGGCACTGGAAACGGAACGGGGGGAGCGCAGGGAAAGCCGAGGGTTGTTGCCGATGCGGGCTTTGGAACACGCCGCCAGGTGGCGTTGATCAATGAGGTTGACGAGTCCGACACGGCGCGCCGGGTGGCCACTTCCGGGTTTGGAAACGGCGGCCTCGACGCCGGAGCAAATGGAGTGTCTGGAGGCGGAGCTCCCGCCGTGGTGAAAACAGGCGCCTTCGCAGCACCCGAACCAGCGAAAAAGCCTGCGAACCGCCAGATGGCCGGGACCCCGGAAGTACGCCCCGTCGAGATCCTATCCAAACCCACGCCGCAGTACACCGAGGAGGGCCGACGCCTGGGCGTGCAGGGCGAGGTAGTCCTCTCGGTGATCTTTCAGGCCGATGGCACACTCAAGGTGGTGGGTGTCGTCACATCACTCGGGCATGGATTGGACCAGATGGCGGAACAAGCCGCCTCACAGATCAGATTCAAACCGGCAGAACAAGCAGGCAAGCCGACGAGCTTTCCCGCGGTATTGCACATCGAGTTCCGGTTGGCGTAGCCCGCTGAACCTGTCACGTGACTTCCGCGGAAGCGGGAATCCGCTGGTCTGTGGACTGAGAATGGACTCCCGCTCTCGCGGGGGTGACGAACGCTTGCATATCCACTTGAAGAGAAGAGGAGGGAAGTGATGATCGTTTCCCGAAGGTATGCCGGATTGCCCCAGGCACAGGCTGTCATTCTGAACGCAACGAGGAACCTGGCAAGTTCGCTCGCGTTACTGCTGGTTTTGCTTCTGACTATCCCCGCCGCCGGATATTGCCAGGGCGCGGCGGGGAGCCAGGCGCACCCGTCGGCGGAGGCGAGCGGCATCATCGACCGGATCATCGCGGGTGAGCATCGCTACGTGGAGAATTTGAAGAAGTACTCGCCTCGAGTCGAGACTTATCTCCAGTACGACGACGCGGACGCCGAACTCGGCGACAAGGTGAGAAAAGATGCCTATTTTCTGGGCCGCATGAGCTTTGCGGGCAAGCCGCAGGAAATCTCTTTCACCCCAGTTTCGCTCGGCGACTTCCACTGGCTGCACGGTGGACTGCGGCGATTCAAGGCGCCATTTGTGACCCGGCTCATGGTGGATCAATTCATGACGGCCACCCTGGTGGACGCGCAGACGTTCGATACGCAGCACTATTCTTTCGAACCTGTGGGCTGGGAGTATTTGGGAGATGTGCGCTGTCTCGCTCTGGACGTTCATCCGCAGGGCAGGAAGATCGAAGGGGCATTCGAAGGCCGCATCTGGGTTGAAGATCGCAATTACGCGATCGTCCGCTTGAACGGCGTGCGCGTCAACCCTCGGCGTCTCAGGTTCTACACCCACTTTGATTCCTGGCGTGAGAACCTCCAGCGGCACGAATGGTTGCCGGTGTATATCTACAGTGAGGAGAGTGATCCCGGCAGCCCGCTCCGTTACAAGGCCACCACCCGGCTTTGGGGCTACGACCTTACGGCGCCGCGTCAGCAGGAGGCGTGGACGAAGATTCTGGTGGATGCTCCGGCGCCGGTTCGCGACTCGAGCGATGCGGCCTCGGACCTGTCTCCCGTGGAAGGCAAGCGTCAAATGGAACTGGAGGCAGAACAGAACGTGCTGTGGCGGCTCGAGAAGGCGGGTTTGATTGCACCCCCGGGCCCCGTTGACAAGATTGCGGAGACCGTGCTCAACAACCTGGTGGTCACCAATAACCTCACCAGCCTTCCGACTCTGCATTGCCGTGTGCTGCTGACCTCTCCTCTGGAGTCTTTCCCCCTGCGCTACACCATTGTGCTCAGCCGAGGGCTTCTCGATGTCCTGCCCGACGAGCCCAGCTTGGCCATGATCTTGGCCCACGAACTGGCTCACGTGGTGCTGGGGCACAAGCTCGACACGATGTATGCGTTCAACGATCGTCTGATCCTCCGGGATGAAGATCTCCTGGAGAGGCTGGATTTCGCCCGCGAGCCTAAGGAGGAAGCGGCGGCCGATGCGAAAGCCGTGGAGTTCCTCAAGAACTCACCCTATAAAGACAAGTTGGGAAATGCCGGCCTCTTTCTGAGGGCGACTGCGGCGGCAGCGCCGCACACTCCGGAACTTTTCGGCGCCCACCTGGGCGACCGGCTGGTGACTCTTCAAGGGGGCGTGCGGTTAGGAGCGCTCATGGGAAGCGCGCCTGAACTCCGACCCTCGAAAACCGATCAGATCGCGGCCTTGCCGCTCGGATCCAGAGTGCAAGTGAACGCTTGGGATGGAAGCGTCAGCTTCCCGAATCGCAAGTCCGTGGCGCTTGTCGACCCCAGCGAGAAAATGCCGTTCCAACTGGCTCCGCAGTTCCCGCACCTGACTCGGTACGAGGACTTCAACGGGACGAATGTGGCGACCCAGCAGACTAAGCAACAGTAGGATGAAAAGAGGGGATAGGCGCGGCGAGGCGCCAAAAAGTGGGCCCCAGGAGTGAGAACCCGTCAAGAAATCAAAACATCT
>Ga0181538_10002347_pt1 | contig 19776 bp, 9 predicted proteins | sample PEATcosm2014_Bin_40_FD_119773 | JGI IMG/M metagenome (GOLD analysis project Ga0181538, IMG submission 119773) | Peatland microbial communities from MTU Mesocosm Facility, Houghton, MI, USA - PEATcosm2014_Bin23_30_metaG | ecosystem: Environmental > Terrestrial > Soil > Wetlands > Peat | place... | reverse complement strand
TGAGCCCGACCGGGTTGCAACGCAACAAGGCACCTATTCCAGTTGGGGTCTTCTCGCCGTCGTTTTTCTGTTCTTCACTGCCTTTCTCGTCCCACTCAAATTCACCCTTCTCATCGCGCCTCTGGCAATTGCCGCACTTCTCTTCTACGCCAGGATTTCCGCCCGGCCGGTCCCGCACTCTAAACCGCCCCGCCCCTGAACCCAAAACGCGTCTTATGGCAAAATAGAAGCTCCAAGTAACTGACATGGCTAACCTGTGACTCTCGCTCCCACAAAGTCCGCCAAATCCACGAAGGAATCCCCTGCGCCCAATGGCATTGGCCACTCCGAACGCGAGCGCATCTTCTATCTCTTCCGCCGCTGGGGCTTCTATGAAGCCACCCTCGATCCCCTGAATTTCTTCACTCCGCTGAAATGCCCCGATCTCGACGGCCTCTCCGGCGAATTCGCCGAGGAAGCGCGCCGCTACTATTGCGGAAACATCGGCGTGGAATTCATGCACATCCCAGAGCTGGATCGCCGCCGCTGGATTGCCGAACGGATGGAGGGCCCTGAGTACGAGGTGAACCAAGCCAAGATTCTCGACCGCCTGGTTCGCGCCGATCTCTTCGAACAGATGCTCCAGACCCGCTATCTCGGCAGCAAGCGTTTCTCTCTGGAAGGCAACACCTCGCTCATTCCTCTTCTCGATTCCGTCCTCGATGTCGCCGGCGAACTCGGCGGTGTCGATTCCATCATGGCCATGAGCCACCGCGGCCGCCTGAACGTCATGACCCACATCGCCTGCAAGCCCATGCACCAGGTTGTAGCGGGCTTTGAGGACGTTGATCCCCGCAGCGTGCTGGGTGCTGGCGATGTCAAATATCACGTTGGTGCGACCGGCGCCTATACCACTACCACGGGAAAGTCTCTCAACATTCACCTCGTCTCGAATCCCAGCCATCTCGAGGCGGTCGATCCCGTCGCGATGGGACGCGCTCGCGCAAAATTGACGCGCCACGGCGTCAGCGGCCCGCAAATAGATCGTTCCCGTGAAACACTAAACAAGGTGTGGGCCATTGTGATGCACGGCGACGCGGCATTCGCCGGCCAGGGTATTTGGGCGGAAACGTTGAATCTCGCCGATCTCGAGGCCTATTCTGTCGGCGGCAGCATCCACATCATCGTCAATAATTTGATTGGCTTCACCACGCGCCCCGTCCAAGAGCATTCTTCCCGCTACGCTTCCAGCATCGCGCGCCGCCAAAGCGTCCCCATCTTCCATGTCAACGCCGAGGATCCTGATGCCGTCGTGCGCATTGGCCGCCTCGCCGCCGAGTACCGCGCCGAATTCAGTTCCGACGTGGTCATCGACCTCATCGGCTACCGCCGCCACGGCCACAGTGAAGTGGACGATCCCACCATCACTCAGCCGCTCCTCTACGCGCGCATCAAAGAACATCCGCCGCTCTGGAAAATCTACGCGCAGCAAATCGGCGTCGACGCCGCTCCCATCGCTGAGTCTGTCAAGAAAGAGTTCGCGGAAGAGCAGCGGAAGGCCGGCAAACTCACCAAGATTCCACGCCTCCGCCAGCTTCCCGATTACTGGTCCCCCTACAATTACGGCAAATACAATCCCGCCTTTGAAGTGGACACCGGCTTGTCCGCCGAACGCATTGCGGAGATTACCGACGGGCTGGTGCGTGCCCCCGAGGGCTTTCACGTCCACCCCAAAATCGTGAAACTCCTCAAGGAACGCTCGGAAATGGGTCACGGCAAACGTCCATTCGATTACGGCTTCGCCGAACTTCTTGCTTACGGCGCGCTCGTGCTCGAAGGCAATCCCGTTCGTCTCACTGGCCAGGATTCACAGCGCGGCACCTTCAACCAGCGCCACGCCGTTATAATTGACACACAAACGGAGCAGGAATACCTGCCGCTTGCTCACCTTTCCCCGACACAAGCCTTTTGCGAGATTCACAATTCCTCGCTCTCCGAAGCCGGTTGCCTCGGCTTTGAATACGGCTTTTCCCGCGATTACCCCGAAGGCCTCGTCCTTTGGGAAGCACAATTCGGCGATTTCGTGAACGGCGCGCAGGTCATCATCGATCAGTTCATCAGCGCCAGCGAAGACAAATGGGGCCTTCCCACCGGCCTTGTGCTTCTACTTCCCCACGGCTACGAGGGCCAGGGCCCGGAACACTCCAGCGCACGCATCGAACGCTTCATGCAGCTCGCCGCCGAAGGCAACATGAACATCTGCCAGCCCTCCACAGCCGCGCAGTATTTCCACCTGCTGCGCCGCCAGGCCCGCCGCCTCTGGCGCAAACCGCTCGTCGTCTTCACCCCCAAAAGCATGCTCCGGCATCCCGATGCGTCTTCCACACTTGAAGAATTTTCCCGTCCGCGCTTCCTCACCCTCGTACCGGATTATGAAGTCACCGACGCACAGAGCATCCTCATCGCCAGCGGCAAAGTTGGCCACGAACTTCGCGCCGAACGCCGCCGTCGCAACGACAACTCCACCGCCGTGTTCTTCCTTGATCAACTCTATCCGCTCCCGAAAGCCGAAATCGCCGCCGCCATTGACGCGCATCCCAACGCCCGCGAAATTGTCTGGGTTCAGGAAGAGCCCGCCAACATGGGCGCCCTGTTCTATGTGCTTCCGCGTCTCGAGCGCATTGCCCAGGCCAAGAATCTCCGCGTCCGTTCCGTTAAGCGTTCCGCCAGCGCCAGCCCCGCCACAGGCTCCGCCAAAGCCCACGACCTCGAACAGAAAACGCTAATAACTCTGGCCTTCACCACCACGCCCAATCCCTGATCCGTCTGGAGCTCGAGCTTCCCAGGCTTTCTCACCGGCTGTGATCCGAAATTTGGGGTAAGCAGTGCGCTCTAGTTTCTGGTGCAGCCGCAAGTCTTCTTTCTCTGCACCAGAAACAGCAACATGTTCCTGAGAATGTGACGTAGACTCCCTTTTATCTGGCGAACTGAACGCACATTGGCGAATCTCCTCCAACATGCGGAATAATCGTAGTTCAGGAGAATTCATCCCGTGACGAAGAGCTTCCGCCATCGCAGCAGAGTTGCAACACAGATAAGCCGGCGAACCCTGCTTTCGCTGTTCGGCGGTTCTATGGCATCGGCCTGCCTTTTGCCTTCGTTCGGGCTTAGCGAGGACAGCACTCCAACCGGCCAGATCAAATTCGCCTTGAACAGGCTGCCGTTCCGCGTCGAGACTGACGAAACTCCGGACTTTCCCCATGCGCCGGCGACCATGGCGGGCGGTGTCGGCGTCTTTGACTACAATAAAGACGGGCGGCCGGATATTTTTTTCGCAAATGGCGCCAATATTGAAACGTTAAAAAAAGACGATGCCAAATATTCCAACCGGCTGTTTCGCAATGATGGAAACGGTGTTTTCACCGACGTCACCACGGAGGCTGGTCTTGCAGGAACAGGCTACGACATGGGTGTGGCCATCGGCGACTACGACAACGACGGGTTCCCCGACCTTTTTGTTGCCGGGGTGCGTGGTCACTCTCTCTTCCATAACAATGGGAATGGCACGTTCACGAACGTGACTGCGAAAGCGGGACTCGATCGTTGCAACGACCCCAAGTACGGGCCGTTGTGGGCGAATGCGGCTGCTTGGGTGGATGTGAACGGCGATGGGCTGCTGGATTTGTTCATCGTGAATTACCTGCAGTGGGACATCAAAACCGAGCCTTTTTGCGGCTCTCCGGGCGCTTACGATTATTGCAGTCCGAAACGTTATGAGGGCCTGCCTAATCAACTCTTCCTCAATCGAGGGGATGGAACTTTTGAGGACGTCTCCGAAAAGTGGGGACTTCGCGGCCTGATAGGGAAAGGCATGGGAGTTGGAGTGGCCGATTACGATCTGGACGGCCGCCCTGATTTATTCGTCACCAACGACGCTTATTACAACTACTTGCTGCATAACACGGGAGAAAAATTCGAAGAGGTGGCGTTCGCGCAAGGCGTCGCGTTAGTGGAGGACGGCGAGTTCATCTCCGGAATGGGTCTGGATTTCCGCGACTACAACAACGATGGCTACCCGGACATCGTACTTGTGGCCCTGAATAACCAGACGTTTCCCATTTATCGAAATAAGGGCGGCAAGGGCTTCGAGGAAGTCACGTACTCCAGCGGCATGCGCCAGTTGAGCCGTCAAATGGGTGGATATGGTGCTGGCTTCTACGACTTTGACAACGACGGCTGGAAAGATCTGTTCATTTCACGGGCACACGTCGAACGAATTCCAAAGCCCGGGATGGATATCGAACAATACAACACGGTATTCCGCAATCTGGGTGTAAATGGCCATTGGCAAGCGCTGACGGCCGAGGCTGGTTTGGATGCGGCTCCCCCGGCCAGGCATCGAGGTCTCGCGTTTGCAGACTTTGACGGAGACGGACGTGTCGACGTTGTAGTAACGGCCCTCGGCAAAGAAGCGGAAATTTGGACGAATCGAACCGAAGGCTCCGGGCACTGGCTGGATGTTTCGCTGGAGGGCACCAAAAGCAATCGTGACGGAATTGGTACGGTAGTAAAAGTCGTAACCTCGGCTGGCCCTCAATACAACCATATGACTTCCAGCGTTGGCTATGCCTCTTCCAGTCACGGTCCGGTGCACTTTGGCCTCGCCAAGGACTCCAAGGCCAAACTTGTGGAGATACGCTGGCCATCCGGAACAGTTCAAACGCTGAATGATGTCGAGGGTGACCGTGTGCTCAAGGTCAAGGAGCCATCCGGGAAATAAGAGCGCGACCAGCACTCCAAGAGAGGCAAAAGGTCATCCGCTGGCTTTTTGGGACGCTTACCCTCCCGTTAGCTGGTCCGTGGTCTCCACTTCCTGCTTTGCGTCCAGAAATCCCTGAACTTCCGCCCGCGTTGGCATGGAGGGTTGCGCACCATGCCGCGTAACCGAAACGGCCGCAACCGCACACGCCCAGCGCGCGCTACCCATCGGATCATTCCCCTGCATAAGTGAGGAAGCGAAGGCGCCGTTGAAGGCGTCTCCTGCTGCGGTAGTGTCCACAGCCTTCACCTTGTAACTCGGCACATGGACCCGCATTCCATTGGCAAGTGCCAGAAAGCAGCCTCGGTGCCCCAGTTTAAGGATCACGTTACGGCAGCCACGCTGCAGCAACAGCTCTGCCGATTCTTCCAGTCTGTCCATCGTTAGTTCTTTTGCGGGCAAACCCAACAGAGTGCAAGCCTCCGATTCATTCGGTGTGAGCCACTCGACCGCTTGCAGCAGCGGTGAAGGCAGCGGCTGAGCCGGGGCTGGGTCGAGCACAAGAGGAATTCCCTCCCGTCCGGCTAGTTTTGCCAGATAGGCCACCGTTTCCAAGGGAATCTCCAATTGAGCCAAGATGATCGAGGAGTTGCGGATTACTTCCAAATGCCGGTCGAGATCAGCCGGAGAAACGTGACCATTCGCCCCCGCGACCACCACGATCACATTCTCGCCGTTTTCTGCCGTCGTGATTTGCGCGATCCCCGAAGAGGTGGAAACTTCCTCCACGGCGCCGGTATCCACGCCGGCCAACTCCAGGTTGCTTCGCAATTGGACGCCAAAAGCATCATTCCCAAGTTTCCCAATCATGCTTACCGGCGTTCCCAGACGAGCGGCGGCGTACGCCTGGTTGGCGCCTTTTCCACCGGGGAAAGTGTTGAAGCTCATCCCTGAAATGGTTTCACCGACGTGTGGAATTCTTGGGGCAACTACAACTAAATCCAGGTTAATGCTGCCGACTACCAAGAGGCGTTTCGTCATGCGGCCCTCGAGTCCCGGCCTTGTCTTCCGATGCCGGAGGTCATTCGCGAGACAGCGTTAATCGTCATTCGGAAATTATTGGCGTTACCGAAATAGCGGTAAACCCAGCCACAAAAAATGGAAACTCCCACGACCGATGGCATAAGAGTTGGTGGGCCCGAGGCACTTCTGCGATAAGCGTAAGAATGGCATGCATCAAATGCATCACCCCGAACATGACCTCTCAGCCGGACTCTCTCTTCCGGGGAGCGAAGGGAAGAACTGCCATTGCAGCGTATCGCGGGCATCACCGTGCCGCAAAAACAAGCACATCATGACAGAAAAAAAACTGCTTGACAAATATTTTGAAACGTTTTAATTTCCGCCCAGGCATTCCGCTTCACGAAAAGCGGACTATTGTAAGTTTGCTGACGCGCCGCTTTTGAGCGCGTGAAACGCTTCAAAAGCGGTGGACGGACTTGTTGGGGTCGGTAGCCCAGGGGTGGTGTGGCTATGTTGTCTGCGGCGGATAACTTCCGTCTCGCTCCCTATGTATGCGCCTCTTTGCGCGCCCCCTCCCTGCCCCGTGCTGTCTTCCCTGGGCTAAGTCTACTGCTGATACTCGCCTTTGCAGGCCCTTTGCGGTCGCAGGCTCCTGTAACGACCAACCCGAAGGTTAAACCTGAAGGACAAATTTATTATTCCGATGGGATGCAACTTGTGCGTCAGGGACATATAGATGACGCCATTCGCGTGTTTCAGGAGGGACTAACTCACGACCCACAAGATCCGGTGATGCTCGATGCCACTGGAGCAGCCTACATGTTGAAGGGCGACCTGGTGCAAGCCCCGGAGTATTTGCTTGCCTGTCTTCGTATAAACCCCGGATTTATTCCTGCCCGCAAGAATCTGGCTATCGCGTATTTCGATGCTGGCCAATATGATCTGTCCGCCGCAGAATTCCAAAAACTTGCAAAAATACCCGGGCCCACCCAGCAGGTCGCTAATCTCTTTCTCGGCATGATCAGCGAAAAGAAGGGGCAATACGACAGCGCCGTCTCGTTTTTCGCGCGATCTGGCCCTCTTCTTCATCAGTTCCCGGAAGCCCTGCTTTCGTCCGCGAATGCAGAATGCCAACTCAAGCACACGGAAAAGGCTGGGGCGACCCTCAAAGCTCTCGCCAAAACTCCCGGTTTAACCGCTCCGCAACATTTGAAGATAAGCCAACTCTATTCTGTGATTGGAGAGGACGAACTCGCTCTGGCAGAGGTGGAAAAGGCCAAGCAGGAGGACAGCGGCCTCAAGGGACTTGAGTATCAAGATGCTCTCACCCTGGACCACGTTGGGCGTTCGCAAGAGGCGCTGGAAATACTCAAAGATGCAGCAACCAGAAATCCCGATGCGGACACCCTGAATCTGCTGTCTCATGTCGCTCGCGAGAATAACGAATTTGCTCTGGCCCTCGATTCCCTGCGAGAGGCTGCCAAGCTCGCTCCCGAAAAAGAAGAGAACTACCTGGATTTCAGCACCTTCTGCGCCGATTACGGAAATAATCAGCTGGCCCTCGAAGCTGCTAATGTCGGTTTGCAGAATTTACCCAACTCCTATCGCTTGCTCGTGCAGAAGGCTGTTGTCCTCGAAAGCCTCGGTCGCTTGGGCGAAGCGGAAGACACCTTACGCAAGGCCGGCGAACAACAAAAAGACAACAGTCTTGCCTTACTCTGCCTGTCGATTGTGCAAACTCACGCGGGGAAGTTGCAAGACGCCGAAGCCACTTTGACCTCAGCCCTACGCCAATTTCCCAACAATTATTATATGCATTACCACCTCGGCATCGTCCTCGTCGAAATTCAGGGCGGAATGCCGCCCAATCCCGAGCTTCAGACCAGGGCCGAGCACGCTTTTCGGGAAGCAATTCGCCTGAATCCGGCCTTTGCGGATTCTTATTACCAGTTGGCGAAGCTTTACTCAGACAAATCTCCCAAACTTGAGGAACAGAATCTCGTGGCTTGTCTCCGCGCCGATCCGAATCATGCCTCAGCGGAATACAAGCTTGCCCGCTTATATCTCAGCACAGGAAGGCAAGCTCAAGCTCAGGCACTGATTGACCGATTTGAGGGGCTGCGCCAGGCCGCTAAGTCCAAAGAGATGCAAAACCCAAGAATTGAGTCGACCCCCAGGTGACTCTCTAGGTCAAAGGAGGCAGTAATGATTCTTTTTTCACGATTTCGATCCGCAGCGTTGTTCACCATCTTCCTGCTGGTTGTTTTTTGTGGCTTTGCCGCTCCTGCATATGCCCAATTCAACAGCGGCTTCACGGGGATAGTGGTGGAACAATCCGGGGCTGTCGTTCCCGGTGCGAAAATCACCGTCACAAACCAGGCTACCCACGTGAGTCAGTATTCGCCCAGCTCAGACAGTGGTAGCTTCAGGATCCTCTCCCTGCCGGAGGGTCTCTTCACCATCGATGTCGAAGCCAAGGGATTCAAGCTTTGGACCCAGAAGGACGTCCACCTTGAAGCCAACGAAATGAAAACGATATATCCGACTCTTGCCCTGCCGACCCAGACCGAAGTGGTTGAAGTGAGCGGAACCATCGCCGCGGTCGAGACCGACAAGAGCGATACCTCGCGCGAATTGGAGGAATCCACGATCGCGACGGCGCCTTTGCTGGGAAGAAACGTGTACACCAGCATGATTCAATTGGCTCCTGGTATCACCGGTTCGGGTTTGCCGAGTGGTGGTGCGACGGGCTCCGGATCGAACAACAACGATAGCTTCGAGCAGGAACAAGCCTACGAGATCAATGCCGCCGGACAGCGCCAGGACAGCAATGAATACGATGTTGATGGCACGTCCATGAATAGTGCTTCCCGCGACGGCGTTGTGAACTTGGCCCCGGAACCCGACACGATTGAATCCATTCGTGTCTCGGGAGCTACGTTTGACGCCTCCAAGGGCCGCTACAGCGGCGCCTGGGTTCAGGTCTTCACTAAGCCAGGATCAAACGAATATCACGGTAATGTATCGGAATATCACACCGACAACGTCTTGACCTCGCGCGAGATCTTCCAATCCTCCTGCATACCTGGCGACATCGGTTGTCGTTATTTTCCGGTGTTCCGGCGCAACGAGTTCGGCGGCACTTTCGGCGGGCCGGTTCTGAAGAACAAGTTGTTTTTCTTCGTCAGCGCATTTGGCTTGATTTCTTCCAACGCCGTCACGGACGTCACATCGGTTGAGACTCCCCAATTCGTCCAGTTTGTGGAACAAACTTTCCCAAACAACCTTTCGACCTATTTCTTCAAAGCGGCTCCCGTAGGGAGCACTCCGCCGCTGACCAGCGTCCTCACCGTCGCCCAGGTGGAAGCTGCCAATCCCGGTTTCTATCCCAGCACTGCGTTTCCGTCGGACTTGCCGGCGGTTGGAATAGGCAATTTTTCGGAAAGCCTCGCGCACAATGCCTACCAGTGGCATTTCCGGGTTGACTACAACCTCACCAGCAAAGATCGCTTGTTCTTCAGCATGTTCCGTACTTTTTCGGACTCACAAACAGAGGACCCGCGTCCAATTTATCAGGTCCTGATTCCTAACTTTGGCTTTTACGCCAAAATCGATTGGACACATACGTTCGCTCCTAACCTCCTGAATGAGGCTGGATTCACGGTGCACCGCGCTATCGGCAGCAATCCCTCCGCAGTCGGTCACGAAGAGCTTCCCAACGCCTACATTACGGGAGCCGGTTATTACTCGCAGTGGGGCCCCGCTGGCTGGGTTCATGAGAACTTCAACTGGCACGATGTGCTCACCTGGACCCACGGGAAACACACCGTCTCCGCTGGTTTCGACTTCGACAGGCACCATGACGACGACAACTTTACCTCTCCCATCATTCGGCCTTCCTTCAACTTCGCCAACCTCGTCGACTTTGCACAAGACGGGGTCTATTCGCAGTCTGGACCGACCGTGGATGTGGCCACCGGCACACTGGCGGACAATCTGTATCAGGTTCTTCGCTGGGTCTATATGGGAATGTATGCCCAGGACGATTGGAAAGTAACCCGGCGATTCACCGTGAACCTCGGACTCCGTTACGACTACTTCGGTCACTGGGGCAATTACCACAACTCCACTACTCCCTTCCCCTTCTTTACTCCTGGAAGCGGTAGCGATTTCGCGGAACAGGTCACCAATGGGACCATGGAAGTTCATGGTGGCAATGATGCCTTCGTCACAACAAACCGCCCGCAAGGTGTTTCACCTCGTCTCGGCTTCGGATGGGACGTCTTCGGAAACGGTAAAATGTCTGTCCGAGGCGGGTACGGTCTCTACTACAACAACGTCGCCGACGGCTCATGGTCCTTTCCAAACCGTTCCAATCCGCCCGTATGGGCCACGCCGTCCTTCGGCCTGACCAACACTTCTCATCCTTTCAGCTATGGCTTAGGAAACTCAGCAGGGCTTGGCTGGGCAATTCCGGCCATCTCGTTCCAAACCACTCCCTCTGGAGGAATCGCAGGTATTCCGGTGGTGACGTCCGGCGTGCAGCCGAATGTGGATCAGCCACGAACGCACGTCTGGATGCTTTCCATTCAGAAGGACTTGGGACATAACGTCACCGTTGAGGCAGACTACAACGGGTCACACAGCGATCACCTGTATGTACAAACCGATGTCAACCGCTTCCCGGGGGATTTGATCATCAACGATGGCATTCAGACACGTCTGAATCCTGCCTTCGGTCCAATTCTCTTTGGGCGAACCATCGGCATTGCGGATGGCGACTATGGAAGCCTCATGATCACCAAACGCATGAGCCATTCGTGGCAGCTCCGCGGCATTTACACCTTCGGCAAAGCGACCGACGACATCAGTAGCAACGACAACGGCTCCTACTCAAATACGAGCGAGGCCGTATTCAATCCGCTCGATATTCCCCTTCAGCATGGTCTTTCTGACTTCGATGTGTCCAAGAGGTTTACCATGGACAGCCTCGTCATGCTCCCCTCACCGTTCCATGAGGGGGTGGGGAATACCATTCTCGGTGGGTGGCGATTCTCGACCATTCTAGTGCTGCAAAGTGGATTGCCTTTCACCGTCTACACCAGCGCTCCTTTCGCGCCAGTCTGCGCCGCAAACCCAGCCGTGGGACCTCTGCCGGCAGGTGATTGTTACAACATCAATAACGTTTTCATCCCCGGCAGCATAATCACCAGTAACGCCGGAGGTGACTACAATGCGGACGGCTACGACTATGACACGCCCAATCGTCCGCCGGCTGGCACTGTCAAAACCGGCAACAGGAGCGACTTCATCAACGGGTTCGCCATAGCCTCGGCGTTTCCAGTCCCCTCGCTCGGAAGTCAGGGGACCTTGGGACGGAACACTTACATCGGGCCAGGACTTGCCAACGTAAACATTCAATTCGCCAAGGAGATTAAGTGGGAACGATACGGCCTGGAGTTCCGTGCGGACCTATTTAACATCTTTAACCGCGTGAATCTCCTGGCACCAGTCAGCGACCTCTCAAGCTCGCAATTCGGACTGTCGACTTCTCAGAACTTGACGCGTTCAGCCCAGTTCGGGCTGCACCTTACGTTCTAGCCCGGGAAGCGGACCATCCCATCGGCCGGGGCGCGCCGGCTCGATGGGATGGTCCTCCTTCTTTCCCAACCTGCATTCGCTGCATTCATACGCCGCAAGCGTGCGAGACTGGCACGCGAGGAAGCCGCTGATTAGACTGTTCTGGACGCAGCCTTCCAACAAGATGTAAACCTTGGAGGATGATGTGAATTCCCACTTGCTCCGCCCCATTGTTGTGTTTCTTCTGTTGCTTTGCGCTGTCCCGCTCCTTGCTCAAGACACCGAGTACGTCCCCGGCGCAGGCACTGCCTGGGACCCGGATTGGCAGCAGATTCCTGGCCCAAAGTGTCTCGAGATGAGGGGGGCGTGGGAAGGCGGCTGGGAAACATGCTCACCGGAGCAGCACGCGCAATGGCTCGCCGACCTGATCCACTGGCGCGTCGAACGGCGCATTCGCATCGGCTACAACGATTCGCGTTATGCGATGCCCGAGCTGAAATGGACCCAGTCGAGCTTCATGCAGCCGCAGATGATGGTCCAGGACCGCTACTTCTACGATCCGATCGCGGGCAAATACACCGTGGACCGCTATTTAGATGATCTTCAGAAACGCTATGGGGGAATCGATGCGGTGCTGATATGGCCCACCTATCCGAACATGGGCATCGACAATCGCAATCAGCACGACATGATTCGTTGCATGCCCGGCGGTGTGGCAGGTGTGCGGCAGATGATTTCCGATTTTCACAAACGCGGCGTCCGCGTCTTGTTTCCGATGATGATGTGGGACCAGGGCACGCGGAAACCCGAGAAGTCCTGGCCGGAAGAGATTGCTGATCTCATGAAGGACATCGGCGCGGACGGGATCAATGGAGACACGCAGGATGGTGTGCCACGCGCGTATTCCGAAGCCGCGGATCGCGTTGGTCACCCCCTCGCCTTCCAGCCCGAAGGTGGCCCGCACGACGAAGCGGTGACTTACGACGTGCTGACATGGGGCCAGTATAAGTTTCCCATTGTTCCCCGGGTGGACCGCTACAAGTGGCTTGAACCACGGCACATGGTGAACATTTCCGACCGTTGGAATCGCACCAAGACCGACGATCTGCAGTTCGCCTTCTTCAACGGCATCGGCTGGGAAACCTGGGAGAATATCTGGGGGATTTGGAACGGCATCACCCCTCACGACAGCGAAGCGACTCGCCGCGTAGCTACAATCGAACGAGCCGTCGCTCCGTTTCTCATCTCGCAGGATTGGGAACCGTTTTTCCCCATGCTGCGTTTCGGTGCATTTGCCAGTCGCTGGCCGCTGGGTGACGAAACGGTCTGGACCATCATTAATCGAAACGAATACAACATCGTGGGATCTCAAATGGAGCTACCTTTTCAGGAAGGTATGCACTACTACGACTTATACCACGGCGTAGAACTTGTGCCGGAGCGCCGAGCCGGCAAGACGGTGTTGCTCTTTAGCCTCGATGCAAAAGACTACGGAGCGGTGCTGGCTTCTAAGCAGCCTCTCTCGAACACTCACAAGACCCTTATGGCGCAAATGAAATCGCTCACCGCCACACCTCTGGCCGGTCTCGCCGACAAATGGATTGTTCTACCTCAGCAACTGGTGCAAATCGCTTCCACAAAACCACCCTCCGGCACGCCGCCGGGAATGGTCAATATACCCGAGGGGGAATTCCTGTTTCAGGTGAACGGTGTCGAGATAGAAGGCCTCAACGATATGGGCGTGGACGTCCAGTACCCTTGGGAAGATTCGGCCCGCCGGTATCATGAGCATACCCTGCATGTGAAATCCTTCTGGATTGATAAATTCCCGGTCACCAACGCGGAATTCAAGAAATTTCTGGAGGCTACCCACTATCATCCTCAGGATGACTTGAACTTCTTGCGAGACTGGAAAAACGGCACCTATCCTGAAGGATGGGACAACAAGCCGGTTACCTGGGTATCCTTGGAAGACGCGCGCGCCTATGCGGCATGGTCGGGCAAGCGTCTGCCCCACGAATGGGAATGGCAGTATGCCGCACAGGGAACCGACCGGCGGCTGTACCCCTGGGGCAACGATTGGGAACCGTCGGCCGTCCCAGCGCCTGACAAGTCACGAACTATGCGCGGCCCCGATGCCGTGGACGCGCATCCCAAGGGGGCAAGCCCGTTCGGTGTTATGGACCTCGTCGGAAATGTCTGGCAGTGGACCGATGAATTCACCGACGAGCATACGCGAGGAGGAGTTCTACGCGGGGGTAGCTACTACGTACCGCAGGGCTCGATCTGGTATTTTCCGCAAGCCTATAAACTTACCGAGCACGGTAAACTACTCATGATGGCACCGAGCATGGACCGTTCCGGGGCTTTGGGATTCCGGTTAGTGCAGGACGCACAGTAAAAGGGGACCAGCCATTCGGAAATCAGTCATCATCTATCTGAAGAGGCGCTTTTAGACTTTACTGAATACCAATTCAACTGATGAGCGCCAACGTTACAATGCGGCAAATTGCGGAGCGTGCTCAAGTCTCCATCGGCACTGTCTCCCACGTTGTCAATAACACTGCGCCGGTGCGGCCCAAGCTTCGCGTGCGCGTATTAGAAGCGATCCGTGCCCTCGGATTCCAACCGAGCGCCCTCGCGCAAGGACTGCGCCTGAATCGCACCAAGATTCTCGGCATGATCATTCCTGACGTCACCAACCCGTTCTTCCCTGGTGTCGTGCGCGGCGCGGAAGACGTGGCCTTCAAACACTCTCATCGGCTCATCCTCTGTAACACCGACAACGATCCCGCTAAGGAGGCTTCCTACTTTGCGGAACTTCGCTCTCTTCGCGCTGCCGGTTTCTTGATCATTCCCGCCGCTGGCAGCACGCTCACGTCGGAAATCCTTGCTGGCGCACCGGGCATTCCTCCCGCTGTTTGCCTGGACCGCTGTCCAGAAGGTTGGACCGGCGACGCCGTCGTTGTCGCCAACGAACTGGGCGCCTATCGGGCAAGCAAGTATCTTATTCAGTCCGGGCATCGGAACATTGCGGTTATTACCGGTCCGGCACTCCTTGCCAACGCCGTGGAACGGCTGAACGGTTTTAAGAAAGCCTTGCGCGAAGCGCGCTTGCCGCTCGCTACTGAGTTCATTCAGGAAGCTAACTTCGATACCCGTAGCGGCTTCCAGGCCGCTAAACGTCTCTTGCGCATGTTGCCGCGTCCCACCGCCATCTTTGCCTGCAACGACCTGATGGCGCTGGGTGTGCTCCGCGCCGTCCATGAACTGGGTTTGCGATGCCCTGAGGATATTTCGTTGGTGGGATTCGACAATCTCGAATTCTGTGAATACACCAGTCCCGCTCTCAGTTCTGTCTTCCAACCCGACTACCAACTAGGAGCCACCGCGGCCGGGTTGCTGCTGGACCGGATAAACGGTCTACGAAACAAACCCAAGCGCATCCTGCTGGAAACGGAACTCAAGATCCGCAGTTCGGTGATGGCCATGCCAGGGGCGGTTACTTTGACCAACAGGAATCCAGGCAGCACGGATAGCAACGCACGGCCGGTGGCAACGAAACGCGGCTAGTTTTTCATTCGCATTTCTGGCGTTGTGCTTTCAGTTTCGTCGTGGAACGCTTTGCCGCCGTCGTACAGCGCAACCCTCGCTTTCAGCTCCTCTACTAATTCTTGCTTGTTCTGTTGCGTCGCAAGAACCAAAGCACGCCGCGCGGTCCTCGCAGCCGACGAGAACCTGCCTGCCTCTGCATAAGCCGCAGCGAGCGTATCGAGAATTTCTGGTTTCTCCCCGCCTGCCAACCCGAGTGCCCGCTCGGCGTAAGCGACGGCTTCCCCTCCGTTGCGGATGGAATTATCCGGATTGGTTGCCAACAGCCAGGCCACCTGATTCAAAACTGCCAAATGGTTTGCCTCCACGCTGATCCCCTTCCGCCAATGGGCCAGCGCTTCACGAATCATTCCCATTTGGTAGTAAGCATCTCCCAGCCGGTATTGCGCCTTGGCGTAACCCGGCGTCACCTCCACTGCCTTTAACCATTCCGCAATCGCTTCGTCGCGCTTACCCATCTGCTCCAGCAACTCTCCCCAGTTATAGTAAGCTTCCACAAATTTCGGATTCAGCTCCGTCGCTTTACGAAAGTTTGTCGCCGCCTCTTCGTAATTTCCGTTCCTGGCCAGGCCGAGGGCCAGTCCGTTACGCGCTGCTTCATCTTCCGGATCTGTTTCCACCGCTCTATTCCACTCCGCGAGCGCTTCCGCGAATTTTCCGTTGCGCGTCAATTCAGCGGCGTGATCGCAGATCTGAACAGAGTCGGCTGCGGGCGCATCGATCTTCAGCAGACCATCTTTGGGGATGTTAACGAATTCAGGAATATTCACGGCCCGGTTTGCCGCCGTGGCATTCTCCACCAGGATCGCCGGACTATCATCGCCGTTCGCATCGATGTGCGTAAGATAAAGCTGCGTGTACGGTGATCGCACTTTCGAGGAAAATGCCAGCCAGCGCCCATTGGGCGAAAAGCTGTGCCATGAATTCATCAGCCGGGTATTGCATCGCATGCGCCGCGCCACACCGCCCTTGGCGGGAATGATGTAAAGCTGGCTGTCGGGCCGCATCAACTGGCCATTCCGGCTCTGCACAAATACAATCCATCGGCCATCTGGCGATACCTTGGGGAAGCTATTGCTCATGCCGTTCCCGGACGCACCTTCGATCGGTAGTGGCCGCCCGCCTTTCCCTGCATTGAACGGAATACGATACAGGTCGTACTTGATCTGCGTCTCATTTGGATCGTTGGCATACTTTGCGGGCTGCTGGGATATCGAATAGGGCTCCTTTTCCTTTGCTCGCGCAAAAACGATGTAGCTGCTGTCGGGGCTCCACACACCGTCGGTCTGCACATAATCAAGATCATCGGCGCCCGGCAAAGGCTGTCGCTCTCCTTTGGCGCGGCTGTACCAACTCAGGATTCCCCGCGTTGGGAAGAACACCTGGAGAAAATGGTAGTCTTTGAAATTCGAGAGGTAGTAAGAACCTTGCAAGTCCAGTCCCGGTCCCGTGAATGTGGTCAGGACATACTGCCCATCCGGCGAAACTTGCGACATGAAGCCGACCCTGGTCAGCCCCAACTGCCAGTCGCCGTTCCACGAGATCAAATCCTTGCGCCGGATAGTCATCTGCGGCTGCACGGGAGCCAGTGCGTACAATCCCTTGTCGTTCCCAGGGCCGTCCATATCCATGCCGAGCGTCTTACCGTCATTCGAAAAAGAATGGCAGTTGGCGCAAGTATGCATGCCCGTCAGCAGCAAGCGGCTGCGCGTCTCGCCCACATATCGCAGTCGCCACGCGATCAAAGGCACCGCATTAGGGTCCAGAGGCTTGATTGCACTCTTATCGCCTTCTGTCGGCATGAGCGGTACATCGCGATAGAAGATAGGCGCGCCCACCGGATCTCTGGATATTTGGACACTGACTTTGCCGCGGGACACCGGCAGTTTTTCTCGGAAACCGGTGAACGTGATGGTCGCCGGAAAATCCACGGCATGTTTCTTCAGCGATGCCCATGTTTCGTCATCGGGAATCCACGTTCGGGTGGCGGCTAATTGGGGAGTCAGGGTGGGCCGCTCGTTTGAGGGTGCAACACAGCGCTCGTCAATCTCGCCGATTTGGAAGCGCTCGCCGCGGGAGTTCGCGTGCACCTCCGGGGAATCATCAGCAAATACGATATCAATCTGCCACGCCGTTGTGTCTTCCGCGGTATCTCGCCAGAGAAAAGTGGGCGGCGCCATGTCCGGCGGGAAGATCGATTTCTCGTCGGGATAATCCACGATGATTGGCTTAAGCCTATTCGCGGACGTTGCATTGTCTTCTGTGCCGACTTTCGTTTGGGCCGCCGCAGGCAGACTTATGCACAGGCTAAGCAACGCACAGGTCAAATGAATGAGCAACACCAGGATTGTAACGAAGGACGTGGAAGTCTCTGCCCAACTTCTGGCACCGGCCCTGAAAAACATTCGCCCCACCTGTGGCGAAAAGGATATGCGCCTCACAAGCTCTCGTCAAGGGGAAGCGCATGCCCAGCTGCTCTTTAGGGCCAGCATTCCACTGGTCATCGTTTTCTATCCCTATAGCTTATTTCGAGGAATGCTTGAAGATACTCCGCTAGCCGCAGGTGGGTCCACGCGTGATGATTTCACCCTGGTGTGCCGTCACGCAAGTCCGCTGGAATAGTCGAAACTGGCCTCAGGTGCCAAAACTCTTTTTCTTGCAATGGTTTTTATCAGGGCTGATGCCCTCTCCCCACGATCGAGAAAGCGCACGAACTTCTGGGACGGCAAACTAGCGAGTTGAATTCAAAAGAACTGGCGGAGAGGGGGGGATTCGAACCCCCGGTAGAGGTTTTGGCCCCTACAACGGTTTAGCAAACCGCCGCCTTCAGCCTCTCGGCCACCTCTCCGCGGCAAACTTCTTGCAGTATTGTAGCGTAATACTGCATTTCGTGACAGCCCCGGTATCCCTCCGGGACGGACAGGCACAGCCAATAACAGGGGCCCAAAATGAGCAAAGGGAGCTCGCGGAAAAATGCCGCGAAGCAACCGCAAGCGCTCAATGCCTGCTTAAAATCTCCGAGAAACGACCGTCAGGGATCAGCTCATGCGATGGAGCTCTTTGCTGCCACCGGTGCTGACTGAAACCCATCTTTCTGGCGGAAATAAGCGGCAACGCGATCGATAATCTGTGCTAGAGAAGTCTGCGGACGGAAGCCCGTGAGAGAAACAAGCTTATCAATGCACGGCACGCGGCGCATCATGTCTTCGAAGCCTGGTTCATAGGCCTTGTCGTAGGGCACGAACTGGATCGCAGAGGAACTGTTCGTACGCTGCTTGACGATTTTGGCCAGGTTTTCGATGGTAACTTCTTCGGTGTTCCCGATATTCACCACTTCCCCCAGCGCCCGCTCCAGCGGTATCAAGCGTAGCAGCGCCTCGACGGTGTCACGCACGTCGCAGAAACACCGCGATTGCGTCCCATCCCCGTACACTTCGATGGGGGCTTGCTCCAGGGAACGCTTCACGAAATTAGGTAGCACCATCCCGTAGCGCCCTGTCTGCCGCGGGCCGACAGTGTTGAAAAATCGCGCCACGATGACCGGCTGTTTCTTTTCCTTCCAGTACGACAGCGCCAGAAATTCGTCCAGCGCTTTGGAAGCGGCATAGCTCCAGCGCCCCTTGGTTGTAGGGCCGAGAACAAGATCGGCATCTTCGTGAAAGGGCACCTGAGTATTCTTGCCGTACACCTCAGAAGTGGACGCAATCAGCAGGAGCTTTTTTTTCTTGCAGGCAGCTTCCAGGATAAGTTGCGTGCCGTTCACATTGGTTTCGATCGTGCGCACCGGGCTCTCCACGATCAGTTTCACGCCCACCGCGGCCGCAAGATGAACGATGACGTCTGCATCATCCACTAATTCCGCAAGGAGTTGGCGGTTTTCGATCCCGTCCAGGTGGTACTCCAAACGATCAGAACCTTTCAAGTGCCGGATATTCTCCATGCTGCCCGTTGACAGATTGTCCAGCAACACCACCCGCTCGCCTTGCTCCAGCAGCCTTTCCGTCAGGTGCGAGCCGATAAATCCAGCACCCCCGGTAATGAGATATCGCACGTAGCCTCCTCAGAGTTTGTCAGAATCGTCGAGGTCCGCAGAATGTACCGAAGCGCGGGAGGGGGATCCTTCGCTGAGCGGATCCAGGGTTTCCTGAGGACCATAGCCATACGAATAGGGATAGTATCGGTAAGAGTAGTAATAATCCGGGGCGCTGGCATCTACGGCGTTCAGCACCACTCCCAAGAGATGGCTCTTCACGCTCGTAAGCAGGTCCCGCGTGCGCGTAAAGGCTTCTTTGGGAGTTTCACCGCTGCGCACCACCAGGAGTACGCCATCGACTTGCACGGACAGAATGACCGCATCGGTGGCGGCCATGATGGGCGGTGAGTCAATCACAATAAACTTGTATTTAGTGCGCAATTCCGCGATGGCATCCGTCAACCGGTGCGACGACAACAAGTCCGCCGGATTTGGAGGTAGCGGCCCCGTGGGGATTGCCGCAAGATTCGGAATCGCGGGATGCGGAACTGTGACCAGGTCCAAAGTGGACACGCCGGCAAGATAAGAACTCAAGCCGGCATACTTGCCAGTCCCCAAATTTAACAAACGAGTGATGCCGGGCTTGCGCAGGTCCGCATCTACGATAACGGTCTTGTCGCCCAACTGCGCCAGGGTCACCGCAAGGTTTGCGGCAGCAGTGGTTTTTCCTTCGCGCGGCAGCGCGCTGGTTACCAGGATGACTTGCGGCGGACGATCCGGCTGCGAGAGCAGGAGAGCTGTACGCAACGCGCGAAATGCCTCGGAGACCTGCGATTTCGGCAAGTGTTGC
>Ga0181538_10002346_pt1 | contig 19777 bp, 27 predicted proteins | sample PEATcosm2014_Bin_40_FD_119773 | JGI IMG/M metagenome (GOLD analysis project Ga0181538, IMG submission 119773) | Peatland microbial communities from MTU Mesocosm Facility, Houghton, MI, USA - PEATcosm2014_Bin23_30_metaG | ecosystem: Environmental > Terrestrial > Soil > Wetlands > Peat | place... | reverse complement strand
TGCATGATGCCTTTACGATCAAACAAGGTTTTATGACGACGGTGCATGCATACACCAATAGCCAGGTGCTTTTGGATGTGAGCGTGGGCGGCGATGTGCGCCGTTCTCGTGCGGCGGCACTCAACATTATTCCAACCAGTACGGGCGCTATGAAAGTGCTGAGCAAAGTGATGCCAGAGCTTGAGGCAAAAATGCAGGGCTTTGCATTGCGCGTGCCAGTCGGCAAAGTGTCAATTCTTGATGTGGTCATCCAAACGGTAAAACCGATGACGGTCGAAACTATTCATAACGCAGTGCGCGCGGCTGGTAAAGGAGCAATGGAAGGGATTATGGATCTTTCGCTCGAGCCGCTCGTTTCAAGCGATTATAGCGGCAACCCACATTCGGTTATTATCGATGGTCTGCTGACCGAGGCGGATGGTACGATGGCCAAGGTGGTTGGTTGGTATGATAATGAGTGGGCGTATAGCGAGCGGTTAAAGGACTTTATCCTCAAAATAGCGTGAACTTTTGCTTCACAATAAGGTCAATTTCCTTTACTCTAATACAGGTCTATATCTTAGTTTAGATGCATATCTGAGCTTACTACAGAAAAATTATGGTCGGGCCCATAGCTCAGTTGGTTAGAGCAATCGGCTCATAACCGAGAGGTCCCAGGTTCAAGTCCTGGTGGGCCCACCACCCGCCTACGCGCGTAGCGCTACGGCGTGGTGGGCGCGGAGATAACATAAAAAATTTGCGCTAACTAATTTTGAATGCTGTCTAGAATCACGCCGTAGTGAAACGCAGGCGGACAAAAAAACGGGAAATCGTATGACAAGCCAGAATCCATTCAAGCAATTTCTGAGTCTTGTGGCCTTTGATAATGCGCTCCAGGATCTTCAAGAAACAGTCAAACAGTTCCAAGAAAAAAAACAGGCATTACAGGAAAAAAAAGAAGAACTTGCGCGTATGGTTGAGCAGCTCAAGCAGCAAGAACACAACGTGCGCAAAGAAGTCGATATGCATGAATTGCATATGAAAGAGCTCGATCAAAAAGAGCAGTCAAAAAAACATCTTCTGGATGATATTAACACTCCCAAAGAATATACGATTGCAAAGCGTGAGATCGAAGCGATCAAGCGCGAGCAGCACGAGCATGAACAAACGCTCATGCAAGTCTGGCATACGTTAGAATCAGTACACAAATCGTTTGAAACCAAAAAACAAGAACTTGATAGCGCATTGGCACAATTTGACAACGAGATCGCGGCACTCGATGAAAAAGAGCGTCAAGTGCAAACCGAGTACAATCAAAAAATGGCTGAACGTGCACAGCATACGGTTGGCATACCCGAAGAATGGCTTGAAAAATATCGTGCAATGCAATCGCGCGTTAAGGATCCGGTAGTTCCGGTGCAACAAGGAAGTTGCAGTGCCTGTTTTACCGATATTCCTGAGCAGCGTTTGCTCCAACTCAAACGACACGCACTTTTGCAATGTGAAGGATGTTATCGCTTTTTATACATGCCTGATGTGTTACAATCTGAGCAATCACCCGTCAATAAGGATAGTTAAAAGAGCATGGAACAGACGCCCACAATAAAACATCCTCATTATTGGAAATTGTATATCGATGGTGCTTCGCGCAATAATCCTGGCATGGCTGGCGCGGGCGTTTATCTTTTAAAAGATAATAAGCCGGTTCTCATGAACGGCTATTTTTTAGGCATAAAAACCAATAATCAAGCAGAATATTTAGCATTGCTTTTGGGCCTGCATCACGTCCGTTCCTTAATGCACCCCGATGATATGCTCATGATCATCTCCGATTCACTCCTGCTTGTACGGCAGATTAAAGGTGAGTATGCCATTCGCAATGATTACATTCGTATTGTGCACGGCATTGCAAAAGAAATGCTCACGCACGTTAATTATGATGTTGGGCACGTGCTACGCGATGACAATAAACAAGCCGATAAATTAGCCAATAAGGGCATTGATGATAAAATCATCGTCCCTGAACCCTTCATGAATATGCTGCGCACCTATGGCATTTCGTTATAAATTCTCTTCATTAGTATGTAGTGTGCTCGCACTCTGTGCGGCGCTGAGCTATAGCGGTTCCGAACCAAAAGAGCGCGCACAAGATCCAGATGCCGTCTATGAAATGGCAGTGGTCAAAGAACAAGATCTCGCGCAACCAGAAAAAAAAGAACGCACTTTTAATGTGCGTATTTTACTTGATGAGCACGATCTTTACGATAACGATGAATGGGAGTTTCAAAGCGATGATGGTTTCTTGGTGAGTGATGAATTGATCCCGACACGCACTGCACCATATGCTGATCCCGCCTTACGCATTGGCCATGCGCGCGGCTCGCTTTACATTAATGAGCGCCGCTGCGTACCCAAAAAACTTCACGTTATTCCTCGCAATGGCAAAATCACGATCAATGATAGCACCTATCAAGGATCGATGCTGATCGTGCCGCACAAAGAATCATGGTTGCTCATTAACGTGATCGATCTTGAAGAATACATTTACTCAGTGCTGAAAACTGAAAGCTGGCCCGGCTGGCCGGTGGAGGTCAATAAGGCTTTTGCTATTACTTCACGCACCTATGCAATCGCCATGATTATGCGGGCGCAAACCAAAAAAATTCCCTATCACATGTGCAATACCAATGTGCACCAAACCTACACAGGTATACACGATAATCCTGATGTCTGGCGGGCTGTTACTGCCACCAGAGGATTATTTTTAGGCCATGATAATAAACCAATTCTTGCCATGTTTGATGCCTGCTGCGGCGGCATTATTCCGGCACACATTCGTGATTTTGATTTCAAAAAAGCGCCCTATCTTGCGCGTGAATATCCCTGCACCCATTGCAAGCGCTGCAAAATTTTCCATTGGGAGGCGCATTATGAGATTCCGCATCTTGAAAAGATTATCAAAGAAGAAATGCCACACATTACCAAAGTCAAAAAAGTAGAGATTGTAAAACGTGATCGTGCTGGATTGACCGATAAAATAGCGATCACTGGGCGGCGTGGCAAAGATCATATCTCGGGCAAAAAATGGTATTCCATGCTCAAGGATGTAAAAAGTTTTGTGTATGAAATTGAAATGCACAAGGAGGTCATACACATCAAAGGCCGCGGCTATGGCCATCATTTGGGCCTTTGCCAATGGGGCGCACGCGAAATGGTGCGCGATGGCGCCGATTATCGCACGGTTCTGAACTTCTATTATCCAGGCACATGCTTGATGAAACTTATCTAGATATAAACTTGTCCCGTTCTTTTACTTCCGTTCGATACTTTTTGCCCCTGCGGGACAAAACATCTCACGGCGAACGGGCTAAATAGATCTTGCTCTATTGTTATTGATTATCATTTTAAAATGGCAAAACCCCGACCAGTCGTGAACGATAGTAAAGAGCAGCCGGGCTTTGGATTATCGAGAAGAAAATCTATAAAACCCGTTCGCCGTGAGATGTTTCGAATTCCGTAGGAAGAGAAAAGTATCGAACGGGAGTAAAGAACGGAACAAATTTTTCTATTTCGTTCACACAACCTAACGATCTAAAAATAAAAGCCCTCGGAAATTAATCCGAGGGCTTTTTAATTTGGTGCGAGTTAGTTACTGATCCTCAAAAGGATTCTTGGCATAACAAGTTATTTTATCGTAGACCAATATCTTTAACTTCGCTTCCTCATTCAATGGCTTGACGTACATTTGATCATGGGTTAATTGCGCAGTATCTTGCGCTACCAGTTCTGCGTCTTTCATTATCGTGTACTCACATATTGAAGTTGCAGGGGCAGTATTGGGGTTAAATTTGAATCGTACGTGATATGGACCATAGGTAGAATATTCACCTACGTGAGATTCCCCCTTAGGAAATGGATTGCCAGTACTGTTATCAATGATGTGTATACCAAGTATTACACCCATCCTGATAGGAGAAAAGATAGTATGGATTTGTTGTGTTGTATTATTTTGCATTGCATTGAGTGTGAATGAGCAGAGCAAGATGAGGGACAGTGTTCGTTTCATGGGAAATCTTTCTTTACTCGGTCACATTGGTAATAACGAGCGCGAGGGTGTGAAAAGGGGAGTTGGCACCATCCGGGTGACCTTTTTCAAACAGATTGTCCGTAGATGATGCACCTATGGTGACCCATTGTGGATCTGGACGTCGATAATGGCAATGAACACCATCATTAGTTTTTTTTATTATTTCTACGTGAGCTTGCACGATCACCTTATTTTTGGCGGCATCGAACAGTCGTGGCTCTAAGAGCAGTTGGCAACCTTCAAAATCTCCTGTTAATCTGCCATTTTCGTCCCATTGACTTATGGCTTTTTGAGTGTTGTCTTCAGGAATGAATGTGTGTGGATTTTTAATCCGCCAAGACATGGTGCAAGAGGCAAGCGTTGCCTTCGTTTCCATATTAATGACCGATGCGGTGGAGGTCAATTTATCTTGGTTCGCATTGAGTGCGAATGGAAATAGTAATAGCAGTGATAATGTTCGGTTCATGGGAAATCTTTCGTGTTACGTCTTACAATCTATTGGGTAATAGTGCTTTTGATGGTTATCTTAACTTTCTCACGAGCATCGTCGAGCAGATCAAGTTCTTTGGTTTCCTCGAAGTTTTGATCGAATGGAATGGTCAACGGCCATGTCTCCTTAAAATAGACTTCATGCTCATTCTGGACGGTACATGTTAGATAGATACCATTGCGGCTTACATTTAGTAGTGCGAGTGCCGTGGTAAAATGGTTAGATGATGAAACTGATACTGACTTAAACTGCTCTACCTTTTCTCGCAATGAGAAGAAAGATTTTTCAAGAGGCAAATATGAGGTATAGCTGCTCTCGCGCGGTGGTCTATCATTATCACGGTGTTCTTTAAACGTAGCAGTTGCTTCTATTTTGACCTCGGATGGGTATGAGGAAAGAACGCTGAGTGCTGGACCAGCTTGCAGTGCGGATGCGCAGAGTAAGATTCCTACTACGCCAAGGCTACGACCTGTCCTACGAAGTTTTAACGAAGTAGGAAGGACAGGAAGTGATAATGTTCGTTTCATAAGAAACGCCTTTCATGAGAATTTATTAAGATTATTACTGATTAATTATAATGTTTCGTATCGATGCTGCGATAACTAATGTTCCCAAATAGTTGCCGCAATTAGGCAGATGCGCAGGACGGGATGAAATTTTAACACGGCGTGAGCTGAATTGTGGTTCTTCTGGACGTAAGGAGCCTATAAATTCGGTCTGGGTAAACACTGGAAGCCGTGCTCCAAGCAAGCTTGTATTATCATAATGTTTCAATGTATAGGAATAGTTTACTTCGTGTTTTGTATTGAGGGGATACTCATAATGATGTTTTATCCCATTGTAGAGACCAGGATTTGCTGCGCATTCTTCTAGAGTTAATGGACACTGGGAAATATGCTGTGTAATGCCTGCTATTGATACTTCAAAATGTGCTGGATTGATAGATAATTTCGCTAACGCGCTGGATTGCGTTGAAGGAGTATTATCTGGCCTCATCACCATAAAGGTTCCCGCACTATTACGTATAAAGGGGATGAGATGCGTAGTAGCAGGAGATCCATCTGTAGGGGTAAGTGATATGGTAATATCGCATACAGTCTCAGTATGAAATGGTGCTGGGTTTGCAACTGGAGCAGGAACTGCTGGTTGTATAACCATATCACTTCCTTCTTGCTCAAGCGCGTTGGGCATTTCCATTGCATTGAGTGCGAATGCGCAGAGTAGGATTCCTACTACGCCAAGGCTTCGACCTGTCCTACGAAATTTTAACGAAGTAGGAAGGACAGGAAGTGATAATGTTCGTTTCATAAAAAAGCCTCTTTAGCGGGATGTTTTGGTTATTTATCGGTTTTTACTATAAAAGTTTGAGGATTAAGGATTAATTTGATCGGACTTCCTGCATCATCCTTCAAGGTGAGATCGGCCTCTTGAGCCCAATTAAAAAAGCCGAAAGTGAACGGAGTAGTTCTTACATCTTTTTGAGTTGGATCATTTTTTGGGGTGACAACAGTTTCAACATGTAGGCACGGGTATCTTTTGTTACCAAATCCCGTTTCTTCAGTTACTTTTTTCACTGCAAGTGCTATGGCATAAAGATCGGACGAATAACGTACGTCGTCTTCTGTTGTTTGCCAATTGGTACCATCGTCCGCAATACGCACTTGCGCTATATGCTTGACATCTCCTTCCAGCATCAATGATGCTCGAATTATCAAGCCTTCTGGATAGGGCGATGCATCGAGTGCGAATGGAAATAGCAATAAAAGTGATAATGTTCGTTTCATGGAAAAGCCTCTTTAGCGGGATGTTTTGGTTATTTATCGTCTCTTACTGTATAAGTTTGCATGCCAAGAATCAGTCTGATCGGCTTTCCTTCATCATCTTTTAAGTCAAGATCGATGTGTTTAGGGGTGTCAAGAACATCGAAAAGGAACGGAGTAGTTCTTACATCTTTTTGAATTGGGTCATTTTTTTTGGTGATCACAGTTTCAATATGGAGGCAAGGGTACGTTTTTTTGTCATTCGGAAAGAAAATTCCCCGTTCCTGAGTGACCTTTGCTACCGCCAGTGTTATGGCATAAAGATCGGACGAGTAATTGTGCCGATTATTATCATCTTTTAATTGCCAATTGGTGCCATCGTCTTCTACACGTACTTGCGCTATATTCTTCGCATCTCCTTGCAGTACTAATGATGGGCGGATTATCATCCCTTTTGGATAGGGCGATGCATTGAGTGCGAATGGAAATAGTAATAGCAGTGATAATGTTCGTTTCATGGAAAAGCCTTTCATGAGAATGTATAAGGAAATAACGCGATATACTATACATATTCTCAACAATTATGTCATCTATTTCATCATGAATGGAAAGAAATATAGCTTCTTAGATTGAGCTCACGGTATAGTAGATGAAAACTGTATTCAACGGAGATCACTATGCCTGGATATCGAAAACATTTATGTGGCGGCATTATCGCCTATTTCTCACTCTTATTGCTCTGCTCGGGATTGAACCCGACGCTCAGCACAGCCATTGAATGGTTAGGATTTTGTTTGATCGGATCTTTATTTCCCGATATTGATATTGGCAGCAAAGGAAGATACGTTTTTTATCGTATCTTCCTGCTTTTTTTGCTCGTATTTTTATTGCGGAATAACACCGTTGGATTGTGTTTGATCGGTGTACTTATGGCGCTGCCGATGTTTGTGCGGCATCGGGGATTATTTCATCGCTGGTGGCTGGTGATTGGATTGCCATTTGCAGTGGCGTGGCTTTGCAGCTGCACCTTTGCCTCATGCAAAGATGCCTTCATGCTTGATGCACTTTTCTTTGCCGCGGGCGCACTTTCACACCTTTACCTTGATTTAGGATTGCGCAGAATGATGCGCGTACGCTCTCGTTCTCGTTAATGAGGTTAGTTAGGTTTCATCTGCAGGGTTAATTTTGCGAGGTAAGAAGATTCCGCTGGTATTGCCAGAGAAGGTTCTTTGCCTGGCTGGTATGCGGAATCACCAAACTTTACCACAGTAGGTTCTTGACCCATATTCACGGTAACCTCGCGCGTTACGGATTCCTCCACGTTTTTGTTAGATAGACCCTTAATCGTATGCTGGTAATTAAGCGTGCAATTGATATTAGCTGCGTTTTCATTGATTGCAGTAACTTTTACTATCGCCGTAGCTCCCGGCACCGTTAATGTTTTTTTCGAAGGGAGTAAAGGATTTATCGGTTTTTCATCTTGAGTAGGAAAATATAATTTTTGATAATCCCTGAAGCTGTGTTTTGCAGTTGCCAAGAGAGCACTGATGCATATCGCGGCTTGTTTTTGGGTCTGCTGGACGGTTAGCGTGCTTGTACTATCGGCCATCGCTTGGAGTGCAGTCACAGGATCGAGATCACCGATTGCCGTGCTTGTCCCCTCATGCATCGCTTGGAGTGCAAGGGGGAAGAGTAAGATAATTGGTAGTATACGTTTCATAGGAATCCTTTTTTGTAATTGATGTAAAAACTTGTAGCATTTTAGCATGAAAATATTCAAACGCCATCAAAGGGTGATGCATGAAGATGAATCAGTAGGGGTGCTTTCTATTCTTACCCATAATACAGCATTATCATCAGCTAAACACGGTATCTGTTGATACAATTCAGTATTTACTTCAACTTGTTTGAAATCTGTGTGAGACGTCGGATTGGGTTGTTGCCGATTCATGAGATATTCAATGTGCGCTTTGGTGTTGACTACTGAGATGAGTTTCATATTGAGCGTGTATTGATAGTCATGTGTTTCGGAGGTGATATTGTGTATGAAGTTTTGATTAGGTTGAAGACGATGCGTTTCCGCGTTCCCACTAAAGTTTTTGACGAGGTTTGTTTTAATTTTATATTCCGGGGTGGCACTGATAAAGAATGGAGAGATTAGTGAAAAAATGAGTAAACGTTTCATAGATATCCTTTACTTATTATTTTGCGTGTAAAATGACACCAAATATAATGCCAACGATCCTGCGATGAATCCAGGAATGAGTGGTAATGTTGGAATCCAAAGATTGAGTGATGGCCAAATGGCTGCCGTCAAACCGCCGCAGAATATGCTGGCAAGTGCGCCAAAACGATTAATATTTTTTGCGTAGAGTGAACCAATTACCAACGGCCCGAAGGAGCTGCCAAGGCCTGACCATGCATAGGTCACTAAACCCATAACCGTTTGGCTTTCTTCCCATGCGATATAAAGCGCGATGCCTGAAACAAAGAGTGCGGCGCAACGAGAGACGAAAATCAATTCTTTTGATGATGCATCACGTTTGAACCATTGCGCGTAAATATCTTGCGCGATAACCGAGCCTGAAATCAGAATGTGGCTATCCATGGTTGAAAGCGTTGCGGCAAGAATACCGCAGAGTGCAAATCCGGTAATGAGTGAAGGGAATAATTGTTTGGACATCAGGATGAAAATGAGTTCTTTATTTTCAAGATTAGGGTAATACGCAACGCCAATGATACCGATAAACACGGCCGCTAAAAGCACGATGATTTGCCAGGTGATGCCGATGCGTTTTGCATAGTTAATTTTGGTGACATCATCGATTGCCATGAAGTTCACCAAGATGTGCGGTTGGCCAAAATAACCAAGTCCCCAGCCGCAAGCGAGCAGCAAGCCGCCGTATAGATCCTGCCATGAGGATACCAGGCTAAAAGAAAGCCCTTTTTGATAGAATGCATCGCTAATGATGTTCCATGAACCGAGCTTGAGATAAGCAACCGTTGGGACCAACACTATCATGGCGAGCAGGAACATGCCTTGGAAAAAATCGCACCATGCAACGGCGATAAATCCGCCGATGAGTGTGTATGCTGCGGCGCAGGTGAGCGCCATGATGATTCCGTGCTGGTATTCTACGTTAAAGCCAGCTTTAAAGAGCAGCCCGAGCCCAACGAGGCCGGATGCAATATAAAAGGTGAAAAAGAGTAAGGTCATCAATGCGCTGACCAAACGGATCATGCCGGAATTATCATCGAATCGTTTTTCGAAGAATGAGGAAAGAGTAAGGCTTTGATATTGTTCAGTGGCCATGCGTAATCTTGGCGCGATGTATTGCCAGTTAAGATACATGCCGACGACTAGGCCGATAGGCATCCAGGTGGCATTGATGCCATACGTATAGACTGATGCAGGCACGGCAAGAAAGAGATACGCTCCCATATCAGTTGCTTGGGTTGCAACGGCGGTGACCCAATAATTGATGGATCGATTGCCGAGCATGAATTCAGAAGAAGTGGCTTTGTTATGCCAGGTGACGGCGAGCCCAATGAGGGTCAGCGCGCAAAAATAGATAAAAAATGCGGTTACAATAAGGGTATCCATACAGACCTCATAGGTTTATAGGAAAAAATAATGTTTTTAATAGGACAAGATTGGGTATTAGGAAAGGGTACCCGTTAGGGGCGGGATACACAAGGCCTTGCTTGAATGGGGCAAGAGATAAGAAGAAGCGCTATGGCGGCAAACTTCATAAAAAACCTTTCCTGACTTTGGGAATAAAACAACATTATGTTAGCAGAATCGGAGGGGGATGGCCACTTTTACTCAGCTGAGCTTTCTTCTTCCACGTAGATGTCCAAATCTAATGAATGGCCCTCATAGGGTATGGTCTCATGATGACCGTGATTAGTAAGTATCGGTACTGATCGTACAGCATCCCAGACAGTCAGACCATTGCGCTCTATAGAGCAAATTACCAGAGCAGTACGCGACTGTTGGGTTTGGGGGATGCTATCTATCCATGCACGGACGGTGAATCTATTATTTCGACGGTCATGATCGGTTGACTGATGGGATAGTCCGTTTGCATCTAAGGCATATACCGTATCGCTTGCCCAGCGCAGGATGCTTCTTCGGTTGGGGTTGGTTGGCGATTCATATACGGTGGTGGATAAAACAATTTTTTTTGCTCTGGTCGGTTCAGCAAGGATTGGCATGCAGAGGGTCGCAAGAATTATCGCTATGGATAAGGTAAGAATGTTTTTCATAAGGCTCCTTGTAAAAGCGTAGACGGGGGGAATTTAAAATTGTCTGTTTAAAAAGCTTTTGTCCGAATAATCAGAGGATTTATTGGTTTAAAACAAACGTGTTAAGAGTAGTCCAAAAGAGGGGGGGCTGACTACTCCAGATCATCATCATCACTTGATGAATCCGTATCATCATCATCGCTTGAGGGAAATGATGATACAGAGATGGTGAGCTTTAAAATGCCCAAATCTGTTTTTACGTTGTCTGAAAAATATGCCCCAAGGTCTATAGGCATAACAAAAAGTTTTCTATCTTTATGTATGCAATTATCACCTTGTTTAACGGTAAACTTGAGATCTACTTCATGAGTCTGTGATCTGGTACGTGCCCCGTTTATTTCTGTAACGATAGAGTACTGATTCTTTTTGAGCGGCGAACCCCAGGCTTTGGGCCGTGCGGTGTTATTAATTAGGGTATATTTAATGTTTTGGCGGTATAGAATCTCGTTGTCTGTTGCAAGCGAGGTACTCAGGCTCAGAGGATAGGCGATTGACTCATTAGGCTTGTTGGCCTGCATTGCATTAAGCGAAGATGTAAGCGAGGCGCCGAGGAGGCAGATGAAAATTCTTGTCATGGGCGTCCTTTGGGGGTATGAAAATCGATATAATGCCTTTATTGTAGCATATTTTTGGCATTTTTCATCCCCTTTTTGTCATTCTGCGAACGCTTGCGCTTTAAACACCTCAGCCAGGTATCAGGATATCAGCGAAAGATCTATTCTGGCACGGACGTCGTAATGGTGAGTGATATATCCTCGCCTGCATCATCTTGAAAGTTGTTAATAGTGGATATTCTATTAAAGCCGGCTATTAAGGGAATGCAATGGTGTACCGTGCGGGAATGCTGGTTGCGAACGTCAGTAATTGTGCATTCTGCAGTTACGTCCGATTTAGTAATCTTTGTAAGCATGAGCTCAAGAGTATGATATTTGTTATTCCAGCTCCATTGAGTGACAACCCCACCATTTTGCTCTTGATATTTTCCCTTTGTTTTGACCAATTTACAATTGGCGGTGCATGCAGTCTCGATAAGCTCAGTTCCCGTTGGTGCATGACCAGCAAAGGATATTGTGCCGCCCTCATCATGGAAGACCGGTATTTGGGTTTTTTGCAATTCATGAGCGGTAATTTTAGCTGAAATAATCAGTGCGTTGGGACGCTCAGTCGATTGGGTGTGGCCAGCATAGAGTGTAATTGGTAGCGTGAGTAGTGCGATTGCTCGTATATAGTTCATGAGGATCCTTAAAGTAACAACAAAAACATATATATCCAATCGCCATGCTAGCGTAGGGCGCGTGTCTAAAGCAAGGTTTTATAGGAAAAAGATGGCTTACTCCTCAAAATCTTGTGCTTCGAACACCTGGAATTTGGTGGTCGGGAGCTTCCATGCATTGCGTGGCAAGCCGGCTTTCACGCTGAGCTCTTGCAATGTCTTGACCAAACTAAATCCAAATTCTCTTGGTACGGTTGGTAAAAAGAGAGCAGACCTATCGTCATTGGTCAGAATAATGCCATGTTTATGGAGCACGATATCCTTATAGGATTTGACCGGTTTTGGTTCCTGTAACACCGAGATTTGAATTTGTAAGTTTTTGAGTTCTGATTCTTTTATCGGTTCAAAGCGCGGATCTTGGCAAGCCGATTCCAATATTTTTTCAGCGACGGTATCGCAGAGCGATTTGGTTGGGATAACTTCACCAATGCAGCCGCGCAGTTCACGATCAAGCCCTTTATTGAGTTTCCAGATAGTGGTGAATACGCCGTGCGGTTTTTCTAATAATGGCGTCATGATTGGCCTGAGGATGCAGGAATCTTTGACGGTTTTGGTGAATGATTCTTGGAGCGTGGCACGTGCAAAAGTGAGCAGTTCCCGCTGTTCTTGTTTGTTAAGCGTATCATTATTGAGTTCATTCGTAACGATCAAACTTGCATAGGAGACAATGCTGCTTGGATCGTTGGTTACGGTGTATGACGTATCATGAGCAACTAGGCGCGTAGTAACGGTTCCAAAAGCGTGTTGTTTGATCAGCTCAAGCAAGATGCGTATGGTATCATAGCCGCAGACAGTATCATGGGTGAGGCCAATTAATTCTTCAAAACCACTGCGACTTTGATGTTGGATTGGATGAAGAATCGCCGAATCGAGCTGATCAATGTTGAGCAAAATGTTATCGGTGAAAGGGGCATATTTAAAATTCTCACCATAGTGGGTGAAATCGGAGCTGATAATGACGAGCGTTTTGGGCGTAATGTAATCTTTCAAAAGGGCAGCAACGTGTGTGACTTGGGCATCAGAAAGCGAGCCAACTACAATAGGAACAATGTGCGCGCGCGGGAGAGCGCGTTGTATGAAGGGCAATTGCAGTTCGATAGAATGTTCAGGCTTGAAATATTGATCGCCGCTTACCACGATACGATTGCGTTTGAGCGAACTGATTGCACTGATATCAACCACGATGGTGCCGAGTGGTGTACGATATTGAATAAAGTTTGGGACTGCAATACCTTCAAAGGGAATTTCATGCGATGGCCCGAGGATGATAATGCGATTAACATTCTTTTTATCAGCAAGCAGATTATAGACGGCGGCTGCCACTTTTCCCGAATAGGCGTAACCAGCATGCGGTGCGATGATGGCGCGAATGGCATCAGAATCAGTATCCATCTCGAATGCATCTTTTGCATCAACGGTTAGGCGATTGAGCAGTAAGTTTAAATCTTTGGTGCGTTCGGGATACCAAGAGCCAGCCTTATGGGCATGGAATATAGATTTAGATGCATAAGCGACTTCATCCGCATGGATATTGCAGGCGATAAGCCCTACTACGCCAAGGCTACGTAGGGCAGGCCCTACTATGCCAAGGCTACGTAGGGCAGGCCCTACTCCGTTCATCCTGAGTAGCGGAGCGTATCGAAGGACGCCAAGGCTACGAAGGGTAAACGCGCATGATTTTAGATAGTGTTTCATAACTCTTCCTTTCAAGTAAAAAACCGGACCTGATGAGACTATCAGATCCGGTTTTTAGAATACTTACTCTTACGAGTGAAGACAAGTTCGTTGATGGTTATACCGCTTCGTGATCATTATATGTAATTGAGAGCTTATTTTTCAAACATGTTTCGATTATCAACTTGGTTTGCAATTCTTAATGCAAGGGTGCCCCATTCTGGATTAGAGCCGTCTTCATTAAGTAGGAATGTGCGTTTCTTGTTAGCGTTAATATCGAATGTTTTTTCAAGCGTCTTACCGGCATGATTCAGGATGCATGTAATGTGAATCAGAGTATCAGAAGATGCCTTTATCATCTGCTCAACTTTTATTGTGCCGTTGCCGCCTGCGCGTTGCGTTGATACGCTCCCTATAAAGCGGCCATCAGGGTAGGGCTCATGAGCATAAGCTTTTCTGAAAGTATCAAATATTCGTGGATTTTTTGTATCAATGAGTTGTACGCAAAGATTGAACCCGCCGGATATGCCAATGCCATCGAAATCTTCTTGAGATACTGATTCTTCATTCATTAGCCGTGATCCTGCCTGACCTGCATGTAATGCGCCGGGCATAAGGAGTGCGAGAGTTAGTGTAAATGTTTTGAGATTCATAAGAAACCCTTTCGTTGTTATTTAATTGAATTCAGAAAAGAGAGAAAATTTTAAAGTTTCTTGTACCGCAACTTTAGTTGATTACCTTCATCGAGCGGCTTGTATACTTCAGAGTTATAGGGTACTTGCGTAGCATCATCTAAAATGGTAGTGCCATTTTTTTTGATCAGGTATTTGGCGGTAGCAACTTTTGCTACATCATCGGACGTCCATGTTGATGTTACCGTATAAGACCCAAAGCCATAACTCTTATCAGAGGTTATAGTTCGAGGGAGTTGTTTTTTATTCGCGTTGACTATTTCGGCAAAGTAGATAGCGGTTTCTATCATGCATTGTGCGTTACTTTGATTGTTCCATTGTTCCTCCATTGCATTAAGTGCGAATGGCGTCAGGAGCGTTAAACAAAGTGTAAATGTTTTGAGATTCATAAGAAACCCTTTCGTTGTTATTTAATTTAATTCAGAAAAGAGGTGAGATCTGATTTTTGTATGTACCACAATTTTAGTTGATTGCCTTCATCGAGCGGTTTGTATACTGCAGATTCATAGGGCACTTGTGTAGCATCATCTAAAATGGTAGTGCCATTTTTTTTGATCAGGTATTTGGCGGTAGCAACTTTTGCTACATCATCGGACGTCCATGTTGATGTTACCGTATAAGGGCCGAAGGCATTATTTGCCGTTTGAGTGAGGGTCTTCTTATTCGCATCGACTATTTCGGCCGAGTCAGCGCAGAGGAATTCCTCATAGCAAGCAGCATTTTTTTGGGTTTCCATTGCATTGAGTGCGAGGGGAAAGAGGAGTGCCAGTGATAATATATGTTTCATAATAATCCTTTAGTTGGTATCTTATTTTTCTATATCGGGAAGTTTTATGACCGTACGGGTGAATGTCCTAAATGGCTCACCAATCAAAAGTTCCATTCTATCTCGGCGGATATTGCTCAAAAGTTGAGATGCCTTCAAGCCACACCAAAGAGCGAGATAGTTCCTTTCATAGTCGAGCTGTATAAAGGTGATGGAGTTTGGAGGAATTTCCCTGTGATCGTTCAATACCTCTTTTTTTTCTTTAGTCACAGAGTCTTCTTTAGTGACGGTGTAGTGTACGGTAGGAATGGTTGCAGGATCATCTGAACCAATGACAGTCCATTCGGTGTCGATACGATAAGGTCCGCGCTTATAGCCCTGTTCTTCTGAAGGGAGTTCTGTTCCTTGTCGATCGGTTATGGTTGCAGAGACAATGCGGGATGTTAACACTCCAACTTTGGTTACATTGTTTCCGCTTTCCATCGCATTGAGTGCGAGGGGACCCATCGCCAAGCTCAGGATGAGTATACGTTTCATGGGCAACCTTTCGATTTTTTTAGTTTCTATTTTGTGCATTACTGATCTCACCAAGCACGATTACTTGGACATTTTGCTCCGTATAATCCTTAATGCCGAAGGTATAGGAGGTTGAAGAATTCTCAGCCAAGGGGATGGAGATCTCTTGAGATTCTTCTTGAGGACTGTTTCCGCGAGCTTTTACCTTTAAAGATGCCTTAATGTCGTTAAGAGTAACGGTTAGTGGTTTAAATGAGACATCCACGGGTACATCGCCCCAATATGAGGTTCCAGAAAAACCTTCTTGGCAAGAGAATCCGTGTATGCCCCACTGGCCAAAATATTGTTGTAGCTCTACTTTTCCTGCTCCTCCCTGCTGCCACCAAGCTTGATTATATACAAGTTTGACATGAACCCACATGGATAGAGATCGATTGAGCAATCTTGTTTGGCTTCTGGTTTTCGGTTGTGCATTCAATGCGCCGGGCATGAGGACAAGAAGGCCGAATATATATTTCATAGAAGTCCTTTAGTTAGGTTATTTATTATTTTCGAATTTAGTTATTGCAGTAAATCTCATAAAAAGGTTGTTGTTATCTTCGTCGGTAAATGGCTTAAGTGCCGGGACATCAAAAACAACGTTTTCAAATGATTCTTCAAAGACTCGGTCAGTTTCGCATCGATTAAAGCCGACTTCGCATCCATCAAAGCCGACTGTAATTTGCGCCTCAATTTCTATTTTTTTTATTGTTTTAGTGTCAAAATCAGGCGGCACAATTGTTAATTCTATATCAGATAAGTCTTCATCAGCACCATAATACTGCTGTTTCTGTAAATATTTCCCCCTATGCTTGAAGATCTTAAGACTTGCAAGGACTTTATATTCAGGGGTTACATTATTATTATTGTTCTGGCTCTCTAAGAGAGTAACAATTTCGGCTAAATACGTGATCTCTGGCTCTTGGATTTGCATTGCAGAGAGCGCGAATGGAAGCTCTTCCATCGCATTCAATGCGCTTGAGATGAGAAATGTGAGAGTGATGATCTTTTTGATATTCATAAATATTCCTTTGATTAATTCCAGCGATCTATTACCAGGTGTTCTGCTTTAATTGAAGCTTTGTATGTTGTATCAGAGTCTTCAGTTATAACAATGGTGTGTTCTTCTCCAAAGGGAATGGTGACGGTTTCGGACTTAACTTCCTTCGGGCATAAGTTTGAAATTGTGTGGCTTATATCGAATACATTCACTCTGTGCATGCATAATAGGGATGCGCAGCAGGAAAGGCTGCTATATAAGCACTTAAACCAACTATTATATTCAGTGCGGCAAGCAACTTTTACGAAATCGGGATTAATGGCGTTCACGGTTAAGGATGCTTCGGCAAGTAAGTCGGAAACGGCTATGGTATTTTCTCGTGGAACAAGGGTATGATACTCAATCGAATTAATGAGAGCTCCATCCCGCTCAATGAAATCAAGCTTGTTTTGTGCCAAAGAACCCGCAGTAGCTACTTTCAAGGTTACTCTATAAAAATCTGCTCTCACTACAGGCTGGTTAAGCTCATCTTCATCCAGGGATTCCATGCAGCGGGTGAGATGTGGTGAGAGAAAAAGTGTGAGAGTGATGATCTTTTTGATATTCATATATTCCTTTCGCGGTAATAAACTTTTCTATCCAAAATCAGACGACAATCATCGATCTGCATCATCAGGAGGCAGCGTGGTGGTAATTATCATGCGCCAATCATCAGATAATCTTCTTTCAACCGTCGTCTGAGAAGCCCATGAGATATCTTCTTTTACGTTAATGGGTTCTTGCGTTGCAACATCTTTAAAAGCGCATTCTATGGTGAATGATTTGGTGAGAGTATTGACTGTTATCGTAGGGAGTTGGGTAACCGAGCATTGGAGTGCTACCGCATTACGGATATGGTATGCCTTTTCTAGATGTCTTAAAAAAGATCCTGAGAATGTAATGAGTGAGGGGCCGCTATTGGCGAGAGCATTTTTTTGTATATCGCACGCTACTTTTATGATGTGCTGATGCGGCTTCATTGCATTCAATGCATTGGGAATGATGAGCCCCAGCGATAGGCTGTATATAAGGCTTAGGATGACATGTCGAAAATTCATAATATTCCTTTGGAACAACAATTATTATTTTTTGACTGTGCTTGTAATGGTTAAGATGATGGGCTTGTTGTACGCATCGCAAATCGGGAGTGAATATTGGTTTGTGCATGATTTATCAAAAGGTATCGCTGCGTATCCACGAAAATCTTTATTATTGTTACTGACAAACCATTGGAAAATGGCATTGCCCTCCAGACGAGAGAGATCATGTAATGCTAATGTTAAATCGTGGCTTTCGGTATTTTGATGGCCTGCTATAAGACCGCCCGTCGTTGGCACTAAGCAATCAGATTCCTTTTTGAAATATAGAAATCGTGTGATAAATTTCGTGCCATTTTTTTGAGAAACATTGATTTCAGCAGTGATATTCATTTGCGATGGTAGAGGATGCGTCAAGAGGGCGTGCAGCGCAATAACTGCGGAACCGGGTTGATAGTGGTAGACCATTGCATGGCTTGTAGCGGGAAGTAGCAGAGGTAATAAATATAATAAATATCTCATGGGTGCTTTCGGTTTGTTTGGTCTTAACATGTTGTCTGTAGATTTCACTGGGTTGCTTTGATTTGAAGGATTGTATAAGGATATGGCAATATATTCCTTCATCAGTATCCTTATACAAACTCGTTTTAGGGTATCAAATTAGAGATTTATATTCAATGTTAGGGGAGGAAAATAAGCAATAATAACGCATATTTAATGAAAAAAAGATCATGTTAAAAACAAATACGTATCAAGAAAGAAAATTTATGCAGAAAATAGTCACCAACCTGCTCCTCTCCCTTATCATCGCAAGCAGCATAGTTACGAACACTAATGCCCAAATCATGCTCTTTTCAGGCAATGCCAATAAAGAGTTAGCGCAGAAAATAGCCGATTATTTACAAGTGTCGCTTGGGGAATCAATCGTATCCACCTTTAATGATGGTGAAATCCAGATTCAAATAAAAGAAAGCGTGCGCGGGCATGACGTCTTTATCATTCAGCCAACGTGCCATACGGCGACGCAAAGCGTTAATGATACCATCATGGAACTCTTTCTATTGGTGCGCACCATGCAGCGCGCCTCGGCAAAAAGTATTACCGTCGTAGTTCCCTACTATGGCTATGCGCGGCAAGATCGTAAAGCGATGTCTCGCGTGCCTATCTCGGCAGCAGACGTTGCGATGATGCTTGAGATTGGTGGCGTCGATCGCGTGTTAACGATTGATTTACATTGCGGGCAAATTCAAGGATTCTTCCGCAATGCGCCGGTCGATAACCTGTTCTCATCGCCGATTTTCATCGATTATTTTGTAAAGAAGGAACTGAGTAACGTTGTGGTGGTTTCACCCGATGCGGGCGGCGTTGATCGTGCCTATAAGTTTGCACAGCAGCTGCGCAAAAAAGGCGTGTCAGCCGAAATGGCACTGATTAGTAAACGGCGTGCAAGCGCGGGCGTTATTGAATCAATGTATTTGATCGGTGACGTGAATGGCGCCGATGCAATCATCGTTGATGACATTTGCGATACGGCTGGAACGCTCGTTAAAGCAGCGCAACTGCTCAAAGATCATGGCGCAAATCGCGTGTTTGCCGTTATTCCGCATGGCGTATTTTCCGGTAATGCACTCGATAAGATTCGCAATTCAGTGATTTGCGAAATGGTGATTGCTGATACGATTCCGTTGCGTGAACAAGCGCCAAGCAATCTCACCATTCTTTCGGTGAGCGCATTACTTGGCGATGCGATAGTGCGCATTCATAGAGGTGAATCGGTATCTGCGTTGTTTGATTAATTTCGGCTTCGATTATTTGCCCCTTATGTCCCGCGATACGCTTCGCTACTAGGGACGAACGGGCAAGAGAATCACTTTTGTGATGAGAGAGCATAGAGGAATAAAATTTTATTGATTTCTATATGTTTCCTTTAAAAATCCTTGCACAAATGCAGAATCTTCATTCCCGTTCCGACTACGTTTATCCGGGCCTTCAGGCTCGGCAAACTACGCCGGACGCTGTCGTCCCTCCTGCCCTGCGTAGCCTTGGCGAAGCATGGGAGTAGCCCGTAAGGGCGTATCGCGGGACATAAGGGATCAGTATGCTTTGTATTTATTGCA
>Ga0181538_10002341_pt1 | contig 19811 bp, 24 predicted proteins | sample PEATcosm2014_Bin_40_FD_119773 | JGI IMG/M metagenome (GOLD analysis project Ga0181538, IMG submission 119773) | Peatland microbial communities from MTU Mesocosm Facility, Houghton, MI, USA - PEATcosm2014_Bin23_30_metaG | ecosystem: Environmental > Terrestrial > Soil > Wetlands > Peat | place... | reverse complement strand
GCAGACTCCTTCAGCCTCGAGGTGACCATTGTCCTGCCTGCCGAGGTCCAGGAAGAACTGGAGCGCTCCGCGGCGCTGCGCGAGGAGGCCGCGCGCAGCCAGGCGGCCGCGGCCGCGGCCGCGCGCCGTGCCGCCCGGCGCCTGCGCGACCAGGGACTGCCGCTGCACGATGTCGGCCAGGCGCTCGGCGTATCGTTCCAGCGCGCCAAGCAGCTTATCGACGAAGCTGACAAGCTCGCGAGCTGACCAGTCGCGGTCGCTGGGGCCAGCGGACTGCCGTTCTGGACGGCTACCGAGGCCCTGGCCCAAGGGGTCACGGCCGGACCCGGACAGGACGATCTGCGTGCCCTCAGGCTCGCTTCCGGCTCCGCTCTGCCGAGACGAGTGATCTGTGCGCCTGCATGCTGACGCGCTGAACAGGCATACTCATGTCCGCGTGGCGGCCTGCTGGTGACGCGATTGTCCTGAGGCGATGGTGAGTCGAGATCGCTGGCTTGGAGCGGCGGCCTTTGGATGATGATGGCCGGGTCGGTGCGATGGGTCGCAGTCACCCGGCGGGTGTGATGTGCCCGCGCGGCCGAACGCCCACGGTAGGTCTGTGTCTGAACGCCATGAGGTGATCAGTGCCGGCAGCGGCTTGGCAGGGAACGCACTGGCCCGGCCGGCGGGGCGGTTGCTCCTGCTGGACTGCGGTGACCTGGCGCGGCGGGGGACTGGTGGCCGGAATCCTGTCCCGGTTGTCCCGGACGAGAAGTGCAGGTTGTCATCATTTGTCCTGGTCGCCGGCCCTGCGCCGCGCGGGTAGCGAGCGGGGGCCTCTGGTGCTCGCGCAGGCGGCCGGGTTCGCTTTCCTGGCAGCGGTGTCCCCGACGGCGCTGCTGGTCGCTGCCGTCTACCTCGGGTCCGCTTCTCCCGGAAAGACGATGCTGTTCTACCTGGCGGGCGCTTTGGTGATGACCGCCGTCATGGGGGTGATCGTTATCCTGGCGCTGCGCGCCGGTCACCTGAACCAGCCGCACCACCGCACGCCCCGGTACGGGCTGCGGCTGGGCCTGGGGGTCGTGGCCGTCGCAGCCGGCGTCGTCGCGGCGCGCCGCAAGCGCAAGCCACCCGGCAGCGCCAAGGGCAAGAAGAAGCCGAGCCTGACCACCCGGCTCCTCGCCCGCCCCTCGCCGCTGACCGCGTTCACCGTCGGGCTGATCCTCTTCCTGCCCGGCGCGACCTATATCGCCGCGGCGTCGGTGATCGCCACCGCGAGGACCAGCGGCGCGGTCACCGCGGGTGATCTGGCGCTGATCGTGGTGATCGACGTGCTCTGCGTCTGGTTGCCCTATGTGCTTTACCTGATCGCTCCCGACCCGACCACCCGTGTGCTCAAGAAATTCAATAACTGGCTGGGAGCGCACGGCCGCGTCCTGGTCGCTGGCGCGCTGGAGGTCGCCGGGGTGATCCTGGTCGTGAACGGCATCCTCGGGCTGACCGGCGCCTGACCAGGTTCCTTCAGGCTGCGGTTGGATGCCTGTGCCCAGCGGTTCAGAGGTCCGCTAGCGCAGCCGGCGGACGCTCGCTGATCGCCTACGACCACTGAACCGTGAGCAATCACTGATCTGGTCCGGCGGGCCCCTCCCCGGCTGTGCGCCCGCCCGGCAGGCGGCTAGCAATGTTTTCGCCCCCTGCGGGTAATGACCGGCAGGCACCTGACTGACAGCCTTGAACCGCGATGCAGCGGCAACGCTGCGAGAGCAGCCGGCCAGCAGCCGGCTAGCGGCCGGGGCGGCGTCACTGAATCGCCAGGCCAGCCATGACAGCAATACGGGGGAGGTCGGCATGTCCGACTCGAGCAGCACGTTCGTCCTGGTAGCGACATACCCGGATGAAGCAGCAGCACAGGACGACTATCTGGTCATCAAGGACGCGCACGCGCGGGGCGTGGTGGGTTCCTACGATGCGGCCGTGGTCACCAAGGACGCCAGGTGCATGAGAACAAGGACGAGACGGCGACCCGCAAGGGTGCCTGGTGGGGCGCTGCCGCCGGGGCGGCCGTCGGGATCATCTTCCCGCCGTCGATCCTGGTCGGCGCCGCGGCCGGGGCCGGGATCGGCGCCGTGAGCGGGCACCTGTCCAGGGGCATGTCGCGCTCGGATGCCAAGCAGCTCGGCGACTTCATCGACCCGGGCCAGGCCGGGCTGGTCATCGTCAGCCCAGGGCCTTCCTGATGGACGAGCCGCTGTCCAACCTTGATGCCAAGCTCCGGGTGCAGATGCGGGCCGAGATCGCACAGCTTCAGCGCTCACTCGCCACCACGACTATCTACGTCACCCATGACCAGACCGAGGCGATGACGCTGGGTAGCCGCGTCGCGGTGCTGCAGCACGGCGTCCTCCAGCAGATCGCGCCGCCGCAGGAGCTGTATCGGCGCCCAGCCAACCTGTTCGTGGCGGGCTTCATCGGCTGGCCGCCGATGAACCTGATCGAGGCTAAGCTCGAGCGCGGAGACGACGGGTCGGCTGGCCCGCAGGTGGTCTTCGGCGGTCACCGCCTGAGGATCCCGGCGAAGGTCACCGCCGATCGACCCGGACTCGAGCGGCATCTCGGCCAGGACATCGTGCTCGGTATCCGGCCGGAGAACCTGTCCGATGCGGCGCTGCTGCCCGACGCGGACCCGGCCGCAGTGATCCAGCTGCCCGTGCGGCTGCGCGAGGAACTCGGTTCTGAGGTACACATCCACTGTGGCTTCGGCCCGGTCGCCCATCACGCGGACGCGGCGGCGCAAGACGTCACCTCGCTGGCCACACTAGTCGCCAGGATGGATCCGCAGACTGCGTTGGCCGAAGGCCAGGACGCCCGGGTCCATATCGAGGCCGCCCAACTGCATTTCTTCGACCCCGGCACCGGCCTGGCGATCCGGGACTAGCTCGAAGTACGCTCGCCCTGCGCAGCAGGAGGTGAACGTCCAGCGGTAACGACGTGTTCGGACTCAGGTCCGCCGCCTGAGCGACCTGGCGTATCGCTGGACCGGCAACCGCTGTCGTCAGGCAGGCTTTCAACCGGTCAAAACTGGAAGCAGCGGCCGTCTGATCATCTTTCCCACGCCTGGCCACACGCCAGGCCGTCAGTCCATGCTGGTCGGGCTCGATGGCGAGGCCTACATCCTCGCGGGCGACGCCTGTGTACGACAGGAACAAGATGCGGGCCGTTGCCTTCCCGGCCTGCTGTGGAGCCCGGACGCGATCATCGAGAGCTGGGAGAAGATCGAGGAAATGCGGCGCCGCCTTGACGCCAAGCTGCTCGTCACCCATGACCTGTACTGGGAGGACACTGTCAAGCTCGAACCAGAGCAGCGGTACGAGTGACGGCTACGATCCCCGGCGGCCGTCCGGCTGATATGCGGGTCGGCGGCGCGCCGGATAGGGACATAGTTGAGCTGGTCCGCGACGCGTGCCAGGCCGATCCGGACAGGCCAGCGCTGATCTTCGAGGATGGCGTGAGCGTCAGCCGGGGCCGCTTGTGGGCCGAGATCGAGTCGTTCGCGGGCTATCGCGAGGATGACAGGCAGCACAAGGTCCGGCTGTCGATCCAGGTCGGCATCCCTGCGCCGCTGCACCAGGACCTCGTCGACCGCTCGGTGTGCCGTGGGTGGAGGCCTACGGGCTGACCGAGACGGGGGTGTTCGTCTCGATGCCGGTCGAGCAGCCTGAGCGCATGACCGGCTCCGGCCCGATCGGCCTGCCTTGCCCTGGCGCCGACGTGCGGCTACTGCGACTGGATGGCACTGAGTGCGCCGACGAAGAGCCCGGCGAGATCGTAGTGCGGGCGCCCGGCCTGCGCGGCTACCTGAACAGGCCAGAGGCGACGGCCGAGACCTTCCGTGGCCATCCGGGGACGCAAGCTCGCCGCAAGCCAGCATCCCGGTGAAGATCGCCAGCGACGTCGCCGGCCAGGTCGCAGCGGAAGCAGCGCAAGCCGCCAGGAAATTCCTGCGCCGCATGACCACGCGCTAAACGCTCAGCCGAACATGCAGGCTGGCTGAACCCGCTCACGGTCACGACTCACTGCAGCGAGCCTTCGCGCTGCAACGCGACGGAGCCGCCTTACCTGGTGCAGGCCCGCGAACCCGAAAGCCGCACCGCGCCCTCGGTGTCCTTTCCGCCGAAGTGATCCCACGTGGACCGCGAACTTGCCGAATAGCGCGTAGCCAAAAGGCATCGATGCCCGCGCTGCGGGATCATCATGAATATCCCTGCACCCGCGCGACGATCAGCGTGCGTGCCAGCGCAACAACGTTTCCGGCGTGAGAATCCGGTCGGCGCGTAGCGCCTTCGGAAGCATCCGGGCAAGCGCGGCCAGGACCGCGCGATCCGGCTAACACAGGCAGTGTCTATCGACTTGACAGTTGTTCTGTCTAGTCGCTAGATATACTGTGGTGAGAGCGCGAGAGGTGAACCGGCGTATCGAGCGGCTGGGCGGCGTGATGGTCCGTCAGGTCGGCTCGCACCGCCGTTACGTTGTCACTTATACCGATGCCGCCGGAGTCGAGGCGACGGTGGCGACCACTGTGGCGCAGCACGCGGGCGATGTCCCGGCCGGCACGCTGCGAGCGATTGAGCGTGACCTGGAGCCTGGGCTGGGAAAGGGGTGGCTGCGGTGAGTGAGCGCGCCTACCGCGTGGTGGTAAGCCGGGAGGGTGGCCACTGGCTCGCGGACGTGCCGGGACTGGAGGGCGCTCATACCTATGCCCGCAGCCTGCCCGGCCTGGACCAGGCGGTCCGCGAGATCGTCGCCCTGGCTGCGGGGCTGCCCGATGAGGCCATGCCCGACCTGTCGCTGGATTATGACTACCACACGGGCGACCCGGAACTCGATGCCACGGCCCTGGAGGTACGACGGCTGCGCCGGCAGGCCGACGAGCTCGGCGCCGCGGCGGCGGCCCGCACCGGCCAGGCTGCCGCTCAGCTCGCCGCGCGCGGCCTGTCGGTCCGCGACATTGCCGCCCTGCTGGGAATCAGCCCTCAGCGTGTCTCACAGCTCACTGCCAGGGCCAGCTGAGCAAATCTCCGTGCGGACAATTCTGGTAGCCGCCGGGCAGGCATACCGGCTGCCGTCAGGACTCTTCCAGCCTGGGTCTTCAGGCGAATGGCCAATCTGGCTCCGTCTAGACTCACCTGGGCAAGTGCCGCAGGGCATCGGCAAAGTCCTTTTATTCGCTAGCAGGCTGCGCCCGTTCGATCATGCGCTGGCTGCTGTTTGAGTAGGTCCGTCTCGGCGCGTGACGACAGTGCTCGCGGCCGCGCGTCATCGGCAGCCCGGGTTCACGAGATCGCGGACCCCCAGGTCATGCGGCGCCGGATCGCGCCGTGGTGGCCACCACCGCGGTGTAGCCCATCGTGAAGCTGCCCCCCACCGCGTCGGTGGCGCCGCCGATACCCGCAAGCAGCTCCTGCTGCTTGGCCGGCGGGTACTGGCTGAAGCCGCCGAAGGTAGGAACCACCTCCAGCCACTCTTCGCGGGTGTAGGGCCGGTCCCAGTCGAATCGCCACTCCTCCGAGTCGCCGAACGCGCCCGCCTGCCGCATCCCGTCGGCCGCCTTCGTGCACATTGCTGAGTACGCGTCCGGGCCGGCCAGCGTCGCGAGGCTGAACGGCGAGCCGAAGACCCGGTGCCAGACCTCGGTGAACGCTTTATCTACGTCGACCGGGGGGCGGAACGAGTTCCAGAACACCGCAAGCCGCCCTCCAGGCCGCAGCACCTGCGCCGCTTTGGCCGCTCCGGCCACCGGGTCCACCCAGTGCCAGGCCTGCCCGGCGATGACAGCGTCGAATGCCCGGCCTGCGGGGTCCCAGTCTTCGAACTTCGCCACCTCGGCTTCGACACCGAACCGCCGCGCCAGGTCGGCCATCCGTGCGTCGGGGTCGACCCCGAGCACGCGGCAGCCGACCGCCTGGAACTGCCGGGCCGCTATACCGGTGCCGCAGCCCACATCCAGGACGCAGGGGCCGGGGCTGGCGGCGACGATCGCCTCCACCATGGCGGTGGGGTAGCGGGGCCGGGCCCGGTCGTAACGCTCGGCGTCCGAGCCGAACGACTCCGCTACCTGCCGTGCCTGATGAGGCTCATTCATTGATGAAGCTCGTTGTGGCCAGCCTTCTGGTTGCGCTGCCATATAGGCAACTATCACTTGCGGATGGCCCGGCAGCTGCTGGTTTCGCGCGCGGCGAAGCGGCAGCACTTACCGGCTGCCTGGTCCCGACCAGGTCCTGGCCCAGGGTTCGGCAAAGTCGTTTAGCATTTCATGATCGTTTGTAGTGGTCGGCTGGGCCGCCGGGCGTGGTAGCGCAGGGCGGCGGCGATGCTGGCCGCTCCGGCCAGCCGCAGGATGGTGATCACCAGGTTGCGCAGGCTGGCCATGATGCGCGGTCCGCTGGCGGTGCGGACCTGCGAGCGGTCTTCGTCGAAGTCCATGTCGCGGACCCAGTACAGGCGGTCTTCGATGCCCCAGTGGCCGCGGATGATGGCGGCGATCTGAGCATGGCTGGCCTGGCTGATGGTGAACGAGGTGACCGCGTAGCAGGTCTCACGCGACCACTTCCCCTTCACTTTGCGGCGGCGCGTGATCTGGTGATCTGGATGGCCCGGGCGGCGTGGGGGAAGGCCAGCCCGCGGGCGACGGCGGTGACCTTCAGGATGCGCCGCTCGGTGCGGCCGTGCCCGCGCTCGCGGGCCTGGTAAGCGACCGGGACGTCCCGCCAGGGCAGGCACGCAAGCTGCGCGTGCAGTACCGGCTGGTTGCGCTTGACGATCAGCAGGTAATGGGCACCGCGTCCGGCCAGGTAGGTGGCGTGGTCACGCTGAGCATGCAGGGCATCGGCGGTGATGACTGCGCCAGTGATGTCCATGAGGTCCAGCAGCGCGCTGAACAAGGGAATCTGGTTGGTTTTGGCGCCCGCCTCCACCTGGCCCAGAACCGCGCCATGAGCATGGTCCAGGGCGGCGAGCAGGTGGCGGCTGCCATCGCTGCCGTGACCTGAGCCGCGTAAGGTCTTGCCGTCCACCGCGATCACCCGCCGACCGCCCGGCCCGGGTGCGGTACGCCGGGCCGCCCACTTACCTGCCAGGTCATCGAAGGCGTCCGCATCCAGGCGCTGCAAGGTCCGCCGGAACGTCGACTCCGACGGCACCGCGCCGGTCACCCCGAGCCTGGCCAGGGTCTCCTGATCGGCGTCGGCGGCCCATTCGGCGATCGCGGTGAACGAGCGGGCCCCGCCCAGCACCGCGCACACCGCCAGCCCCAAGATCACCAGCAGCCTGTGCCGCACTCCCCGCCGGCGCCCGGGGTCAGCCACCCCGGCCAGCACCGTCAGCAGACCTGGCGAATCGCCGGCGGTATCGGCCGCCAGCTCAGCGAGGTGGCCTATGGCAGGGTTGATAAGGGAAGATGACGGCGCGGGCATGGTTCCCCGGGGAGCGATCAGGCTGGTGTGGTAACCGCCATGATCACCACAAGGGCCGTGCCCGCTCTCTTACCCGCACATCACCGGCGTGTCGCCCGGCCTCACACCACCCGCGAAAAAAAGACTTTGCCGACGCCCTGGCAAGTGCCGTAGTCGCATGGCATGCAAGAAGTCCTGGGCGCGCATCCCCAATTCGTCAAGTCTGGACATTGGAGGTCTTGAGGTAATCATCTTGGATGCCGTACGAAGGAGTAGGTGTGCGACGCTCGCTATCACCTCCTGTTCGAGTATTCGAACAGGAGGAGATTTTCGGGCCGGGGGAGCCAATAGGGGGAGCCGGTGGCCGAAGAGTCGGCGGAAGTCTGGAAGTGTCTCCACGGTCACTTGTGCAGGTCAATAGCCTGTAAGGGCTCTTGGAGACCCCTGCAGACCAGGGTCCTGGCTGATTTGGGAGCAGGAGGCCGCCGGTTCGAATCCGGCCATCCCGACCAAAAGTGCAGGTCACAGCGCTTGCTGAGGACAGCCAACGGCTTCCAAGATCATTTGACCGTCATTTGACCGTGGTGTTGAACGCCAGTCAGAGACAGCGACCGTCACGGAGTGGACCCTGCTGGCATGGTGTATCGGCGTGGCGGCGACTCCCGTTGAACAGATTTCCGGGTTCTTTGCCCGATCGGCCTGGACCCGTTGGACGATGACGATGCTGACGGGCTGCCGGTTTCAGGAGGGGTTGCGTGACTCGTGAGGAGTTCCTGGATCTGCTGGCCCGGCTGCGGTGTGCACCTGTCGGTCGGGCGCGTCTGCGTGCGCCGCACAAGCCTCTGTTACTGCTGTGGCTGTTCGGAAGGTTCACCTCTACGGGCAGCACCACCGCGGCGTACGCGGAGGCTGAGGAGCCGGTCAGCACACTGATCAACGACTTCGGACCACCCGTCGCGAGCGCGTCAGCCGGGCGCCAGCGGGCGGCGATGCCATTCGTGCACCTGGAGCGGGAGATCTGGGACCTGCGGGACGGTTCGGGAGCAGAGATCGGGCCGGATGCTCCAGAGCGCGGCCCGTGGCTGGACGGGCGCGGAGCGGTCGGCCGGCTGCGGCCCGGGGTTGAGCAACTGCTGGCGGATCCGGGCACGCTGGCGGTCGCCGCACGGCTGCTGCTGGACTTGCACTTCACCCCGGGCCTTGCCGCCATGATCTGCGACGCCGTGGGCCTGGACCTCGCGGTGTTGGAGCTGGCGGCCAGCCCGGCCGTGGCGGCGGCCCGGCGGAGCCTGCGGCGTCCCAGGTTCGCTGAGGAAGTATTGAGGGCTTACGCCTACCAGTGCGCCATGTGCGGCTTCGACGGGGCGCTGGGTCGTAATCCCGTCGGACTGGAAGCCGCGCACGTGCGCTGGCACAGCCAGGACGGCCCGGACGTGGTGGCCAACGGACTGGCCTTGTGCGCCCTGCACCATGCGCTGTTCGACCTGGGCGTGCTGGGGCTGACAGCTGAGTACCGCATCCGCGTGTCCAGCCTCTACGTGGCCCGCAGCGATGCCGGGCGGCGTGCAGTGGACGACCTGTCAGGCCAGCCGCTGCTCGCACCCCGGCCGGGCCAGCCCGTCGTGGAAGTGAATCACGTCGACTGGCACCATCGGCAGGTCTTCAAGGGGGCTGGCGTCGAGGCCGCATGAGAGCCGATGGGGTTCGACACAGATCGACCGTGTCCGATATTAAATAGCATCTCTGATTTGCATTCGACACTATGTCTGAGCGTCAGCCGGGTGAAGCGAACCCCGCAAAGCGAAACAAAGCGAAGCAAGTTATTCATATCCAATGGATATGTCTGGACTGTGCGCAGATCCAGACATAAGAATGGACCGTGTGGCTTGATCGGGACCGGGCGCGGTCCCGATCAAGGGAGAGCATCACCAAGGGATCGGGACGGCCATGGTGGCGGGCGCGGGCGTGCGGCGGCGTTCGCGGCAGCCTGTCTCGCGGCCCAAGACCGTGCAGTTCTCCCTGACCCTGGAAGGGTTCGACGCGGTCAGCCGCGCAGCGGCCCAGGCTGGGCTGGCACGTGGAGCGTATGCCGCGGAAGTGACGTTAGCCGCGGCCTCCGGTAGTCAGTCCCGGGAGGCTTCGCCCCTGCGCGAGGCCTTGGCTGACCTCATGTCTGCTGCTGGACTGGTCCGCCGGGTGGGCACGAATCTCAACCAGGCAGTGGCGCGGTTGAATGCCACGGGAAAGCGCGCTGAGGACCTGCTGCCAGCGGCCGAATTCTGTGCCCGGGTAGTCCGCCGACTGGACGAAGCCGCAGAACATGTGCGCCGGAGCATTCCGTGATCTGGCCACGGCATTCCGCGTGATCGGGAAAGTACTCCGTGGCGGCGACGCCCGGCGCCTGCTCTATTACCTCTACGGGCCGGGAAAAGCGAACGAGCACGCCAATCCGCATGTGGTGGCCGGGTTCAGTGACCTAGCCGAGCTCGAACCGGAGCGCCGCCCGAACGGATCTCGGGACTTCCGGCGCCTGGCCGGGCTGCTCGCCCAGCCCGTGGCCGCGCTCAACGGATCGAACTATCGCGAGCCGGTGTGGCACTGCGCGGTCCGCGCCGCGCCCGAGGACCGGCTGCTATCGGATGCGGAGTGGGCGCAGGTCGCCACCGCCATCATGCACCGGACCGGCCTTGCCCCGGCCGGGGACGATCTCGCTGTCCGCTGGGTGGCGGTCCGGCACGCCCCGGATCACATCCACCTGGTCGCGACCCTGGCCCGGCAAGACCAGATCCGCCCGAAGGTCTGGAACGACTACTTCCGGGTCCGGGAGGCCTGCCAGGACGCGGAACGCCAGTTCGGCCTTCGTTCCACCGCCCCAGCCGACCGCACCGCCGCCCGGCGGCCGACCCGGGCTGAGTCGGAGCAGGCGATCCGGCGTGGCTGGGATGAGCCGCCCCGCGCCAGGCTGCGCCGCGAGGTCTGCACCGCCGCGGCCGGGGCGCGCACCGAGCACGAGTTCTTCACCCGCCTGGCCCAGGCCGGGGTTCTGGTCCGCCGCCGGTACAGCACGGTCCGCCCGGGTCAGGTAACGGGCTACGCCTTCGGCCTGCCCCAGCACGCTGGCCAGGACGGCCACCCCATCTGGTACGGCGGCGGGAAGCTGGCGGCCGATCTGACGCTGCCCAAGCTGCGCACCCGGTGGGCTGGGCCGCAGGCGCGCGATCCTCTCGCCGGCGCGGACCAGCTCCCGCGCGCGGCCGTCCGCGCCGTGCTCCGGGCCACCGTGGCCCAGGCAGCCGGACACGCCACCAATGAGGCAGGGTTCTTCACCCGCCTGCGCGGGTCCGGTCTGCTAGTGCGCGAACGGTTCAGCGAGGTCAATCCTGGCGAGGTGACCGGCTACGCGGTGACCCTCCCGGGTTGCACCGGCCCGGACGGGACGCCCCGCTGGTCCGGCGGCGGACGCCTGCACGGCGCGCTGACCCTGCCCCGCTTGCGCGAAAGCTGGGCACGCGGCTATGGGGGAGCGGAGCGTTCCGCCGCGTCCCGGTTCACTGGGCCGGAACGCACCGAGATCTACCATCACGCAGCCCGGCAAGCCGGCATCGCGGCAGAACACCTGCGCCACTGCACCGCCACCGGCCCGGACCACGGAGCGGACGTAGCCTGGCCGTGGCTGACGCGCTCCACACTGCCGCCAGGGCGACCGGCAGCCGGGCATTGCGCGGTGCTGCGGACACCTACGACCGGGCCTCCCGCCCACCGCACGGCAGGGTCCCGCGCCACACTCCGGAGGGAAACCAGCTTCGGGCCGCGGCACGGTTGCTCGCGATGACGGGCGGCACGCCCGGCGACGGCATGGGCCAGGCGGGCGCGTTGGCCTGCAACCTGGTGGCCCTGATCGATGCAGTGGCCGGGCTACGCCGGGCCCAGGCGCACGCCGCCCAGGCCGCAGCCGCCCGCGCGGCTGCAGAGCAGCTTCAGCGGCCCTCACCGCTGGCCGGATACGCGTAACGCGTCCCGGCCAGACGCCGGCCAGATCTGCCCGGCACACCGCAGCCGCTGCGGTGTGCCGGGCAGAGTCGGCAGGCGGCGGCCCTCGTCACTGAACGTGAGCCTGTCGAAGTGTCAAGATGATCCGCGGTCGCGCCTGCCGAATAGGCGCGCCGTTCCAGCGCGAGATGAATGGCGCTACGGCGGCGTTATGCGCGGGTGTCTCACCCCTTGAGGGATCCCGGAACGGTCATCGGCTGCGGCGCGGAGCTAGCCGGGTGCCTACTGGCTGGCGTCGATGGCGCGCTGATAGCGCCTTGTCAGCTTGCGCAGTGCGTCCACTAGCTCTGGTGAGTCCGCGATGCTGAAGTCCGCGTCCAGCATTCCCAGGTAGAGGGCGAGCATCTCCGGGTGGTCGGAGCCCGGCTCGAACGCGCACTGGTCCTCGCCAAGGTACGCCAGGCGTCCCGGTCGGTGTCCCAGGCCACCAGGTACCAGCGCCGCCGGTCGTTCACCAGGCGATACGGCTCCACCGAGCGCAGACTGGCCGCCCCGAGATGCGCCCGGTAGTCAAACCGGAGCGCTCATGGTCCCGGCACGCGCTTGCGATCGCGGTCAGCACGTCTGGATCCACCTGCGGGCCGCGCGACGGCATCGGCAGCGCGGACGAATACACCGCTTCAGATAACGCATCTACGACGCAGCTCAAAGGCCCATCCAGCTACATGGTGGACACCCGAAACTGACTTGAGATAACGGCGGATACTTGCGAGCTGGCCGCGCACCGGCCCGAGTCACTGAGCGTGAAACGTCTCGGACCCGCGTGCGACCGGCCCTGCCGATTCGGGACTGCTGATACCGCTGCCATGCGCGAATGGCCCGGTGCCGATCTGCGTGTTAGGCGCGCCGAATACGCCGCTCGCCAGCTTGGCCCGCCCTGGCCAATGAGGTGCCATTGGCCAGGCTCATCACACGCTGTTCCGGTGCCTGCGGTCACCAGAGACCGCAGTTCATTGGCTGTGACTGGGTTATGTGGTGCACCTTCGAGCCGGTCCTGCCGGATCGGTCCCGGTTGCCCGTTCTACTGCAGAACCGCACTTCAGATCCGTGCGTCTGCGCCGAGAAGCCGCACCTGCCAGGTATCGGTCTAGCTCCCCGTGCCAGGGCTCATCCGCTCAGGTCCGGGCTGTCAGCTTGTGCGCAGTTCGTCGAGCACGCGCTGGATGCGCCGGGTGCGCGTCTCGGCGGTGCGTGCTCCGGTGATGGAGAGGACGTGCCGCCGCTGGTTGCTGTAGGACAGGGCGGCGAACCGGACGGAGGCGGCGGGGTCGCCGCGCAGGGCATCGGCGAGCTCAGCCGGGACGTCGGCCGTGCGGGGCGCGTCATCGCGTTCAAGTTCCACGGTGATGCTGTCACCCGCGGCGATCCCTGCGGCGGCGCGTATGTCGGCGCTCACCGGGATCTTGGGCTCGCCTCGCATGGTAGCGATGGTGCTGGCGTAGCGCGTGCCGTTGATGGTGACGCTGACCGGGATGCGCTTGCCGCCGCCCAGCGCCGCCACGACCTCGTCAGGGACGCGGATGCCGGTAGCGGTCTGGCCGTCGAGCTGCAAGGTGGTGGTGAATTCCATGGTGGTTGTCCCGTCTCTGCCGTGGATGGATGCTGAAGCGTCCGGTCAGGCCGCCGCGCGACGGTATAGGTGTGCGCTGACCAGCGCGAGCCAGGTCCATGCGAGGATGACGGCGCAGGTGAAGGCCAGGACGCCCAGGCTGCTGGCGGCGCCCCCGGTCGCAATCGCCGCGAAGGCCGCGAAGAACAGCACTCCTGTGATCAGCGAGAAGAACGCCCAGGTGAGCTGGCGCTGTACGTGGAACTGCCAGGCCAGCACGAGGCAGGCCGTGATCAGGCCGAGGAAGCCGATGCCGCCGAAGATGATATGCAGCGTCCCGTGCCAGCTCAGGGTGACCGTGGGGCCGGGCGGGGTGCCGACCGGGAAGCCGTCAGCGGGGTCGGCGATGAAGAAACCGGCGCCGACGAGGCCAGCGGCATAGACACTGAGGAACCAGCCGCTGGCTGCGTTCACCCGCTCCGCGCGCCGCTGGCGCACTACGCCGCCGGCGGCGGCGCCGACCATCAGCCCGGTGAGCACGAGCACCAGCACGTGGACCCAGCCGAGGGCGCCGTTGGCGAGCAGGCTCCAGTCGTTATGGGCCAGGCTGAAGCCGGAGCGGGTGAGCGCCTCGGCCAGAGAGGCGGCGACATAGAACGGCCCGGCGATCACGCCGTAGCCGAGCAGTGACTTGGTGACCCGCACGGGTGCGGGCGGGCAGTCGGCGGCCGGGCGGCCGTTCTGGATAGCTGCGGTGGGCATTGGAGCGCTCCCGTTTAACTGAACTGCACTGACCAGTACATGTGTGAAACGCTACTGCACGGTACAGTTCAGCGTCAAGGAGGTTCTCATGGCTGGCCGGAAAGGCGCACTGATCCTCGACACCGCGCGGCAGATGTTCCTGGAGAGGGGCTACGACGCGACAAGCCTCGACGATGTCGCCGCTGCGAGCGGCGTCTCGAAGACCACCGTCTACAACAACTTCGAGGACAAGGAGGGCCTGTTCAGCGCGGTCGTGCTCTCGGTCACCGAGCGCGCGGAGAAGATCATCTCGGAACTGGGCGCCACCCTCAGCGGGGACGAGCCGGTAGCCGGACGGCTGACCGCAGTCGCCCGCGCCCTGGCCTACGGCGCGCTCAACCCAGCCGTCGTGCAGCTGCGGCGGCTAGCCATTTCCGAAGCCCTGCGATTCCCCGACATCGTCACCGCATACTGGGACCGCGCTCCGGCGCGAACACTGGCCCTTCTCACCGAATCGTTCATGCAGATGGCCGCCCAGGGCGAGCTGGACACCGACGACCCCGCGGCGGCAGCAGCGCTTTTTGCCTACGCAGTCCTGGGCTTGTACCAGGACCAGGCACTCCTGCAGCCCAGCCGCCCGCTGACCCGCGCCGACCTCGACGACCACGTCAGCAAAATGGTCACTGCGTTCCTGCGGGCCTACGCGCCGACCGCACACCCCCAGGCTGTATCCCGGTAACCAGAACTCAGATCTCCGCGCACCGTCGCGATTGTCCACCTTGAGGACTGCCTGCCTCCGGGAAACGCAGGCGCAGATTACTCTCATCTGCGTCCCAGCGCCGACCCCTGTAACGCGGCCACCGGCGCTCAGATAACGGCGGGTACGCGCGCACCCGTCCCGGGTCATCGGGCCACGCTCCGTTACGCCTGTGGCTCGCGGACTGCCGGGTCGGAAAGCGTCGGCCACCCCCGGTGGGTAGTAGGCGAGAGGCTGAGACTCCTCGCCCACGAAGATCACCAGGCTGCGGAGACCGCGCTGTCAGCGGCAGATGAGGATGAGCGGGCCGCCGTTTGTGGTCGTCTCAGTGTCTGAGCCTGGGTATACCGTGCCAGGCATGGACTGGAAGATCGAACTGGTAGCGATACCGGTGACCGGTGTTGACCGCGCCAAGGCCTTCTATGTGGATCAGGTAGGTTTCCACGCCGATCACGATCACCAGGTGAACGAGGCGCTGCGGTTTGTGCAGCTCACCCCTCCCGGGTCGGCGTGCTCCATCGTCATGGGCACCGGCATCACCGAAATGGCGCCTGGCTCCCAGAAAGGGGTCCAGATGGTGGTAGCCGACGTGGAGGCCGCTCGCCAGCAGCTCATCGCGCATGGCGTCCAGGCCAGCGACGTTGATGTACAACCGTGGGCTCCTTCGTCACCTTCAGCGACCCCGATGGAAATACCTGGACGATGCAGCAGCTGCCTCCGTGGGGTAGGAGCTTCGTATCGCCACAGCGCTGGCAACGGCGCCGCCAGTATTACACTCCCGGCACTTTGCCCCAAATACCCGGGCACTGCGTCGGTTCGAGAGCAGGTATGTGGGGCGCGTGAGCCGAAGGGTTCTAGGGCTTGGGAGCCAGGACTAAGCCAGACGCTGGTCTATAGGTGACTATTTAAAGGCGGACGCAAACTCACTGTACGGGACCTGGCCAGTGGGGCTCGCCAGAATTGCGTTAGCCACGGTTGCGGGAATTGGGGCCCAGCGGGCGGGCATGTCCGCTGCCAATGCGGGGTTCAGGGTATATATCAGCGCGAAGTTGGTCAGCCAGATGGCAGGTGCCATCGACATCCCAACCTCCTTGCTCACGCCTCCTTTGGTGTTGGGCACAAGTTGTGCCTTACCCGACTGCTGTTGCGATGCGAAGCCATAGATAGCCTCCACCGTGTAGGCCGACCTGTAGAGCATGAGCAAGGAAGACGTTGCACCGTTGGCCCAACACCACCTGCCCAGGTAGCCGCCAGGAGCGATCACGGCGTTCACTTTTCTCGTCGGGGCGTCCGCGTTAGCTGGGCTTTCCAGCAGGCCGTTCACGTTCACGAAGAGCCCGTAGCTGGCGAGAACCGATGACGTTATGACGCCGTTTACGACAGAGTACAGTGGGCGCCCAGTCGTGTTGGTGAGGATTCGGACGCTCGCATCCACCAACCTCGCGTCAGCAGCGTTGCCGCCGACACCACGGCCGGAGACGAATTCGAGGTACTGCTTTTTGGTGAAGGTGTCGGCCTTTTGCAGTCCCAAATTCTTAGCAATCTCGGCAGCCATTCGTTGCCCAATGGCCCGGTTCAGCTGACTTGCGTTCTTGACTTCCGTAGGTGCCAAGTGCTCATAGCGGGGCGTTCCTGAAAAGGGGCTTGAAAACCCAGTTCCTGAGGTGGCGTGCGTGGCCGGCCCGGCCACCTCGTTGCCGACTCGTGTCCCCGCCCCGGTGAGCAGGAAAGATCCGGCCAATGCAACTGTCATGGTGGCACTGAACCGGCGTGTGGTCGACCCACATGGAGTGGCGTATCCGGCGAAATGCCGCCTTCTCCTCTTATGAGAACTGCCGATCGCGAAGATCGCGGGCAACACGGAAGCCAGCGAACGTGCGGCTCGACGCGGCACTGCAGACGTCATGAATGGACCCCCCCTGGGAACCGCCACATTGTCTCATGCATGCAAGGCTCAGACTATGGCCTGCCAACTGTAATAAGTACGAGCCTGGCGCATACGCAGAGCCTTCACGTCGATATCGGATCCCACTTTGACCGGGCTTTTATCGAGTTAGTACGCCCTGCCTGGTCATTCAATGAGGGTGTCGCATAGGTCAGGCTGTAGCGCAGATCACGCCCTCATCGGCAGATCCGGTTGACTTCAGTGGACGGGCCGCCGTCAATATGGATCTTGGGCGTCGGCTACGCACATGGCCCAGACGACCTTTCCGTCCTGGTCGTCTGGAGCGACGCAGCCCCACTGGCTGCTGAGGGTATCGACGAGGAGAAGTCCGCGTCCGCTCTCCGCGTCTAATCCGGCTGTCTCCGATGCAGGGGCGCGGTCATCGGGGTCCCACACCTGGATCAGAACACGGTGGCCGTTCGACCGGAGCCAGAGCCGGACCGTGGGGACGCCGATGGCCTGCCCGGGGTCTCGCTGGTGGCGGCCGTGTTCTGCCGAGGCTCGGACTGCGTGGGTGACGATCTCGGAGACCAGCAGTTCGACGGTGTCGGCCAGGGCCGCCAGCCGCCACTCATGAAGGATGTTCTTGGCGTGGAGCCGCGCGCAGGGCACGGCGGTAGGCAGCGCCGCTAGTTCGAGGGAGCTGCGCAGAGGCCAGTGCTCTGTACTGGCCGTTTCTCCTTCAACGGGGATCGCTCCTGGAGCGCCTGGTCGTGCCACGCGGGGAGAGTAGGCAGCGGCGTGCGGTACGAGTGCGACAATCTGTAGGACAGCTAATGCTTGCCGTGACCGGACGACGGTGATACCCGAGCACCGGGAGGTCGGGGTCTGATGGGCAAAAGCGCTGACCATAACGGCCTGCGGCTGGCCCGGGCACGGCTGCGGCGCCGCTGGACACAGGAGCGGCTGGCGCGGGAGTCGGGGTTCAGCCTGGCCACGGTCCGGGCAATCGAGCAGGGCCGCCGGAGCCTGGACAACATGGCGCAGCTGCTGACCTTCGCCCGGGCCCTGGACGTGCCGGTTACCGACCTGACTGGCCAGCCGTACGCGGTCAGCGGCCCCGAGGAAGATGCCGGGCAGGGTGCTGTAGCAGGAATCCGCCGCGAGTTGCTGCTCGCCGAACGTGAGCCCAGGATCGACGCTGCGCAGGCAGCGGCCGTCTCGATTCCCGCGCTCCGGAGCCGCGTGGAGAACATGTCGGGCCGTCACCGGTCAGCGGCGCTGGCTAGCATGGGCCATGACCTGCCGGCGCTCCTGCATGACCTGCGGGTCGCCCGGCACACCGCGCCCGTGGCGCAGCGTGCTGCCGTCTACGGCCTGCTCGCGCAGGCCTACGAGGCGGCTATGGACATGCTCAAGCAGACCGGGTTCGTCGCGGACGCCACAGCGGCCATCGAGCGGGCCCGCTGGGCGGCCCAGCGATCCGGTGACCCGCTACGCGCGCTGACCGTGGAGTGGCATTACTCCGGGGAGTTCATCCGGGTCGGCGAGCTGGGCGACGCGGCCGACATCATCGAAGGCGGCCTGTGTGAGCTGCGTCCCCTGGCACGTGAGGATGTCACCGCCGCCGCACTGACCGGCGCCTATGAACTCAAGGCCTCGTTAGTGGCCGCCTGGGCCGGGGACGCCGTGGCGACGTGGGAGCGCTGGGAGCGGGCACGCGTGATCGGCGAGGAAAACGGCCGGGAACCTGAACGAGCCGCTGGCGTTCGGGCCGAGCAATGTGGCTATCTGGTCGGTCGCGCTGCCGGTGGAGATGCTTGATGGCGCCGAGGCGGTCAGGCGCGCCCGGCAGGTCAATCCGGTGCTCGGTTCGTTGATCCCGGCCGCGACGATCGCGCCGGGCCGGTACTCACGGGAGCGGCTGTCCCGGCACTGGATCGACGTCGGCCGCGCCTACCACTACCGGGCCGACCGGGACCGGGCGCTCAGCTCGATCCTGGAAGCGGAGCGGATCGCACCGCACAAGACCAGGATCAATCCGGCGGCCCGGGAAGTCGTCAGCCACCTGCTCCGGTCCCGCCGCAAGAACGACCTCGTCGAACTGGCCCTGCGCATGGGAGTGGCCTGAGTCGGCCCCCAACGAACGCGCTTGAAGCCCGCGAGAGCTCAGGCGGGCCTGGCGAGGTGGGGGCCGCGGATCCGGGACAGCGCTTCCAGTGCGGTCTCGTCGGCGGTGGGCAGGCTGTGCAGGTACCGCTCCGTGGTGACGATGCTGGCGTGCCCGAGGCGTTCCTTGACCACCTGCAGGTCCGCGCCACCGGTTTGGAGCCAGGACGCGTGCGCATGGCGCAGGTCATGCACCCGCAGCCCGGCGAGCCCGGCCGCGTCGCGCGCTGGGTACCACACCTGGCGGCGGAACCAGTCGGCTGGGATGTGCCCGTCGGTTTCCCTGACCCGGGGCGCGGGGACTGTCCTTACCGGCTGCTCGCCGGGCGGCCCGGTAGCTGGCGTAAGCGTCTCGGCAGTGCTCGCACCGGCATCTCGCGGCGTTGTAGGCAGTGAGTGTTCCATGCCGGTACCGCCGACCGCTGGCGTCCGGGTCGGTCAGGCCTGCTGTCTCAATCACGCCGGGGCGGCGCCTGGCTGCGGGCCAGTCCAGGGCTTGGTAGCTGAACAGCAAGTCGTCCGGCCCCAGGCCGCGGGCCTGGATGTGGTCCACGATCTTGGCCGTGATCTGGGCGCTGAGCTTGAGCCGCCGGTACTCCTTGTCCTTCGGGTAGTCCTTGACCAGGAACCGGCCGCCTGATGGATGCTCTTCGGGAGGAACCTCCACCACAGTGCGGCTGACGGTGAGGATGCGGGTGAGCAGGTCCAGGTCACGGACCCGCAGCTCGGTCAGCTCTCCCCAGCGCAGGCCGCTCTCGATGTCGGTCTCCACCAGCAGCCGGGCATCCGCGTCCGGCAGGGCCTGTGGTCGTGCGGCCTGGCGCGGGCGCCGAGATGGGGCCCAGGGCGGCCGACGTCCGGTGAGCCCCGCTGCACCCCAGGCCTGGGACCCGGAGGACGCGGGCGAGCCGGCTTGCAGGCCGGGGGTCCTGTCGCCCTCCGCGACCGCCCGCGTCTTCGGTCAGGTATTCGAATTATTTCTTGAGCGCGGAATAATTCGCTACTCCGTGATACTCTGAAAGTGCAACTTGAGATGAGATGAACGCCTCATATGAGATCAGCGCCGCCACGAAGAGCGCGCACCGCGACACAATCCGGAATCGCCGTCAGCCGCGTGCTCGCTGACATGGGAAGCGCCGACCAGCTCGCTCACGCCGACCCCGCTCTCCGCGTTGCCTGCCCCTCCTGCGAAGCACTCAGCCATCAGCGATGCCTGGAGCGAAATCCCAAGGT
>Ga0181538_10002340_pt1 | contig 19813 bp, 17 predicted proteins | sample PEATcosm2014_Bin_40_FD_119773 | JGI IMG/M metagenome (GOLD analysis project Ga0181538, IMG submission 119773) | Peatland microbial communities from MTU Mesocosm Facility, Houghton, MI, USA - PEATcosm2014_Bin23_30_metaG | ecosystem: Environmental > Terrestrial > Soil > Wetlands > Peat | place... | reverse complement strand
TGGCCATAAAGCTGTGGTCCGACCCGATCCCATTCCGAACTCGGCCGTCAAACACAGTCTTGCCGATGGTAGTAGTCCTATAGGTTCTGCGAGAGTAGGTAGCCGCCAGTTTTTCAATAAAAAGCCGGAGAAGATTTTCTCCGGCTTTTTCTTTTCGGCCTTTGAAGTCGGCACCATCCGTATAACTCGCGGTTTATTTTAACGTCCACACGCAACTATCGCTCAATTCCTTTCCGTCGCGTTCCGCCCTGGCTGTGACCTGGTTTTCGCCGGGACGCAATTGCACGTCCTTCCAGATGAACACGCAATTTGTTCCATCACTGCGCTTACCCTGTGATTTTCCATTGAGCAGCAACTCCACTTTGCTGGCGTTAGCATAAATTTTAACGTCCGTTACCGCGTTGGTGCGTTCGGTAAAACGGCGGCTGGTGATGTAGAGCACCGGTTCATCCGACCAGTTGGCTTTGTAAAAATAAAAAGCATCCTTCTTTGTTTTGCGATCGTAAGTCACCAGACCCTTGTCATTGCGGCCGGGCATCTCGCCCTCATGCCGCGTGGCGACGGCAAAGTCGAACATGTTCCAGACAAACGTGCCCCAAACGAATGGCCGTTGCTTCATCGCCGCCCACGCGGATTCATGGACCAGTGCCTGCCATTCTTCTGGATGCCACGGGCCGCCGGGTTTGGGTTGTTTCGGATTGTTCTCGTGCTGCATCACGTTGGCGCCCGCGCCGTATTCGCTCACGCAAAAGCCTCCGTGCCGGCTGTCTGAGCGGCTTTTGTCCAGGACCGCGCCGAAATCGTCGCGCGTTCCACGATACCACCCCGGATAGATGTTCCAGCCGAGCAGGTCGGGGATTTTGTTCATCTGCGGATATCTATCTGTGCAGGTGGCGGCGATGGTCGGGCGCGTCGGGTCTTCCCCGTGCGCCACATTGTTCAAATCCTGCAACTCGCGTTGCGGATCGGGGGTCTCCCCGAGCGCGATTTCGTTGAACAGGCTCCACGCGAAAATCGATGGATGATTGATGTTTTGCCGGATGAGATCGAGCAACTGGTTGCGCGAGGTTTCCTCAAATTGCTCCGTGGCGGTGATTTCATTCACCTGCGGAATTTCCGCCCAGACGAGAATGCCCGCCTTGTCGCAGAGGCTGTAAAAATAGTCGCTGTGCTGGTAATGCGCGCAGCGGACGACCGTCGCGCCCATTTCCTTGATGAGCTGCAGGTCTTCGTTCATGTCCGCCTCGGAAATCGCCCAGCCTTTGTTGAACCGGTCCTGATGCCGATCAACACCGTGCAAATGATACGGTTTGCCGTTCAGGAAGAATCCCTTGTGCGGATCAACCGAGTAAAAGCGTAACCCCAGCGGTTGCTCGACCGAGTCCACCACGCTGTTTCCGGAGCGCAACTCGATGACCGCCTTGTAAAGATAAGGGTCCGGGCGTCCGTTCCACAAATGCGGATGCGGGATTGTCAGGCGCAGCCAATACGGCGAAGTCGCATTGGGCGCCAGGGCGATTTGCTGCCTGCTGTCGGCAATCTTTTTTCCGTTTGCGTCGAGCACGGTTGCGACCAGAGCCAGTGGCTGGCTCTCCCCCGTGCCGTTGGAAATTTGCGCCGTCACGTCAATCACCGCCTGCGCTTTCGTGACGCTCGTTTGTAGCCATGCGACGCCCGGCGAGCCGTGGTCGGTGAGCGCGAAATGTTCTGATGACGTTTCAATCAAGTGCACCGGACGGTAGAGGCCGCCATAGACGGAAAAATCACCGCTCAAGGGCGCGATGTCCGGCTCCCACTTGTTGCTCACACGCACGGCGAGCAGGTTGGTGCCGGTGGCGGATAATTCACCGGTGATTTCGTAGCAGAACGCGCCGAAACCACCGCGATGTTCGCCAAGCCGTTTGCCATTCAAATAAACGTCGGCGACCAGGCTCGCGGCTTCAAATCGCAGAAAATATCGTTTGCCGGTTTCCGGCATGAGGTTCAACGCGCGCCGATACCAACCCGGCCCTCGATAGTAATCCTTTCCCTGTTGCGCCTCTTCCCAGCCCCAGTTGTGCGGAATTGAAATCGTCTGCCAGTTGCCGTCGTTGAAGTCCTGCTGCTCGGCGTTGGTGACTTCGCCCAATTGAAACTTCCAGCCCGAATCCAGCAGCGTGCTTTGGCGGGCGAAAGAATTGAAGGACAGAACGAACATGAAAATAAAAATGCAATACTTGCGCATGAACCACAACATGCCAAAAATCATTCCGGCGGCAATCGCAATGTCGAATCCAGCGGCTGGATGTCCGCCAGTTCTTTTCCCGGCACACCGCCGCCCAATTCAACCAGCCGCTCGCCTGCCGGACGCACGCGTGATTGATAACTCGACACGGCATCCCGAAACGCGCTGTTCGCGCGTTCAAGTCCCGCGCCGATTTTCTCGAAATGATCGGTGAACTTTGCCACGCGGGTGTACAATTCCTGCGCCGCCTGGGCGATTTTCTGCGCGTTCTCCGTCTGAGCATGCTGTTGCCAGATGAAATTGATCGTTTGCAGCACGGCAATGAAGGAAGCTGGTGTTGCCAGATAGACCTGCTTGCTCTCCGCCCACACGATCAGATCCGGATCGCCTTCCAGCGCGGTGCTGAACAGCGATTCCGCCGGCAGGAACAGCACCACATGATCGAGCGCGTTCGGAAACTGTTTCGGATAATCACGCTCCGACAATGACTTGATGGTGGTCCGCAACTTTGCGGCGTGGGCCACCAGCTCTTCCGCGCGCTTCGCGGGCCCGGCTGCTTCCGGCATGCTGAGGAAATCCAGGTCAGGCACCTTCGAGTCCACGATGATCACGCGCTCGCGCGGCAGCTTCACAATCAAATCCGGTTTGCCCTCATCACCTTTGGATTGCTCGACGAAATCGCAATGTGCACTCATCCCCGCTGCCTCCACCACGCGCCGGAGTGTTTCCTCCCCCCAACGCCCGCGCGCCTGGTTCGATTTCAACACGGACCGGAATTGCGCCGTCTCCGCCGCAAGCGACTGGCTTGAGGTTGCAAGGGTGGCCAGTTGCTCTTTTACTTTGCCGAGCGCGTCGGCTTGCGTGCTCTCGCTCTGCTGTAGCCGCCTTTGATACGACTCCAATTGTTGCTTGAGCGGTTCGATAAATCCCTTGATCGCTTCCTGCCGCTGCGCCAGGTCGCCCTTGGCGGATTCCTGAAAGACGGCAAATGTTTGCTTGGCGCGCTCAATAAATTCAGGCTGAAGCTGCTTCAACGCATCCGCACTCAAAGCCTTGAACGCCTCGCGCAGATCAATCAACGCTTTGTCCTGCAAGGCGCGTTGGTCCAACAGCATTTTTTCCGACGCGGCGTGTTTCGCCTCGGCGGCGGCGCGCCCGTTGCTGGTTTCCGTGAGTTGACTGCGTAATTCTGTCAGTTGCGAATCGCGTTGCTTGATCTGGTCGCGCAATTCGCCTTCCAATCGGCTGTCTGAAACACCTGCGTTGCGCCGTCCGCGCGCGTAAAGCCAGCCCAGAAAAAAGCCCAACAAGCCTCCGATAATGAGGCCGATTCCTATGTAAGCTCCTGCGGACATATTCAGCGCAAACGGGTGAAAAGCGCCTCCTCGTAATCGGCTACGACCAATCGCTTGCCTTTGGAAACAATCTTGTGTCCCTCGGTGCGCAGGCATTTGGCGATGGCTTCCGTTCCACCGGGATATTTGGGATTCAATTCCCCCCCGGTTTTGAGCACGCGCCAGTAAGGCGTGATGCGCTTGGCGCCGGCCGCCTCAGCCTCGGCGGCGGCGTGCGCGGCAATCCATGAGAAAATGCCGGTCGTGATTGGACAGGCAAAATTCGTCTTGTGCTTTTTGGCGAGCGCTTGGCGGAGTTCGTTGATGGTGACGACGCGGCCCTTGGGCACCTGCTTCATCAATGCATCTACTTCGCGTGGCGCCGGGATGACAAACGTACCCGTGCCCCAACGCTTGGTCAATTTGCCGGTGACTTTGCAGACCCTCGGCAGGCCTTTGTCATCCGCCAGTTTTTCGCACCATGACTTTTTCGTTTTCATTTTTTGGGAGGGACGGCGTGTCGCCGTCCCAAACATTCAGGGTCGCCGACACGGCGACCCTCCCAGGTCAAAAATGCGCCACGACTTCAATTTCCACATTCGCGCCTTTCGGCAACGCGGCCACCTGGACGGTCGAACGCGCGGGAAAATCGCTTGTGAAATGTTTCGCGTAAATTTCGTTCATTCCTGCGAAGTCGGCGAGATTCGTCAGAAACACGGTGGACTTTACGACATTGGCGAACGTCAGCTTCTGGTCGTCGAGAATGGCTTTGACGTTTTGCAACGTGCGCTCGGTTTGTGTTTTGATGTCGCCGGAAATCAGATTGCCCGTGGCGGGGTCAATCGGGATTTGCCCGGCGGAGAACAGGAGGTCGCCGACGCGCACGGCGTGGTTGTAGGGGCCAATGGCGGCGGGTGATTTCGCGGGTTTGATGATGGTTTTCTTTGACATAAATCTTGGCGCAAGGTCTATCGGCTTTGCCATGACAGGTCAAGGAAAGCTATAGTCTTGAAAGACGGAAACCAAAACCGCAGGGCAAGTCAATATGATCAGATTTTTCATTTGCCGCCAAAAATCAGCCAATAGCCGACGACAAAAATCGCCGCGTCCACGATGGCGTGACTGAGGTAACCCGGCCAGATGGAACGGAAGCGCAAGTAAAGCCAACTCCAGGCCGCGCCGCCGATGAATACACCGAACGAGCCGAGCAAAACAATCGGCCAGTTGAACTGCGCGGCCAGCACGATGACGTGATGCGCCGTAAATGCCAGCGACGCCGCAATCACGGCCAGCTTGCCGCCCAGTAGCATTTCAAATTTCCGGAAAACAAACCATCGCCAGACATATTCTTCCATAAGGGAATTGACTGTGACCCACCAAATCGCGCTGCCGATATAGGCGCTCAAATGATTCAAGCCGGTCTGGGCGGCACGGTCCGCGATTTTTTCGGGGTGAATCACGCCGAGATGGAGCGCGATGCCGTAACCGGCAAAAATCACGGCGGCAATCACCAACCCCAGGACGGCACCCACTCTGAAACCGCCGAGTCGCGGCGGCGACCAGCTCAATGGTTCGCGGTCAACGAACTTCAGCCAGACAACAGGTAGCAGCGACAGCCAGAGCTTGCAGGCGACGAAGATGAATTTGCCCGTCGGCGTTTCTGCCCGCCAAAAGAACATCGCGGTGGCAATACTCTGCGACGGGACCAGCAACACCAGAGCCAGCAGCGCTTTTCTGGAATTTGCGCTCAAAGCTTCAAAGATACTTCGCCAGAATGGGTTTCAGTTCGGCTACGGTCTTCTTCGGCCACAATTTTTTGTCGGTCAGGATCGCATTCTTGAGCGCGGAATGGCAGGGCCAGGTCGGTTCGGCGGGAATTTTGGCTATGGCGGCAGTGACGATTTTCTTGGCCATGTCCGCATTCCGGTTGAGATTGCCGATAATCATTTCCAGCGTGACGTGTTCGTCTTCCTTCCAGCAATCGTAGTCGGTGGACATCGCCAGCGTGGCGTAGGCGATTTCGGCTTCGCGCGCGCATTTGGCCTCGCCGAGGTTTGTCATGCCGATGACGTCGTAACCGGCACGATGATTCGTGAGTGATTCGGTGCGGGTGCTGAACGCCGGGCCTTCCATGTTCACGTAGGTGCCGCCGTCGTGGACGCTGGCTCCGCAATCGCGCGACGTTTCCAAAAGGATTTGCCGCAGTTCCTCGCAAATCGGATGGGAAAACGCAATGTGCGCTACAACGCCGCGCCCAAAAAAAGTGTGGGCAAGCGACTGTTTGGTGCGGTCCACGAACTGGTCAACGAGCACGATGTCGCACGGCTTGCATTTCTCCTGCAACGAGCCCACAGCGCTGACGCTGATGATCCAGGCGACGCCGAGTTTTTTCATCGCCCAGAGGTTGGCGCGATGGTTGAGTTCGCCCGGCAGAATCCGGTGGCCGCGTCCATGCCGCGGCAGAAAGACAACGTCACGCCCGGCCAGTTTGCCGGTGAGCAAATCATCTGAGGGCGGGCCGAAGGGTGTTCTGACCCGCACCCATTTTTGATTCGTAAAGCCTTCAATGTTGTAGAGGCCGGTTCCGCCGATGATGCCGATGCGATAATCAGACATGGCGGGTTTATAGCATTGACGCGGCTAAAAGTCGCCAATGTTTTTCGTGACTGGCGTTCATGCGGAAATCAGATAGGCTGTGCGTATGGAACTGTTCTATAAAATTCTCAAAACAGCCGTTGAGGGCGGCGCCTCGGACGTGCACCTGAAAATCGGCACGCCGGTCATCTACCGCATCAACCGCGAATTGATCGCGGTGGATTCTCCCTTCCCGACAACGGAGTGGATGAACAAAATCGTGGAAACCATCACGCCGGTGCACCAACAAAAACGCCTCGAGGAGCAGCGCGAAGTTGATTTTTCCTTCCTCGTTCCGGGTGTTGGAAGATTCCGCACAAATTTATTTCAACAGCGCGGCGAATGGTGTCTGGCCATGCGTTTCGTCAAAACGAACGTGCCGAGCTTCGAGGAACTCGGTTTGTTGCCGCAAATCAAGCGGATTGCGGAATCGCCGCGCGGCATCGTGCTTCTGGCGGGATCAACCGGCTGCGGCAAATCCACGACGCTCGCGGCAATGATTGAACACATCAACTCCAACTTCAAAAAGCATCTCATCACGCTTGAGGACCCGATTGAATACGTCTTTGAAGACAATCAGTCCGTCATCGAGCAGCGCGAAGTCGGTCTGGATACGATGTCCTTTCACCACGCGCTCATTCACGTTCTGCGTCAGGACCCGGACATCATCATGATCGGCGAAATGCGCGACGACATCAGTTTCACGGCCGCGATGAGTGCGGCGGACACCGGACATCTTGTCTTGTCCACCGTGCACACCACGAACGCGTCGCAATCGATTCATCGCATTCTCGATTTTTTCAAGGCCGAAGAGCGCGAGCAGTTGCGCCGGCAACTCGCTGGCGCGTTGCGCGCGGTGATTTGCCAGCGTATGGTTGCCACGATGGACGGCAAGCTGACCCCGGCGTTTGAAATTTTGCTCGACACGCCGCTGGTGCGAAAACTCATTGAAGAAAACCGCCTGGACAAACTGGCGGGAGCCATTGAGACCGGCACCGACGACGGAATGATCAGCTTCAATCAATCGCTCTTCAATCTGGTCAAAGCGGGCCGTGTGGCAGAAAAAGAAGCGTTGTCAAAGGCGACCAATCCGCAAGCGCTGGAAATGAATTTCAAGGGCATCTTCCTGGACGAAGGCCGGCGAATCCTCACCTGAGAAATCCCGGGATTTTCATTTTGAGCGGCTTCATCGGGCTTGACTTAATCCCGACATGGCTTATCGTCTTTCCTGATGCGAATATCGAAGAGAACTGACTATGCATTACGCGCCCTTTTCACACTGGTGGACCATTTCGGTGGCGCGCCGATTCCCATTCGCGAGCTCGCCCGGCGAAACGACGTTCCGAAACGATTTCTTGAGCAAATCATGCTGGCGCTGAAGGCCCAGGGTTGGGTGGACAGCGAGGCTGGAATCCGCGGCGGTTATGTTCTCGCAAAAAGCCCATCGAAGATCACCATGGGCGAAGTGGTGCGGCATTTTGATGGCATTATCGCGCCAATTGACTGTGTTTCCGTCATGGGTTACAAACGATGTTCGCAGGAATCGGTTTGCCGGTTTCGGCGCGTGTTTCTGGACGCGCGGAATTACGTGGCGGGATTGATGGATCGCGCGACCCTAGCCGAGGTTGCCAGGGGCTTGCCGGTGTCAAAACAGGAGATTTCATCCGGATTTATCGGCGGGGAAGGCATTTAGAAAAAATTTCAAAAAAGCAGTTGACAATGGAAATCATTTGGGGATAATAACGACATACTTAGTCGTTATTATGCCGGAAACAAATTGAATCTGATATTTGTGAAGATGAGCGAAAACGAAATCAAACCTGCCGCGGTTGTGGGCAAAAGGCCGGAATGGCTGGAAAATGTCAGCCATCGGGTCGGTTCGCTGCGTTACGGCGTAGTACAGATCATTTTGAGACTTCAGACGGCTGAAGCCGGATAACAATAAAATAATTTTCGGACGACTGACCGGACCACCGGAGGTTCCCATGAAAAAAAAGAATACAAATTATCCATGCGGAACTGGGTTCAAAACTTGATGCGGCTGCTCGCTGCCGGTGTGTTGTGGTCGGCATGCACGGTCACGGCGTCTGAAGTCAAACTGCTCAACGTCTCTTACGACGTCACGCGCGAGTTCTATCAGGACTACAACACTGTCTTCGCCAAATATTGGAAAGACAAGACCGGTGACACTGTCACGGTCAATCAATCCCACGGCGGTTCCAGCAAACAGGCGCAATCGGTCGTCAACGGTCTCGAAGCGGACGTGGTGACAATGAATCAAGCGCTGGACATTGACGTCTTGCACACCAGTGGCGGATTGATTCCGGCAAATTGGGCGGGGCGGCTGCCGAACAAAAGCGTGCCTTACACCTCGACAATTCTGTTCGTCGTTCGCAAAGACAATCCGAAGAATATAAAAAATTGGGATGACCTTGTCCGGCCGGATGTTTCCGTAATTATTCCGAATCCGAAAACCTCCGGCAACGGGCGTTACAGTTATTTGGCGGCGTGGGGCTATGCGCTGAAGAAATCCGCCGGCGACGAGAAGCAGGCGCGCGCGTTCGTGGCGAAACTTTTCGCCAATGTGCCTGTGCTCGACACCGGCGGACGCGGCGCGACGACGACCTTCGCCGATCGCGGCATCGGTGATGTGCTGCTGACCTTTGAAAATGAGGCGGCGCTGGTTCAAAAAGAATTTCCGGATGATCAACTGGAAGTGGTGCTTCCGCCCCTAAGCATCCTCGCGGAAAACCCCGTGGCGTGGGTGGATCGGAATGTAGAGCGTCATCACACGCAAGCCGTTGCCCGCGCCTACCTTGAATATCTTTACAGCGACGCGGGGCAGGAATTGGCAGCTCAACATTTTTTCCGTCCGAAAAACCAAGCCATACTTGCGAGATACTCCACGCGCTACAAACCGCTGGACTTGTTCACCGTGGAGGAAGTGGCGGGCGGCTGGCAAAACGCACAAAAGGTTCATTTCGCCGATGGCGGAATCTTTGACCAGATATACCAGAATAAATGATGGATTTGCCGACGCCCCGAAGGCGAGGCCCAACTTGAAAATTTGCGAGGGCTGACCGGTTCACCGGAGGTTCTTCGACGAAGAAAAAAATAAAAACCGTGTGATTGTGAAAAAGACAGCAGGTAAAACATCGCCTGATTCCGGTCGTCAACAAACCTTGCCGGAATCCCGTCGCTTGCTTGGGCAGGCGGCGCTGTCTCCCGCAAGCTGCGGATTTTTCTTCGATTAAAAACCAAACCGCAACCAAAGAAAAAAAATTGTGAACCTATGAAAGCATTAAACCTTAAAAAATTCATCGCCGTCGGCCTGACTCTGACCGGTGTGGCATTCACTCCCAACCTGCGCGCGTCCGTCGAAGTCTTTCTTGAAGGCGGCAGCGCCAGCCAAAGCGTTCTTTACGACCGCGCCACCAATTTTTTTGCCGGCGGCACGCTCACCGTAAAAGGCGGCGGTTCCGCAGCCGTGGCCCAATTTACAGGCACGAGCACAAATCCGGCAGTGTCAGGGTATGGCACGATTACGATTGATATCAACGTCAACAACGGGGCCATTGACGGCCTTCAGGCTTTGGTAAGCCAGTCTCCGGGTCCGGCTGATACAAATTATAGTTCGGGTCCCCTGATTCCCCAGGCTCCCACCTTTGTTGATTCTGCGACCACGCCCGATGTGGTCGGTATTTCATCGGCAGGTCTCACGGCCCTCCCGACCTATGTGGTTCCTTTGGTTTACGTCAAGAATACCAATTCGGCGGATACCGCCGCCATTACCAACCTGACCCAGCGGCAGGCGTGGTCCTTGGAAAACTCGACGTTGCAGGCGGCATACTTTGGGAGCAGCAGCACCAACAAAATCTATTTTGTCGGACGCAACAGTGAAGCCGCCGTTCGCACGGAAATTGATCTTAATATCTACAACACCCAGACGATCAACACTTACTATACCAATGCCTCGGGGCAGCCCGTTCTTGACGGAAGCTCCGACCCTGGATTGACCTCCGGTGGTGCGGTGGCAAACACCGTGCTGGTGCTCACCAACTCCATCGGCACGGTGGCCGTGCAGAATCTCAAGAAGGGTCTGGCGCCCCTCGCTTATGAAGGCGTTCCGTATTCTGTCACGAATGTGATCAATGGCAGCTACCCGCTCTGGGGCTATGAGAACTATTATTACATTACTACCGGCACTGGCACTCCTTCAGGCCCTCAATTGGCGGTTGTCAATGCGTTTTACAGCTTGGTTACCAATACGGCGTTCCAGAACATTAACAACCCGGTTTTCACCAATAACTTTATCCCGAACGCGTCGCTTCAGGTCCAGCGTGGTTCTGATGGCGGTCAAATCTCACCAATTGGCGGCAACTTCCAATAATCAAATCCGCAACCTTAAATCGGGATATAACGTATGAAAAAAATAATTTTATCAACCCTCGCCCTGCTGGCGTTGCTGGCAACACCGCTGGCACGAGCCTGGACGTATGGCGACGGAGATCTCCTGTTGGTGTTTCGCGCAAGTGGACACAACGACATTGAGTATGACCTGGGGAGCGTCAGCAATCTCGTCGGCCAGGCGAATGGTTACACGACTACCATCACCGGTTGGGATCCCAGCCTTATCACCACCGAATTCGGGCCGAACTTGACCGGCGTAAAGGTTGTTCTGGCGGCTACCACCAGTCCGGCCAATGCCAACCCGACGGCTTGGGTCAGCAGTGTCGATCCCAATGCAAATGCCTACCGTGTCAACCTGTCAACCTGGACCAGCAATTTGCATGGCACGATCAATTCCATCGGTATCAGGCCGGAAAATCCATTTGATGTGTCTGCGGCTGTGGGGACTCCAACCAATGCTTATTCCATCAGTCCCTCCGACCCTCAATTAGGCGGAGCTTCCTATGACTATATTGTGTCTGGAGGCAATTTCAGAAGCATAGCGACATGGGCTGGAAATGCGCCCTTTTCAACCGTGCCAGTCGAGCAAGCTGTCCCTGGCTCTTTTGATTTCTGGGCGATTCAACCCACCAATGCCGTTAATATTCCGGACACGTTGATTGGCACTTTCACAATCACGACGAATGGCGTGTTGACGTTTGTTGCCGGGCCTCGCGCGTCAACCGTCACCGGGATCAGCCGCTCTGGCAATGTCAGCACGATTCAATTCACCACGACAGTGGGCAACACCTACTCGGTGGTTTACACCAACTCGCTCGTCGGCACGGGGCCATGGCCGGTGGATGGCAACACCCTGATAGGCAATGGAAAAGTTAATACCATCAACCATACCAACAACTACAACAGCGCGGAATTTTACCGCGTAACTACGCGATAAACGGACGCGACAAGAAAACAACATGCGGCAGGTCCGGCGAAAAACCGGACCTGCCGCTGAATCATTAAATTCGTAGAGAGGACGACCACGGCGAATGAATTTCCGGCTTTGTTTGATCGCGATGCTTGCGCTCCTGGTAATTTCAAAGAGCCGCGCGGCGGAAACAAATTTGTCCGCCGTCATCGAGAATCTTTTTGCCGCGCCTGCGCCCGCGGTCACAAATGCGCCTGCCCCAAACCGGACATTTGATGTGCGCGGCTATCTCATTGAGGGCAATACCGCCCTGCCGCCGGAAAAATTCAACCTACTCACCAATTACATCGGTTCGGCGCTGGATATTCCACGATTGCGCGAGGGTCTGGGCAAATTGCAGTTGCTCTATCGCGACCTCGGTTTTGCAACCATTAGTGTCACGCTGCCGCAACAGAAACTGACCAACGGATTCGTGCACATAAAAATTGTCGAGGGCAAACTCGCCGGCATCCAGGTCGAAGGCAATCGTTACTACAGTTCCAACAATGTTCTGCGCGCGCTGCCGAGTCTCGACACCAACATTTTGCTCAATGCGAAATGGTTTCAGCCGGAATTGGATCAGGCGAACGCCAGCCGCGACCGCCAGGTTTATCCGGTCATCGGTCCCGGACCCGAACCCGGCACAACGGAACTGGAATTGAAGGTGAAAGACCGGTTGCCGCTGCACGGGCGCATGGAGGTCAATGACAAATCGTCGCCAGTCACGCCGCTGCTTCGCTTGGACACAGCGATGCAATATGGCAACCTCTGGCAGCTCGAGCATCAGATCGGTTTCGACTACAATTTTTCACCGCAGGAATTCAAGCCCGACAACAGCGTCCAGGGTTTTTACGACCTGCCCATGGTGACGAGCTACAGCGCGTTCTATCGCATCCCGTTCGACTTCAACCACAGTCTGCGCGAAAATTATGATCGTCAGCCCGTCACCTTTGGCTTCGATGAAGTCACGCACAAATTCAATCTGCCGCCGCCGTCGGGGAATCCCGACTTGACACTTTACGCGTCGCGTTCCGTCTCCGCCACGCCGGTGCGTTACGGCCCGCTGTCCATCATTTTCACCAATTCGCTCGCCAACATCAGTTCGCAATCAGGCCAGCAGTCGTTCACGTTCAACAACAATTTCGGCGCGAAATTCACCGTGCCGCTCCGTGAATTCGCCGGCGTGCGTTCCGCGATTTCGCTCGGCGCAGATTTCAAATCCTACTCCGCCCCGACCTTTGCGACAAACCTGACGTATTTCTCGCTTTATGCACTCGACACTTTTGGCAATCCCGTGCTGGTAACGAATGAAACCATCCGGCTGCCGTCCAATGCCCGGACGGAACTGCAATACATTCCGCTTTCCTTCGGTTGGTCGGCGGGGCGGCCTGACAAATACGGCAGTTTCGCCTTCAGTTATTCACAAAGTGTTTTTCTCGAATCGCTGGCTTCGTCACGCACCAATTTTCAAGTCGTCGCGGGCGCGCCCGATGCCGGCGGCAACTACACCACGATCAACGCCGGTCTCGTCCGCGGCCAAAAACTTTTCGACGGCTGGTCGGCGCTGCTTAACGTCAACGGCCAGTGGTCCAGCGCGCCGCTCATCAGCAACGAACAACTCGCGCTCGGCGGCACCGGCGGCGTGCGCGGCTATCAGGAGGGCGAAATTTACGGCGACACCGGCTGGCGTTCACAGTTCGACCTGCGCGCACCACCCGTCAGCATCGGCTGTTTTCCAACCGCAACGGGGGATGTTCCCGCCGAACTGCGCTGCTCCTGGTTCATGGATTTCGGCCAGACTTATCTCATTGATCGGCCGACCGCAGCGGATCTTTCGTTCACGCAATGGGGCACCGGCGTCGGATTTTTTCTCACTGCCGGCGAACATTTCGACGCGCGCCTGACGCTGGCATGGGCGTTGCACGATACGCCGACCACCGCGGCCGGAAACGCGCAGGCTTATTTCGCGATCGGTTTCCAATTTTGAAATAGCCATGAAAACTTTTTTTAAAAATCAAAAATCGCTCTGGCTTGCCGCGCTGATTTTTATTGTTGGGTGCGCGTCAAACGTCCTTGCCAATCCGGCCGGCATGACCGTTTCAACCGGCAGCGCCACAGCGCAGCAGCTCGGCTCGCAACTCAATGTTACCGTCAGCCAACTGGCGATTTTGAACTGGCGGAGTTTCAACATCGGGGCGGGGGAAACGACCTCGTTTTTGCAGCCCTCGGCAAATTCCGTTGTTTTCAACGTCATCGGCGGCGCAAATCCATCACAGATTTTTGGCAACGTCAACGCCAACGGCACGGTCATTCTGGCTAACGCCAACGGTTTTTATTTCGGGCCAAATTCCATGATCAAAGTTGGCGGCAGTTTTATCGCCACCACCGCGCCGCTCGCGCCGGATTTCGGTTCGGGCGGAATGTGGCTGTTCACCGGAATGCCGCCGCTGGCGAGCATCGTCAATTATGGACAGATTGAAGTCGGCCAGGGCCGTTCGCTTTATCTCATCGCCGAACAAATTGAGAACCACGGCGGTCTCAAGGCGCCGGGCGGGGACGTGGAACTGGCCGCCGGCGAAAGTGTTTTGGTCAGTGACAGTCCCGACGGCCGCGGCTTGAGTGCAACGGTGCAATTGCCGCAAGGTTCGGTGGATAATTTTGGCCGCATCACTGCCGACGCCGGGACGATTGCGCTGCAAGCGAAAGTTGTGAATCAAGATGGAATCATTCAGGCCGATTCAGTGCAAAATCAAAACGGAGTCATCGAACTGGTTGCCGCCGACCAGCTCAATCTCGGCGCAAATTCTCAAATCCTCGCGCGTGGCGACAATACCTCACCGAACAGTTCCGGCGGCAATGTCACTTTGCAATCGGGAAATAATTTCAGCGACAAGGTTGGCAGTCAGATTGACGTGAGCGGTGGCGCACAAGGCGGCAACGGGGGCAGCGTTGAAATCAGCGCGCCGGACATTTTGTCATTGAATTCGAGTATGGACGCGGGCGCGCAATCCGGCTGGCTCGGCGGGACATTTTTCCTCGATCCCGTGAACCTTCTTCTTGGTACTTCAACAGCGAACGGTGCGGTCAATGTGAATTCCGCATTCTCAAGTTTTTCTCAAATCCTGTTGCAGGCTTCCGGCAACATCACGCTCAACGCGGGGACAACCTGGAATTTGAGCACGAGCACGGGCAATGGCAGCGGCCAACTGACACTGGAGGCCGGCGGTGACATCACGTTCGGAAATAATTCCAAAATATTTGACGCGAACAGTTGGTCGGTGACGTTAGGCGCCGGTTACAATTTTGGGAACAACACAATCCAGTCCGGCGTCGGAAATATTTATTTGAACGGCGGCAGCGGTTTGTCCCAGAACGGCACGATTCAATTATCCGGCGGCTCGGTCAACCTGTTGGCGGGGCAGAGCATTCTAGTTGGTTCCGGCTCGGTATTTACGACGGGTGGCGGCAGCATTTACGCGGATGCGCTGGCCGGTGACATCAATGCGGGCACTTCCAATGGCAGCAGCACCAGCGGCGGTACGCAGACAAGCGATTACCTGTTCACCGCTTCGGGTTCCAGGCCCAACGCGATTCTGGGCGGCATTTCCACTGCGGCGGGCGGTGATGTCACTTTGATTGCAGGCAATAATATTGTCAGCGTGCCGACAGTTCCGACCAGTCAGTGGCCGGGCGCATCCGGCGCTTATGGGGCGGGCGACGTGACCATCATCGCGGGCAACCAGATCACAGGAAATTATACGCTGGCCAACGGCGTTGGCACCATGTTGGCGGGCGTGCAGGTTCTGAGCGCGCAAGCCGGCATTTTGCAGAATCCCGGCGCTAATCTGACGACTTATGCTTCCACACTGAATGACCTGGAAACGGAAGTAACTCAAACACCGAACCTCGGCGGTAATATCGGAGCCGCGTCCGGTGCGAATGGCCCGGTGACCTTGAGTTTGATTCAAGGTTCCTGGAACGCTTGGGCGGCCAACAACATCTACATCAAGGAGGTGAACAATCCGAACGGCACATTCAATTCACTCCGATCGTTTCTCTTCAACTATGCGCCGGATTCAGCGGCGAATTTCTGGGCGGGCAACGGCATTACTTTGGTCGGCGCAAATTTAACGCGCGTGAACAGACAGAATCAAACCATGCCGCCGATCTATGCGCCGGTCCTTTCGCTCAATGCCGGAGCGGGCGGGATCACGATTGACAATTCCATCATTCTTTATCCTTCGAGCGAAGGTTCACTGCAAATCATCACGCGCAATGGCGGCAATTTGAGCGGGGCGGTGACGGCCAGTTCGACGTCGCTTACCGGCATTACGATGTCCGACAGCGGTTCGGCGAACTGGACGACATTCGCCGCCGGTCATGCCGCCACGCCGTTGCATTTGAACGACCCCAATCCCAATCCGGTGCTGCTGGATATTTCCGGCAACATCGAAAGCTTCGGCCTGACCGTGCCGACTTTTGCCCAAATCATTGTTACCGGCAACACCTATAATTTTGGTTTTCTCGGACAAAATCTGTCGCCGGCGCAAACCACTTACATCAACGTCACCGGCAGCATCACCTATCGCGGCGACCTGACGAGCGAGATTTTGTCCACCGCGATCTCCTCCGGCGCGTTTGACGCGATCATTGGCGGCGACCCGGCGCTGGCCGGAGTGCTGCGCTATGATGCCACCACCGGCACAATCTCGTTCGTCGGTGTGATGGGTTCGGCGATCGAACAATCCCTGCTTAATCCAACGGATGCCACCGGCAACGCCATTCTCACCGGCGCACAGCTGACGGCCTGGCAGGGCACTATCGCGCAATTGTATGCCGCCAGTCAAAGCGCGTCGCTCGGCGATAATGGGCTCGCGCTCTCCGGGCCGGGCAACTTCAACATCAGTGCCAACAGCATTGACCTCGGCATTTCCGGCGGCATTTCCGTCCTGGCGCCCGATTCGGCGTTGGCGGCCATTTCACCTTACGGTGCGAACATCAACGTTACCACCGTTGGCAACCTGGAAATGACTTCAACCAAGATTGCCAACGAGGGTTATCTCGGCGGAATCAACCTGATTGTGCGCGGCACGCTCGACGTTGGCGGGGAGTTGACCACGTTCGGCGACCCCGGCGCGCCCAAGGGGATTTTCACCACCAGCGGCGGAAATGTTACGGTGACGGCCACGAGCGATTTGAACGTGGATGGCTCGCGCATTGCCGCGTATGACGGGGGCAGTATCACGGTTGAATCGCTGACGGGCGACGTGAACGCTGGGACGGGCGGGGCGGGCTATGTAAGTTTGAATGCACTGGAGCTTGATCCGGTGACTGGACAATTGATCAGCATTCCAGCGACGATTCCCGGCAGCGGCATTTTGGCGACGACCGTTTCCGGCTCGCATGCTTTGTTGGGCAATATTCTGGTTGAAACGCCCGATGGAAATATTTCCGCCAGTCAGGGCGGCATCATCCAGATTTCATTCAATGCCTCGGACGCCTCGCAAGCCACCGCAGAGTTGCTGGCCGGATACGAATTGCAGGATGCCAACGGGAATCGTGTTTCCGCCGCAAACCTCGCTGACGGGACGGCGGTTCGCACTTCTGATAATCGTGACATTGACGCCAGCGGCTCCGGCATTATTGCGCAAAATATCATCGCCAAGGCCACCGGCAAAATCAGCGGTTTGTTTGTGGGGCTAACGATTGATCTCACGACCCCGCAAATCGGACCGATTATCACCTATGGCCCGGAACCGCCGAAAATCAACGATCCTAACGGAGGGCCGCCCATTGATATCGGCCCGCCACCTATAAACATTAACCCGGAAGGCAACTCAGCCCCACCGCCACCTGAGGTCGCCAAAACCGACGCGCCCACGGCTGACACGGCCGCTACCGTCACCACCAAGACCGAGAATCAGGACGACATTTCTGACGACGACGAAAACAAGAAGAAAGGCAAAGGCATTGCGCTTGCCCAGAAAACCGGTCGCGTCACCATGATTTTGCCAGCCAAGAGTCCGTCACCGAGTTCATCCCAAAAACAAACCTCAACTCAACCATTGTAACTACCATGTTTGTTCATCCCTTGTTTGCCGCCAATGCAGCGGTGTACGCCATCCAGAACGCCACTACCGAGGGCAAGGCCACCGTCGTTGCCCTGCTCGTTCTGTCGCTGTTCAGTTGGACGATCATCATCAAAAAGTTCCACCAGTTGATGATTGCACGAAAGGCGGCCAAAAAATTCCTGGCCGCTTACGCTTCAACGCGAGACCCGCTGGACATCAAACGTAAGGGTGAAAATTTCGAGGGTGCGCCCGCCTACGAACTCTATATTCGCGGCGCGGACGAATTGGAGTACCAGCTAAAGAACAATCCGGTCACGGTAAAGGGCGAACGCCGCATCAGCAACGCGTCATTTGACGCGGTTAAGGTGGTGCTTGAAGAAGCCGCCGGCAACGAGGCGGTGGCGCTGGAGAAGGGGATGATTGTTTTGTCCACGGCAGTGGCGGGCGGGCCGTTCATCGGGTTGTTGGGCACGGTTTGGGGCGTCATGTCCACCTTTGCCGGCATCGCCGAAAGCCGGGCTGCTACGCTCACGGCCATGGCGCCTGGCGTGGCCGCCGCGCTGGTGGCCACGGTCACCGGACTGCTGGTCGCCATCCCGGCCATGTTCGCCTACAACTTCATGGTCACCAGCATCCGTGCTATTACTCAGGAGCTGGATGGTTACGCCAGCCGTTACGCTAATCAGATTGAACACGCCTACGTGGATAACCGCGATATCGAAGACAAAATCGCGATGGCGTTGACACGTTCCGAAATGGGTGAAAACACACCCGCTATCTGACCCATGAAGAAGTGTTCGAAGAGTGCGCATGAGTCATTGACGCAGTTGAACATCACGCCGCTGCTGGACCTGGCGTTTGTGCTGCTGGTCATCTTCATCATCACGACCATCCCGCCGGTCAACGACCTGGATTTGAAACTGCCCACCGCCGCCAAGCATCTCAAAGACCCGCCCCGCAAGGCCAATTACATCACTGTCCATGCCGACGGCGAGTTGTATTTGAACAAGGCAAAAATCGCCAACGCCTCCGACATGCTGCAAACCCTGATCAGCCTGCGCATGGATGACCCGGATCTGAACATCATCATCCGCGGCGACAGCCAGACCAAATACAAACAAATCCGCGCCGTGCTGGATGTCTGCCAGCAGGCCAACGTGCCCAAGGTGGACCTGGCCACCGAAATCGCCAACGGGAAATAACATGTCGCCCTCTACCCAGCCGCGCCAGAAGCGCAACTCAAAGGTGTACCTGCTGATCTCGTTCGCCTTTCACGCGGTGCTGGTGCTGACGCTGCTGTATTTCGCCGCGCGCCAGGGCTTGCTGGGCCGACAAATCCAGAAGATATCGGTGGAGATGATCAAGGAGAAACCGCCCGAGAAGCCCAAGGAACCGGAAAAGCCGAAGGCCGAACCGCCCAAGGTCGAGCAACCCCAAGTGGCTGCCGCGCCCAAAGCCGAGCCACCCAGGGAAGCGCCGTCATCAGCAGCGCCGCCGACGGTGGCGCCGCTGGCGGCAGAAGAGCCGTCGTTTGAGTTCGACGGCGGCAAAGCAGTGGAAACCAGTTCCGATCCCATCCAGCTTTACAAGGGTTATGTCGAATACACCCTCCGCCGGAAATGGCACCGCCCCGAAAACATCGCCGACGACAATTATGTTGTCGAAGTGGAGGTCAACATTGACGGGCAAGGCCGTATCAGTAACCCCACGTGGCTCAAAGGCTCTGGCGACGATGAATGGGATCAGAGCGTTCGCGCCGTTATTAACACTGTAATTCAAATTGACCGTCCACCGCCCAAAAATTTCCCGCCGCGCGTAACCATCCGCTTCGACGTGCAGGAAGAAACCGAACCCGTCTTCCAGTAAACTTGTGAAAAAGACATCACAAAGCCATCACAGTTCACTCAGCGAGTTGAACATCACGCCGCTGCTGGACCTGGTGTTTGTGCTGCTGGTCATTTTCATCATCACGACGCCGCAGATGATGAACAACCTGGAAATGACACTGCCGTCGGGCAAGCCGCCGCCCAGGACCAACCAGCCCAAACCCGAAATCAACAAGATTGTGGTGGACGCGAAGGGACAAACCTTTTTGAACGACGAATCCGTAACCATCCCCGTGCTCAAGGACAAGCTGCAACAGTTGCAGGCCGACAATCCCGACTTGAGCGTGGTGGTCAAGGGAGCCGAC
>Ga0181538_10002339_pt1 | contig 19814 bp, 15 predicted proteins | sample PEATcosm2014_Bin_40_FD_119773 | JGI IMG/M metagenome (GOLD analysis project Ga0181538, IMG submission 119773) | Peatland microbial communities from MTU Mesocosm Facility, Houghton, MI, USA - PEATcosm2014_Bin23_30_metaG | ecosystem: Environmental > Terrestrial > Soil > Wetlands > Peat | place... | reverse complement strand
GATCCACATTTTGCTCGCGGGCGAGCTTGCGGACGAGTGGTGAAGAACGGACGTCCGAGTCTTCTTCCACCTCGGAAGCGCTGACGGCGGGCGCTGGCGGCGGAGCAGGAGCTTCTTTCTTTGGGGATGTCGGAGCGGCAGGAGCGGGTACAGGCGGCGCAGCCTTGGCGGACGCGGAAGCGCCACTGCCGTCGCCAATTACGCCGACGACGGTGTTGACTTGAACTGTGTTGCCCTCGGAGACCTTGATTTCCTGAAGGACGCCGCTGGCGGGCGCGGGGATTTCGGCATCGACCTTGTCGGTGGAAATCTCGAACAGAGGTTCATCGCGCTGGACCTTGTCCCCGGGCTTTTTCAGCCACTTGGTGATGGTTCCTTCGAAAATTGATTCACCCATCTGGGGCATCACTACGTCAGTCGGCATAGTTCCCTTTCCACGAGGCCCTGCGTAAATGGCGGGGGAGAGTAAGCAAACATTATAACGAAGCCCGGAGTGACTACGGGCACATCGTGCACGACTCTGTGCGGGCCCTTGCGTTGTGCAAACGGCTCCGCCCTGGTTGAGTGAGGAATGCGATTTGTGGAGCAAAGAGCGATGAAGATGTTTTTGGCAGTTGTATTTTCTTGCCTTCCGGCTTTTGGGCAAGCGGCGTACTCGGGACCCGAGGTGTACTCAGGATCTGCCACATATGTTGCTTCGAGCAGCGGCAGTTGCGCAGCACCCAGTTTTTGTGCGTACACGGGAGCCGACCTTATCCCTTGGGCGACCGTGCCCAACTTCGGTGGAATCGTAAATAACAATACTACGGCCTATGACACATCGTACCTGGGGCATACGAATTTCGACGGATCTACGTTCAACAATTCGGCACTCTTGAGCCCTATCACCCGCATTACGGATTCCGATAGCGCCTACGGACGAACCAACGCAAATTTCACAGCGGGGATGGGAGGGTCGGGCGTGTTTACGCTAACTAATACCAATACGAGCCTGGTACGGGTCGACCAAAACTCCGCTGGCTTGATTTGCTTATTTAACACGAGCGGTCCGAACCAGGGGCATTGTGGCACTCCATCGGGCGGTTGGAGCGGAACTCCGCCGTCATCTGGAATCTTCATCACCACAGGGCAACTATCAGGCGGGTCATGTACAAGCAACTGTCCAGTCAATGACTTCGGATCTCTCAGTTTCTCTTTAACTGACCCGACAGTGCTCTACACGTTTGGGAGCGACTCGTACGACATTACCACCCCCACCACAGTGACTCCTTACGTGATCAATCCAGCGACAGGTTCCTACAGTGTGGGTTCTCCGCTGGTCGATTTCCAGTATGGGCTGCCGTTAGGACCGAACGCGCCGAACTGGACGACGAATACTTTCTATGCGTACGGTGCTTATGTCACGCATGTGCTGAATGTCCCCGGATCGAGTAAACCGGAGTACCTAGCGTATACCACCTCCACATCGTATAACCCTGGAGACATTATTGTTCCGGGGGGGGCCGGAACGTGTATGTATCGCGCAATTGTAGGAGGCACCACGAACGGGACACTCGCGACATCATTCTCTAGTGGTTCTCCTTGCGCTAACGACATCGTTGAAGAGGCTGCTCCTTCGACTTTGCAGTGGCGTGGCACAAACAGTGTTGCTCAGTTCGTCTACCAGAACACCGGCGCTGCTGGAACATCCGCTGGTTCCTCCTTCCAATGGATTGCCACGCCCTCGACACTCGCAACGGATGGGTCGATCACTTCGGGGGCGGCAGTACTCACTTCCTCGAGCAACCCGTTTACTGCTTCGCAAGTCGGGCAGGCAATCCTGGTCTCTGGAGCCGGCAACAGCGCCGGCACGGCACCTCTCTACACTACGATTCTGACCTACCAGAATGCAGGGCAAATAACTCTCGCAACAATCGCCCTCCACACCGTAACCACGTCAGCTACAGTTGCGCTGCCGGGTCACCCGGACATTATGTCGTCCACCGTGAGCGATAGCAACGGAATCATCTGGACGAACGTAGGGCCGAGTTACCCGATCGCCAACCGGAACCAGCTATGGAGTGCAATTGGAGGAATCAGCAGGGATACGGCCTATGGTGGCTACGCATCAAAGTACGGGATTGCGATCTCTACTAACTCCTACGGACTCGCACCCACGTATTCAAAGTACACCGCAGATCAGGGGACGGGAGCGTGGGGGCTGGAGTATGACGCAGTCAGCGATGTCTATCACCTGCTGAACACCTTGACCGGGATATGGACGGACTGGTCATGCAGTTCCGGTTCAGGCTACGCCTGCCCGAGAACTGCGACTAGTGTAGGGACGCTGACTGCGTTTTCCAATCCTCTCGGCACAGGCCAAACCTGCCCGTTCTACGTCCACAACCTCAAGCTTAGCAGCAACGGATTATATGCAGTTTTCACCAATCAGGCCGATGTTTACCCGGCTTGCGCCTCTCTCTCGCACTTTGGGCTATGGCAGACAACGACCGCAAACTTTGACCCTGTTAAATCCTTTCAGTTTACCTTTGCCGGTATGAATCACTGGGCCATCGGTGCGAACAAGATGGTGGCATTCAACAGCTCCGGATGGGGATACACGTCTGGTGTATTTCTTGGCGTCTACAACGCCGACAACGCGCAGGGCAATGATGGAGTGGGCGGCTTTGCCGTCGGCATAGGCTACTCGCCTCCTTTCAGCGTGTACCTGAATCCTCTGACGAGCCAAGCAACTCAGCAGACGATTCCACCTGGGTGCTATGTCACTTCGGGGACCGGGATCCAGAATCCGGACTGTAACTTATCGGAAATACTCGATTCTCACCTCAGCTGGGTGGGTGATCCGGGTACTGATACTTACCCAGCGTGCGGTACATCTTACAACTACGCTACGCTAGGTCCGGCGTTTAACGCTTGGCAGAACATGGAAACCTGCTATCAAACGTCTCCCACCTATCCGACAGGATATGCTCCTCCGGCATCCTACACACTTCCATCGACGAGCGTGGGCAGCGTTTGGCAGTTCACGCATAGCTTCGCGACTGGCACCAGTAAAACGTTCGCCACTCAATTCCAGATCAGCCAATATTCCCAAGACGCAAACTGGTTGTTCTGGTCAAGTGACTGGGATTGCCAGAATGGCTCTACGGACGGTTCGATACCGATTGTCAACGCGAACGGATTTCTCGGTCAACTACCGGTTACGCCGGTGCCAGCTGCACCCGAAAGTTTCTGTGGGTTGCCGTGGCAGCCGCTTACGCCTTACCTCACAGGAAACCTCAGCAATCCGATTGAAGGAACCAGCGGAAGCGCCAGTGTCGACGACGTATTTCAGGCAATCGCTGTCAACGGCGAAGGAACGTCCGGACCCAGTTCAGCCCTCGCCGGAGGTCAGCCGGAATGCGGAGCAGTCTCGTGCTTTGCGAACACAAATCCGCCGGGAACAACAAAGCTGGCAATGAACGGTGCGATGAGCGCCGGGTCAGCTGTTCTGACTTCTACGAGTAACCCCTTTACGTCCGCCCAAGTCGGCCAGGCAATTTCGATCTCAGGCGCCGGAAATGCAGGAGGCACGATTCCACTTTACACAACAATCGCCAGTTTCCAGAACAGCGGACAAGTAACTCTTTCTGCCTCCACGCTTCAGACGGGCGGAACGTCCGGGGCTATGGTCAATCTCACTACGTCGGCCGGGGATACGGTCTGCGACAGTTCCGACCCCAGCGTGAACCCCGATGCTATCAACCCTTCGCTGCCATATTCAACCAGTTGCCCCAACGGCATCGTATGGCAGGACGTGGGTCCACAGAATCAGCGCGGAGATGTGTTTGCAGTAAACCTAGGAAACCAGCACTGAAATAGAGTCCCCCATGAAAATCTCAGAGCATTTTACGTTAGAGGAATTTTCTTTTTCCGAAGCGGCCGCGCGCCTCGAACTGGACAACACTCCGAGTCCGATCATTATTACAAACGTGGGCCTGGTGGCGGCGGTCATGGAAAACATTCGAACGCTGCTTGGGGACAGGCCGATCGCAGTTCACAGTGGCTATCGATCGCCGCAAGTTAACAAGGCGGTGGGCGGTGTAGCGACCAGCGCTCACTGCTTGGGCTTAGCTTGCGATTTCGTTTGCCCCGAGTTCGGATCTCCATACGAAGTGGCATTAGCCATACTGAAGTCTGATATCGAATACGACCAACTCATTCTGGAATACGGATGGGTCCATGTCGGCCTGGTGCAAAAAGGAGTGCTATCTCGCCGTGAGTCCCTCACGAAACGTTCGCCGAGGGCGGCTTACGAGTCCGGCATTAGAGCTTGACTGGCTGACTCCCACTATCCCATTCGTCTTTCCCTTAAATGCTATTAAAAGGAGATACTATCTTGACAAAGTATGCTGTCTATCTGCCCACTGTTGTTCTACTGCTTACTGCATTGGCGAACGCCGCCACGCCTGTGATTGCTACATTCTGGATGAACCATGCCACTGCAGCAGCGATCTTTGCACCGCTGTCCGTCATAGTCGCGCATTGGCTGCCTTCACCGTATACCCCTGTCAGCTCGGGCAAGTAAACCAATTTCCAAAAACAAAGTAGGAGAGCATCTATGAGGAGAGTTTTTGTCATTACGCTGTCACTTGCCATGTTCTGCACCGCGTGTTCGACCGCCTGGGTGTCGACACTCGATTCCATTCTGGCTGCGGCGGCGCCGGCGCTGATCAATATTCTGCAAATCGTCGCCGTGGCCAACGGTCAGCCGGTGAACAGTAACCTAATAGCGAAGATTAATGCTGACGCTACGACCATCAAGACGCTGGCTGACGACTTATCCACGGCCTCTTCGCTGGCAGCTCCGGACGTGTGCTCGCAGTTGCGGGGTGCGGTCAGCGCCTATAAGGCCGATCAGACCTTGGTATTGCAGGTAGCGCAGGTCAGCAATCAGAACACGCAGACGAAGATTACCTTGCTCGCCGACCTGGTGGGTGGAACAGTAGCGGCGATTGAATCAGTGATCCCCTCCTGCCAGAGCGCTTCGGTGGCCAAGTCATTTCGCAGCGCGCCGCCTTATAGCCTTACTACATTTGTCAATCGCTATAACGGCGTTTTGGTGATGCCGACAGGCAACCCAGCCGTGGACAGAGTCACCCAGAAACTTAAACTTCACCGGCACTCGGTGTTCGTGCGTGCCATGACTTACTTAATTCAAACTTCAGGAGGAATACGGCATGAGCAGCAGTAAGTTATTCGCTATTTTCTTTGGTTCTTTTCTCTTAATCAGTATGGCTGCGGGACAATCGCTGAGCGAGGGCAGCGTGGTTGGGCTGCAAGTAGAACCGAACCCGCTGAATTCCACCTTTGTTTACGACTTCGAACTGTGCTGTGGCTATCCGTCCGGCATCGGCGGATTTCTGGGTAACGGTTTCGCTTATGTCGATGGCGAGTTCACCCTTCTCTATAAGTACGCCGGAGCAAAAAACGGCTACTCGTTCTCTGGCACCATCGATACCTGGTACACCCCGCAGGCGATCAGCAACTACTGCACCGTACAGAGTGGCTCCTTGAATGATGGCGAGATCATGCTGGGCGACAAGGTGGTCGGCACCGGACTCGTGGCGGAATACTCCCAGCTGTTCTGCCAGCGGGATGGGGTTTACTGGCTGGGCCCGGGCGGCCTTACCGTTCACGCCCAATGAAAGGAACGGAAAGCGATGGAAATTTTAGGTACAGAACTCCATGGTGAATGCCGAATTCTTCCCTGATGGCAAAGGGAAAGTGAACTTCGTCTGCAATCTGGGATACGGCGATCACAGCAAACTTTTCCCGCGTATTCCGCGTCTTGAATTTGATGAGGCGCGCCGGGTGCTGTGAGGGAGACGCGGCAAGCCGCGTCTCTACCGAAACATTCACAGTCGAATAGTCTGCGATCCCGATTTTTTCTCGACCTTCGCCCAAGTATCTTTCAGCGCTACAGTGCGGTTGAACACAAGATGCCCTGGCCTCGAATCCGGGTCCACGCAAAAATACCCGAGGCGTTCGAACTGATAGCGGCCTTCGATCGGCGCGTTCGCCAGCGAAGGCTCCAACTTAGCCTGCGCGATCACTTCGAGAGAATTCGGATTCAAGTTAGCAGTGAACTCCTGGCCTTTTTCAACCTGATTCGGATCCTCGTTGCTGAAGAGCTTATCGTAAATACGCACCTCGGCGTCGAGAGCATGCGCGGCTGAGACCCAGTGGATGGTTGACTTCACTTTTCGTCCATCCGGAGCATTGCCACCGCGCGTGGCTGGGTCATACGTACAGTGCACCTCAACCACTTCTCCCCGGTCGTTCTTTACCACCGTTTTCGCGGTAATGAAGTAGCCGTAACGCAGCCGCACCTCGCGCCCCGGCGATAGACGGTAATACTGCTTCGGTGGGTCCTCACGGAAATCATCCTGCTCGATGTAGAGCACCTTCGAAAATGGTACTTTGCGCTTCCCGGCGCTTTCGTCCTCGGGATTGTTGACCGCGTCGACTTCCTCAACCTGACCTTCCGGATAGTTATCAATCACGACTTTCAGTGGCCGCAGCACACCCATCACGCGCGGCGCACGCTTGTTCAGGTCTTCACGGACGAAGTGTTCGAGCATCGCCAGCTCCAGCGTGCCATTGGTCTTGGAAACTCCGATGGCCGCGCAGAAATTTCGGATCGCTTCCGGCGTGTAGCCGCGCCGCCGTATGCCGGAGAGCGTGGGCATGCGCGGATCGTTCCAACCGGTGACGCGTTTTTCCTGCACCAGTGTGAGCAATTTGCGCTTGCTGAGCAGCGTGTAAGTAAGGCTGAGGCGATCGAACTCCATTTGCTGCGACGGAAAAATACCGAGTTGCTGGATGAACCAGTTGTAAAGGGGGCGATGGTCTTCAAATTCGAGCGTACAGATGGAGTGGGTCACGTGCTCGATGGAATCCGACTGACCGTGCGCATAGTCGTACATGGGGTAGATGCACCACTTGTCGCCGGTGCGGTGATGCTCGGCACGCAGGATGCGGTACATGACCGGATCGCGCAGGTTCAGATTCTTTGACGCCATATCGATCTTGGCGCGCAGCACGCGCGATCCGTCGGGGAATTGGCCCTTGCGCATGCGGTCAAACAGGTCAAGGTTCTCCTTCGCCCCACGGTTGCGATGCGGACTTTCCTTGCCGGGCTCGGTGAGCGTGCCGCGATACTGGCGAATTTCTTCCGCGCTTAGATCGTCAACATACGCTCTGCCTTCGTTAATCAGCTTGATTGCCCAATCGTAGAGCTGATCGAAGTAGTCGGAAGCGTAGTAGAGACCATCCCAATCGAAACCTAGCCAGCGGACATCCTTCATGATGGAGTCCACGTACTCCTGCTCCTCTTTCTCCGGGTTCGTGTCGTCGAAACGCAGGTTGGTCTTGCCGCCAAACTCGTCCGCTAATCCAAAGTTGAGGCAGATGGACTTGGCGTGGCCGATGTGCAGGTAACCGTTGGGCTCGGGAGGAAAACGGGTCTGAATTACGGCATCGCCGTACTTCTTGGTCTTGAGGTCTTCGATGACCTGGTCGCGGATGAAGTTCGAGGGGCGAGACTCGGAAGATGAGTTCGGGCCAGATTCGTTAGAGTTAGATGAATTTGCAGGGCTCATGCTGTTGGTATTTTATATGGCAAAAGTGGATTCGCGGCGGCTGACTGGCTCTCGGCATAGTGCGATCTCGATGATGTCGAGCCGAATGCGGCGTCACCGCCGACAAAGCAACCCGCATGATAATCTGCGACGAGAGGGACCGCGGCCTTCCTGTAATTACGATTGGCGGCGGCCTTCCATCCTTCATGGCTAATTGCGTTCAATGCGGTCGTCAGCTTCCAGCGCTAAGCTTCGGCAGGAAGCTGTGTCAATGGTGCGTGCAGCACGAAGCGGCGCAGCGCGGCGAAGATATCCCCATCCAACGCGTCGAACCAGTGCCCTGGATGCGCCAGCAGTCTAGTTCGATGGCCGTCACGCAGGCAATCTTAGGCATTAATGTCGCGGTGTTCGTCGCCATGTGTCTGGCGGGCGTTTCGATGCTCGACAATCCGTCCGGTCAGGATCTGGTGCACTGGGGAGCCAATTTTGGGCCGCTTACCGTCAGCGGGCAGTGGTGGCGGTTGCTGACCTGCGTTTTCGTGCACGGCGGCTTGCTGCACATCGGGTTCAACATGTGGTGTCTGTGGAGTCTCGGCCGACTAGCGGAGTCGGTCTACGGTCATTGGACATTTGCCGCGGTGTACCTGATCGCTGGATTAGCGGCGAGCCTCACGAGCCTGATCTGGAATTCCGTCGTCTTGAGTGTAGGCGCGTCTGGCGCGATCTTTGGGATTGCAGGGGCTCTGATCGCATCGTTTTATCTGGGCGAGTTTTCGCTGCCACGCGCCGCGCTCAGCGGAACGCTGCGAAGTGTAGTGGTATTTGTGGGATACAACCTCTTCTTTGGGGCCGTGATTGCCCGCACCGATAACGCGGCGCATATCGGCGGCTTGCTCATGGGACTGCTTCTCGGCGCGCTCATCGCAAAAATCGCTCCGGGACATGACGATTTTTTGCGCCGGATCGCGGTGCTGCTGGTTGGAGCTTTGCTCGTGGTGGGTGGCGTGATGTGGCTGCAGCGCTCCCATGCCTACATACTTCATGGACAAAACGGGGTCGGACTTCTCGGCCAGGGAAAGACGGACGAGGGAATCGCGGAGCTGCAGAAATCCGTACGCCTGCGGCCCAACTTTGCTCCCGCCCACGCGGCCTTGGCTAGCGCCTACATTGCGAAGCATGATTTCGAGAATGCGGCGGTGGAAATTCAGCACGTGATTGCGCTGAATCCGCGGAGCGAAGACGCGTATTACCGGCTGGGGCTGATTTATCTGGAGCTGAAGCAGCCGGCAAAAGCACAGGATACTTTTGCTCAATTGCTCAAAGTCGACCCCAACAGCGTCGACGGACATGCCAGGCTGGGAGACGCTTTGGCGAATCAGGACCGGGATCTCGAAGCGCTCGAAGAGTACAAACGAGTGGCGGTACTCGACTCCAGTTATCAAGGTGTGTACTACAACATAGGCGTCATGCAGGCCCGGCTCAAGCTCGATGACGATGCCATTGCATCCCTGTTGAAGCAGCGGCAAACCGCAGACGACGCCGACAACGAGAACCTGCTGGCTAGTCTCTACGAAGCCAAGGGAATGAAGAGCGAAGCCAAGGACGCCCGGCAGAAGGCCGCGCAGTTCCAGGCTTCTCACTAGGACTGCTCGCGCGACATTACTGCAACTTCTCAACTGCCTGATCGATTCGTGCCAACGTAGTTTCCCGTCCAAGAACCTGGAGCGTCTCAAACAACGGCGGGGCGTTCTTTCGCCCGCAAACGGCTACCCGGATCGGCTGAAACATCTGTCCGGCTTTGAGCCCGAGTTCCTGCGCGGTGGCGCGAAGGGCCTGGTCCAGCGGGTCGTGTTTGAATCCGGTTTGTGACAGCACTTCTCGAGCGCGAGTCAGGACTTTGAGGGCCATGGTTGCGTCACCCTTCTGCGGGATGAGCTCGGCTGTGTCGTATGGCGGGAGCTGCTCCACAAAGAAAAAGTCGGCGGCGGCGAGGACATCGCGGAGGAGCTTGATTCGCTCTCGAATGAGCGGGGTGATGGCGTGCATTTTGTCTGGCGCGATTGTGAATCCGGCGTCGTGCACGACCGGGAGCAGACGCGCGCTGAGGTCGTCTATCGAAAGCCCACGGATATGTTCTGCGTTCAGCCAAAGGGCTTTGGGGTCGAAGGTTTCGTCCGGTGTCGAGGCGGGCTCCTTGAAATTAATGACCGCGTTAGCGCGATTGATGCCTTCGAGCGAGAACGCGTCGATCAGTTCCTGGCGGGTCATCTTTTCGCGATCGTCTTTTGGTGACCAACCCAGCAGGCATAGAAAGTTGATAAAGGCTTCTGGAAGAAATCCGGCGTCGCGGTAAGTAGTGACGCTGACCACCGGCCCGTGGCGGCGCTTGGAGAGCTTGGACCCATCGGGCGCGACCAGCAGGGGAAGATGCGCAAACTGCGGCGGCTTGGCGCCCGCGCGTTCGAAAATAAGCACGTGCTTGTAGGTATTCGAGAGATGGTCCTGGCCTCGGATGATGTGGCTGATACGCAGGTCGATGTCGTCGGCACAGGAGGCGAGGTGGTAGGTGGGCATGCCGTCGGAACGCAGAAGCGCGAAGTCCTCGATGTCGTCAGCGGACTTGACTTGCTCGCCGTAGACCGCATCGCTGAAACGAATTTGCTCGCCGATGCCACGCGGAACCCGGAAGCGGAGGGCAAAAGACTCTCCGGCGGCGGCTCGGCGGTCGCTCTCGGCGCGCGGAAGATCGCGCATGCCGGGATTGAAAAGCCAGGTTTGATTGACGCCGGATTTTTCGCTGTCGCCAGTGTGGGCGGGGGTGAAATCACGGTAAGCCAGCCCCTTCTGAAAGATGGCGTCGGCGATCTGCCGGTGAAGCGCCAGACGCTCCGACTGTTTGTATTCTTCGTCCCAATTGAGGTCAAGCCAGCGCAGACCATCGAAAATCGAGTTGACGGAGGCGTCGGTGTTGCGCTCGACATCCGTATCATCCAGCCGGAGCACCATGGTTCCGCCGTTGTGACGGGCGTAGAGCCAGTTGAAAATAAAGGTTCGGGCACTGCCGACGTGCAGAAAACCGGTGGGAGACGGCGCGAATCGAACGCGAAGCATAACTTTTGAGTATAGCGGCATTGGGGCTTTGCCTCTAGACTTCGGGCAGCCCCTGCGAGGGATAACGGGTTACGAGCGGTTACGAAGGTAACTCTTCAGGGGGAAATCGCTATAGCGGCGTCGCATCTGATAAGAAGATACTTTTGAAAACGCCGTGCCCAGGTAGGGCGGAACTTGCCGAAAGACAACTATTGTTTCGATCTGTCTGGTATGACAGGATCTGGTGTGACAGGATTAGGCCGATCCCGAGTTCCATCCGGGCCGCAATTACGAGCGATAAGGGAAGTGTTAATCGAGGATCGTTAATCGATGTATAGCGTTGCCACAGGTCTGGTGTTGATTCCCGGGGCCGTGGCCCTGCTCGTGTTTCTGGTCTTCACCTACCTGCACGAACAGAACCGTCACAGCTATTTTCGCGCGTGGCAACTGGCCTGGGCTGCCTACACGCTGCACTATGCGCTGAAAGCCGCGGAGTACTTTCACGGCCCTTCCGCGCTACTATTTTTTTTGAGCTCGCTGCTGCTGGTGGGCATGGCGATTTGCATCTTCGTCTCGACCCGGCTGATGAAAGAGCCCTTCAAGTTGAAGTGGTATGACGTTGCCCTGACGGTGGCCGGAGTCCTGCTGGCGTATGTGAGCTTGCAAGCACATATCGCCAGCGGAGTATTCAGCGAGACCTCGACTCCTGTGCCAGTCTATCTGCGCCTGGAAGTGGGGCTGGCCGCGACACTGCTCTATTGCTCGTTCCATTTTTACCGATACGCCTTTCGCCGGAATTCCGTGGCGTTCTGGACCCTAGCGTTTGCGCTGGCACTCTGGGCGGCGCTCATGGGCGTCGGGCAGCTCCGGCAACCTTTCCTCGACGTTGGGGGGCATCTGGGAGGTTTCCTCGGGCCGATCCCGCAGATGCTGTTGGCCATAGCGATGGTGATGGTGCTCTTTGAAAATGAGCGCAATGCGATCCAGGAAAACGCGTTGGCGTTCTCGACCCTTGGCGTCGATCCGCGCCGCTTGCTCTCGGCATCCGACCTTGTGCCCAGCTTGCAGACTTTTGTAGAGAGGTTGGTGGCACCCCTGCCTTCGCGCCGCGCGGTCTTTTTTGTTTCCCAGCAGTGGCGTGGCGCCGTGCCCTCGGTGCAAAAAGGCTTTTCAGACGAGTTTCTGGAAAAGTTGCAAAAGACGCAAGCCGGGGATTACATCGCGGAGCTTGCCTACCGGCGGGGTGGAGTAGTCACCTTCAGAGGTCTGGCTGATCTGGAAGAGCCTTTGCCGGCGCTTTCCGGAGGCAAGTTCGAGGCCTGCAAGCAGACTCTTCTGGCGGAGGGAATCACCGACCTGATGGCCGTGAGCCTGCAGACGCGGGAGCACAACTTCGGCGTCCTCCTTTTTCCACACGCGGAACGGCGGATGTTCGGCTCTTCGAATCTGCGGTTGCTGATCGGCCTGGCACTGCAGATCGCGCTCACCCTGGAAAACTATGTCGTGATGCACGAAGCGCAGCGGCGCACCAAGGAATACGAACTCCTCACCGAGATCGGGCAGGCCATCAGCTCTCATCTCAACCAGGACGAGGTGCTGCGCACAGTGCAGGTCGAGCTGGGCCAAATTTTCGACACCAGCAATTTCTACATCGCGTTTCAGGAGGAAGAGGACGATGAGATTCACTTCGAGCTGGAGATCGAAGGCGGCATCATTCTTCCCAAGCGCTCGCGCCAGGTCGGCAATGGATTTACCGAGTACGTCATCAGGACGGGTGAGCCGCTGCTGATCGAGTCCGATCTTGAACAGATGCGTTCAAAACTGGGGGTCGATTTCGTGCCGGAGCGGCCGGCCCGGTCGTTCTGCGCTGTGCCTATTCTTCTCGGCGGCAAACCGGTGGGAGTGATGGCGGCGCTGAGTACGGAGCGGGAATCACAGTTCCTGGCGAGGGACCTTGAGGTCATGCAAACCGCTGCCGGTCAACTGGGGGTAGCAATCGAGAATGCGCGCCTGTTTACCGAGGAGCAGCGCCGCGCCCGGCATCTCGCGTTTCTTAACAGCATTTCGAAAATGGCGATCTCGAGCGAAGACGCCGAGCAGATGATGGCCAACATCGTGCGCGAGATCCAGAAGAATTTCCGCTACGATCACATCGGCATCGGCATCATGGACTATGCTACCAAGGACATCGAGATCAAAGCTGAGGCGGGAACGGCATCGCAAACGTTAGGCCGCCGGATCGCGCTGGGCAGTGGAGTTCTAGGAAAGGTCGCGCGTACTGGAGTAAGCGCGCTGGTGCAAAACGCCGGCCCCGGACAGCTCGCCGGTGTGCTGCCGGAATCGCGGGCCGTGCTTTGCCTGCCGATCACTTACGGCGAGACCCTGCTGGGTGTGCTTAACGTGGAGAGCCGCGATGAGAATGCCTTCGCGCCCCAGGATGTTTTGATCCTGAATACGCTGGCCGATCTCTTGGCGACGGCGTTACACAACTCCTTCGTCTTCCAGAAGCTGCAGCAGCAATCGATCACCGATGGTTTGACCGGCATCAAGACGAGACGCTTTTTCTGGGAAGCGCTGAGTTCGGAGTGGAAGCGCGCGTCCCGTTCCGGACGGCCGTTCTCGGTGGTGTTGATTGATTTGGACAAATTCAAAGAAGTCAACGATTCACTCGGCCATCTGGAAGGGGATCTGGTGCTGGCTCGCGTCGGCCGGCTCCTCGAACAGAAGTGCCGCCAGTCGAACGTGGTCGCTCGCTACGGCGGAGACGAATTCATCATTCTCATGCCCGAGACCGGCATCGAGCAGGCGCAGGTGCTGGCGGAGAGATTGCGCTTGTGGCTGGCCACCGACCCGATGCTCGAAGAGCACCATATCACCGGCAGTTTCGGCGTCGCCAGTTTCCCCGTTCACGGCTTTTCCATGGAGGACCTGATTCGCGTGGCCGATGCCGGCATGTACGTAGCCAAGCATGCGGGAGGTAATCAGGTTTCTACTTCAAATGCGTTCGGCGAAGGTTCCGCAGTACAGCGACAGCTTGTCTCCGGTTACATTGAGGGATTTCTTCAGCGCGAGCATAACGGGCCCGAACATCTTGAAGAATTGGTCGCCACGCTCCGCAAGCTGTGCGGCGGTAAGGACGATACGAATCAGAGAGCGATGAAGGAGGCTATCGAAGCCTTGTCGCGCGCGGCCGAACTCAGGGAGCTCAATGCTGCGGGACATGGCGAGCAGTGTGGGCACTATGCCGGGATTATCGCGCGCGGACTTAACCTCTCGTCGCAGGAGGTGGAAGACATCACCTTCGCTGGGCGGATACACGACGTAGGCAAGCTGTTCATCCCGGAGCGAATCCTGAACAAGCCCGGTGCGCTTACGGAAGATGAATTCGCCGTGATGAAGACCCACCCGCGAGTAGGAGGCGAGGTGTTGCGGGCAATTCCTGAAATCGAGGAAGTGGCCCAGGCCATCGAATCCCATCACGAGGCCTTCGACGGCGGCGGCTATCCTCGCGGACTGAAGGGCGAGAGTATACCGCTTTATGGCCGCATCGTCGCCGTAGCCGACGCCTACGTGAACATGACGACCGATCGCTCTTTCGCTCCTCCCAAGACCGACGAACAAGCGCTTGCAGAATTAGGGAAAATGAGCGGCACGCGTTTCGATGGCATGATCGTCCGTTTATTTGCCCGCTTGCTCAAGATGGAAAGAACCTCCAGCCTGGGCGGCGCAACCTAGCACCGTGAAGCCAGAGCTAGACGGTGGAGAGACTGTCGCCCTCGCCCACCCAAGCTTGCGTAGGGACAGCCGCCCCCGGCTGTCCAAACCGAGTGCATATCGGCTTCGTCTCTAGCTCAGTGTCAGCACCAGCTTCGCGTCTTTCGGCAGATAGCTCTTGCGGCGAAACCAGTCTTCCATCGCATCCCGCAATTGATCGAGCGGGACATGCGTTCCAATTTCCAGGCACCCGTCCGCCACGGGCAACGTATCGTCAAAAACCGATGCGTTGGTGAAGTTGCGCATGCTGAAATTGTCGAGCCACTTCAACGGACAAGGTTGAAGCTGCCCTTCGTGTTGGTATTCCACCTTAATTTTCCGGGCGAACATTTCTTGATTTAAGCACGGCGAGGGTTTTTTCCAGCTAGCGGGCGGCAGCAGCCACCGGAGGCTCAACCTCCGCCACGACGCCTTCCAGGTGCTTGAGGGTTTCATCGACGGTCAGGGAATACATCTCACGACCTAGACCTTCACCCGATTCCAACGCCGTTTTCAGAAAATGGCCTGCGATTTCCTTCGCCAGGGAGTCCGTGATCAGCTTCCCGGTGCGCTTCTTGTATTCAACCCAGGCCGGATGCGGCAGGGCAACCCAGACCGGACGTCCTTCCACTAGGAATTTGATGTCAACCGCATCCGCGTGGCGGGTGGCGATGGCCACCATCAGAGCCTGGTAGAGGCAGTGCACTTGCTTCTTGCTCCAGCGGTCCGTGGCGGTGAAATCGGTGAACATAAGAAAATAATACAGACGTAACTATAAATAATATCGCCGGGCGGGGCTTGCGAGCAAACGGCCTCCATGGAAAAATCAGCTAGTGGCCGCGTTTAGGCGCGCCCCGACCGATGTCATGGTGTAGATCGTCTCGTGGAAGAGCTGTCAACGTTGAAAAACAACACCAAGGTGTGAAATGCTCTGCTAGCCTATCCTTATGCCGCAGTCCGTCAAAGAGCGCGTGGGAAAGCTGCGAGAAGAGATCGCAGAAATCAGTGAAGCAAACCGCCTGTACCTGCAAGGCGGAAAAAAGATGATCGGAGCTTCCGACCAGGAACGTCGACTGCAAAGACTGCAGGAAATCATGGACGAACTCATGTCCTTGACAGACTGGAAAAAAACCTGATCCCTCCGGTTACGAAGTTGCATTCTCTTTGGAAGAAATTAGATTACTGGTAGGAAAGCCTTTCAGTCGGATGCTTGAACTTGCATGTCCTCGGTAATCCAGAGCTGGGCCGGAGTGCCCTTAGTCGTGCGCGTGGCAGTCGCCCGAAAACTGCCGGAATTGATTTCGACATCGTAAATGTAGGGAGGGCGCTCGCCCTTAACGCTGATGTAGTTGCCTGAAATCAGCTCATCCAGCGAAGCATATTTCCCTTGCGTCGCCAGGTATCCGCGCTCGGCATTGGCGATGCCGATCAGATCGTTCTTCACGCCCGCGATAGTGGCAATTTCTTCAGGATTGCCGGTCCCAGCGCCTGGAGTCAGGGTCTTGATCTGCTGAGAGTAGATGTACATCCCAATCGCCATCGTAATGATCGTGCCTACAAATCCGAGAACACGTCCCATAAATTTGCTCCGCAAGTGTAATTGCAGCGCGAAACCAAGCCGCTAGCAAGTAACCAGAGTGCAGGTGAGGATCATGATCTGGGGGCTATTTCAGGAACGTTTGGAGGGATCGCAAATCGGCTTTTTGAAATGGCGACCCCGGAGGGAGTCGAACCCCCAACCCTCAGATCCGAAGTCTGATGCTCTATCCAATTGAGCTACGGGGCCGTCTGCCGGTCGTCACATCGCACTAACCGGCGCTCTCGATTCTACACTGCTGCCCACCCGGAATCACCCCTCGCCCACGTAGATCTGCCCACGTTGTAACATCAAAATGCATGCCCTTCGTGCCACATCCTGTATCCCACACCAGTTCGCGACTGCTTGAGTTCGAGACCTTGCGCGAATTGCTCGCCGACTACTCCTCTTCGCCGTTGGGCCAACGGCGCATTGCGAATCTTCTCCCTTCGCTCGATCGCTCGTGGATTGAAACGCAACAGCAACTGACCACGGAAATCCGCGAGTATCGTCGTGTCGGCGGACGCTTTGAATTCGCCGGCCTGCCCGAAGTAAACAAGCTGATCGAGAAATCCCGCATTGGCGGAGCCGCTCTTGAAACCAGCGAGATCCGCGACGTTGTCCTCGTTGCCGATCGCGCCGCCGAGTGGCGCGAAATCGTGCGTCAGCCTCCGGCCGCTATGCGCTCCGATTGGGCCGCCGTGTCCGCGCTTTCCAACGGCGTCCAGGACTTCACCGTCTTCTTGCGCGCGTTCCACAACAAGATCCTGCCTGACGGTACGCTCGACGATCGCGCCTCCCCTGAACTCAGCCGCATTCGCCGTGAGATCGAGAAGCAGAAGCGCCAGATCCAGGAGTCGCTGCGCGGCTACCTGCGCAAACTCGCCGAAGGCGGCACCGTACAGGACGAACTGATCACCATCCGCGGCGAGCGTTTCGTGATCCCGGTCAAAGTCGAGCAGAAACGACGTGTGCAGGGAGTCGTGCACGGAGCCAGTTCGAGCGGACAGACCGTGTTCGTCGAGCCTTTGGAAACGATCGAGCAGAACAACGAACTCGTCCGCCTGCTGGATGAAGAACAAGCCGAAGTCCATCGCGTGCTCCTCGAGATGACGCGCCGTATCGGCGAAAACGCGGATGCGATTCTGGCCGCCGCCGAGATCCTCGCCGAGCTCGAACTCCAGTTCGCCAAAGCCCGCTTCGCGGAAGATTACAACTGCGTAGCGGTGAGCTTGTCTGGAACGTCGAGCGAAGCTCGGCTACTTCTTCATCGCGCTCGTCATCCTCTGCTTGAGCGCAACCTGAAACTCAAGAGCGGGAAGATCGTTCCCGTCACCATCGAACTCGAAGGCGAGCGCCGCCAACTCGTGATCACCGGCCCCAACACCGGCGGCAAAACCGTCACCCTGAAAACGCTTGGCCTGCTCGCCCTGATGGCGCAGTCTGGCATCCCACTTCCCGCGGACCGCGCCGACATGCCGGTCTTCGACGCGATTCTGGCCGACATCGGCGACTACCAATCGATCGAGCAGAATCTCTCGACCTTTTCCGCGCATGTTACGAACATCGATTTCATCTCGCGCACCGCGACCCCAAATTCGCTGGTGCTGCTTGACGAACTCGGTTCCGCTACCGATCCCGAAGAGGGCGCTGCGCTGGCGGTTGCCATTGCCGAACACTTCCGCAACGTTGGATGCATGATCGTGATCTCAACCCATCACACTTCGCTCAAAGTTTACGGCGCGAATACAGCGGGAGTGATCAATGCTTCGGTCGGCTTCGACGAGGCCACCTTACAACCAACTTATGAACTGAAGATCGGCGTTCCCGGAGCATCCGCCGGAATCAACATCGCGCAACGACTCGGATTGAATCCTGCCATCATCACTTCGGCTCGCTCGCGTCTGGGCTCGCAAACTCAGGATGTCGCGCGCTTTCTCGACCGCCTCCATGCCGACCTTCGCGTTGTTGAAACCGAACGCTCTCGGATGCAAGCGCGCGAGCAGGAATTGGAACGCGAAAAATCGCACCTTGCCAGCGAGGGCCGCAAAGAACAGCAGGCTAAAATTCGCGAGATGGAGACGAAGCTCGAAGCTCTCTTCCGCGATTTTGAGTACCACGCGCGCGAGTCCGTGAATGCCGTACAGGATCGTGCCGCCGCGCAGAAATTATCGAAAGACGCTGAACGCCGCATCGCCAAAATGCGCCGCGAATTTCGGGAGCAGTTCGATGCCACCGTGGTTGCGCACGCGACCGGCGCCGATCGTGGCGATCCAAACGCTCAGCCCAACCTGGTCAAACACGTCTCCGAAGGCGACACCGTCAAGCTTAAGTCCATGGGCCGCGCCGCCGTGGTCAAAAAGAAAATTGGCGACAATCATTTCGATGTCGAGATCGGCTCGATGAAGATGCGCATCGCCCGCGAAGATATTGCCGAGGTGCTGGCGCGGCCTTCCGAATCGCCGGTGCAGGCCGCTCGCGCCCGCGGCATCAGCGTCTCGCTGCAAAACGAATCGAGCGGCTTTAACATGCCCACCGAAATCAACGTCATCGGCCGCACCGTGGACGAAGCTACCAGCGAAGTCGAGAAATTTGTCGACCGCGCGTTTCTGGCCGGCATGCCGCGGGTGCGTATCGTGCACGGGAGCGGCATGGGCATCCTGCGTAAAGCCCTGCGGCAGTATCTGCAGAAGCACCCGCATGTGGAGTCCGTTACAGAACCCCCTATCAATGAGGGCGGCGGCGGAGCTACGGTAGTGGAGTTACGGGTCTAGCTGGCTCGTTGGACTTTCTTTAGAGGTTTACTACTTTGATAACGTGCGGACGGGCGAGAAAATTTTTATTTCCTCGCTCTTTTGGAATCATAGCGCTGTTGAAATCAACATCGAATTGCGATACCTCATCGTTCGCCGTACTCGACAGCAGCAGCGTTACCTCGGTATTTCCGCTCAGAACCGGTTTCGTACTACTGTTGTCGCTGCCGCAACCGGCGGTGATGACGATGGCCAGCGCAACAGTGAAAGCCAAAAGTAAGCGGGGGTGCGAGAAGTGGCGAAGAAGTGGCGATGCTGGTGTCATAGATCCTCCAGGTGAAATTGCAGGCCCTAGAAAGATCTGCGAGTCGGAGTACGATCTGCGAGGGTCAGTCTCTCTCGATCATTGTTGGCTTATCCTCTCACGAAACGGGTAGTACGTCACGAAGACACAGCAGCGCCGCCTGCGGCTTGAGCTCGCCTTCGACCCTGGCACCGCCCTTGATATTTGCTTTTTGTTCGCTTCGTGGCATACTGCGTTGTGGCACCCTTTATGAATTGTCAGCCCGAGATCTACATCTTGCGGCAAACTGCCGATCCCTCGCTTCGATCGGGATGACAAAATCTGGGTGAGTTGGGAGCTGAGGAGAAGAGTCTCCCTTTCGCGCGGGCTCTAACTGAACAGCAGTTCACCCGCCGCAAATAGTTAAGTTTGGGACGAGTTTTCCATCTCCGTCCTCATGTTCCAACAGGCGGAAATAAATTACGATGCAACGCACTCACCTAAACATCGTGGCGACTCTGGAAACCAGCATCGGCCGTTTGCCGGCTAATATTGAGGCCGAGCGTTCCATCCTGGGCGCTGTGCTGCTGGACAATCACGCTTTCAACGATGCGGCTGAGCATCTTAAGCCGGAAGATTTTTCCATTGATTCGCACCGGCGGATTTATTCGCGGATGATGGATCTGGCCGAATCTTCGCGGCCTATTGACATCATCACACTGGTCGAAGAACTGGAG
>Ga0181538_10002335_pt1 | contig 19833 bp, 11 predicted proteins | sample PEATcosm2014_Bin_40_FD_119773 | JGI IMG/M metagenome (GOLD analysis project Ga0181538, IMG submission 119773) | Peatland microbial communities from MTU Mesocosm Facility, Houghton, MI, USA - PEATcosm2014_Bin23_30_metaG | ecosystem: Environmental > Terrestrial > Soil > Wetlands > Peat | place... | reverse complement strand
GACGACGCAGAGCGTCACGCTCTCTAACTCAGGCACCGGAGCACTCATTATCAGCAGCGCCAGCGTCAGCGGCACCGGCTACACGATCTCGGCCCTCGCCGTTCCCGTCACACTCAATGCCGGCCAGAGCACCCCTTTGACCGTGAGCTTTGATCCCACGGCGGCCGGAAGCAGCACCGGCTCGATCTCAATCACTAGCAACACGACCGGTTCGGCATCCAATGTCGCTCTTTCTGGAACGGGCGTCAGCCTGGTCCTGAACTCAACGCCGTCTTCGGTCAGCTTCGGCAGCGTCGCCACCGGAACCTCGAACTCCCAGACCATCACTTTGAGCAATGCGGGAGTCGTCCCCGTCACCATCACTCAGGCGCTGGTCACCGGCACGGGCATGAGCATGACCGGAATGACCGCGCCGTTCACCATCGCGGCTGGGAAAACTGCCTCCTTCAATGTGGTTTTCGACCCGGCCACATCGGGAGTCATCGCCGGTTCAGTGACGCTTGTGAGTAACGCCACCGATTCGCCGCTCAGCCTGGCGCTCTCCGGCACAGGCGCCACCTCAACGCAACTGCTCTCGGTCAGCCCGGCGACTTTGGCCTTCGGCAACGTAACAGATGGCAGCTCCGGTCAGCTCAGCGCCACGCTGACGAACACCGGCACCTCAAGCGTCACCATCTCTTCCGTGAGCGCGTCAGGGACCGGCTTCACCATGACGTCTTCCACGTCTTCCGTCACGCTCACGCCCGGCCAGTCTGTCACGGTGACCGCGCAGTTTGCACCGGTTGCTGCGGGCAGCGATACGGGTGCCATCACCGTCGCCAGCAGCGCGACAAATTCTCCCGGCAGCGTGGCACTCAGCGGAACCGGAGTTGCGGCGGTCAAGCATTCGGTGTCGCTGAGTTGGACGCCCAGCACCTCGACCGTCGCCGGCTATAACGTTTATCGGACGACCCCCGGTGGCCAGTACGCGATCGTGAACACATCCCTGATCACCGGAAATACATTCACCGATACCACCGTGGCCGCAGGCCTAACCTACAATTACGTGGCCACCGCGCAGAACTCCGCCGGTGTAAACAGCGCGGATTCCAACGTCGCATCCGCAACCGTTCCCACGCCCTAAGCTTTGCAACTGGGCGCAACAGAAGTAACGGGCCAGCCGAATCTCTTCCCGGCTGGCCCGTTTTCTTTTCAGGTATGTGCGTGGTTTCCTGCCACGCGCCGCCTCCATTTGCGCGTTACAATCGGAACCGGAGGAGTGGCCGAGCGGTTGAAGGCGGCGGTCTTGAAAACCGTTAGACTCGAAAGGGTCTCGGGGGTTCGAATCCCTCCTCCTCCGCCATTGAGTCCCCACCTTATTTCCTGCTGGTCTTCCGCGCGTAAAGCTTGCAATTGTGAAACTCTATTGGGTCGCAGTCGTTTCCTGCATCACTCCGAGGGGTAGGGGGCGGTAGCCGCTCCGCGTACGGATGTGATATTTTTTCAAATTATTTCCCACCAGAGTCACCTTGATGGTCCGCCAGCCGCGGTTCGGATTTTGCGCCGGGTAGTAGCTAAGTGAGTAGAGATGCGCAAGGTCATCCCGGACGGAAGCAAACGCTTTTTGTTGGCCTGTCCAGTTTCGCGCGAAAAAGGCCTTGCCGCCCGTGCTGGTGCTCATGCGCTCAAAAATTTCAGCGGAAAGCGGATCTTCCTGCGCCTCTCGCGTGCTGATCATGTAGATCGGGATCCCTTCCGATTGCGCCAGTTCGCCGACCACTTCCGGGGAGATCACGCTGGAATTGTCGGGGCCGTTTGAGAAGACCACCACGACTCTCCGCCCGGAAAAATGGCCCGCGTCTTTCAGGGTCAGCAGCAATGCATCATAGAGCGCCGCATCATCGCCGGCCACCGTGGTGCGAACCCCGCGCAATACCTCCGACCGGTCCGCCGTCAGCACTGCGTCTCTTGAGACGTTCCGGCTGTAAGAATAAAACGCAACTCGATCCACGTTCTCCAGCGACCGCAGGAAATTCGCGATAGCGTCCTGCGCCAGCACAAAGCCTTGATGCAGGTACATGTAATCGCTAGTGTCGAACAGCACGAATACGTCGGCACCCGCCACGGTGGCGCCCAGCTGCTCCGGAGTCACATCTGGCGGCGGTGGGGGAGCCTGTGTCGCGTTGGGCTCGGGAGCTGCGCGTCGGGCGTCCGGCTGACCAGTTTCCGCCACGATCTGCGGAGCCCCGTTGCCTTCTTCAAAAGTGGCGAGGGTTTGCGGAATGCGATCCTCGTTAATCGCGAAGTCCTGAGGATGCAGGCCGTTGACGTAATTCCCCCTACTGTCCGTCACCGCAACATTCAGCTGCACAAGGTTGACGTCGACGCGGATGACGGTCTGGCTCTGCTGGGTGTCCTGCGCGGCCGTCAAGATCGTGGAAACGCCAACAAGCGCCGACAAAATCAGAACGCAAATCTGAGTTCGCTTGGCCATACATTCCTCTTCCACTTCAGCTCGCCCGCCGGATCCTCGCGAGCCGGTCAGGTTTCTAAAAAATCCTGAGACTTCTCTGCTTCCATCTAGAGTCCGGAAACAGCAACACTCTTGGGCAATGGAGCAATTTTGCCCTGACGAAACTCCTCGCCCGTTTCACGCATCGCGCGCAGCACTGCCGGCCAATCCTCGTAGTTGGTCGCAAAAATCTTCTCGACCATGCGGTGCGTCAATTCAGGGATCAATCGGTTCAACATCACCGGTGAATAGCCCAGTTCGTCGGCCAGCCGAGCCCAGTAGAGATTGTCGGACTCCCAGGACTCGGCCATCAGCCGGGAGGAGTAACTCTGGTATGTCGGGAACAGCTTCACATTCAGCAACTCCCTTGCGTAACTCTGCGCCAGCGCGGGGTGAGGGATCCCGAAATCTTCCGAGAGCCGCTCAAAGCTCACTTCCGCGGGATAGAGGTTCGCTAGCCCGTCCAATTCCTTGCCTGCTGTCCCCCAATGCCCGGTCTCGCCCGGATACCTCCGTCGGTATTCGGCCGCCAGGTAGAACGTCTCCGCCGGCGTCACTTCATCAAGCACTTCCTCCACCTGCCCTAGGCGGAGATCGCTCTCGACCCGCTCCGACCTTTGCGACAGCAAGCAATCGGCGAGGATGCCCATCACCTTCTGGCGCTCCTCTGCATCCCCCGCCGCGGACTCCAACAACTCTTCTCCTGTTCGTTGGTACAGCGTGACGGCATGAAGCTCGCGCGGCGTCACGCTCCACCAGCGCGGCAGAACGGCGCTTGCCACCAGGTCCGGCACCAGATCCTCCCAGATCAGTGCTTGGACATTTTCCGGCACGATGAAATTCTGCTCTGCTTGTGCCAAAACGTAAGGCAGGTCCGCCAGCGAACCGGCCAGATGCGCTCCGCCGACCGCCGACCAGCCGCGACCCAGCACACTCGAGGATTGCCAGTTCGGCTGTCCCGGTACGGGCGAATCTCCCATGAAATCGTGCGAGCGGACGAACAGTGGATCGTTGTGCAGGATCTGTGCGCCCGGCGGTTCATAATAGGCGTAGTTCAGTCCCACCAGCGTGTCCCTGAGGAACGGAGCGAGTTGCCCGCGCGCGACACTCAATTCCTGTGCGGTGCCCGGCGTCTTAATCACCGTCGCCAGGTCCGTTCGCATTTGCAAACGAGTGTGGCGCGCATTGTAGAGCCCCGCGGAATACTCATATTTTTCGCTGGTGGTGAGAATCTGCTGCGGCATTTCAAACTCCCGCAGCTGCGCAGCCAGCGGGAGCAGCGTGGCCCCAACGGCTTTCCCTTGCGCCATTTGGTTCAAACCATCGCCTAGCGCCAGAATCGTGTCGAGAGAAATCAGCCGCTGGGCGGCAAGCACCGAGCGCATTCTTCCTGCCATCTCACCGCGCACCTGCTGTCCATCCTGGCTGGTCTGATCCGGGCCTGCGAGCAAGGCAATGACCTCGTCCTGGGTTAGATCGGACTTGCCCGCCGCTTCGCGCAACAGCCCGCTCAGTGAAGTTCGGCCCGCGTCGAAAAGTTGTTGTGAGGAGAGGATTCCGGAAAAGGGAGCGATCACCTGCTGCCAGGAATCGTTCAGGTCCGCGTTTCTGATCTGTCCCTGCCGCGCCAAGATTTGCCAGAGTCCGACATCCGCCTGCAAAATGCCCAGGGCATTCCCTCGCACCGTGACATCAGGAATGTGGTCCAGCCCTTCGGCCGTTTTCAGAAATGCGGCGATCGAGGCATCATTTAGACCGGGAAACTCGGTGAATATAAGATACTGGTCGCTGAATCGGGTGAACTTGTCGGCTAGCAGCCGGGCCGTATCTGGACTCATGCGTTGAGCCGCCGGCCTTCCGCGGTCAATTTCGCTCAGAGTCAGATAGATTTGCAGCGGATCGTCTCTCGTCCCGATTCTCGAAAGGGCAAACAGCGCTTCTTCAAGTTTGTCCGCGTCCTTCCAGTCCAATGCCCTCCTCGCCCATTGTCCGACGATCTTCGGATCGCTATAGGTGTGCGTGTGAAGAATGTCCCTCCACGCATCAAGATCGCCGGGGACGATCGGCCGTCCGTTCGCGTCCAACTGCAGATTTGTTACCAGAAAAACTACTCCGGCGTCAGGACGATAACAGCTCCCGATCGCGTTGACGGAGCTGTTTGCTCCCCGAAGCGCTTCGTAAAAGCGCTGCATTCGACCCGCTTCGGTGAAGTAGGCCTGTTGCTTTTGGTTGCCCCGCGATACCGCGTCATAAAACGCCGCCAGCCAACCGTTGTCTCTGCTGACTAAGTGTGCGACGAATTCCCCGGGCGAGTCCACGCTCTCCCCAACCAGATCCTTCCAGGCGGCTTCCGCACCGGCTCCCCCCGGCACGACCATCCTTCCGGACCGGATGGAAATGTTCATTCCGTAAAAATCGAGGGCCGCAGCGTAGGGCACCAATCTCCCCAGCCCCGGCGATCTCCGCAAAGCTTCGCATGTCTCCGAGTCCATCTGCGACATCGCCCAGTAAAGCCGCGAGACCGAGGGATCGCCCAATAGCACATCGACTACGTCGTTTTCCCCTTCCGCGTACCTGCGGCCCTTTCCAAATGATTTCCAGGCGGCCGCATCAAACAGCACCGGCACGGGCGACGGGGAGAAGGGATAAGCGAACGGCTTTCCTTCGCGAAGTGCATCTTCGAGTTGTGTCAGAGGGAATCCAGAATCGATCGTAATGAAGGCCCTGTTCGCTTCGGCAGACTCCAGATAACTTTCCGGCCCACAGCCTTTCGCCAACTTGTAACCAATAATCCCCAACAAAGAATTCGCCTGGTCGCAATTGGCGACGCGGATCACACCTTCCTGGCCCGCGAGTGTTTGCAATTCTCGCGCCTGTTGCACGTACCGCTCTATCAGAACCAGATATTCATTGGGCTTCCCGATTCCCCTTAGCGACGATTGATAGCCGATCATCATCACGGCCCTGGACAGTAGGGGCAGCACTTCCTTAGGGGACGCCTGCTGGCTGATTCCAGCCATGCGCAGGAAGGATCGCAGCGGACCCGGAATCGTGGTCACTTCCGATGTCCCAGCCGGCACCGGCGATCCGTTCGCCACCGGCACCTTTGGCGGAGCCGCGGGAGGAGTGGCGCTCCAGGCGCTAAGCGATAAGCTGGAAAGTGCGCAGAGAATAGCCGTTGGAAAAAGGAGTGAAGAAGGCCTCAAAGGAGATCTCATCGCGAATACCCTCCCCGACCGCTTGCAATCTTATGGCGCCCAGTTTGGAGACGCCAAGAATGAGGGAGGATCTAAGCCTCCCTTCCGATGTGCCAGGGGGGTGGGCCCTGGGCGCTGAGAATCGCGAACTCGCTAACGAGCTTGCGGGAACCGAAAATGTAGTCGTATCAGATGCTAATGGTGCTGGCGATTCTCCCCTGATGGCGCCAAGGGTAAGCCATTCTCCGCACTGCGTCAATCGTGGTGATTTTCGGGCGCTCTCCCAATTCGGAGGGCCCTGAGTCCAGCTCCGATGGCGCTCCCTTGTGCTTCAGCCCGACTTTATTGATTCGTACGCTTCGGGCAAGCCGAAACTCCGCCGGTTATTTCCGGCGCTAGAATTATAGGGTTGGGTCTCCGCCCTGGATGAGCATCCGTCCTACCTCTCGTTGGTTGATTGCAGCTTGGGTCTTCGTACTCGGCTCCTACGCCGTAGTGTCGATGCACCTGGGGCGCGGAGCGCGCCTCGCCACTTTCGGGGACGCGGTGCAGTGCCTTGTCCCGTTGCTCGCCAACGCCGCGCTCCTGATCAACGCCGTCTCCGCCAATTGGCGCCGGAGCATTTTCTGGATGCTGCTCGCACTGAGCAGCACACTCTGGATGATCGGCCAGTTCAGCTGGACCTATTACGATGTCTATCTTCACGCGCTCCCGCCGACGCCATTTGCGGGCGACATCATCATATTTCTCCACACGGTGCCTCTGATTGCGGCACTGGGCGTCCATCCCTACGCGAAACGCATCGACCCGCCGCTGCGTTTCGGTAGCGTGGATTTTTCCCTACTGCTTCTCTGGTGGATGTACCTCTACGTTTTTGCCGTGATCCCCTGGCAGTACGTCTCGCGCACCCCGGCTCACTACACTGCCAATTTCAACGTCGTTTTCACCATCGCAAATCTCGTCGCGGTTATAGGATTCGCAGCGCTGGCATGGCGGCACCAGGGGAACTGGCGCCGAATCTACGTGCACCTATTGGGCGCTTCCGCCACCTACGCGGCATTCTCGGTGCTGGCGAATCTCGCGATCGTGCGCGGCACCTACTACACAGGATGCATCTACGATTTCCTGCTGTTGATTTCCTTCTTGTGGTACGGCACGGCCGGAGTCATAGCGCACGGTCAAGAAGCGGAAGATTCTCCGCTCGCGTCGTCGAGCACACTCGAGAATCACCGCAAGTACAACTCTCCGCGAGCCTCCTGGCTCGCCATGGCCGCCGTGCTCTCGCTTCCGGTTCTCGCGATCTGGAGTTTGTATTGGAGCATCGCGCCCCAGTCCGTCCGTGAATTTCGTCTGGTCGCCACGCTGGTCGCGATCCTGCCGTTTACGTTTCTCGTGTTCTTGCGCCAAAGCATGGTGGATCGCGATCACCTGCGCTTGCTCGGCACCTCCCAGACGTCGCTCGAAAATCTCAAGCGCCTCCAATCGCAATTTGCTCAGGCGGAGCGCTTGGCCTCGCTGGGTCAATTGGCCGCCGGCGCCGCCCACGAAATTAATAACCCGCTCACGGCCATACTCGGTTTCTCTGACTTGCTTGCCGATGATTCCTCCGTTGATTCCAAAGCCCGCGGTATCGGCCAAAAAATTCGCGAGCAGGCGCGCCGCACCCGCACCTTGGTCACCAGCCTTCTGAGCTTCGCGCGCCAGGCCCCTTCGGCGCAGCGCTCCCTGCTCGATCTCAATTCCGTGCTTTCGCGCGCTGTGCAACTTCGCCGGCTCGATTTGCGCGGCAAGAACGTCCAAATCGAATTGCTTGTCGAACCCCTGCTCCCAGGCGTGCAAGGTGATCCGAACCAATTGTTGCAGGTCTTCTACAACATCATCAGCAATGCGGCCGACGCGATGGAGGAATCCGGCGGCGGTACTCTGAGTGTCCGCTCCCGGCGCACGCGCTCGACGGTCATCCTCGAGTTCTCGGACACCGGCCCGGGCATCAAGCAGCCCGAGCTGGTCTTCGACCCGTTCTACACCACCAAGGCCGTCGGCAAAGGCACGGGCCTCGGACTCAGCATTTGCTACGGCCTCGTGCAGGAACATGGCGGCCAAATCTCCTGCTTCAACCGCAACGAAGGTGGCGCCACTTTTCGCATCGAACTTCCCGCCGTCCCCGCAATGCTTCCCCTGCGCGAAGTTCCCTCGGCCGCAGTTCACGCCGCTCCGAGCGAAAACGCCGAACCCGATAAACTACCGGTTCGTTGAAATAAATCCCCCCAAATACTCTTCACTCGAATCGCCGATACCTCTCCCGCTTTGGGCACTTGTGTGACGCCCATCACTTCCCGCTGTGATGGACGTCATTTAGCGAATTCCGGCGCGGCGCTAACCTGTTATTGCAAAAGCTCCCACGAGGTAGCTGATTGGAGGTCAGGCCATGGCACCCCACACAACGGTAACACCGCCGGCTCCGGGAACTAAGAATGCCGGCGTGCCTAATGGTTCTTCGAAGGTGGCGAGCGCCCAAACGAACGTCCTCGTACTGGAACACCCGGCGTCCGAAGCGCCCGGCACAGTAGCAGCCCCTGCACACCACGCGCACGCGCTTTTCGAAGAGGCTCTTCTCGAAAATAACGAATTGAAGCAGCCCAAACGGGCGTACTCGGTGGCAGTCTCCATAATTTTCCAGGTGCTGATTTTGAGCGTGGCCGTGATTGTGCCTCTGCTGTTTTCTCAACAGCTCGATCTAAAGCAGTTCACGCGTACCTTCCTCGCAGCGCCGCCCCCGCCGCCGCCCCCACCGCCGGCGCCGACAATCTCCAAAATGCCGGCAGCGCAGATGAAGAAAATATCCCTGCTACAGTCCGGACACTTGATCGCGCCGACCGCCATCCCCAAGAAAATCGTAATCGTGAAGGACGAGCAGATGCCGCAAGTGACTGACGGGTTCGGCGTTCCTGGAGGAGTTCCCGGCGGGGTGCCGGGCGGGCAGTCAGGGGGAGTCATAGGAGGAATTCTCGGTGGGATTCCATCTTCGGCGAGCCTGCCTCCTCCTCCCCCTCCTGCCTCTCGGGCTCCAGTGCGCGTCGGCGGACGCGTCAAGCCGCCGCAGGCCGTCTATATGCCGTCGCCCGTGTACCCGGATATTGCGCGGTCCGCGCGAATCCAGGGTGACGTTGTCATAGACGCCGTGATCGACACATCCGGCAACGTGGTGCAAATGAAGGTCGTCTCCGGTCATCCCTTGTTGATCAGTGCCGCGCTGGAAGCGGTTCGGCACTGGAGGTATCAACCGACGTTTCTCGATGAGGAGCCGGTTTCGATCGAGCTGAATGTGACGATTCATTTCTCGATGCAGTAATGCAAAACGCGTAAGCGCGCGAAGCAAGACTCGGAGCGGTGGCTTCTCTAAGAAAGAGAGCCACCGCTTCCCCGTTCCAGCGCGCAATTTTACGGCTGCGCGAAATTAGATTTCACAACCTCAAGCGGTAAGGTAGACTCCCACTTTCGTCCCGGTACAAAAGCTCAGTCCGGTCTCGGAGCAATCAAACTCATGAAAATCATTCGTCGCCTCGTCCGCGATTCACTCCTCTTGGCCGCCATTGCGATCGTGGCCCAAGTCACCGCCCAGGCCCAGCAGCCCTGGCAAAAAATCCAGATGCCCACGGCCGCGCAGGTGGCGACTCAGTGGGGCACGCCGCCTCCGGAATATGGTCCCGAACCCTACTACGGCTTCAGCGGTGTGATGGACCTCACGGTGATGCGCCGTGATCTGGATCGCATGAAAGCGTTGGGCTTCCAATCGGTCACGGTGCAAGCGGGCGGAAGGAACATGCCCGAGCCATATCTCTCGGATGCGTTCATGAAACTGTTCCGCGTGTTTGTCGAAGAGGCCAAGCAGCGCGACATGCGCGTCTGGATCGTCGACGATGCCGGCTATCCCAGTGGCTTTGCGGGTGGCAAGTTCACGCAAGAAAAGCCGGACCTGCGCATGCAAACTCTCGCCCTGGCGAAAAAAATCCCCGTCGCTGCCGGCGATACACTGTCGCAGCCGGTCACTCCGGAGACCGTCGCCGTCTTGGCGGTGAATGCGGACGGCACGTCGCAGCCAGTGCCCATCACCAATGGCGCGATCAATTGGACGGCTCCTCCGGGCACTTGGACGGTCCTGATTATCGAGCACCAGTTTCAGACGTCTCCCACCCGCTCCGAGACCAATCCCGATCCAAAACACCCCAAAGACACCTCGCAGTCGCTCGAAGACTACATGAATCCCGCGGCGACTTTGCAGTACCTCGCCTTCACACACGAGCAGTACAAGAAATACGTCGGCGATGAGTTCGGCAAGACAATCATGGGCTTCCGCGGAGATGAGCCGGACTATACCATCGGCACTAACCTTCCCTGGACGCCCGCATTCTTCGACCGCTTCCAGGAAATCAAGGGATATGACGTGCGTCCTTATGTGGCCAGCTTCTTTGCCCCAACGATGACCGACGAACAAAAGCGCGTGAAGGCCGATTATTGGGACGTCTTTTCCTTGATGTTTGCCGCTGCATTTTTCAAACAGCAGTCGGACTGGTGCGCAGCCAACGGCATCGCCTATCAGGTGCACATCAACCACGAAGAGATGGAATTGGAGTTGACCCGTTCCGAGGGCGACTTCTTCCGCGATATGCGCTACGTTGAAGTCCCGGGCATCGACGCGATCTGGCACCAGATCTGGATGGACACCATCTCGGACTTCCCCCGGCTCGCGTCTTCGGCGTCGCATCTGTACGGCAAACCGCGAGCATTCACCGAAACTTTCGCGGCGTATCGGCCGCAACCAAATGTGGACCAGGCGCGCTACATCCTGAACGAGGAGATGGTGCGAGGCGTCAATCAAATCGAGGTGATGTACTTCCCGGCTTCCAGCTCGTCCTTCCCGCCTCAATCGGGGCTCATGAGTCAGCCCGGCTTCGCGGACTTGATGCAGTACGTGCGCCGGCTAAGTTATCTGATGTCCGTGGGGCGCCCCGCGGCATCCGTGGCCCTCTACATCCCTTCCAGTTCTCTCTGGCTGAATGATGTAGCTGCGGATCGCGCATTCGTTTCCACCGAGCGGTTGCTCTCCGAACATCAGATCGATTTTGACGACGTGGATGAAAACGCCCTCGCGAGCGAGCTTATCCCCGGCCAGGGCACGCTCGAAACCATGAGCGGAAACATCTATCGCACGATCATTCTCCCCGGTGAAAATCTCCTTTCACAAGCTGCGCTGGACCGTTTGAAAGCATTCGCCGCTGGCGGCGGGCACGTCGTCTTTCTGGATCACACGCCCACCATAATCTCCGGTCGCACCATTCGCGACGCCCGCGCCGCCACCCCCGCCGATTTCTCCTGGGCCACGCTCGAGACTTCCGATCAGCTCTCTGCAACGCCCACACCGCCCTACGGGCCTCCCGCCGCGCCGCCGTCGCCCGAGGTCGTTCCGCCCGCCGTCTTGCAGGCTGTGCTCCAAGCCGTCCCAGCGCCGGATCTCACGCTGGACTCACCCGACACGGCTCTCCGCTACATGAGGCGCCAGCTCAAAGACGCTTCCGTGTTTTTCTTCTTCAACGAAAGCGATCGCGCCTTCGCGCATTCCGCAACATTAATGGGTGTGGGCAAAAAGGCCGAAGTGTGGGATCCGCAAACGGGTACGGTCCAGCCGTTGCACGCAATCCACCCAAAGCCAAAGGGTTCTCTGAAAATTGATTTATCGCTGAAGCCCTACGAAACCGAAGTAGTAGTAGTCCGCTAAATTTGATTCACCGCGGTTTTAGTAGCACAGGCACTCCTGCCTGTGTGCATTTTCCGCGGGTGCCCCACACTTCGGTTTTACGTGTGGGGTTTTCTCTTTTCCCTCACGGTGCCACGCCCGCCCCGCCGTACTTCTCGTTCGTCACATCCCAGTGATCCGTCCGAAACGGCGCCGCCGGCAATCCCACCCCATTGTACAGATTGCACCCGTGCGGATAATCGTCCCAAGCGTAACGCACGGCCACCGGCGCGCTCACGCCCGCGCCTTTCACCACCACCCAGTCCCCGTCGATCGTCGCGTCTGCGGGAACAAACTTCTGATCTGCGCCCGCGATCACAAACCATTTCAGCGGCCCGTCCTTCGCCACTAGCCCGCCCGACGTGTGCGAAAATTTCAATCGAATCGTGTCGCCGCTCACCACCATCGATTCATACACCGGACCTGAGTACTCGATCTTTCGCCCGTAGGCCTTCGCCAGCGCGATGTCCGTCAGCCGATCTCCCAGCGGTTCTTTGTTGTGCGGGTGCACATCGTTCGGATCGCCGATATCGATCGTCACCGCCATTCCCGTGTTCGGCAACGAGAGTACGGTCGCCTGCGCCTCGCGCACTTTCGGATTGTTGCTGTAATTCTGCAGCTCCGGCAGCTGCACGATAATGAATGGGAAATCGCCTTCGTCCCACAGCGCGCGCCAGTCCTTGATCAGCGTAGCCTGCACATGCGGGTACAACTTGATCCCGTCCTCTCCGCCGACGATCGATTCGCCCTGATACCAGACCACGCCGCGAATCGCATACGGAATCGCGGGATTGATCATCCCGTTGAACAGCACCGTAGGATTGTGCTGGTCCTGCACGGGATCGCGCTGCTTCTTTGGCGGAGGCCCCGGACGCGCATTGATCGTCTGCGGCGGCGCCGGCGCCTGATCCGGCGGAGCATCCGGATTCGTCCGGAAAAATTGCACGGCCGCGTCGAAGTGATCCAGCTTCGGTTTCAAAAGCGGATCGCCCGCCAGCGCCTCACGGCGGATCCAAGCTTCCGCCGTGCTCGCCCCATACGCCAAAGTTACAAAACCGATTGGCCGGTGAATCTCCTTCTGCAAATCGCGCGAAAATAAATATCCCACCGCCGAAAATCCCGGCACATTCTCCGGCGTGCAAATCAGCCACTGCCCCTGAATTTCAGTTTGCGGATCGTACGTCTTCGCGTTTTTCCCCGTGAACATCCGGATGCGCGGATAATTCGCCGCCGCGATCTCTTGCTCCTCATTGATCAACCCAGCAAAAGGTGCAACCTTCTTGGACACCGTAAACTGCATATTCGACTGTCCGGAGCCGAGCCACACCTCGCCGATCAATACATCGTTGATGGTGATCGTATTCTTCCCCGCGATGGTCATCTGAAACGGTCCGCCCGGCTTCAGCTTCCTAAGCCGCACCATCCACCTGCCGTCCGCGCCCGCAATGGTCACTTGCTTCTGCCGCAGCAGCTTGACGGTGAGCTTCTCCCCCGCGTCCGCGGTCCCCCAAACCGGCACGCTCATCCCGCTCTGCAATACCATGTGGTCGCTGAACAGCGCGCAAGGCTTAACGTCAGCTCGCGCTGCCGCCCCAAATCCAAACAGCACCAGCCCCATCCAAACCGCAATCGTCAAAGTCCGCGTAACAACTCTCATCCCTATCGTCTCCCAGTTCTGCAATCGTGCCTTTTCCGCATGTAGGGGCGGAGCTTGCCTCCGCCCGTTCCACTCTCGCGCGCAAACCGCCGCAGCATATCACTCGCTCCCCATTTTTTCCCAGTAGGATAGGCATTCCTGCCTGTCCTCATTTTCATCTGCGCGCGGCTGGCGCCGTGCCCGCCATCAGGCGCGCGGCAGATCTTTCGCGAGGCAACTTGAAACTCGCGCAAAGCAATGTATCCTCCCTACCGATTCTTGCGATTCAGGGAGGTCCTGATGTATTCCGTCCGACGAACTGTGTTCCTGATTTTGATCATGTTCGGCTTATATCTGGCCTTCACCGGCAATCAGGTCCGAGCCGATCAGGTTGCCTGCGAACAGATCAAGACGGCATGCAAAAATGCGGGCTTCATTCAAGGCGGCGGGCCTCGCGACGGGGTGCTCCTGGCTTGCTTCAATCCAATCGTGCAAGGGACGCCGCGGCCCGGGGCGGCATCTCTGCCCTTGCCGAACGTAGACCCACAATTGGTGAACGCCTGCAGGACGGGAGGCGCGGCCGCACCCGTCGCGCCGCCGGCGGGCGCACCCTTGGTGCCTTCCACTGACGGCCAGACTGTCTACGATCCTAATTTGCACGTCACCTGGCTCGCCGACGCCAACCTCCCCGGCACGCAAACATTCGGAGTCTCAAACATCAACGCGAGCGGATCGATGGACTATGCGACGGCGCTCCGCTGGGTCGCGGCAATGAACGCGCTGGACAACGGCGCAGGCTACCTCGGTCACAATAATTGGCAGCTTCCCACCGCGCCGACACATGACGGCAGTTGCGCAAAAACCGGGCGGAACGGCGAATCGTTCGGATTCCATTGTTCCGGCAGCGCGCTGGGATCTTTGTACTACGGTTCTTTAGGTTTTCGCGAACCGGACACGGTCGTTCGCATCCCAGCGAATACCCTCGGCCCGTTCCACGATTTCCAACCCTATTTGTATTGGTCCGGCTCCGCGGCCGGCGATCCGAAGCAGGGATTTGTGAGTTTTTCCTTCAACAGCGGATTCCAAGGCGCCAACGTCACGCTGAATTATCTCTACGTGTTGCCGATGATCAAAGGGAAGCTGGCCGGCACGCCCCCCGCCGCCGGCGCGGGCCTCCAAGTCAATCCCGGCGGACAAACCGTCTACGACCCGGTTGCACAAGTCACCTGGCTTGCGGACGCCAATCTGGCGGCCAAACAAACATTCGGCGTTGCAGACGTTAACCCCGATGGCTCGATGGACCACGCGACGGCCGTCCAATGGATTGCAGCGATGAACCAAGCCGACCAAGGCCGCGGCTACCTCGGCCAAACGAACTGGCAATTGCCCGAAACCGTGGCCCCCGATCCATCCTGTAGCATCGCAACGAATGGCACGACAGGCTTTGGCTGCACGGGCAGCCCGATGGGGGAATTGTTCTATAAACAATTAGGTCTGCGCCCAGGCCAATCCGCAGCCGCGGTTCCGGACGTGAAGGTCGGCCCCTTCCACAATATTCAGCCCTATCTCTACTGGGCGTGCCAAGCGGAAACCGCCGCGTCCCCATGCGCATCCAACGGGCCCGCCGACAATTTCGAGTGGAATTTCTCCTTCGGGAACGGTTTCCAGGGCACGAATCTATTGGCCAACAATCTGTACGTGATGGTCTATTACCCGGATTTGACTACAAAGAAACCGGCGCAGTAACCCCAAACCCTCGTTCCCGTTCATCGGTTACAATGAGGGGCGTGAGACATCCGTTGCGAAGTAACGGGTGACCGCGAGCGCGATCTGCTCAAAAAAGTAGCCGCGAGAATGGCATGTTGCGACGAGGTACCGCGATGAATCTGAAGCGCCCCCAACCCGCACCTTCGTCGAAGGTAAATTACTCACCAGTTCTCGTGATTCTGGTATTGGCGGCATTTGCCGGTTCGATAGCAGCGGCGCCGCGCAGGCACAAAATTACCGTCAAGTTCGACTATGATTTCCGGATCACTCCTGCTTGCTCACCAGGACTCACCAAAAATTGTGTGAAGCGTTTCAACGTGTACGACATCTCGGCCGGAGACAGGATGTTTCTCTTCTCGATTCCCGTTCCCGAGGATACTGTCGGCTTCGTCAAGGGAATCAGCGTCACAAGCCCTCCGCTTCCTTTTGCTCCCGGGAAGCACACTGTAGCCGTGACGGCACAGTCAGCCGATGGAGCCGAGTCGGGCACCAACGTGTGCACTGTGACCTTCGACATCAAACCCTAGAGGTGGGTGCGCCAAGCGCCGCTCTTCTGCGGCTCTTTCTGGTTTCAGCTATAATTCCCCGCCATGCCGCGCACCCCGAAATCCTCGCCGCGGAAAGCCGCGCCTGCCCTGCCTGTCCGGCAGGCAGGCGGAAAGCAGGCGCCGGCGTTTGAGCCGCCGCGCTTCATCGCCGTCGAAGGACCGCTCCGTGTGGGCAAATCCACGCTCGCCCAGGTTCTGGCGGACCGCATGCACGCGCGGCGCATCTTCGACTGCGAGGACAATCCGTTCCTCTCTGATTTCTACAAGGAAAAACCCGGCGCGGCCTTTCGCACCCAAATGTTTTTTCTCATGGAGCGCCAGCGCCGTCTCCGCGACGCGCAAATCAAGCAATCGTCCACCCCCGTCGTCTCGGATTATTTGCTCGAAAAGGACAAGCTTTTCGCCTACATCAATCTCGATAACGAAGAACTGAAACTCTACGAACGCTTCTACCCATTTCTCACGGCCGATATTCCGACGCCCGATCTCGTGATTTATTTACAGGCGTCTCCCGAAATCCTGCGCGAACGCATCGCCCGGAAACGCGCCCCCGAAGAGGCGCGGATCTCCAAGCAGTATGTGGAAGAAGTGGTGCGAGCCTACGAGCATTTCTTTTTCCGCTATTCATCGTCCGATTTGCTCGTCGTCAATACCACCGAAATTGATTTCGTGGATCGCACCGAAGATCTGCAGCAGTTGCTGCGCCGATTGCAAGAACCCGTCAAGGGCACGCAATATTTCCTGCCCCTCGGCCCGGGCTAAAAGGAAAACCAATGGATTCCGCAAACATCGTCATCATCGGCGGCGGCGTGGTTGGATGCGCGCTGGCGCGCGAAGTTGCCGCGAAGTGGAGCGACGTTTTCCTGCTCGAGAAATTGCCGCACGTCGGCATGGCCTCCAGCACGCGGAATAGCGGAGTAATTCACTCCGGGATCTACTACACGCCCGGCTCGCTCAAAGCGCGACTGTGCGTGCGCGGCAATCGCATCATGCATGAATACTGCGCGGCGCACGGAGTCGCACACCGCGCCTGCGGAAAACTCGTGGTCGCCACCGCCGAGAGCCAAATCCCCAGCCTTGAAAAATTGCTGGAAACTGGCCACGCGAACGGCGTCGAGGGCCTACGCATTGTGGATCGCGCCACCGCCCGTTCCCGCGAACCGAATATCGAATGCGTTGCCGCGCTGGAAGTTCCCTCGGCGGGAATTCTCTCCTCCGAGGAGCTCGTGAAATCTCTCGCGCGCGAAGCGGCCGAGCGCGGAGCCAATATCGTGACGCGCGCCGCCGTCAAGAGCATGCAGCCAGGCGCGGACGGAATTCGCGTCGAAGTAGAAATTGGAGATCCTGGCGACCCCGCCGGCGCCCAACGAGAAACGATCAACGCGCGTTGCGTCGTGAATTGCGCCGGGCTTTATTCCGACGACGTCGCCGCCATGCTCGGAAACAAGCGCTATCGCATTTACCCGAATCGCGGCGAATACTGCGAAGTCGTAAAAAATAAATCGCACTTGTTGCGCGAGTTGGTCTATCCCGTTCCGCACGACGCCGGCTTCACTCTCGGCGTCCACCTGACGAAAACTGTTTGGGGCACGTTGCTCGTCGGTCCGACCTCCGACCACGTCCAGGAAAAAACGGATTACGAAAGCAATCGCCATCCCATCGAGGAATTTGTGCGCCGCGCAAAGCCGATGTTGCCAATGCTGGAGGTTGAAGACTTGCGTTTGGCCTACAGCGGACTCCGCGCGAAAATCTCCAAGCCCGGAGAGAAAGGAATGTTTGACTTCATCATCACGCACGATCCGGAAGTGCGCCGCGCGATTCAACTCATCGGCATCGAGTCGCCCGGATTGACGTCATCGCTCGCGATTGCCGAATACGTCCGTCCCATGGTTGCAGAAGTGCTCGCCTGATTTCTCCCCGCCACTAGCGGTGAGCGCTCGCAGTTTTCTCCGTCAAGTCCGATGCAAAAACCAGGCGAATTCCTTCGGCCTGAAGTTTCGGCAACTCTTCCGCCACCACTTCAAGCGTGACATCGTGCGGGTGGCCGATCGCAATCGCCGAGCCGTTTTTCCGTGCTTCGCTTGCGGCGAGTTCGATTTGCGCGCGCACCGCGTCCGCCGTCTCCACGTCGTCAAGGAAAACATTTCGCGACGCCGCGGGCACGCGCGCGTCGAGCGCCGCCTGATATGCGACGGTGGAAGCAGTCGTGCGGCTGTCGATGAAAAATAAATTGTGCGCGGAAAGCGCGGCCATCAAATTATTCATCAGCTCGGCATTCGCGGTGCCGCGCGAACCTTGATGATTGTTCACGCCCGCCGCGTGCGGCACGCTCTCGAGCATTTTGTCCAGCAGCGCAGCGACATCCTCGCGGCTCATCCCCGGCCGCAACTCCTGCGGCTCCGGTTTTTCCCCGCTCTCGGATTGTACGGGAAGATGCAGCATCACCTGGAAGCCGCGGCTGTGCGCTTCCTCCGCGATTTCTTCGGAGAATTGCAAGTTGGGAAGCACAGAGACGGTGAGCGGAAATTGCATACCGAGCAAAGTTTCCGCGGGCGCGCGCTCGTTGCCGAGATCGTCGAAGATGATGGCGAGACGCGGATGCGCGTTTCGCGTGCCGCGCTTTTCTTCCGCGGCGACGCTGATGGGAAACACGATGTGGATCGAGTGCGTCGCGTGGCCGTTGAACGCATAGTCGAAGCGCACCTGCCCCGGCGTGACGGGCAGCGGCTGCCGCGCCAGATGATGCGCCGCCGCGACGCGGTCCAGCGCGCGCTCGATTGCGGCGACGGTGGCATTCTGCTCGCCGCCGGGCAGCGTGATGAAGATGTGATCGGCTTCGAGCGGCGGAGCGCCGCCGTCCGGTTCGCGCGCGCCGTACTGTCCGCGGAAGCCGATCTCGGCGCGGGTGCCGGCGGCTTCGCGAGCGGCGGAAAGCATCTCGCGGGTGATGGCGCGAATTTCGTCCGGCGAAGGCGGCTGATTCTTACAGCCGGAAAGAATTAGAGAGATCGCCGGGAGAAAAAAACAGAAGAAAAGAATTCGACGCACGGCAGAAAATCGCAACGGAAAAAATCGCGCTGGAGGAATTATTGCGGGCCGCAGTGGCACACGCGACGGCGGAGCCACTTCCTCAGGCGGCCTTTTGCGTCGTGCCCTTCAGGAGGTCCAGGGCCTTGAGGTATGCGGGATCGTCTTTCGCCGGAAGCTGGCCGATGCTCAGCGGCGGCGGAGGCTCGGCTGTATCCGCGTCGGTCGAATCATCGGCGGGCGGCGCGATCTCAAAGGTTGGGGCGATGCCGGCGTCGAGAATGGCCTTGCCGTCCGGCGTGTTGTAGAGCGCGTCGGTGAGGATCAACGCGGCGCCGTCATCGAGCGGGATGAGCTTTTGTTCGGCGGCCATGCCGGCGGTGTGATCGCCGACTAGATCGCCGCGCTTATTTTCGCCGATGGCGGCGGCAAGAACTTCCGCTGCGCCGGCCGTGGTGCTGGAGATCAGCACTTCGACGGGATTGTGCCAGACGACCTTTGTGGGGTCGGCTTCAAAATCCTGTTTAGTGACGGTCTGGCCGGAGAGCGTGGTAATCGTGCCGCTCGGGAGAAAAAGTTGCGCGGCCGCGATGCCTTCGGAGATTGGACCGTCGGCGCAATCGCGCAAATCGAGAACGAGTTTCTGCGCGCCCTGGCCGGGAAGCTGTTGCAGCTTCTGGCGGAGGTCGGAGGCGGCGCCGGAGTCCAGCGTCGCGAGGCGGATGTAAGCGACGCCATCGGTCACTTTGTCGGCGTCCACGAAGACGGTGGGGAGATTGGCGCGCGTGATTTCCACTTCAGCGGGCTCGGTCTGGCCGCGTCGCACGACGCCCACTTTCACGGTGGTGCCCGGGTCGCCTTGCAGTAGGATGTCGGCCTGCTCGACGGCCATCTCACGCGTCGCAAAGCCGCGCACGGCTTCGAGAATGTCGCCGCTGCGAATCCCGGCTTTTTCGGCGGGGCCGTCCGGCAATTCCGAAACGACGTAGATGTAGCCGTAGCGCTTTGAGAGCGTGAGGCCGACGTCGCCCTTCGCCTGATTCTTCTGCTTGTCTTTGTAATCGGAGTATTCGCGCGGGCTGAGGTAGGCGGACTCGGGATCGAGCGATTCCACCAGGCCGTGCAACGCGCCCGCGGTGACGAGCTGCAAGTTCGGCTCGTCCACATAATTGTCCTGGATATTTTGCAGGACTTCGCCGTAGACGGTGAGCGAGCGATAAGTCTTGTCCTCTTCACTCTTGCCGAGCAGATAGCCCAGCCCGGCATAGCAGAAGACCACGATCGAGAGGGAGACGACAAGAATCTTGCCAAAACGATTCATCGGTTCGCTCGCTTTCCAGGGACCGCCATTGTAGCACGGCTCCGGTCCGCCT
>Ga0181538_10002334_pt1 | contig 19841 bp, 13 predicted proteins | sample PEATcosm2014_Bin_40_FD_119773 | JGI IMG/M metagenome (GOLD analysis project Ga0181538, IMG submission 119773) | Peatland microbial communities from MTU Mesocosm Facility, Houghton, MI, USA - PEATcosm2014_Bin23_30_metaG | ecosystem: Environmental > Terrestrial > Soil > Wetlands > Peat | place... | reverse complement strand
GATCGGCGCGTGGGGCTCAGCGGTTCAGTTCAACAGCAATGTATCCGCCATGCCCTCCATGCCTCCACGAACCGCCGAGGCTCCCCTGCATCCGGGCACGGCGGATACATTGCTTTTACGTTATCCGTCAGAGGCCCGAGCGAACCTCTGTCCCGGCGGCACACCCTAATGTGAGGCAAACCCCGCAGCGGCGGGGCTCGCTGTTCTTCCCAGCCATTCGGGCCTAACGACTATGGACCCAGGACGCTCGCGCGCCCTGGGTCCGACAGTAGGCCAGGACTGCCGCGTCAATGGACGCGGTAGAACGCGTTCGTGGGCCCGATCGGGATCGTGAACGGACTTATGGCGTTGCTGACCACCGTCCAGGGTCCCAAGGGGGTCGGAGCGGAGAGGAGTTGCTGGCTGCCAAACGTCGGCCACCACACCATGTTGAGGTTGGAGCCGCTGCGCGCGGCTTGCAGCTTGGGCGCGATGATCGACATCAGCCGGAGATCCACGCGCAAGCCGGTCGGATTCGGCGTGGAGGGGGCGTTGTTCACGAGAAAATCCAGTGTGTTGGGCCCGGCGACCAATCCGTTGGTGGCGGTTAAGATGAATGGCGTCAAAACAGAAAACGAGCCGTTAGTGTTGCCCGAGCTGACGCCATTGACGAGGATGTCGGTACCGGTATTGTCCGTCGCCCAGCCGCCTGAGATGAAGACCATCGACAGGTTCTGTCCCGTAAGGTCGAAGGAAGTTTCATAGTCATAATCGCCCTCCGCATTGCCGCCGTAGGTGCCGTTGGTATAGGTGGTGCCGCTCTGGTCCGCCTGCGGGGCGATCCAGGCCGAATTCGGCCCGTTCAACAACCAGGCGCCGGCTTGGATGGGATAGGCGTTGCTGACCACGATCGCGTTGGGACCAAGGAAGTTCGTATCCGCGCTGACCGTAAGGATATAGTGCGGGTCCACGGCGGGCGCGGCCAGCAAGGTGCCGTCGGCCGCCACCCCAGTGCCGAAACAGATGCTGGGAATGGCCCGGTAGGCAACATTCAAGGCCGCGGCCGGGCTATTGGTCGAGCCCACGGAATTGGACACCAGTATCGAGTAGAACCCGGAATCGGCGGTGGTGACGTTGGTCAGGGTGAGCGACAATGTGGTCTGGTTCGGGATGGCGACCCCGTTCTCCTCCCACTGATAGCTCAACGGCGCCGTGCCCGCAGCCGCCGCGGTGAAGGTGATGGTGTCGCCAACCGTCGCGGTCTGGCCCACGGGTGGGGTCAGGATCGTCGGGGGGATGCCTGGCGGGATGCGCAAGTTACTGCGGATGATCTCGACGCGCAGGCCCGTGTACCCTGCGGGGGCCGCATTATTGACCAGGAAGTCAATGTTGTTCGTTCCGGCGACGAAAAGGCCGTTGGTGCCGTAAATATCAAACTCTGTGAAACTGGCATAGGTGAGGCATTGCGGATTGCCGGTCGAGTGTCCATTGACCTGGATATCGCTGCCCGTGTTGTCGGACGCCCATTGGCCGTTGATGATGAGCGTAGAGGGATCGCGGCCGGTCAGGTCAATCACGGTGCGATAGACGTAGTTGCCGACGGCGCTTGCCGAGGTATTCGCCTGCGGCCCGATCCATTTCGAGGTGGCGCTGTTCGCCAACCAGGCACCGGGGATGCCGGTCTCGACGATTCCGTTGGTTGAACTGGTGTCCGGGTTAAGAATGAGCTGGTAATGCGGGTCGGTGGAATCGTCGGCGAGCACGACACGGTTGTTGTCCACACCGGTGTTGTACAAGTCCGGAATGGGTTCATAGACGGTCAGATGCGCCACCGCACTGGTGACACTGCCTGAGTTGTTGGTAATGATCAGGGAGTAATCGGCATCGGCGGCCTTCTGGATATCATTCAGAGTCAGGAACTCGGCGGTGGCCCCTGGCACCGCCACGCCATTCTTGAGCCACTGCAAAGCAAGCGGTGGGCTCCCCACCCCTTGCGCCCAGAATGTGACGGAGTCCGCCACAGACGCCAGAATGGGTTGGGGATTGCGAGTGACGAAGGGTGCCGTGCCCGGCGCGATGGGCACCACGGCAACATCGTCCAGTACCGCAGTTGTGTCGCCAGCTACCGGGTTGCTCTTTACAAAAGCCACATCCAGGGACGCATTTGTGGCCACAAACAAGTCGCTAAAGGTCTCGAAGTACGAGTTGGCCCCCGACGGGATTGCGTGGGCGGCGAGGACGATCGCGCCCCCGACCGTGACCTCCATGCCGGGACTTGGGTAACCCGCACGCGCACCCTCATAATAATGGACATAATAGGCGTCGCCCACAGTGAATCCGCTGACGGTCTGGTGCAGGATGTCGCCGGCAGCCTGGATGAATGCGAACTGAACGCCGTCGGGAATGGGGCCACTACTGGCAAATGGTGAGCCGCTAGCGGGGTTCAGACCTCCACCGGCGAGATTGTCGAGGGTCCAGCCAGTAATCGGACCGTTGCCAGAGCAGTAGCCGGGAAACACCGTGAAGGTGTCCACTTCGAAGCTCGGGTTGTCCATGGGGAGGCCGACAATGAGTTGCGCGACTGCGCTGGTGATCGAGCCACTCACATTGCTGACGATCACGTCGTAGGCGCCAACGTTGATTCCCGAGGCCGGGGATATGGTGTAGCTCGAGGTCTGAGCGCCGCCGATGTTCCCGCCGTTATAGCGCCATTGGTAGGTCGGCGCGGGAACGCCGTTGGCGAAGACGGTGAAGGTGGCATCGAGGCCCGGCGAGATAACCAGGGTGTGGGGCTGGGTGGTAATGGTAGGCGCCACGAAACGGCTCACCGCCTCGCGGTTGGCGAAACCGCAGACGTGGAAGCTGACGTTGGCCGCGGTGTTGATCGGCGTGAAGTCAATTGTCGCTGTGCCGGTGCTGTCCGCCATGTAAGAGTAGGAGACGCGGATACCGTTTTCAAAGCCGAATTCGTCCTGTTGCACGGTCAGGCGGTCGTCACCCATGCTGAACGTGGCCCAACGGTAGTCCAGTGAGTCCACGGTCGGGTCGTCCCAGGCGTATGAGAAGATCGTGGCCACATAGTTGGTTCCCGGCGTCAGCCCATTGAGGGTGATGCTCTCAGCACCGCCCGGGGGAATCGAGTAGCCATAGTCGAAGTAGTCGGCCAATGCCTGGCTGCCGGGATCCGCGAGGTTGACGAACCCTTCCGCGGGTCCATAAGTCAGGAAAGTGGTGGAAAAACTGCCCGGCACTTGCGGGTTGTTGCCGGCCAAACCGGTGAAGGGGACGTCGTTAATGCTGAAGTTTGTCGCGTTGCCGAACTTGTAGGCATGGGTGTAGTAAAAGCTCGAGTCCAAGCCCGAACTGGCATCGTCATTCCAGGCGTCCACCACCCACGCGCCGCTGCTGGGCACAATTTGGACATTGTCCACCAGCACAGTGTTGTCGGTGGGCGTGTCGTTCATCAGGCCGAGCACGTGCGAAGTGGCGGTAGCGGTGAATTCAAAGGCAATGTACCAATAGGGATTGGCCCCGCCGGCGGAGCACATCGTAAAGGCCAGGAGTTCTGAGCCGTCAATCGAGATCCGCAAGTGGGGCGACTGCCCGCCGCGCGCGTTCGCCTGCAACGTGACTTTGTAAGTCGTCCCGACCGTCAGGCCAGAGATGGTGGTGCTGACGCTGGTCTCAGACGTATTGGCGCCGGACTGGATGAAGAGGACTTGCTTTCCATCCGGGATCGTTCCGTTATCGGCAAACGGGCTCCGGCCGTCGGCAATGGGGTTCAGACCGGCACCTTCGGGCGCGTCGACAGTCCAGCCGGTAATTGTCGGCGTGGTTTGGTCGCCGACATAGCCGGGAAACACGGTGAAGGTGTCGGCCTCGAAGCTGGGGTTGGGAATGGTTTGACCCAGCGCCGCACGGCATAACAACACGACGATTGCGCCAACCACAGCGCCGGCCCTAATGGACGTCCACGTTAATTTAGAATGATCGCAGGGTGTCTTCATAGATGTTGAGCTTTGTTATTTCTTGTTTACTGAAGGCGACGGAGCGTGAGGACATTCAACCGAAATGTCCGGCCCGAACTCCACGCGGACCGACGTCAGCGCGATTCTGCGCCCCTGCCGTGGGATTGCAAGCTTGATTTGCATTTTGATTTTGGCCCCGCTTGCGGCTTCGTCTTCTGCACCATCCACATCATCAAGGCGAACACGCCCATCGAGCACGTCTTGGCCATGTTCGAGGTGGTGCGCGAATGCAGATAGGGAGCGGGCGTATTTGGCGGGCCCGCTCTGGCCGTAGTTTTGTGGGACTTGTTTTCACCCAGGTCCTGAGCGAGGGTTAGCCCTTGCTCGAACTGTGGAAGAAGAGCGCCATAATCAACAGTCGGCGAAAGGAGGCCTCGAAAAAGGCCCGGAATTGCCCTACAGACGGTATTTTTGGCTGCTGGCGTGTGCCTGGACCGCGGCGGTGGCCGGCTCACTGGCGTGGAATTTGGCGGACAATGCGGCCGAGGTTCGCTCCCTGACCATGGAAACGGCGCGTGCGTTGCTGCGGAAGGACATGCTTTATCGCGAATCGAGCGTCCTCAACGGCCGGGTTTACGTGCCGAAATCCGCGACGGCGGAAGCCGGCGCTACGGCCTGGGACAAGGATGGGGAGATTGTCACGACTTCGGGCCAGACGCTAACCCTCCTCAATCCGGCGGTGGTAAGCCGCGAGCTTCTGGAACAGCAGGAGCGCCAGACCGGCATCCGCGGTCACCTAACGAGCCTGACGCCGCTGCGCGCGGAGAATCGTCCGGATGATTGGGAACGGCAGGCGCTGCAGGAATTTGAAAAGGGTTGCGATGAGGTCAGTTCGATTGAGACTTTCCAGGGCAAGCGTTTTTTCCGCATGATGCGTCCGCTGGTCACCGTGCCGGCATGCCTGCGGTGCCACGAGGAGGCAGGCCGGAAGCCAGGTGAGATCCGCGGCGGGATAAGCGTGACGGTGCCCGTGAGCCGATTTCTGAACCCCGGAGCAGACGTCCGGCTGGGGATGGCCCACCTGGCGTTGTGGGGAGTGGGAATTACCGGGCTGATCTTCGTCGTGCGGGATTTGCGGGGCCATATTCGGGGGCGGCAGCGGGCGGAAGCAGAGCGCGAGCGGCTGATTGCGGAGTTGCAGGAGGCGCTGGCGAACGTCAAAACGCTCACGGGGCTGATCCCGATATGTGCCTCCTGTAAGAAGATTCGGGATGATCAGGGTTACTGGACCCAGCTTGAGACCTACCTGAAACAACACTCCGACGCAGAGTTCAGCCACAGCCTATGCCTGGACTGCATGAGGAAATTATACCCCGAGTTGTCTGTAGAGGTGGAAGCCCGGCTGGCCCAGCCGAACCCCTCGCCCGAGCGCCCCGGCAAGTAATTGACCATTGAGTGCCAGTAAAGGGCCAGCTACAGGCCGTGGGAATCTTACATTATGAGTTCAAAACCCAACTTGCGAAGTCCGATATGCCGGACTGGTCGTCTCGGCAATGTATTGACCCTCTGCTTGCTGCTGCGCGTTGGGTCGCCTCTCTTTGCGGACAGCTTTTACCTTGCCCCCAAGCATCCCGACGGGGTCGCATTGCTGGCTCCGCCGCCCGTGCCCGGGTCTGCCGAGGAGGCGGCGGACTTGGCATCGGCGCGGAGGATCTTTAAAGAGCGGACGCCGTCTGAAGAAGCCCGGGCCTTCAAGGACTCAAGCCTTTCCATCTTCTTGTTCGCGCCCGCTATCGGACCTTGCCTCCAGCCCGGCAAACTGCCGAAAACCGAGGCATTGTTCAAGAAGGTCAAAAAGGACATTGCCGAACCACTCGACACGGTAAAGGACTACTGGAAACGACAGCGCCCTTATCAGATGAACAAGCGCCTGTCGCTGGGGGCGCCGGAATCGAGCTTCGGCTATCCGAGCGGGCATTCGACTCGGGGCACGGTTTACTCCATGTTGCTGGCGGAACTGTTCCCTGACCGGAAGGAGGCTATTCTGGCGATAGGCCGCAACATTGGCTGGGATCGGGTGCTCATTGGCAAACATTTCCCCACGGACATCTATGCCGGGCGCGTGCTGGGGCAGGCGATTGTCCGTGAGTTGCTGGCCAGCCCGGCTTTCCAGTACGACCTCGCTGCAGCGAAAGAGGAAGTGCGGACCGCGCAGCAGTGAACGACGCCGCAATTGGTCTTTTGCGGCCGGGGTTACTTGTCGCGGAAATCCGCTTCCATGTGGAACTTATGGAGGAACCGGTGGAAGAGCGGAGCAATAATCACCGCCAGGGTGGTGATCAGCGCCAGCCCGCTGAACAGCGCGTAGCAGCCGGCGAACAATTTCCCGGCGGTCGTTTGAAGCTGCGCGACCGGCCCCATGCCCGACAGGATCATGGCGGCGTTCAGAAACGCGTCGAGCCACGAAAGGCCCTCGAAGCCGTGATACCCGGCCATGCCGATGCCCAGTGACGCCAGGGTGATGGCCAAGGCCAGGGCGAAGCTTCGGGCCACCCGCAGGTAGAAGGCACGCCGCGGCAACAGGGGCTTCTTGCGCTGCTCAAACATGTTGGCCGCCAGAGTAGCTCCACCCTTCGAGGCGTCAAAGGCGAAGTTACGAACCGCGCGATGACTCATGGCAAAAGGACACCCAACTGGGGAAGAGTATGCCCGGCCACTGCCCGAAATTATTCTCAACTTTGATGTTGACAAATCCCCATTCTCAGTTGAAATTCGCAAATAATAGGTTAGTTACAAACCATCAACCAACGCAGGCAACCACATATGAAACGCCTAATTTACTTCGTAACGGTCCTCGGCTTCATGGCCGCAACCGGAGCCTATGCTCAAATCGGTACCATTAACTCGTCCGTCGTTACGCCGCGTGTTTTCAACGATATCCCCGGTGCCACGTTCACTAGCATCAACAGCTACAACATCTCGCTGAGTGAGACGGGCGTCAGTGCGCCGAGTGGCTACGCCAACCGGGATATCTGGCAGTTCTCGAACAATGGCTCGACCGCCTACCAGCTCCAGAGTGGTGACTACTTCAACGCTTCCTTCAACTTGAAGTTGACCGGCAGCGGCACTTCCGGTATCGATCTGGAAGCCGGTTGGCTGTTGAGCAATCCAAGCGGCAGTATCGGCGGCGATCTACAATCCATCGTCAAGTCGGATGGAGAGGTCGTCCAATTCGGCGGGCCTTCGTATTTCGGGTTCTCCCCCGCTAACAGCGGCACAAGCGTCCCAAACTACACACTAGGCGCAACCTATACCATGGGGTTGAACTATGTCATCGACCCGAACACCGGCAGGAATGCATTTCAGTATTCCGTGAACGGGGTGTTCGCCACATCATCGCCTGGCGACACCTACTTCGACTTAGCCGCTGGTCAATCCATCGGCAGCGCTGGCGACACGCTGGGGGGCTATCTCCAAATCCAGAACGATCCCAACAATCCGGGCAATAACGGGACAGCGCTCTTCCAGAATATCAGCATCACGGCAGTCGTCCCCGAACCCGCCACGTTCGCTCTGCTTGGCGTGGGCATGCTGGCGCTGCTGTATCGCCGCCGCCGCTAGGCCTCTGATTCTCACGACTTTTGCACAGGCGCCGGCGTTGGCCGGCGCCTGTTTCATTTGGGCTGCGAATTCAAATCAGGACCATCGCCGATGGTTAAGGCCGTGTGTCTCACCGGGCGGCTCACCCAATTTCCATGAAGTCAGGGAGTCCTGACCCACTTCACGGGGCGGTGACCTTGTAGAACCGGCTGGTTCCCGTGGAAGGGTCGCTCACGTAATTGACCGTGCCACTGCCGACCACAGGGGTCAGGAGGGTCCAATTGCCGGCGGTCAAATTGGTCCGGGAAAAGACCCGGTAAGCCACTCCGGCCTGGCTGGGGAAGGAGAGGACCGTATTGCCAGCGGAGGGCATCGCCGTAAGGGTGATGCCCGAAGCCGGCACAAACATGAAATAGTTGGGATTGCAATTCCCGGCGGTGGTGAGACGCAGCGTGGCGACCCCGTTGAGCTTCACTACGGCTGGCGCAGCGAGGCCATCATCCGTCAACGGCACCCAGTCGTACGTGATGTAAACGGGTGATCTTCCGAAACCGCCAAAGTGTCCGAGTCGCTTGGTGACCTGGTTGACGGTGCCGGCGCCGCTGACGACCTGGTCGAGGTACATCGAGAAGGGGCCGTCGCCGGAAGAGCGTATGTAAACGTAGAAGCTGCTCGCAGGGTACTCCCGGGTATAGTCGGCCCAGTCAGTGGCGGCGAAGTAAACCAGGACAAAATCCTGCGCGCCATAATAAACGAAATTTGATCGCAGCCAATCGTGCGTTCCGAGGAAGTCCTGGGGAATACCCACCGCACGATAGTTAAACACCTCGCCGCTCAGGGAGATGTGCTGGAAATCAATATTAGTCACAGCGGGGAATGGCCCGTTGTAGTCGGCGTAGGCGTCGGGGAACCAATTGGTGATGAACTGGCCCCCGCCGTAGTCGAAATCCTCGGCTTCGACCATGTAGTTCTGCTCGCTGAAAGTATCGAAGCGATTGGTCACGAGAATACCGTGGCCGAGGGAATTGGTCAGGGCCAGGATGGCTACGTGGATGGCATTGGGCAGGAGGTAGGGATAGACCACATTCCTTGTGGAGGCCGAGCCGGCGATCACCAGGTTGGAGGAGACGTCATTGCCATCGAGAGTGAGTTGGATGCCGTTGGCCGGGAAGCTGCTGCCGAGGGCCGTTACTGTGAAGCTGAAGGCGTTGGTGTATTCGAACGGGTGCGTGCCGGTCGGATAGACGTTGCTCAGCAGGGGCAAATCGGCCTGGGCGGCGACGAGCATAAAGAAGTTCGGCAGGAGATTACCGCCGCTGGTGACGCGCAACGTCTGCTTGCCGTTGAGGGTAACGAGTGCGTTGTTGCCGTTGGTGTCCTGCAAATAAACGTTTTCAAAAGTGCTCCAGCCCAGGCCGCCGTTAATCGTGAATGTGCCCAGGTCCGTAAGGGTTGTGTCCGGATTGATCACGCTCAAGGTCAGGCTCCCGGAGAGACCCACGTCAGTCGCAAGGCGGCCGACCACATAGTAGGTCCCGTTCGACCAGTCGCGCGTGTAATTCACCCACTCGCCGCCGTTGAACGGGTTTATGCAGTAATCGATCCTGGCCGCCTCGAAAAGGTTCTTGCGCAAGTAATCTCCCGACGGGCCGGTCCCCATCGGATCACCAGGGCGATACGGGCCGGAGCTGCCACTCGTGTTATTCTCATCCACTCCCGCCACACCCACCTTTCCAAAGTAGCAGTTGGGATCGCCGCTGGCGTTGCAAAGATCGGGGGTGTCAATATACATTCCGCTGTTAAAATCCCAGTCTTCGGCCTCCCACAGATAGGTGACCGGCGGAATTCCGACCCAGGTGGTTTCGAAGTAAGTGCTCGCGTTGACCGTGAGGTTAGAGACGTCCGTCACGCTAATAGCCACCGTGTAAGTCGAGTTGGATTGGAGTCCGGAGTAGGCGACGCTTTTGCTCGAAGAGGAACCGCTAATTGCCAGGTTTCCGGAGACATTGGTGCCGTTCAAGATCAGGTGAATGCCGCTATTATTGATGGTGAAGCCGCTCGGCGAAGTGACGTTGAAGGATAGGCCGTCCCCGGGATTGACGAAGATCATGTCCTGCGGGAAAAGATTGCTAATGACCGGTGGGACCGGACCGCTAAGCTGGTTCAGAACCGCGTCGTCGAAAAAGGCGGACCCTCCTTCGCTTCCAGCCTGGAAAAAGCAATACCGATAACGAATCGCTGTAGTCCCGAATGGTGCCACCAACTGGCTTACGGAGCCCGTCACCGCGTAAGTGGTGAAATACGGGTCGCCGGTGGCTACCGGTTGCGTCAAATCGCAAGCGTTGCTTACCTGATATTGAAGCCAGGTGTCTGTCCCCGCACTCGCGGAGAAATTGGAGGACTTGTAAAGGGCAAGAAGATTAGTGTTCACATCCAGGAACTCGACTTGAAGCCAGGTAAAGCAATCCGAAGCCAACAAGTCACAAGACGACGTGGCGAGCCACCCATTGGCCTGATAGATCGCCCCAGGACTGCTGCCGAAGGTTTGGTATATCCCTGCCACATTGCTTACCGCACCGTTATAAAGGGCACCCCACTCCTTCCAATAGTAAGTTCCCGAATGTGGGGGCATATGACTACAACCAACAGTATTCGTGGCAACCACCCAATAATCATGAGCAGTAGTGGTCGGCGGCGCAAAATACGTCCAGCCGGTCGGAACCACTTGCCCGCTATTGGCCTCGAAACCTGGGTTCACCAGCAGGTTTTGGGCCTGAGCCGGGCCGGCGGCCAGCACCACCGCCGCAGCCAGGGCGAGGAGCGCGGCGTTCACGGTCTTGAAGCTGGTGCTGTTGTTCGAATTTCGAGAGCGAGGATAAATGCAGGTCAGGGGGTTCATGGCTTTATGGTCAGATTTGTTGTTCGGCTTGCAAGGCGCGGTTTCCGGCTGCACGCGAGTTGTATTGGCAATATGGCATGCGAGGCCGGGCTGTCAATTTTTTGCTTTGCGTCGAGCACGTCTTGAGTGGTATGTTGTTTATCGTCCAGCACTGCTCGGCTATGAAGCGCACTCTGATTCTCCAGGTTCTCCTCCTGCCGGCTGCCTTTCAGATCGGGCTCGCCATTCAAGCGCCAAGCGGTTTGGTGGGTCTGGCGGGCGACCAGAGTGTTGTCTTGCACTGGGACGCGAATACAGATGGCGCCCTGGCAGGCTATCGCGTGTACCGCTCGACCGCCGGCGCCGGCGGACCATTCTCGCTGCAGAATTCCAACTTGCTGACGACTCCTGGCTTCTGCGATCTCGGCAGCAAGGTCATCGATGGGCAGACAAACTTCTATTATGCCACGGCGGTGGACTCCAATTCCCAGGAGAGCCTGCCTTCCGCAACCCTGGGCGCGCTGCCGCACCCGTTTGCCAGCAACGACGAGTTCCTTGACTACGTGCAGGAGACCAGCTTCGATTATTTTTGGTATGCGGCCAATCCGGCCAATGGTCTGGTGCCGGATCGGAGCGCGACCGGCTCGGCCTGCAGCATCGCGGCGGTGGGATTCGGGCTGACGGCCATCGGCATTGGTGTTGACCATGGCTGGATCACGCGGACCCAGGCCGTGGCGCGGGTGCTGACGACGTTGAACACCTTTCTCCAGGGGCCGCAAGGTCCCGGCACCACCGGCGTCATTGGGTACAAAGGCTGGTTCTACCATTTCCTGGATATGAACACCGCCTTGAGCGCCGGCTCGGAACTGTCTTCGATCGACACAGTCCTGCTGTTGGCGGGAGTCCTTTACGTGAAGCAGTATTTCAACGGGGCCAGCGCGGACGAAGCGTCCATTCGGTCGATGGCGGACGCAATATTTAACCGGGTGGACTGGACCTTTATGTCCCAAGGGACGAATGCCGTTGCGATGGGCTGGCAGCCCACCTCGGGCTTCACGGGATACGGCAATTGGGTCGGCTACGACGAGGCGATGATTCTCTACTGCCTGGGTCTGGGCACCGCGACCAACCCCTTGCCCGCCTCCGCGTGGAGCCAGTGGACCAGCGGGTACACCTGGGGCACTTATTACGGCCAGACCTTCATTCCGTTTCCGCCCCTGTTTGGGCACGAATACTCCCACTGCTGGATCGACTTCCGCCACATCGCCGACAATTACATGAACAGCCACAACAGCACCTACTTCGAGAACTCGCGGCGCGCGGCCTTGGCCCAGGTGCAATACGCTATTCTCGACCCGGGTGGCTTCGCTGGCTATAGCAGCACCGTTTGGGGATTGACGGCCAGTGATGGGCCGACAGGCTATGCCGTGCACGGCATCCCACCGGGCGGTTCTGACGATGGCACGATTGCCCCGACCGCGGCTGGCGGCGCCATGCCCTTCACACCCGAATATTCATTGCCCACCTTGCTCGCCTTTTACAGCCGCTTCCGCCCACGCATCTGGACCGCTTATGGCTTTCGCGATGCTTTTAACATCGGGGCCGGGTGGTACGACACCGATGAGCTAGGCATTGATCAGGGGCCCATCGTGATCATGATCGAGAACTATCGCACGCAGCGGGTGTGGCAGCTTTTCATGCGGAACGCCGAGGTCCAGCGAGGTTTGCAGCGCGCCGGCTTCGTCCCCCTGCCCTTCGAGGCGCTCGACTTGCAGCCCCTGCCGGCTCAGGGTGCCTTCGACCTGAGTTGGAACGCCTCGGCCAGCCGGTACTATCAAGTCGAATACTCGCCCAACGTGCTCACGTGGACCGCCTCGCCTGGGTTCGTCCAAGCAACCAACAGTGGAACTTTCGATTGGCTCGATACCGGGCCACCGGCGACCGTATCCTCTCCGGCGGCCACAGCTCAGCGATTCTATCGCGTGTTTCAGTTGGGCTCCCCGTAGCCGGAACCGTGTTTCACAAAAGACGGATAGTGAAAGCGGCGAGCAGGACTCAGCCGCCGAAGATGCGAAACGAGGCCGAAAGTTAGTATGCCTTCGATTGGCCAAAGGCACGAGCTCGAAGGACCCGATGAGCCGTGACCCTTTGAACCCGCCCGCCGTCAACCTGCTACGTTCTACGCGAGGCGGGAAAGTCCTCCGGGGATGTGCCTGGGGATGTGGATGCATGTTGGTCGCTCTCGCCGTGCTGATTGGCCTCGGACTGATCATGTTGAATAAGGTTCCCAGAATCTACCTGCCAGTCGCGTCACCCATTCCCCCGCCCGATCTGAGCCATTCGTCGCCCGGAAAACTGGATGGGTTCGATTCACCCTACTTGGGCCATACCGGAAGCTGGGATGGAAAGGGGGGTAGCATGTGGGGCGGCTCCAAGATCCCCGACCTCGAGGTGGAACGCTCGATGGGATTGCGATGGACCTTCATGGAGGTGAATTGGAGGGCGATGGAACCCAAGGGACCGGCGGTTCTGGATCAAGTGATTCCGGCACCTTGGGAAGAGCTGGACGGCTTTGTGATAGCCGCAAAGGAGCGCGGGCTGAATATCCTGATGCAGGCGCCTGTGGTCGGCGGGAACGCCGGCGGGCCTCCCGACTGGGCCGGGAGACGCGAGCCGGGAAAATCCGCGCCTTTGAACATGGATGCGGCAGCCGAGTTTGCCTCCAAGCTCGCTTCGCGGTATTACCCGGGCGGAACTCTGGCTGCGCAATTGGGCTGGGGCGCGAGTTTCGGCGTCCGCGCCTGGGAGCTCGACAATGAGCCGGAGGGCTACCGCACGAGTTGGAAGGGCCAAGCGGCGGATTATGCCGAGTTCGTCACCAAGGTCGCCGCTCGAATCAAGAAGATTGATCCTCAGGCCCTGATCCTCACGCCGGCCATCTCCGGCGGCGGCAACGGTGGGTCCTGGGTCGAGGACGCGCTGGATGCAAGCTGTCTGGCCGGTTCTCCCACTTTCCGCCAGCACGGCCTGCCTTTCTCGATTGGAAAGAGCACCGACGTCGTCAGCTTCCACAGTTATGAAGGCTTGGACACGGCTTTCTCAAAGGATGAGCGAACGGTCGAGCGCGTCTTTTCGGAAATCCGAGCAACGTTCGACAGATGGGAAAGGCAGGTGCCTGAGTTCAGCTATCCGCGCAAGGAAGACTATTGGCACACCGAGGGCAACTACGATTTTCTTGGCGTTATGTCCGCCGAGCGCCGGGCGGCGTGGCGCCTACAGTTCTTCACTCGCGGATTCGCCGCCGGCATCCGCAAATTGGCGGTGATGGATGCGTGCCCTCGTGAACAGATCGCCGTGGGAAACTACATCCGCGTCCTGCCCAATCCCTTCCCGATGCTTCCGGCGAAGAAGGAGGTTTCAGTTGTACAGGGGCAGGTGGCCGCCTTCAGGCACCCCGACGGACCCGAACCCGAAGCTGGGCAGGTTTGGATCACATGGGCTCTGGCAAACACGGGCGACGCAATAATCGAAATCCCAACCCGGAGGTCGCACTTGGAAGCGACCTCCGTTGAGGGGCAGCGGCGGATCCTCGAGCCCATCAATGGCCGGGTCCGGCTGGAACTCCGCGGCGACGCCAAGATGGCACCCCCAGTTCTGCTGGTCGATCGCCCGGCGAACTGAGCCCTGCTGAGGCCCGAGCGGCGCAAAGACCAGGCTTGCATTCGGGCGCGGGTTGGGTAATTTCCACTGCTCCCGTCCCAGAATTTGGGCGGCAATGATTTAGATTATCGAGATATGGCAACAGCAAACGATCTTCGCCGCGGCATGGCGATTAATTACAACGGCGATATCTGCGTGGTCCTGGACAGCCAGCACCGTACGCCGGGCAACTTGCGCGCGTTCGTGCAGGCCACGCTGCGCAGCCTCCGCAGCGGCCGGTCTTCCGACGTGCGCTTCAGCTCGACCGAGAAGATTGACGTTGTGCCCATGATGACTCGGAAGATGGATTTCAGCTACAAGGACGGCGAGGACTTTGTCTTCTCCGATCCTGACACCTACGAGACGGTGACCGTCGCGCCAGAGATTGTCGGCGACGGGAAGAATTACCTGGTGGAGAATGCGCAGGTGACTGTGACATTTGTCGAGGACAAGGCCGTGACGATTGAGATGCCGTCGAGCGTGATATTAAAGGTAGCCGATGCGCCCGAGGGCGTTCGCGGCGACTCGGCGAACAACGTTCAGAAGGCGATTGTGCTGGAGACGGGCATAACCGTCCAAGCTCCCCTCTTCATTAAGACCGGCGAGAAGATCAAGGTTGATACCCGCACCGGGAAGTACATGGAACGGGCGTGATCGGGCAGTCCGAAGTCCCGAGTCTAAAATCTAAAGTCTGAACGAGAAGGCCCGCCTGCCGGCGGGCCTTTGCATTGAATGCTGCAGGCGCTTTTTAGTCGCCTGCGTCGAGCGGGGCGGCGAAGCCGAACTTGCGGGCCAAAGCGAGCGAGTTGTTGAGGGATTTGACTCCCGCGGTGCAGGTGGCATCCGATAGCGATGCCGCGCCGATGCACACCCCGGTTAACAGGCACCGCTGCAAGTCCCAACCTTCGTGCAACCCATACAGGGCCCCGGCGCAAAAAGCGTCGCCGGCGCCCGCGGTGCCGGCGATGTAATTGGGCGGCAGTTTCAGTGAGGACTGCCAGACATCATCGCCTTTGCGCGTGCGGGCGAAGGCTCCCTCGGGGAAATGAATCACCACCAACTCGCGCACGCCTTGCTGGAGCAAGGCGCCGGCGGCGTGGCGCAAGGCCACGGTGTCCAATCGCCCTCCCGGCTCCCGGATTTTGAAGCCGGTCGTCTTGCCCGCCTCGATTTCGTTCAGGATGCAATAATCCACGTGCTTGAGCGCGGGGTTGACGATTCGGGGGAAGCGGTCGCTATCTTCGCTGACGACATCGGCGGAGGTTTTGAGGCCGGCGGCCTGCGCCTGGGCCAGCAACCGCGCGGCTTTGGTGCCGAAGCGGGGGTCCGGCTCATCCAGCGCGTCGAGCAGGAGCAGGTAGCCCAGGTGAAAGAGGCGCGCGTTGATCTTGCTAAAATCCAAATCGTCGCCGCGCCACAGGGCATTGGCGCCTCGGGCATGAAAGAACGTCCGCCGCCCATGCCCCTGCTCGGTCATCACGTCGGTGTAAGAAGTGGGCGCTTTGGGGGTGACGCCCAGGTGCTGGACGTCGATCTTGTGCTGGCGGCACGTAGCGAGGATATGTTCGCCAAGGGTGTCCTGGCCTACCAGGCCGGCGGCGAAGAGCGGGAACGGGGTGCCGGACCGGGCGAGGTCCATCAAGACGTTATAGGCCGCGCCTCCGGTGCCCTGGGACTGGCTACGAATGTTGGCGAGCTGTTCCGGCTGCGGATACACATCGATCATCTTGACTTGGTCGATGATCCAGTTGCCGCCGGCGAGCAGGCCGGAGCGGGTTATTGCGCTTTTCTTTTTCATGCGGTGAGCCCGTAGTGTGAGCCTTAGTGAAAAACAAGACGCGTGCGGATGGCAAGCGATTTCTTCCCTCCCTGCCTGGAGCTTGCGGCTTGCAAAGTATTGCTTTTCAGGCAGGTTCGGGTCGGATAAGAATCATCCATGCCAGAGCCCCAGCATAAGGAAGAAAAGACATTTCGGGGCATACCCGTCTCGACGGGAGTATGCCGCGGGAAGATTCTCGTGCTGGGCCGGGCTCGCCCGACCATCGCTCGGCGCCAGATGTCGGACCAGGAACTGGTCGAGGAGGTTAATCGTTTGGAGAAAGCGCTGGTCCAGACGCGGCACCAGATTCTGGAGGTGCAGCGCCAGGTGAGCCAGGGCATGGGCGCCCAGGAAGGCAGCATCTTCGACGCGCACCTGCTGGTGCTCGAAGACCGCACGCTGCTCGACGAGGTCGTGCGGTTGATCCAGGCGGAGAAGGTCAACGCCGAGCACGCCTTCCACACGGTCGCCGAACGCTACGCTGCCACTCTGTCCGCTATCGAGGACGAATATCTGCGGGAGCGCGCCGCCGATATGCGGGACGTGACCACCCGCGTGTTGAACAATCTGCTGGGCCTGGAGGAGCAGGCCGAACTGCGCCACCTCAAGGAGCCGTGCATCATCATCAGCCACGATTTGACGCCGTCCAACACGGCTCAACTGGACAAGCGCAAGGTGCTGGGATTCGCAACGGACGTAGGCAGCAAGACTTCCCATACCGCCATCATGGCGCGGTCGCTGCGCATCCCGGCGGTGGTGGGGTTGAAAGACGTGAGCGGCCAACTAGTGACGGGCCAGCAGGCGCTGCTGGATGGCCACAACGGCGTGTTGGTGATCAACCCGACCGACCAGACGCTCTTCGAGTACGGCCAGATCATCCTGCGGCAAGCAACGTTGCAGCAACGGCTGCGCGACCTGCTGCTCGAACCAGCCGTCACGCTGGACAGCCATCGGGTGCAGCTCAACGCCAACATCGAGCAGGCCGCCGATGCCGAGCAAGTCAAAGCCAACGGCGCCGACGGCGTGGGCCTGTTCCGCACCGAGTACCTTTTCCTCAACCGCGAGCACCTGCCAGGCGAGGAGCAGCAATATCAGGATTATCGCGCCGCCGCCGTCGCGCTCAAGCCGCTGCCGGTGGTCATTCGCACGCTTGATTTAGGCGGCGACAAGTTCCTGGCCCACATGCAGATGCCGACCGAGCTCAATCCTTTCCTGGGCTGGCGCGCGATTCGTATCTCCTTGCAAGAGCAGGACATCTTCCGGGCGCAGCTCCGCGCCATTCTGCGCGCCAGCGCCGAGGGCAACATTCGGATGATGTACCCTATGATCTCGGGCCTCGACGAACTGAAACAGGCCAATGCGCTGCTGGAGGAATACAAGGCTGAGCTGCGAGAGGAGAACATTCCCTTCGACGAGAATCTCCCGGTTGGCGCGATGATCGAAACCCCCTCAGCCGCCATGGTGGCCGACTCGCTGGCGAAGCGCGTGAAGTTCTTCAGCATCGGCACCAATGATCTGATCCAATACTCCCTGGCCGTGGACCGCATGAACGAAAAGATCGCCCACCTCTATGAGCCGACGCATCCGGCCATTGTGCGGTTGATCAAGATTACCGTCGAGGCTGCGCACAACCACAAGGTTCGGGTCACCGTCTGCGGCGAGATGGCCGGCGACCCGGTGCTGGCGCCCTTGTTGTTGGGGCTCGGCGTGGATGAGCTGAGCGCGGCGCCGTCGCTGGTGCCTTCGCTGAAGTTCCTCATCCGCCGACTGAACCTCGGCGAGGCCCGGAAGCTGGCGGCCTTCGCGCTGGACTGCGAGAACGCGGGGGAAGTCCTGGCTCACTGCCAGGAGTTCACCCAGGGGATCGCGCCGGGCTTGTTCGAAAACAAGTGAGCTGCCCGGGTTGCCGGGTTGAGCCGAATTGTATAGGCTGCATGGTCTAATACGCTGGAAATATGAAGGTCATTATATTAGCGGCGGGATACGCCACCCGCCTTTATCCTCTCACCCTCACGCAGCCCAAGCCGCTGCTGCCGGTCGCTGGGCAGCCGATGATCGATTATGTGCTCGATAACCTCGCGCCCATCGGCGGCATTGACCGCATCTACGTCGTCACCAACGCCAAGTTTGCTGGGCACTTTCAGCAATGGTCCACGGACTACCGCGCCCACAAGGCCAAACTGAACTTCACCATCGTCAACGACCGCTCGACCGACGATACCAACAAGCTGGGCGCCATCGGCGACATCCATTTCGTCCTCGCGAGCCAAAACGTCACGGACGACATCATCGTCGTGGCGGGGGACAATTTATTTAGCGAAAAGCTCTCGGACTTTGGACGGTTCTGTCGCGAGAAGAACGCCCCGGTGCTGGCCGTCTATGCCGTTGGCAATCTGGAGGAGATCAAGAAGTACAATGCCATCAACCTGGACGGCGACGGGCGCATCACCTTCTTCGAGGAGAAGCCGAAGAACCCGACCAGCACCCTGACCGGCATCGCGCTTTATTTCTATCCCAAGTCCACGCTGCCGCTGATCCAACAGTACATCGCCGAGGGCAACAACGCCGACCAGCCCGGCAGACTCATCCAGTGGCTCTACACCCGCATGCCCGTCTATACGTGGAAGGTGCCCGGCCTCTGGTATGACATCGGCTCCAAGGAAACCCTCGAAGAGGCGAACAAGATCTTCGCCCGGAAGTAGGGCAAGACCCGCGCCGAGCGGCCGTTGGCGACAACCCCGGCTTAGGAGCGCAGCCTTCAGGCTGCAGGAATGTGCGACGTGGCTACGCGTCCGGCTGCTCGAAACCGTGCGAAGTTTGTGCGCTCTGAAGCCTGAAGGCTGCGCTTCGATGCGGCTTGGGAGTCGGTTGGTGGCGCTGGCAAGCTGCGCCCGGGTGCTGGCGGCTCGCCGAATTGGTGTAACCTCCGCCACGGCTCTGGAGTCTAATAAGGGGTAGGGCGCATTTCCTGGACTTGCGCCGGGGCGAGGCATCAAGGAACGGCTTGGTGGCTCGGAGGGTTGGCCGGGACAGGGCGGGAGAACCAGGAAATGAGGGGGTAACAAGCTAGGAACATGCTAGGAACATGCTTGCAACTACCTTGCAACCAGCCAGGGGATAGCGCGCTGCTCTGGTGGCATGAGCGTGTCTCTTTAGGGTGGTGTCTGACAATCGCGTTATTTGAATGAACGGAACTCAGCCTGCATCGGGACCATGAACTGCGGCGAGCAAACGGACCCCTCTCCATTGCCCTCTCCCCTTCCGAAGGGGAGAGGGGACTGCCGGTCGCTCGGCGCAGGACGTTCATGGGAAGTGACTAGGCAATTCAGAGACACTACACTAACATCCTGAGCGAGAGCTTGCGGCGGCCCTGGCGCATGCGTGCGGCCGGTGGTTTCTGCGTGCGTTTAGGGGCAACGGGGGCTAGGGTGCGAGTCATTAATGGCTATCGTTAAACCATTTGCCGCGTTGCGACCGGAACCGGGCTTGGCTTCGCGCATTTGCGAGCTGCCCTATGATGTGATGTCCTCTGAAGAGGCGCGCCTCCTCGCCGCCGGCAACCCGCTGAGCTTCCTCCACGTGAGCAAGCCGGAGATTGATCTGCCGCACGGCACAGATGTTTACGCGCCGGAGGTCTATGCCAAGGGACGGGAGAACTTCCAACGTCTCATCGCCCGCGGCGCGCTTCGGCAGGACCCGCAGCCGTATTTCTATCTCTATCGCCAGGTGATGGGGGCGCACAGCCAGATAGGATTGGTGGCCACCGCCAGTTGCGAGGATTACCTGCAGGGCATCATCCGCAAGCACGAGCTGACCCGGCCGGACAAGGAAGATGACCGCGTCCGGCACATCGAAGCGCTGGATGCCCAGACGGGTCCGGTCTTTCTCGTCTATGCCG
>Ga0181538_10002329_pt1 | contig 19861 bp, 18 predicted proteins | sample PEATcosm2014_Bin_40_FD_119773 | JGI IMG/M metagenome (GOLD analysis project Ga0181538, IMG submission 119773) | Peatland microbial communities from MTU Mesocosm Facility, Houghton, MI, USA - PEATcosm2014_Bin23_30_metaG | ecosystem: Environmental > Terrestrial > Soil > Wetlands > Peat | place... | reverse complement strand
TGCGAGCCCAACTCTTACCGCTTCCGAGACCTGATTACGGCAGTCGTGATGAGCACCCCATTTCAAATGAGGAGATCGGCAAACCCATGATCGTTACCCGCAAACATCTTCCACGCCGCGCATTTCTGAAGGGAACGGGCGCCATTCTGGCTCTTCCGTTCCTCGATTCCATGGTCCCGGCGCTCGCCGCGAAGGGTGCTGCGACTTCACCGACCCGCATGGGATTCGTGTACGTCCCCAACGGGATCATCGATACCAGCTGGCTCCCGAAGGGTGAAGGCGCGGGGTTCGAATTCAATAACACCATGAAGGCGCTCGCTCCGTTCCGCGAACAACTGCTGGTGCTCAGCAATCTGGCGCAGATCAACGGCCGATCCTTGGGCGATGGGGGCGGCGACCATGCGCGCGCCGGGGCCACGTGGCTTACGGGCGTACACCCCAAGAAGACCGAGGGCGCCGACATCCACGCCGGTGTTTCCGCCGATCAGATTGCCGCCCGCGAATTCAGCAAGAGCACGCAGTTCGGCTCGCTCGAAATCGGCGTGGAAGCGCCCAGCCTCGCCGGCGGCTGCGACTCCGGTTATAGCTGCGCGTATACCAACACGGTTTCCTGGAGCAGCCCCACCACTCCGAATCCCATGGAGGTCAACCCGCGGGTGCTGTTCGAGCGGCTATTCGGCGACAGCGACAACACGGACCCCGCGGCGCGCGCGGAGGCATTGAAGGAACGCGGCAGCCTGCTGGATTTCGTCAAGGGCAGCGTCGATCGCCTGGAGACCCGCATCGGGCAAGGCGACCGGCATAAGCTCACGGAATATCTCGACGCCATTCGCGATATCGAGCGCCGGATTCAGAAGGCGGAAGAGCAGAACGCCACGCTGAAGATGCCAGCGATCGATCTTCCGGTGGCGGTGCCGGAAGAGTTCGTGGACCATGCCCGGCTGATGGCCGATCTGATGGTGATCGCTTATCAGGCGGATTTGACGCGGGTGGTGTCGTTCATGCTCGCTCGCGAAGGCAGCAACCGCAGCTATCGCGCCATCGGCATCTCCGACGGGCACCATGATTGCACGCATCACCAGAATAATCCGGAGAAGATCGAGAAGACGATCAAGATCAATACCTACCATGTCGAGCAACTGGCTTATCTGATCGATCGGCTGAAAAACACCCCGGACGGCGATGGCACGCTACTCGATCACTCCATGATTTTGTACGGCAGCAGCATCAATGACGGCAATCGACACACCCACACCGATCTGCCGCTGGCGCTGATTGGCGGAGGAAACGGAAAGCTCAAGGGTGGCCGACATATCCGCTATGCCCCCGAAACACCGATGACCAACCTGCTCCTGGCGATGCTCGATAAGGCTGGAGTTCACACCGACAAACTCGGCGACAGCACAGGAGCGCTCGAGCACCTTTCCGACATTTAGGCGGGACGATGCGCTGCGCAAGGTGGATGAGGTATCGAGTTGCGATATGCCTGGCCGTGGCGACGGCTTGGGGCGCCGCCGATCTTCGCCTGATTGACGCGGTCAAACGCCGCGATACCAAAGCCTTCAAGAACCTGCTGGCGCAAGGTGTGGATGTCAACGCTGCGGCGCCCGACGGCGCCACCGCCCTCTCATGGGCCGTATTTCTTGACTTGCAGGACATAGCAGAAAGACTGATGTCCCGGGGCGCCAAGATCAATACGTCGAACGACTACGGGGAGACGCCTCTGACGTTGGCGCTGGAGAATGGCAATGCGCGGCTGTCCGAAAAACTGCTGCAGGCCGGCGCGGACCCGAAAGCTACTCGCTGGAACGGCGAGACGGCGCTGATGATTGCCGCCGGCGCCGGCAGCTTGGAAGAAGTGACCATGCTGCTCGATCGCGGTGCGAACGTGAATGGCACGGATCCGAATCGGCAGCAGAACGCGCTCATGTGGGCTGCTTCTGAAGGGCACCTCGACGTGGTAGATCTGCTGATCCGGAAAGGGGCCAATGTCAATGCCGCCACCAAAAACGGTTTCACCGCCCTGGTGTTCGCGACGCTCAAGGACAATGCTTCCGCGGTGCGAAGACTCCTGGCCGCCGGCGCCGACGCCAATTACGCCCTTCCCGACCAGACCAGGCTTCTGACCGCCGCTACATCGAATCGCAGTTATGCCGCGGCGGTGGCGCTGCTGGACGGCGGCGCCGATCCGAATGTTGCCGACCGGATGGGCAACACGCCCCTGCACATGGCCGCACAAGCCGGATCGCTGGAATTAGTCAAGGCTCTGTTGGCGAAGGGCGCCAAGCCGAATGTGCACAACCAGCCGTTCACACCCGCGCCAGGGGACTTTCGAGGCATCGCTGGGGAGCAGACACCGCTGCTGTTGGCTGCCCGCAACAACCGCCTGGAGGTTATGCGCGCGTTGATCGAGGCAAGCGCCGATCCCAAACTCAAGGCCCAGGATGGGACTACTCTTTTTCTGGCTGCCGCGGCCAGCGGTCGCGTTTCGGTCACGAAGTACGCGTACGAGTTCGATAAAGACGTCAAAGCCACCGATAATTCCGGTCGCACCGCCATGCATGAATGCGTTAGCAACCCGGGCGGCGGAGCCAGCCAGGACGATATGACCGATCTGGTGCAGTATCTGGCAGATATCGGTGTTCCTCTAGATGAAAAGGACGGCCGTGGCAGAACGCCGATACAGGCCGGCGATGGCATCCCACTTGACAAGCCGATTCAGCGCATGGCTGAAATCATTGTGAGCCGCGGTGAGACGCCCGTAGCCTTCCCGAAGGAGTATAAAAAGCCGGGCACATCGCGCTGATCCCGATGTTGAAACTGCGTTTCGTTATCAGTCCGGTCCTCCTTGCGGTGGCGGCGGGCTCTGCATCGCGATCGGTCTGGGACGGCGTCTATTCCAAACCGCAGGCCAGCCGCGGACAGACCGCCTACAATTCCAAGTGCGCGCGCTGCCATGGCGACGCCTTGCTTGGCGGTGAAAACTCCCCGGCACTGGTCGACCAGGACTTTCTTGAAAAATGGAACGGCAAGTCGGTGGGATCTCTGGTCGAACTGATTCGCACCACCATGCCCTCTGATGGGCCAGGAAGGCTGAGCCGCCAGCAGAGCACTGATATCGCGGCCTACCTGCTCAGCGCCAACAACTTTCCTGTGGGTGACAGCGATCTGGCGGCGGAATCTGACGCTCAGAATGATATCCTGTTCCAGGCCAAGAAATGAGACCTCTGTTGCTGCCGTTCTTGATCGTACTGGCCGCCGTCTCCGTCAGTGGACAGCACGGCGCGGCCCAAGGGGAGTGGCATTTCTATGGTGGCGATGCCGGCAGCACCAAGTATGCTCCGCTCGACCAGATTAACGCCTCTAATGTGAAGCAGTTGACGATCGCATGGAGCTGGAAGGCCGAGAATTTCGGTCCGCGACCCGACTACAACTGGGAAGTCACGCCCCTGATGGTCCGCGGTGTCCTCTATTTCACGGCAGGCTCCAGGCGCGATGCAGTCGCGGTGGACGCCGCCACCGGCGAGACTTTGTGGATGTACCGGCTGGACGAGGGAGAACGCGGGGATCGCGCGGTACGCACCCAAAACCGCGGTCTGGCCTATTGGACCGATGGCAAGAATGACCGCCGGATTCTTCTGATCACGCCCGGATTTCAATTAGTAGCGCTCAATGCGGACACCGGCGCACCCATTGCCACTTTCGGCAAGAACGGAATTGTGGAATTGACCGAAGGCCTCGACCGGGATGTCGTCAAACCCGGGCAGATCGGCTCCAGTTCGCCGGCAATCGTCATTCGCGACGTGGTGGTGGTCGGGGCAGCGCTCCAGGCCGGCACCGCTCCCGCCTCGAAAACTAATGTGCCGGGATACATTCGCGGCTACGACGTCCGCACCGGCCAGCGGATCTGGACCTTTCGCACCATTCCTCATCCCGGCGAGTTCGGCAATGAAACGTGGGAAAACAACTCTTGGGAGTACACCGGAAATACCGGCGCTTGGGCTCCGCTGAGCGGTGACGAAGAACTCGGCTATGTATATATCCCGGTGGAAATGCCCACCAGCGATTTCTACGGCGCGCACCGCCTGGGCGACAATCTCTTCGCCGACAGTCTGGTCTGTCTCGATGCGCGCACCGGAAAGCGTATCTGGCACTACCAGATCGTTCACCACGACCTCTGGGACTGGGACCTTTCTGCGCCTCCGGTGCTCGCCGACATCACGGTCGCCGGGAAAAAGATTAAGGCCGTCGCGCAGGTAACCAAACAAGCTTTCACTTTTGTATTCGACCGCGTGACCGGCCAGCCGGTATGGCCAATCGTAGAGCGGCCGGTGCCCCAATCGAACGTACCCGGCGAGCGGACATCTCCCACCCAACCGTTCCCCACCAAACCGGCGCCGTTCGACCGGCAAGGCATTACAACCGACGATCTGATCGATTTCACGCCGCAATTGCGAGAGGAAGCCATCAAGATCGTCGCTCAATATCGCACCGGACCCCTGTTCCTCCCTCCCAGCGTGCGCGATGCCGACGGCAAATTGGGTTCTCTCATTCTTCCGAATCATACCGGAGGAGCTAACTGGCCGGGCGGTGCGCTCGATCCGGAAACCGGCATACTGTACGTTTCCTCCGTTACCAATCCGGACTATCTGGCCCTAACTGTGGCGGATCCCAAGCGTTCCGATATGGGGTATATCGCCGGAAGCGGACGCGCTCCGAGCAAGGCCGGCGATCCCGCCGGGGGGATGCCGCGATTCAACATGAATGAAGGCGCCGCGCGGCCGGATATCGGGCCTCAAGGCCTGCCGTTGTTCAAACCGCCGTGGGGCCGCATCACGGCCATCGATCTGAATACCGGCGATCACATGTGGATGATCGCCAACGGCGACGCCCCGCAAGCCGTGAAGGACAATCCGGCGCTGAAGGGCGTCGATCTCAGTCATGCGGGAAAACCCGAGCGCTCTCCGTTGTTAGTGACCAAGACTCTGCTCTTCGGCGCCGATGGTTCCGGCTTGTTCAACGCCGGGCCGGGGGCCGGTGGTAAAATGTTTCGCGCCATCGACAAGAAGACCGGAGCGGTCGTCTACGAAATTGCCCTGCCGGCAAGCACGACAGGAATTCCCATGACGTATATGGTCGATGACAGGCAGTACATTGTGGTCGCGGTCGGCGCGCGAGGGACACCGGCCGAATTGGTAGCGTTCGCACTCCCTTAGAAAAGGATGGCCAACGATGAGATTCTCATCCACGTTCGGTTCGCTTCTATCCGCCGCCCTATTGGCTGTGCCCGCGCTGGCACAGTCGACAACCAATCCACCGCTCTACAACACCGTCAAGCAAAAGCTGCTCGAAGGCAAACAGGTGTTTAGCTTCACGCAGAGCAAGAACGACCCTCAAGCCTACTGCGAAGCCGCCAAACACTACGACTACACATGGTTTGAAATGCAGCACAGCACCCTGGAGTTCAAGGATATCGAAGCGATGATCGCGGCCTGCCCGCACGTGCCGGCGATTCCCATGATCCGGCTGCCGGACGCGCAGGAATGGCACATCCAACACGCTACCGACATCGGCGTGCTGGGCGTGATTGTACCCACCGTGGACGATGCCGACCGCGCGCGTGAAGCCGCCAAGTGGTCGCGCTATCCGCCGGTCGCACGGCGCAGTTCCGGCCAGGGGCAGGCGCGCTCGATTTGGGGCATCAATGGCATCGACTACGCCAAGACCATAAATGACAACATGCTGGTGGTAGTAATGATAGAAACGCCCACCGGCGTCGCCAACGCGTACGACATCGCATCGGTTCCCGGAGTCGACGTGGTGATCATCGGCAACAACGACCTGAGCGTGTTTTCGGGCTATCCGCAGACCGACGACCGGTATTGGGCGCTGGTGAAAAAAGTTCACGATGACACGCTGCGCGCGGGCAAGATCTTCGGCCAGGCCAACGCCACTTACGCCAAGGGCAATATGTTTAGTGCGGATGCCAAGTTCTTCCAGAACGGCCCCGCGTTCGACGGGTGGATAAACCCTAACGCCGGCGGTCGCGGCGCCAGCGCGCCTCCACCGGGCGAGGAAGACACGCAGGGCAAAACCCCACCAAAGACTGTGATTAAGAAGGATAAGTAGCCGGCGCCGTGGTGGTCCACACGCCGGGATTTACGGCCGTGGCGATTTCGCCGCCGAAGATGTGTACCGGCCCCAACATGTTGGACCGGAAAAATCCATCTCATGTCGGTGCATCTAGCTGCTAGCGTCAACCTGCCGAATATCATAGGTGGGAGAGTGTCTCCGTCAAACTGCCGCCTACCAGCGCCATGCGGCAAAATGCGGCAATGGATACAACACGAAACTACCGGAGCCGTCGCTTCCCAGCGGCGAGCATACTCAAAGCCTTGGTTACCCGCCTCGCCTTAGTTGAAGGCTGCTTGGCTGTAGAGATCCAATCCACGTACTCTTTCTTGTGAGAGTAGGACAGCGTGTCAAAGACCGAAGCTGCCTGCTTGTCTTCGAGGAGCGCCCTTTCCAGTTCCTGGGGCACAATCACCTTTCGCTCTCCTTGGTCTAGTTGGAGTGAGATCGATACCACGTCTCCGGGTCGAACGTTCGCACCGATCTGAAGGTCCTTGTTGACCATCATGGAATGTGTTCCATCGCCCTCGGGCAGCAGCGAATTCCGGAATGGAAACCCGTTCATGGTGCCCGCCACAGCAACGCGCGACTTGGTTCCAAAAACCTCATGCACGTCGAATGGAACGGCAAGATAAGTCCATGCCCCCCGAGGCCCCTTTGAGAGTAGTCTGGCGTTGAACTGTTGTTTCACGAGGCACGCTCCTTATCGCGAATTCCTTGTATCATCCTGCGCCTTGGGAAATCGGGTACAGGCCTACCATAAAGACAGAATTATAAACCAGGAGGAGCAGCGACTCGCTAGAAGTTTCTGCCTCTTTACCGGCCACCAATCCCCCTCGTCTGGTCGGGACTTCGCCGATGGTGACCGCGGTAGCCTGCCAGCGGCCACCACTGATGGGGTATGGACGAGCCGGCTCGCATTTCAGTTGTCCCTTGGAAGCTGAAGAACGAACCAGGTTCAGTGTCCGATCTCCGCCTGGTGAATGTGAACGGCTGGGAGCCAGGCGCCGGCACTCCTCTATTCGGACCGTTCGGGCGGGATAATGCGACGTCCTCCTTGACGATTTCGACCTCAATCTCTCGGCCGGTCCTTTGACACCGCCCTATGAGGCAACCTTGACCTACAGCCGGTCGATCCGATCGAGCACGGGATTGCTATGATGTCGCTGGCTTCAAGGCGGAGAACGTCGGAGGCCTCGACATGCGCAATCTCCATCTGCGCTGGAACTCCGGGTGCCTGACTTTTTCCGTCCGGGTCTCGAAGTCCGGCGGTGATCTGTACACGACCGATCTCGCTGACGAGCTCCTGGACGCTCACAGGTTTGCTGACGTATCCATCCATCCCTGCCGCGAGGCAGAGTTCCCGGTCTTCAGACATCGCACATGCGGTAAGACCGATGATGGGAATGTGTTCTCCACCGCGCTCTTTTTCACGAATCGCGGCGGTGGCTTCCATCCCATCCATGTCGGGCATCTGGACGTCCATCAGAATCAGGTCGAAGCTCTGTTTCTGAAGAGCTGCCAAAACCTCACATCCGGTGGCGGCTACAGTCACGGAGTGGCCCATCTTTTGAAGCAGGCGGAGCGCCACTTTTTGATTCACGAGATTATCCTCAGCCAAAAGGATCCGCAATTCGGACCGATTTGTGGGGAGCGAATGCCGCGCGACCAAGTCCGCGGAAGTGGGTCGTTCGGACTTGTGCCCAAGCGCCGATCTCATGGCATCGACAAGCTGGGGCTGAAATACGGGCTTTGCAAGACATTCAGCCACCTTGAGCATTCGGCAGCGTGCCGCATTGTCTTGCCCGCCAGGTGAGGTGAGCATCAAGATTGGCGTGCTGGCGATCGTCTCCAATTGGCGGACCTGTTCCACGAAAGTGAACCCGTCCCCTTCCGGCATATGGCAGTCAAGTATTACCAGGCCGAAGGCAGCGCCAGCAGCCGCCGCGGACTGCAATTCGCGCAGTGCCTGTTCCGCAGACGGCGCCAAGGCCGGCTTCATTCCCTGAGCCTCTGCCATTTCGGCCATAATACGGCAGCTGGCGGCGTTGTCGTCCACAATGAGCACCGGCACGCCGACCAAATCGAGGGCCCTGACGGGCTCACTGCTCTCATCCGTGCGTGCGAGGGGAGCCGTCATGGTGAAGTGGAAACAACTGCCTGCACCAGGCTCGCTCTCCAACCAAATTCGTCCACCCATTATTTCCAGAAGGCGGGAGGAAATGGTCAGGCCCAATCCGGTTCCGCCATACCTGCGAGTTGTGGCAATATCAGCCTGGGAAAACGATTCGAAGATGGATTTCTGTTTGCCCGGCGGAATGCCAATGCCAGTGTCGCGCACCGAAAAATGGAGGTGGGCGCGACCGTCTTCAATGCCCTCCATCCCGACAGCCAACTCCACTTCCCCCCCATCTGTGAACTTGATAGCATTCCCCACGAGGTTGGTGATTATCTGGGTGAGTCTGATGGGATCGGCAATTATCCACTCCGGCACGCCCGGACGAATGTGACACAGCAGTTCCAACCCTTTCTCGCCGACACGAAATACGAATGGCTTCATGGTGTTCGCCACTAAATCGCGGAGGCGGAATGGGATCAGATTCAACTCGAGCTTGCCGGCCTCGATCTTGGAGAAGTCGAGAATGTCATTGATGACCGTGAGCAGGGTGTCGGCAGAGGATCTGACGGTGTCGATCAATTCCCGTTGCTCGCTGGTGAGGTCAGTTTGGAGCGCCAACTCAGCCATGCCCACTACGCCATTCATGGGTGTGCGAATCTCATGACTCATGTGAGCCAGGAACTCACTCTTGGCCCGATTCGCCGCCTCCGCCTGATCCCTTAACGCCGCTGCCTGCCTGAGTTGCTCTTGAATCGTAGCCGTCTGACGCTGCACGCGCCGTCTTAGGGCAATAACCCAACCGAGCGAGGCCAAAACGATCAGCATTGTGAGGCCAAAAGCATAGAGTGCGTGTTCGGTGGTCCACCAGGAGGCCCTTCGTAGAACAGTGATGTCGCGATACGAGCGCAGCAGGATTTGAAACGTCTTAGGCACGCGAAAATGGCGCGAGGCCTGGGTCTCAGGAATCATGCAGATGCCGGTCAATTGAATTCGGCTGCCGTTGCGTAGGCCATCCAACGCACGGATGGCGGGAGCCGGGAGGATGGCCGAAAAAACCGAGTCTCCCGCGTCGAGCAGGAACGTGTACTGGTCTCTCGCTTCCTGCTGCTCGACCAAGCACCCGTCAATTCGAACCAAATCGCCGTCGAAATCGCCGGAAAGCGCCTGCTTGGCGTCGATGGATCGTGCTTGCGGCAGGGGTCCAGTGCCGAGCCGCTTGAAGATCGCGTCCTGAATGGCGTGCGTATAGTTGCCCAGGGCTGGAAATCCCACGGCATCGACTACGTCGCCCGGCTCGAGCAGAGTGTTCTGGCGGCCGAGAACGGTGGCGCCCTGGATACCGTCTGTGACAAACACCGCGTCGCCCAACCGGGCGACAACTACCGCATGGATGCGTACCTGGCGATCCAGGCCGGCGGCGGGATTGTACTCGAAGATATCTGCCAACCGCTTTGCCGGGAGGGAGAAGGGATCGGCGGGCGCAGGTTCGACAGTTCGAAGTGTTTCCAGGCTCGGCGAATAGACGTTGACCGCGATGAGTTGGCGCCGCTGGTTGAAAATGGGACCCACCGTGCCGCTAACCCGCACTCGCGCACCGATCAGCCGGCTGTAGTCCTTCCGGCTGCGCTCGGGAGTCATTACTTCGAGTTGCAGCCGGCCGGACGCCACCACCAGAGCCAGCATCGAGTCCCTGATCTCGGCCTGTCGAACGGTACCTTCAAACGTAACCCACTGGCCATCTTCAGCACCAGTTGATAGGCGATCGAAGCTGACCTGCCGGGCGGCCGGTATGGTGCCTTCTCCCAGGATGCGCAGGGTCGCCTGGTCGACAATCGGCGCGAACTCGCCCGGTCCTGTGACGCCTTGGATATCCAGCAACGACCCAGGGTGGATCGCAGCAGTCAAGAGGACTTGATTTTTCGTCTCTACATAGAAGCCCGTGATCCCGTCATGGGCGAAAAAGCCGTGCCAGCCTTCAAAACAGACCACGCAAACAGCCTGCAGGTGTACGGCTTGGCGCCTTCTGGACTCCGCGGGTGTAAGGCTATGGATTGCCGCACCGGTGGTCAAGGTGGGAAGAAGAGGCTCTCCTTCGCGCAGTTGACCGCCAGCAACGTGGCAGGTTGCAATGGATAGCAAGACGAATCCAACGGGCGTCTTGTTGCGGACCAACCGGGACATCCATTTCCTCATATCGTCCTCCGGAGCATTTTTTCTATCCGGTTTCTTCGTGCGCCTCGAACCCACGCGAGCGCCAATGCCGAGCTTCGAATCGGCGTGCTTTACAAAGAAATGAAATTAAAATACCGGGCTTTGGCGCCGTGGCCTAGCCACTTTCCCGCATGGATTCGCGAGACTTGCAAAACAATCCCTATCGACGCCTCGTGGAAGGCACAGTGGCCGAGATGGGATGGTGCGCATGTTTTCGGAAGAAGGGCAACGCCAGAGAGGCGATTGCGCTTGGATCGCAAGATGATTTCCCTGGAAGAGCAAGCTGCTCTGCGATTGCGCTTCCGCGGTGCAGGGCGGCGTTTGCCATACGTCTCTGCGGCCGACGTCCTGGCCGCCCGCCCGGGTGAAGATCTGCTTCGAGGCAGGCTTGCCATCGTGGGCGCCTCGGCGCCGGGGATGCAAAACCGGGTCGCAACGGCTCTCGACCCAATGTTCGCGGATGTCGAGGTCCAGGCCACCGCGATCGATAACCTCCTGCAAGGCGATTCTTTTTACCGCCCCGGCGATGCCCGGTTTTGGGAGTTGGCGTTGGCGCTGCTTGCCAGCGCGATCTCCATTTTTCTATTCACGCGGCTTCGTTTTCTGTGGGGCGCACCGGCCACTCGCGCCCTTGCCGCCGCAATCTTAGTAGGTTGCGCTTGGGTGCTCTCATCCAACCGGATGCTGTTCTCTCCATCACCGGCTACGGCTGCACTGGCTTGTAATTTGGCAGCGTTCGCGCTGCTCAGCTACCGGCTGGAGAAGAAGAGGGCGGACCAGACTCAACAACTACTGGCGCCGGCCACGCACCAGTCGCAGGAGACGTTGCGTGAAAGCGAATTCCGCTACCGGCGGCTGGTGGAAAACGTAAACGACGCCAGGTGTTTGCCAACCGTCGCTTCCACGAGTGGTTCGGGTTGGAGGAAGGGGATACACCGAACCTGCTTCTCGAACATTATGTCGCTCCGGAATGGCGGGCGGTGGTGCGCGGCTACCATGATCGCCGGATGCGAGGTGAAGCCACGCCCGAACGCTACGAGTTCGAAGGCATCCGCCGCGATGGGACCCGCATTTGGATCGAGGCTCTCGTCACGACGGTCGAAGAGGGTGGGAGAATCGTCGGGAGCCAGGCGGCGCTGCGCGATACCACCGAGCGGAAGCGAATGGAGGCGCAATACCTGCAGTCTCAGAAGATGGAGAGTGTCGGGAGGTTGGCCGGCGGGGTGGCGCACGATTTCAATAACTTGCTCACCGTGATCAACGGTTACAGCGGGATGCTGCTGGCGCGAATGCAGCCAGGAGATGAAATGTGGTCCGGGCTGGAGGAAATTCAGAAGGCCGGAGAGCGCGCCGCGGAATTGACGCAGAAGCTCCTGGCATTCAGCAGAAAGCAGCTAGTAAGACCCCAACCACTGAACCTAAACCTTCTGGTGGCCGAAGCAAAAAAGATCTTCGAGCGCGTGATTGGAGAGGACATTGAGTTAGTCGCCCTCCTGAGCTCGGATCTCGGCCAGGTGATGGCCGACCCCGGTCAGATCCATCAAGTTCTAATGAACTTGGTCGTGAATGCGAGAGATGCGATGCCTCAAGGCGGCAAGCTCACCATCGAAACCAGGAACGTTGTTACAGACATGGCTGCGTCCTATGTCTACCTGGGAGTCTCAGATAGCGGGACCGGAATGGCAGAGGAGGTCAAACAGCACTCGAGCGCGGGAGCGGAAGCCTCGGGCTGCTCCCTCGGATTCGGTTGAATGCACGGCAGGTAGATATGGAAGGTCGTGCCCTGGCCCAATGGGCAACTGGCCTGTCTCATCCTGGAGAGCTATGGCTATCGCGTTTTGCAGGCTTCGAACGGGCCTGATGCAATTGCGTTGGCGGAACGGTATCCTGCCATCATCCATCTGCTGATGACCGACATCATTCTGCCCGTCATGGATGGACGGGTGCTCGCCGACAGGCTGAGGGTGGTTCGGCCGGAGACCAAGGTTTTGTTTGTTTCCGGTTATTCGGAGGAGCGGATTGGGGGCAACCAAACATTTGACAACAATTTAGCTTACCTGTCAAAGCCATTCACCCGAGAAGTGTTGGCGAAGAGGGTGCGGAAAATGTTGGCGGGCAGTGGTAAAGAGCGTTGGGCGTCGCCAGCGGAGTAGCGAAGCACGTAATCCGCCGCGAACATTCATTTGGCTGCGCTGCCACGCACCGCGGGAGCAAGGAGCGAAAGCCAACCGCGAGGGCAACGAATCTGGTTGGGGCCGTGACGTATCCAGGGTGCTTTGCGTTGTTTTGGGCTCCCTCGTAGGGAGATTGACCGATCGTCAGATGGTCCCGTGCCAGCGAGTCTATAGTCTAGTTCAGGCTCATAGTGTGCTTGCGTTAAGCGGCATTATCGGTAGTGCAACTTTTAGAAGGCGAGCTGTGGCAAGGGGCAACGTCCGAAGTGGCCTGTCCGCTCTACTTGCCGAAGAATTGCTTGAAGGTGTGTCGCTTATGCGGCCTTGGCAGTAAGGAGCAGCAACCTCTTGATCCGGGCTACCAACTCGGGTGGATTAAACGGCTTCACAAGATAGTCATCAGCCCCCAGTCGAAAGCCACGGAGCACGTCCTCCTCCTGCTGGCGCCCCGAGAGTATTACTACTACTGTTGGCAACTTTTCGGCGCGAATGACTGATAACACTCCGTAGCCATCCAATCCGGGCATATTTACATCCAGCACAACCGCGTGCGGCTTCTCCTCGCGGATCAGCCGAAGCGCATCTCGACCATTGTCGACCACCTCACACCGCAGACCGTAATTTCGAAAGGTCGTTCGCAACAACGTTAGGATGACGGGATCGTCGTCCACAATCAGCACCGTAGGGCTGCTCGTGGCGCGCCGAGGGCCTTCAGCCCCCGCGGCCGACTTAAGACCTGCCGAGGCATTAGCGGCGGTTTCCTTGCGCGAGATCGCCAGCGCCAGGCGCAGCAACAGTTCTTCCGCTTCCCAGTTCTCGATCAAGTATTCCCCAACCAGGGAGTGGACCGCCGGTGGCAGCGCCATCAGGTAACGGCGCCCTCCGGCCAATACCAGTTTGCCAGCCGTAGAGCACTGCACAGCCGCTCGCAGCCTTGCGGCATCGGTTTCAGGCCCCACGCGGAAGACCACCAGGTCGCAGTCGCGAACGGACTCGGCGTACAGGTTGTCGGTGGCGGTAAAGATGCGGGTATGCACGTTCACCCGCCCTAATGCAGTGCAGGCGCGATCGGACTCCACCTCCAGAAATCCGATCAGGGCCACACTTTTCCCTCGGAGAACTTCTGCGAGATGTTCGGGGACGGGCACGCTCCGATTGCGACGTAGGGCGCAGAACTCCAGAAGCAAGTCGCTGAGCCGCTCGCGTATTTCCGTTGCGCGGACGGGCACGACCGCCAGCAGCCGCTCGACGTGTAAAGCCGATTCCGCGATGTGATGGAAACCCAGCTGCCCGGCGCTTCCGGCCCACTGATGCATCTGGTGGCCGATCTTCCGAGCATCGAAACAGTTGTCTCGGACCGCCAGTAGCTCTCGGCTACGTTCGATGCCTTCCTCGAAGAATAGCTGTTGCAGGCCTTCCCACTCCGACTCCGATATTCCGGGAGGAATTCCCGTCATGTCCAGCATAGTCGTTCACGGGAATAGGGCAACTCATTGGCCATATGGAGTCGCCTTTCTTTTCAATCAGATCAACGGTGGCATAAGTGTCGCTGGCTTGACAGTGAGGGTAAATCGTCAAACCTGTGACTCCTCACGGCGTTAAATATTCATTGTCGGTAGCCAACGGCCACACGCTGTTCCGGCTGGCCGACGACGCGGCCGAAGCCCACGCTTCCCAGATCGCGTTTCTGGGGATTCCGAAGAAGCACGCCTTCGTTCGGGGATTAGATATCGGGTACAATCGGTGTCTCGAAAGATACCTTCGGATATTTGCACTCTGAATTCGCCGTTTACCAACGGCACCCTTGGAGTCACGATGAAACGAATGTTTTTGTGTGGATTGCTCATTTTCTTCCCCATCACTGCGGCCCTCCCAGAGCCACCGCCTGCGACGCACCATTTGGCTCCGTCGCCCAAAACTGTCACTTGGGGTTATTTCGATCCTTCCACGCCACCCGTGCTCCGCGTTCGCTCGGGGGACATCGTGGAGGTCGAAACGCTCCCAGCCGGAGGGAGAGCAGCATTAGAAGCGGCGGGGTTGTCTCGTGATCAAATGCAGTCGGCCCTTTTGCAGGTTGAAGCCGAAGTCAAAGACCGCGGAGAGGTGCCGCACATTCTTACCGGTCCCATTTGGATCGAAGGGGCAGAACCAGGGGACACGCTCGAAGTGAAAATCCTCTCTGTCGAGCCGGCTGTTCCCTATGCGTGGAACAGCTTCACTCCGGGTAAGGGCTTCCTTCCAGACGACTTCCCGCACGCGCATTTCAAGCTGACTCCACTCGATCTGACTCGCAGAGTGGCCCTATTCTCGGAGGGTATCGAGATACCTCTTCGACCATTCTTCGGCGTTATGGGCGTTGCTCCGCCCGCGGCCACCGGTCGCGTCAGCAGTGGCCCACCCTGGATTCACGGCGGAAATCTGGACAACAAGGATCTAGTAGCGGGAACTACGCTCTACCTGCCCGTGCACGTCAGCGGCGCCTTGTTTTCTGTGGGAGACGGGCACGTTGGCCAGGGAGATGGGGAAGTCTGTGTCACAGCCTTGGAAACGGCCCTGAGGGGGGTCCTGCAGTTTTCCGTGCGCAAGGATATTCGGCTGCGATGGCCTCGGGCCGAAACTCCCACCCACTTCATTTCCATGGGTTTTCACGAAAACCTGGAGGAAGCCGCGCACATCGCCGTCGAAGAGATGCTCGATTTCTTGGTGCACGAGAAACATCTCGATCGCGATACAGCGTATATTCTCGCCAGCGACGCCGTGGACCTGCACATCACACAGCTTGTGGATGGCAAGAAAGGTGTCCATGCCCTTTTGCCAAAAGCGATCTTCGTTCGATAAGGGTAACCTCCGATCAAGTCGCGTTCTGGAAAGCCTCGCCTGCATCAACCCGCGACTCGGAGAAAGCTGCGATAACGGCAAATATCGGAAGCGACTCGCGCCATCGGGAGCCTGCGCAAACCGACTGTTTCGACACTTCCCAGATCGCCGTTCGGGGCAACTCCCAGATCCCCGACCAACTATATAAACTCGAGCACTTCCGAACCCGCAACATGGTGCCAGGTACGTGCCGCGTTCTACGTCAGGCTCATCTGGCTTTCCGACTCGCTAGAACGAGTGTTCGTTGATGAAATGAAAGCCTCGGCTGGTTAGGGGAACTTTCGATTCGTCCAGCCGATGCAGTTTGGCGGAGATCTCGGTGCCGTTCGCGGTGCCCTGGATGCTGAGCAACTGGGGCCCCGGCTGACTGAAGGTAAGCACGGCCTTCCACTTTGGATCGCCGTCGTCGGTTAGCACCGCCGTCTTCCCGGCGGCGTCCAGTTCGAGCTTGACATAGTCCATCACATCGTTCCCGCGCTGGATTACGAGTGCCTTCGGGCGTTCGAAAATCAAGCCTTTCCACCGAGTTGCCGATACCGACGAACGCCTCGCCCGTCATGCATGCTCCAGCTCGGTTTCTTCGGGAACGGCATTATCAACACGAAGGCATCCTGCGCAACGCCACAGCACTGGCCTCAAACAGCGGAGGTGTCGCGCATGCATGAAACATCTGAATACATGAGCTCTCTAGTTCGCCAAATCTGGCACTATTAAGCAGATCGAGTTCCCGTGAAAAGGCCAGAACAACACGTTACTGACAGCGAGGCGGACGGAATATTTCAGGGCGTATTTGCGGAATGGTCGGTCAACGGTAGCAAGCGTGATTACGGGTGGGACTATGTTGTTGAGGTCTTTCGAAACGGAGAAAGCACCGGCTTTATATTTAACGGCCAGCTCAAGGGCTCGCGGCACACCGAATATTCGGCAGACGGGTCCTTCATATCGCAGGAGTTGGAAATAGATTCAGCCGATTATCTGGTCCGGCAGCTTCGGCAGCCGACGTTCCTGTTTCATACCGACGTAGAGGCTAAGAAGTTGTTCTGGAGCGCCATCCAGCTTGACCAGCGAGTGCCGCCGCTTGCATTGATATGCTCAAACCCGGATCTGAGGAACTCGACCGAATCGGCTACGGAGGACCTGTAGCTGTATTCATCACGGAAGATGTGACTGCACGCTATGAGGCATGGCGGGACCGAGGCGTGCGATTCCCACATCCGCCTCAAGCCGTCGCATGGGGTGGAGTGTTCGTCAGCTTTGAGGACATCGACCACAACACTTTCATCCTGGCCGGATGGGACAACTTCACCCCCGAGAGAACTCGGCCGAAAGCCATCGAAGTGAAGGTCGAATAACGACGGGCGCGCTCCCGGTGCCGCCTTCGTCAACCCGCGCCGGCGGAGCTCGGTCCCGCAAGCTTTTTGCAAAAGGAGGATGAGATGCTCAAACGCGTAGCGATTCTCGCGCTGCTGGGTGTTTCGCTCGCCAGCGCGAAAACATATACATTCACTGTCGCCGATCCCGCACAAGCCGGCGAAGTCCAATTGAAGCCAGGTGAGTACAGCCTCAAATTGGACGGATCGCAGGTCGTGTTGATGGACAGGGCTGGCCGCCGCATTGACACCACGGCGAAGGTAGAGTCCGCCGACCGCAAGTTCGACCAGACCGTCATCTCCATTTCGAAGGTGGATGGCACAAATCGAATCCAGGCGATCCAACTTGGTGGCAGCAAGAACAGAGTCGTCTTCCAATAGGCTGCTCAGTCTGTTCGGGCGGCGGTACTGAAAGGCGGTTCCGCCGCCCAGTTTGCAACCTGCGCGGCTTCGATTACGCGAGCTGCCGTTAACCTCCAGGAGACATGCAAGGACGTGACTGGTTGCACGGGACTTCCAGGCTCCAGGGCGCTTTAGTCCCCCCACGTGTGGAACGCAGTTTCCTCCAGCCTGCCGATGAGGGGACGCTGGGACGCCCGGCGACTTGCTCGAAATTTTATACCTCGACTCCGCGAAAAGCGAAATCCAACAATGTGAAGGTTTCCACTCGCAGCAGCGATGTCGCGTGGAACATCTTTGAAGTCAAAGCCTATGAGATTGAATGAAGCAGTCGTGCAGGTAATCCATGCGAAGCCAGAGGAACTGGATCTGGTCCCGCTGGTTGCGGAAATGTTGGTCCGGCTAGGCGAGAACCCGGATCGCGAGGGCTTGGCCGGCACTCCCGAACGGGTCGACAGGGCGCTCAGGTTCCTCACCGGTGGCTATCGCATGGATATCCGCAAGATCGTTAACGGCGCCCTTTTCGAAGTGAAGTACGACGAGATGGTGGTCGTGAAGGACATCGAGTTCTTCAGTATGTGCGAGCATCACATGCTGCCGTTCTTCGGCAAAATGCATGTGGCCTACCTGCCCCGAACTAGAGTGATAGGGCTTAGCAAAATCCCGCGGATCGTCGACGCCTTCGCGCGCCGCCTGCAGATCCAGGAGCGCCTGACTCAGGAGGTCGCACAGAGTATTCAGGAAGCCATCGATCCCGTCGGTGTAGGAGTCATCTGCGAAGCTCGTCACTTCTGCATGATGATGCGCGGCGTCGAGAAGCAGCACTCGGGCGCAATGACCAGCGCCATGCTGGGCGCGTTCCGCGACCGCAAGGCAACGCGGGACGAATTCCTGTCGCTCGTGACCCATCGCTCGACGGTGGTGTAGCGGGCGCGAAGGGGGAAAGATCCGAAAATTTCTTACCTCCAAATCACGAAGCACGTAATCGAACTAAGCGGGACCTAAGATCCCACAAGCTTTTGAGAGCAGGAGAAATCAACGATGAATCGTATGTCGAAAATCGGCGCCGGTGTTGCGTCACTGTTACTGGCTACGGCCGCCCTCGCGGCGCCGCCGACCCAAGATATAGTGGATACCGCGGTGGCCGCGGGTTCCTTCAAGACCCTGGTCGCCGCCGTTCAGGCCGGCGGCCTGGTGGACACTTTGAAGGGCGCCGGTCCTTTCACTGTTTTCGCCCCCACCGACGAGGCTTTCGCGAAGCTGCCTCCTGGCACCGTGGAAGATCTGCTGAAGCCCGAAAACAAGGCTAAGCTGGCCGCTATCCTTACCTATCACGTAGTCGCCGGCAAGGTGATGGCAAAGGAAGCTATGAAGCTGCACGAAGCCAAGACGGTAAATGGCGAAGAGCTGATGATCAAAACCTCGATGGGTTCGGTGATGATCAATGACGCCAAGGTTGTGAAGACGGACATCGTGTGCAGCAACGGCGTGATTCACGTCATCGACACGGTACTGCTGCCGAAATAACCGCTCGCGATTTCTACTATAGAAATACAAGGGGGGTGGACCAAAGGGTTTGCCCCTATTTTTTCTTTCGAGGGCCAATGGGCGGACAACAATTGCAGGATCTCGTACAGACTTTGGAAGGCGCCGTGACGCAATCGGGCGAGAGTCTCGTCAGCCTTTCCGAGGCCTCGCAACTGCTGCTGGTGTTCCTCCGCCACGCCGGGTGTACGTTTTGCCGCGAAGCGCTCGGCAACATAGCACGCGCACGTCCGGTAATCGAGCGCACCGGCGCCAGAATTGTGCTGGTCCACATGGGCGACTCCGGCGCGATCGAAAAGTTGATTGAAAAGAAACGGGCTGGCGGACGTGGATAAGATCTGCGACCCCGAGCAGAAGCTCCACAAAGTCTTCGGCCTGAAACGCGGCAGTCTCCTGCAACTCTTCGGTCCGAAGGTGCTCTGGCGGGGTATCCTCGCCGGTGTTGTACGAGGCCACGGCATCGGCTCCCCGGCGGCCGACAGTTCGCAGATGCCGGGCCTCTTCCTGCTCAATAAAACGAGCATCGTGCGCCGTTTCCGCCACCGTTCCGCCAGCGACCGGCCGGACTATGCCGCTATCTGCGCGTTGCCGGCCGAATCCGGGAGTGGTGCATGAACCAAATCTACGATGCCCTTCTGGTGGTCTCCTTCGGCGGACCGGAGCGGGAAGAAGACGTCATACCTTTCCTGGAGAATGTTCTGCGCGGGAAGAATGTGCCGCATGAGCGAATGTTAGAAGTGGCTGAGCACTATTATCGTTTTGGCGGCAAGAGCCCCATCAACAGCCAGAATCGTGCCCTGATCGCGGAACTGGAAGATGAGTTGTCCGCGTACGGTGTGGACCTGCCCGTCTACTGGGGCAATCGCAACTGGCACCCGCTGCTAACCGACACTCTGCGCCGCATGCAGACAGACGGCGTGCGCAACGCACTGGCTTTCGCAACCTCCGCCTTCGGATCGTACTCCGGCTGCCGGCAATATCGGGAAGACATCGACAGGGCGCGTGAGGCAGTGCGTCCGGGCGCACCGGAGGTC
>Ga0181538_10002328_pt1 | contig 19874 bp, 14 predicted proteins | sample PEATcosm2014_Bin_40_FD_119773 | JGI IMG/M metagenome (GOLD analysis project Ga0181538, IMG submission 119773) | Peatland microbial communities from MTU Mesocosm Facility, Houghton, MI, USA - PEATcosm2014_Bin23_30_metaG | ecosystem: Environmental > Terrestrial > Soil > Wetlands > Peat | place... | reverse complement strand
GGTGAACTATGCGCGAAACGCCGCGGGAGTGTCGGTTGTTTCGATGAGTTGGGGAGCGAGCGAGTTTTCCAGCGAGACGCAATACGACGGGTATTTCACGACGCCGAGCGGCCACCAGGGCGTCACGTTCGTGTCCGCATCCGGGGACGAGGGGTCCTGGTACGGACCGGAATGGCCGGCGAGTTCTCCCAACGTGTTGTCCGTCGGAGGGACGACTTTGAATCTGGCCAATTCGTCGGGAACGTGGGGCAGCGAAACGGGCTGGTCCGACAGCACCGGAGGCATCAGCAGCTACGAACGCGAACCAAGCTATCAAACCATTGCCCAAACCACCGGCGCCCGGACCACGCCGGACGTCGCTTACGACGCCAATCCGAATACGGGCTTGGCGGTCTACGATTCGGTTGCGTATGACGGCGGCAAGGGATGGTGGGAGGTCGGTGGAACCAGCGCCGGTGCTCCGCAATGGGCGGCTTTGGTGGCCATCGCCGACCAGGGACGCGCCGTCAAAGGACTCGGCACGCTCAATGGAACGTCACAAACATTGCCGTTGCTCTATTCCCTGTATAACTCAACCCAGTATAGCCAGGCGTTTCACGATGAGACGGTCGGGGCAAGCTCCTGGTTCTTCTCAGCGGGGCCGGGTTATGACGCGGTGACCGGGCTTGGTTCCCCAAGGGCGCCGTACGTGATCCAGGAACTGATCGGCGCCGGCCCGACGGTTACCGTCACCGCGGCGAAGGTTTCGACGGCGGCGGCGGTGAAGACCTCGAGCTCCAGAGCCGGCGTCCACCCGAGATTCACCGTTGATCAAAATGGGGGCGCACCGTATGCCGCTGCCGGCGCGAGGGCGCTGTCGACGTCGGCCGGCTCGCAATCGAGCGACGTCGCGGCCGCCTCGGGGCGGCAGGCGGTCGAACTTCCGACTCTTTGGGGCCAAGCCGGCGGCGATTCCGCGGCTTTCGTGTCGATCAAAACCGCGTGGGAACCCGGCTTCGAGTTGGCCGGAAGTTTCCTGAGCGGAACGTGGCGAGGGGCCTTTGCCGATTTCAGCACGACGCTGGCCGTCTCCAACGTCGACGCCGAGATTGCCGCCGCGGCCGGATTTTTCCGCGGCTTCAATGGCGTGTCCACCGCCGGCCCATCGGCCCAGTTCGTCGAAAAACTGGTGATTTCCGATGCCACGGCGCTGGCGCAAGTCGCCAACACGCTGGCCGTGCGATTGTATGAACAAAACGCGATGGCCTGGAAGGAATTCGCCGGACTGCTCGGCGCGGCAATGATCGTCGGAATGCACGCGGCCCGGGGCCGGCCAGCCAGCGGGGTTCCGGCGCGAAAGAGAAAGAATCAGAAATTCCTGTGCGTCGGCGAACGCGGCGCCGGCGCGATGGAACCGGAAATATAGCCTCGCCCCTTCGGGCCTTGGAGCCGCTGTGGCCCGGTGTCCGGCGATTTGTCCCTTCCGAGAGAGAACCGGCCTCGTGCAAGCGGGGCCGGTTTTCTAATGATCGGCGCGCTTGCCCCACGCCGGCCGGATCGCTTATCAATGGCGAAATGGTGGACTTGCTGGCGATACATAATCCTCCTGAAGTGATTTCGGCGAGATTCGCCGAGATTCATCAGGCGGTGCTTGGTGAATCCCGCTGCATACGGGAAGAAAATTTCCGCGTCATCGGAACCGATGATCTGGGCCTGCTCTTTCGGCTTTATGAGGAGCGGTTTTTTGACGGTTGGCTCTCGAGAGCAATCGCATCGACGGCCGGCGCGGCGTTGACGTTTCGGCTGTCCTCGACGATGACCCATGCCGGCGGCAAAACCATTCGGACGCGTCTGGCGCTGCGAAACGGAATCAGCGCGCCGCGCTTCGAGATCGCCATCGCCAGCCGGATGCTGTTCATGAACTTCGGAGAAAACGATCGGCCGGTGACGGTGTGCGGGCTGGCGTGCACGAATCGGTTAGCGGCGCTTCAGCGGATCATGGAGCATGAGATGCTGCATCTGGCGGAAATGCTGTTTTGGGGAAAATCCAGTTGCTCGAAGCCGCGGTTCAAGTCGATGGCAGTGAACATCTTCGGGCATGCCGATACGCGGCACGAATTGGTCACGCCTCGAGAGCAGGCCGAAGTTCGGCACGCGGTGAAGATCGGCAGCAAGGTCGAGTTTGAGATTGACGGGAAACGAATCGCGGGGCTGGTCAACCGGATTCACCACCGGGCGACGGTGCTGGTCGAATCGCCGGGCGGGATGCGGTACAGGGATGGCAAGACCTATCTGAAGTATTACGTTCCACTGCCGATGTTGCGCGTGGAGGGCGCGGAATCGGCGAAGTGACGGCGGTCTTGGCAGCGCAAGCCATTTGGGGATCTGGCGTGAGACTATTTCCCGGTACGGACCCGGAATTCGGCCTCGGCGTCCAGCCAATTCTGTACCGGGTGGTTGGAATGGGCGACGTGGTTCTTTTTCTGCCAAATCTCATAGGCTCGCTTGGCGACCATTTCCCGGGTGACCGGGACGCCAGCGGCGGTCGCCGGTTGCGGAATCGGCCGGCGGGGTGCGGACGCTTTTTTCGCCTTTTTCGGCTTCTTTGCCGGCGAGGGTTTGCCGGCGGGTTTCTTTGCGGCTCGTGTTTTCTTTGCCATGAATGCTCCTTGCAATGCGATGCACGGTTGTTGTTGTTAACATATTACTGTGAAGTCGGCGACAACGCATGGCTGGCGCACGCTAAATGAGTGTATCATTCGCGTTTTTGGAGACATTTGCCAATGAATTACCGCAAGCTTGGTAATACGGACGTGAGCGTTTCGGAAGTGAGCTTTGGGTGCTGGACGATGGGCGGGTTGAATTGGGTCAACGGCGAAGCGAACGGCTGGGCCGACGTGAATGAGGATGAGGTCGCCGCGGGAATCAAGGCGGCGCTGGATGCGGGAGTCAACCATTGGGACAACGCGGACGTGTACGGCAACGGCCGGGCGGAGCGCATGCTGGCACGGATCTTCGATCGTCTGGGAGTCGAATCAAAGCGGCAGATCATCGCGTCGAAGATCGGCCATTTCCCCGGGACGGCGGAGCATGCGTACGATCCGCTGCACATTCGCCACCAATGCGAGCAGTCGCTGAAAAATCTGAAGCGCGACTACATCGACATTTACTATCTGCATCATGGCGATTTCGGGCCGGACGCGAAATATCTGGCCGGGGCGGCCGATACGCTGGACCGATTACAGAAGGAAGGCAAGATTCGGGTCAAAGGGCAGAGCGCTTACAGCGAGGCGGATTTCGAGCGGGCCGTTCCGGTGGTCAAGCCGGCCGTGCTGCAAAGCTGGGCCAATGCGCTGGACGATCATTTCGTGCGGCGCGGCTCGCGGCTGCAAAAACTGATGGATCAATACCAGATTACGTTCGTCGCGTTTTCGCCGCTGGCGCAGGGGCTGCTCCTGGACAAATTCGATCCGGCCAAGCCGCCGCAATTCGAGCCGGGCGACCATCGTCGAGGCAGCAAGCGATTTGAAGGCGAGGAATTGCTCAAGCTCAAGCCGAAACTTCAAAAGCTCAAACAGCGGTTTGGGCAAAAGACCGAAGACCTGGCGGCGATGGCGTTGAATTATCTGCTGGCGATGCCGCGGGTGAGTTGCGTCATCCCCGGCTTCCGCAACGAGCGCCAGGCAAGGAGCAACCTGGCCGGCGTGGGAAGAAAATTGAACGAAGACGAGGTCAAGTTTATCCGCGAGACGCTGGCGTGAACGAGTTCATCCGACCCTCGCCCATCGGAGTTTGGCGGATCGCGAGCGGGGATTGAGCTTCTGCTCTGGTTCGTCCGCGACTATGGGATCGGGACTGATATGTGCGTAAATCCCGCCGCGCAGGCCGTCGCGGAAGGCGGTTTTTACGCGACGGTCTTCGCCGCTGTGGAAGCTGATAATGGCGGCTGTGCCGCCGGGACGGAGGCATTTTGGAAGGACCGCGAGCAGGCGATCCAGGTTGGCCAATTCGCGGTTGACGAGGATGCGCAGGGCCTGGAAAGTCCGGGCGGCCGGATGAAGTTTGGCGCCGGCGGCGCGCTGGAGCGTGAAATCGCGGGCCTGGCAGATGATGGCGGTCAATTCCTCGGTTGTTGTGATCGGCCGGGTTTTTCGGCGATGGACGATCAGTTCGGCGATCCGCGGCGCATCGGTCTCGTCGCCGAGTTCCAGCAGCGCCGATTCCAACTCGCGCTGCGGGATTTGGTTGATGATCGCGGCGGCGGGGCGGCCGCGCGTGGGGTCCATCCGCATGTCCAGTGGGCCGGGTTGACGATAAGAAAATCCACGGGCCGGATCGTCGATCTGCGGACTGGCGACGCCCAAATCCGCCAGAATCGCATCGACCTGTTCCACGCCGGCCTGGGCCAGAATGGTGGGAAGAGCCGCAAAGTTGCCGTGATGCAACTCGAATGTGCCGCCGATGTCCGCGAGTTTCTCGCGAGCGATGGCGATGTTGGCGGGGTCGAAATCGATTCCGATCAAGCGGCCGGTGGGCTGGATCCGTCGCAGAATTGCCGCCGCATGTCCGCCCAGGCCCAGGGTGCAGTCCGCGACAATGTGTGCCGGACGCGGGTCGAGAATGTCCAGCACCGCGCCGAGCAGCACTGGAACATGGCGGGTATCGCGCGTCATGGGAGGGGATGCGGGGGCGTTGCGGCGTTCGAAGACCGGGGGATTGCCATCCCCCGGCTTTGGGGGCAACGCGGAACGCTACAAACCATTTAGATGCCTTCCGCGCTGCGGCGCAGCAACTCCCGAGTGTCGGTTGGGCGCGATGTCTGATATCCCTTGAGCGGGATCAGATGTTCGTGCACCGCGTCGATGAGATCGGACGGATAGGGGAAGAACGCATCCTCCACTTCATCCGCCGGGGTGATCCAGTTGCGCGCGCCCACGACCGTCGGCGGAGCGTCCAATTCGTCAAACGCAAACTGCGTGATCTTGGCGGCGAAGGTCTGCAACGCGCTGCCGCGTTCGCAGGCGTCGGAGGCCAGGAGAATCTTGCGCGTTTTCTTTACCGACGCGATCACCTTCTCGAAATTGAACGGGACGATGGAGCGGGCGTCGATCATCTCGCAGGAGACGCCATGCTTTTCCTCCAGGATTTTCACGGCCTCGACGGCGCGATAGAGCGTGGCGCCGATGGTGAGGATCGTCAGGTCCTTGCCGGTCTTTTTGACGTCCGGCTCGCCGATGGGGGCTTCGTAATACCCGATGGGCACGCCGCCGGGGACGAATTCCTCCGGCTGATCGTAGATGCGCTGGCTCTCGAAAAAGACGACCGGGTCGGTGCCGTTGAGGGCCGAATACATCAGTCCCTTGGCATCGTAGGGCGTGGCGGGGAAGACCACCTTGAGGCCGGGGATATGGGCACACATGGAAGTCCAATCCTGGCTGTGCTGGGCGCCGTATTTGGAGCCGACGGAGACGCGGAGGACGACGGGCATCTTGAGCAATCCGCCGGACATGGACTGCCATTTGGCCAGTTGGTTGAAGATTTCGTCGCCGGCCCTGCCCATGAAATCGCAGTACATCAACTCAACGAGGGGGCGGCCGCCTTCCAGCGCGTAGCCGACGGCGGTGCCCACGATGGCTCCCTCGCTGATGGGCGAATTGAACAGGCGATGGTAGGGAAGGGCTTCGGTCAGTCCGCGATAGACGGCGAAGGCGCCGCCCCAGTCGCGATTTTCCTCGCCGTATGCCACCAGGGTCGGATCGACGTGGAAGCGATCAAAAATCGCCTCGAAAATCGAGTCGCGGATGCCGATGCACTTGGCCTTGGAGAGTTTGCCGCCCTTCTCGTCGAACGCCGAGCGGCTGCGCGTCGCCAGTTGCTTTACGCGGGGGTTTTCCGCCTTGGCCCCCAGCGTTTCGGGCTTGCGGCCCGGCTCCATCGACTCGATCTTCTGATTGGAGAACATCGTTTTCTCCAGCAGCGATCCGACTTTCTTCAGATCGGCGCGCGGCGAGATCGTCTCGTCGATCGCCTTCTTGAAGGCGCGGAAGACGATGTCGTCGCACTGGGCCTTGAGGTCGTCGATCTCGCTTTGCGTGCAGACGTTGGCGGAAATCAGATCGCGCGCGAAGGTGAGAAGGGGATCGACCTTTTGCCACGCCTCGACCTCGGCCTTGTCGCGATAGCTGCTGGCGTCGGAGGGCGAGTGGCCGCTGAACCGATAGGTGACGGTATCCAAAAGCACCGGCCCGTCGCCCGACTCGAGGATTTTCTTCTTGCGGGCGATGGCGTCGACGACGGCCAGGGGGTTGTACCCGTCAATTCGCTCGGCGTGCATCTGCTGCGGATTGACGCCCGCGCCAAGACGCGCCAGGATGCGGAAGCCCATGGTTTCGCCGACCGGCTGGCCCCCCATGCCGTAGAAGTTATTGACGAAATTGATGATCAGCGGCAGACCGCCGCGATGGGCCTCATCCCAAAGCAGCTTGAACTGGTCCATGGTGGCGAAGCAAATGCCCTCCCAGACCGGCCCGCAGCCGGCGGAGGCGTCGCCGATGTTGGCGATCACGATCCCTTTCTTCTTGTTGACGTGCTTGAAGAGCGCGGCGCCGACCGCGATGTCGGCCGATCCGCCGACGATGGCGTTGTTCGGATAAATCCCCAGCGGCGGGAAGAAGGCGTGCATCGAACCGCCCATCCCTTTGTTCATGCCCGGTTCGCGCCCAAAGATCTCGGCCAACGCTCCATAAACCAGATAATCAATCGCCAAATCCTTGGTCGAACCCTTGGCGTCCTTCTCGACGACCCGGAGGCAAGTTCCGCCGAAGTAGTTGCGCATGAGGTTCATGAGCGAGGCGTCGTCGAGCTTGTCGATGGCGGACAGGCCCTTGGCGAGGATTTCGCCGTGGCTGCGATGGCTGCCGTAAATGTGGTCATCCACGCCGAGTAAAAACGCCTGCCCCACCGCCGCGGCTTCCTGCCCGATCGACAGATGCGCCGGGCCGCGATGGTTGTACTCCACTCCTTTGAAATTGCCGCGCAATTTGATCTCGTTGAGCATGTTCTCAAAGGCGCGGATCATCTCCATGTCGCGCTGAATGCGGAGGAGGTCCTTGGGCGAATAATGAATGAGTTCATCGGCGATCGTCCGGCTGTACTGATTCACCGGGATCGGCTGGAACTGAATCGAACTCCTGGTTCGGAACTCGGACGGACTGAGCATTTGGCTCTTGGGCATGGTTGTAAATCCTTTTTCCTTTGAGTTTCCTCGTTTTCATAAGCCGGCTTTGACTTCAGATGCCGGACTGATTTCGGCGGTCTCGCTGCCGGGATGAACAATCCTTCCGGGATGAAGAATCTCGATGTTGCGTTGGGCCAGGAATTGCTGCCAGGGCGGGCTGGGCGGCGCATCGCTGACGACGCGATGAATCTGGTTCCAATCGACAATCTTGAACAGCGAGAGCGTGTGAAATTTCGTGTGATCGACCAGCAGCACCACCTGGCGGGCGTTGCGCACGGCCAGGCGATGGAGATTGGCGCTTTCGATGTCGGCGGCGGCCAGGCCGAATTCCATGTCCAGGCCGTCGGCCCCGATGAAACAGAGATATCCGCGGAGTTGCGACAGCGTGGCGATGGCGAGCGGGCCGACGCAATCCATGCGATCGGCGCGATACTGCCCGCCGAGCATGATGGCGCTCAGGCCCGGGGCATCAAGCTCCAGCGCCAGCCGGGCGGAGTTGACGATGATCGACAGGTTGCGGCGGCGCTTGAGAAACGGGGTCATCTCAAAACAGGTGGTTCCGGAATCCAGGAATATCTGTTCGTCATCGCCGACCAGGCCGGCGGCAAGCTGGCCGATGACCCGCTTGGCTTCGACGTTGCGCATGGCCTTGGAGCGGATGGAGTAATCCGAAGGCCGACGGAGCGTCGCCCCGCCATAGACCAATTCAACCTGTCCTTCCTCGGCCAGGGATTTGAGGTCCCGGCGCACGGTGGCTTCCGAGACGTTCATGCGCGCGGCCAAGTCTTTGGCGGTGACGTGCCGCTTCTCAAAGACCTCGGTGAGGATTTCTTCGCGACGTTGTCGGGATGGGCCGTTCATGGTTTGGTGGTGGGCGGGGGACTTGGACCCGCCGCCACGATATTGTGCGCATTATGCCATCGTTTGGCGGATAATTCAAGCAAATTGTGCAATATTATGCTTGACTTACGCCAAAATTTGACGAAACTATGTCAAACGTACATAAGTTCGGTTTGGAACATCAGGTGAGACATGCCGACAATCACGCTTGCAGCGGCTGCTGATATGCGGGCGGGTACGATCCGCCGATGGCGGAAGAATCGCGGCGACGCCGTCGCCAAGGGCGAGGTGCTGGTGGAAGTCGAGGGGGAGACGGCGGTCGTCGAGGTGGAATCGACCCTGGCCGGGACGCTGACAGAAATCCTGGCCGGTGAAGGGAAAACCGTGGCGGTTGGCGCCGCGATCGCCACTGTCGCTTCGACGGATGACAAGCCGGCCGCCATCGCTGTCGCGCCGAAGGGGAACGTCATTCCGATCCTGATGCCCAAGGCCGGACAAACAATGGAGGAAGGAACTCTGGTCAAATGGCACGTTGCCATCGGCGCCAACGTCAAAAAAGGGGACGTGATCTTCGAAATCGAAACCGACAAGGCGAACATGGAAGTGGAAGCGACCGATTCCGGCCGGTTATCACGCATTGTATTGCCCGAAGGCCGGGCGTTGGCGGTCCTGCAACCGGTGGCATACCTGGCGGATAACGACGCGGACGTCGATGCGTTCATCGCGTCCCAAGGCGTTGCACCCCCACCCCAGCCCTCCCCCGGAGTACCAGGGGAGGGGGAAACAGTTTACGGAACGCGTCACGCCGCCTCCGCGGTGGTCGAAAACGGCCGGCCTAAATCCTCGCCGGCGGCGCGCAAAATCGCGGCTCAACGGGGAATCGACCTGGCCGCCCTGTCGGCCGGCAGCGGGCCGGGCGGTCGAATCATTTCCACCGACGTTCCGCTCAACGTCCCGCCGGGAAAGTCAGCCCCCGCGGCCACCGCTCCCGCCGGCGTCACCCGAAAACGCATGAGCCAGATGCGCAGGGCCATCGCCAAAAATCTCTTGCTCTCCAAGCAGACGATCCCCCACTTTTACGTCCGGCTCACGATCGACGCCGATCCGTTGTTCGCGTTCTATCAAGCCGAAAAGACCAGGTATCCGGTGAGCCTGAACGACGTGGTGGTTATGGCGTGCGCCAAGACGATCATGGAATTTCCGGCGTTCCGCAGCCGGTTGGAGAACGAGGAAATCGTCGAATCCCCCAGCGCGAACATCGGCGTGGCGGTGGCGATGGATGACGGCCTGATCGTGCCGGTCGTCATGTCGGCGGAGCGATTGAGCCTCCGGCAGATCGCCGGCGAAACGAAGCGGATCGCCGCCGCGGCCAAGAGCGGGAAAATCGAAGGGATGGGATCGGGCGTGTTCACGATCACCAACATGGGAATGTTCGGGGTTGAGGAATTCGGCGCGATCATCAATCCGCCTGAAGCGGCGATCCTAGCGGTCGGGACGGCGCGGGAGGCGGTCGTGGTGAAGGACGGAGCGATGCGGGCCGGGCGGGTGATGACGATGACGCTCAGCGCGGATCATCGCCTGATCGACGGCGCGACCGCGGCGAAGTTTTTGGCCCGATTGAAGCTTATTTTGGAATCGCCGTCGCAACTGGCGTAGACGGGAACAGCAATCGCATGAGCAGGCACTTTGACATGGTCGTGATCGGGGGCGGGCCGGGCGGATACGTCGCGGCCCTCAAGGCCGGGCAGATGGGGGCCAACGTCGCCATCGTGGAGAAGGAATTTTTGGGCGGAACGTGCCTCAACTATGGGTGCATCCCGTCCAAGGCGTTGCTCGCGTCGGCGGAGTTGGTGCATCGCGTGCGGCACGCCGCTGATCTGGGAATCGAAGTGGCGGGGCAGGTGTCGGCGAATTGGACCCAGATACAGGCGCGGAAGGACAAGATCGTTCAGACGTTGCGCGGGGGGATCAAGGGGCTGCTGGGGGCGCGGAAGGTGACGATTTATTCCGGCCGGGCGACGCTGGCCGGACCCGGGAACGTCGTCGTCGACAGCAACGGCAAAAGCGAATCGCTCACCGCTTCGAAAATCATCTTGGCGGTGGGGTCGGTGCCCTCGCGGATTGGGGGATGGCCCACGGATCCCAACGTCGTCTGCACCAGCGATGAGGCGCTGCATTGGAAGACGCTGCCGAAGAAGTTGTTGATCGTCGGCGGCGGGGCGATCGGGTGTGAATTCGCGTGCATGCTCCAGCCTTTGGGGGTGGAAGTGACGATCGTCGAAATGCTGCCGCGGCTGCTTCCGAACATGGATGCGCAGGTGGGCGAACTGCTGGCGAAGATTTTCGCCGGCCGCGGGATCAAATCGTTCGTCGGGGCCAAGATCGAAAACCTGTCCGTTAACGGACCGGCGGCCAGGGCGACGCTGAGCGACGGGACGGCGCTGGAAGCCGACCGCGTGCTGGTCGCGACGGGCCGGCGGCCGAACACGGCGGAGATCGGGCTGTCGAGCGTGAATTTGATCGTCGATCGCGGATTTGTCCGCGTGAACGATCGCATGGAAACGCCGGTCAAGGATTATTACTGCATCGGCGATGCCAATGGGCGATGCCAGTTGGCGCATGCCGCGTCCGCGCAGGGCGTGGTGGCCGTGGAAAACGCGCTGGGGCACGGGCGAGCGCAGGATTCGCCGGTTCCCAATTGCGTTTACACCTTCCCTGAAGTCGCCAGCGTTGGCATGACCGCCGAGGAAGCGAGGGCGAACGGTCGGCCCATCTCCATCGGATTCTTCCCCCTGTCGCATTTGGGCAAGGCGATGGCCGTGGCCGATAATGAAGGATTCGTTAAAGTGATCCGCGACCGCGAAAGTGGGCAGTTTCTGGGGGCGCACATGATCGGACATAACGTGACCGAATGCATCGCCGCGGCGACGGCGCTGCTGCATCAGAAGGCGTCGATGGTGGACGTGGCGGAGACGATTTTTGCGCATCCGACGATGTCTGAATCATTGAAAGAGGCGGCCGAGGATTCGCTGTCGATGGGGTTGCATCTGCCGCCCAGGAAAGTGATGCGCGTGGCAGGGGGAGTGGCGTGAACATGCGCGTTGAAGAAGTCTTGTCTAAACTGAAGCAACTGGGAGCCGAGGAAGCGGCGGCGCCGCTTCCGGCGAAGGTGAACGCGCATATCCATCTTCCGCCGAATTTTTCGGCGTTTGCAACGGTTGCTCAGGCGGTCGATCTGGCCGCCGAGCAAGGCGTGAGCGTGCTGGGGGCGAGCAACTATTACGATTACGACGTTTACGGCGAGTTTGGAAAGCTGGCCCTGGCTCGCGGGATTTATCCGCTGTTCGGGCTGGAGATCATCGCGATGTCCCAGCCGCTTCGGACGGCCGGGGCGAAAATCAACGACCCGGGAAATCCCGGGAAGATCTACGTCTGCGGCAAGGGGATCACGCGATTTACGCCGATGAACGCCGAGGTAAGCCGCCTGCTGGGGGTCATCCGCAAGAACGATTCGGCGCGGATGAGGCAAATGACGGCCAAGGTTGCCGAGGCGTTTGAGCGCCACGGCGTAATGACGGGATTGGATGCCCAGGCGGTGATCGACCGCATCGTCAAGCGTCATGGATCGCCGCCGGCGCAGGTCTATTTGCAGGAACGGCATGTCTGCCAGGCGTTTCAGGAGCGATTATTTGAACTGGTGCCGGCCGAGGGGCGCATCGCCAAATTGACGGCAATTTTCGGCGCGGCGCCCAAGGCGGGCCCGGACGAGGCGGTGAAAATCCAGGATGAGATTCGCTCCCATCTGATGAAGACGGGGAAGCCGGCGTTCGTGGAAGAATCGTTCTTGTCGCTGGAAGAGGCGTACGAACTGATCGTGCAGCTCGGCGGGATACCATGTTATCCGGTTTTAGCCGATGGGCAGAATCCGGTCAGCGCCTATGAGGCGCCGGTGGAGCGGCTGATCGAGAATCTGAAATCGGCCAAAGTGTGGATGGCCGAGTTCATACCGGTGCGCAATTCGGCGGAAACAATTTTGAAATACGTGCCGGCCATGCGCCGGGCTGGGTTCGTCGTGACCGCCGGGACGGAGCACAACACGCTGGAATTGATCGGGATCGAGCCGACGTGTGCGAAGAGGGTGGCTGTGCCCGAACAAATCATGGCGATTTTTCGGGAGGGAGCGTGCGTGGTGGCGGCGCATCAGCAGTTGAATTTGAACGGACGGGTCGGGTTTACCGACGATCGAGGCCAGTTGAATCCCGCATTCGGGAATCACGACGAAAGAATTCGCAGGTTGGCGAGGATCGGCGCTGCCGCGGTAGCACGCGTCGCCGTGCGCGTTTGAGTCGAAAGCGATTTTATGTCCAGCAAATTATCATCCGTCTCGTTTCAGCCCGGCGACGTTGAGTCGCTCCTGGCCATTTCCCGCCGGTACGGCGCCGATCCGGAATTCTGCCTGGCCGGCGGCGGGAATACGTCGCTCAAGTCCGGCGATCGACTGCTGGTGAAAGCCAGCGGGTTTGCGCTGGCGACGATTGCCCTCGACGGATTTGTCGAGATGGATCGGCGGGCGCTGGCCGATCTGCTGGCCAGCGAATTGCCCGCCGAGCCGAACGCGCGCGAGGAGGCGTTTAAGCAGGCGGTGCTGGCGGCGCGGACGCAGCCAGAGAAGGGTCAGCGGCCGTCGGTCGAGTGCGTGCTGCATAGCCTGCTTCCCCGCCCGCTGGTGGCGCACAGCCATTCGACCTATGTGAACATGATCACCTGCGCCCAAGGCGGCGAGGCAATCGCCCGGAAGCTCTTTGGCGATGACGTGCTCTGGGTTCCATACGTCGATCCGGGGTACGTCCTGGCCAGAACGCTCGATCAATTGCTGAAGCAATATGCCAAACGGACCGGGCGCGACTGCCCCGACGCAGTCTTCATGCAGAACCACGGGTTGATCGTCTGCGGCAATAGCGCGGCCCAGATCGAGCGGCAGACGGATCAGCTCATCGCCAAAATCCAGCGGCATCTGGCGACCACACCGGCCGCCGAGCCGTTCGGGCCGGTCACGAGACTGGACCCGGCGGCGGCGCGGAACCTGGTGATGAAGATCGCGCCGGCCCTGCGCGGGTTGCTGGCCGGTTCGGAGACACTGAAAGTGGTCACGTTCCGGGATTCAATCGAAGTGCTCGATCTGGTCGGATCGGCTCAGGGCAAGGCGATTGCCGACGGCGGGCCGCTGACGCCGGACCAGATTGTCTATTGCAGGTCCTTCCCGCTCTGGTTTGAAGCGACGGGTTTGGAGGCGGCGGCGGAGTTGGTCGGGAGACTGGCCAAGGCGATCGACGATCATCGCTCGCGGCGCGGGACGCCGCCGACCATCGTGCTGGTGGGGGGGCTGGGGATGTTCTCGCAAGGGGATGATTTTGCCTCAGCGGACACGGCGGGGCGCATTTTTCTCGATGCGATCAAGGTGATGAGCGGCGCCCAGCGGCTCGGCGGCGTGAATCGGCTGACCGAGGCGCAGTATCGGTTCATCGAGGAATGGGAAGTGGAATCGTATCGGAAGAAAGTGTCCGCCGGCGCTGCGACGGCCGGGCGGGCGGCGGGGAAAGTGGCGCTGGTGACCGGCGCGGCGCAGGGTTTCGGGTTTGAAATATCGCGGGATTTGGCGGTCCAGGGCGCACACGTGGCGCTGGCGGACGTGAACGTCGAAGGGGTGAAGCAGGCTGCCGGCCAGATCGCCGCAACCGCCGGGGCAGGGAGGACTGTGGGCCTGACGATCAACGTCACCGAGGGAGCGTCGGTGGAAGAGGCGGTCTATCAGGCGGTCCGCCGGTTTGGCGGGTTTGATCTGCTGGTCTCTAACGCCGGCGTGTTGCGGGCCGGAAGCGTCAAGACTCAGCCGGAACGCGATTTCGACCTGGTGACGGCGGTCAACTACAAGGGATATTTCGTCTGCGTGCAGAAGGCGTCGCCGATCATGGCGATGCAGCATATCGCCAAGCGGGACTATTGGAGCGACGTCATTCAGATCAATTCCAAGAGCGGGTTGCAGGGATCGAACCGGAACGGCGCGTATGCGGGGAGCAAGTTCGGCGGCATCGGGCTGACGCAATCGTTCGCACTGGAGTTGGTTGAAGACGGCATCAAGGTGAATTCGATCTGCCCGGGCAATTTCTTCGATGGCCCGCTCTGGTCGGACCCGGATAACGGGCTCTTCGCGCAATATCTCCGCAGCGGCAAAGTGCCCGGCGCCAAGACGATCCAGGACGTGAAAAAAGCGTACGAGTCGAAGGTGCCCATGGGCCGCGGCTGTTCGACGGCGGACGTCATGAAGGCGATCTATTATCTGATGGATCAGAAATTCGAAACCGGACAAGCGCTGCCGGTGAGTGGCGGGCAGGTCATGCTTAGCTAGGGTTGGCGTAAACTGCGAGCACAACCCGAAGAGTTTTACCGCGAAGGCGCGAAGGACGCGAAGTTGCGCGAAGAAAGAATAGATCGAGGTATGATTTCTTCGCGCAACTTCGCGTCCTTCGCGCCTTCGCGGTTAAGCTTTTTCCGAGGTGGATAATGAAAAATGAGACGGCGACGCTTCCGCGCACGCAATGCGCGGTTCAACTGGTCGGGCCGGGGCAGTTGAAATTGAATGATGCCAAAGAGGTGTTTGGGCCGGGGCCTTACCAGATTCTGGCCAAGGTGGAGTGCGTCGGGCTTTGCTTTTCGGATCTGAAATTGCTTAAGCAATTCTCGGCCCATGCCCGCAAGAGCGAGATCACGGGTGGATTGTCGCAGGAGGTGCTGAAAGACATTCCCAGCTACGTGCCGGGGGATAAGCCGACCGTGCCGGGGCACGAGGTGACTTGCCGGATCGTCGCGGTGGGCGGGAAGGTGACCAGGCACAAGGTGGGAGAGCGATGCCTGGTGCAGACCGATTATCGCGATCTGCCGACGGCCAATTCCAACGCGGCGTTCGGATACAACTTCGAGGGCGGATTGCAGGAATACGTGCTGATGGACGAGCGCGTGGTCGTCGAGCCGGGAACCGGCGAGCGACTGCTCATCCCCGCTCCGGAGGACCTGAGCGCGTCGGCCATCGCGCTGGTCGAGCCGTGGGCGTGCGTGGAGGATTCGTACGTGAATCGAGAACGGCAAACGATTAAGGCCGGCGGGAGATTGCTCGTGGTCGCCGACGCCGGACACAAAATCGAGGGATTGGCCGAGGCGATCGGCAAAAGTACGCCGGGATCGATCACGGCGATTGTGGCTGACGCAGCGCAGAAGCGGGTGATCGGATCACTCAAACCATTGGCCGCGTCGGCCGATGACGTGGCCTCGCTGGCGAACGAAGGATTCGACGACATCATCTACTTCGGCGCCGACAAAGAGAAAATCGATGTCCTGAACGACAAGCTCGCGCCGCGGGCGATCTTCAATGTCGTGCTGGGCGGAAGAAAGATCGGCAAGCCGGTGTCGGCGGGCATCGGGCGCGTGCACTACGGCATGACGCGATGGATCGGAACGACGGGAAATGACGCAGCCGAATCGTACAAAAATATTCCGGCCACCGGAGAGATTCGCCCGGGGGAGAAGATGCTGGTCGTCGGCGCCGCCGGGCCGATGGGACAAATGCACGTCATTCGCACGGTCTGCTCGGGAATCAAGGACGTGTCGATCGTCGGAATAGACGTGGATGATGCGCGCCTCGAGGCGCTGGCGAAGAAGGCCGAGCCGCTGGCCAAGGCCAATGGCGTGTCGATGAAGCTCGTGAACAGCCGGAAGACCCCGGTTACGGAGAAGTTCAGCTATTTCGCGCTGATGGCGCCGGTGGGCGCGCTGGTGGCCAGCAGCGTGCGCGATAGCTTGCCGGGTTGCCTGATCAACATCTTCGCCGGTATTCCGGCGCCGACGAAGCAGGACCTCGATCTGGATGCCTACATCGCCAATCGCTGTTACATGTTCGGCACGAGTGGATCGGTCATTAGCGACATGAAAATCGTGTTGCGGAAGGTAATCCAGCGGCAACTGGATACGAATCGCTCGGTGGACGCCATTTCCGGAATCGCCGGGGCCGCCGACGGAATCGCGGCGGTGGAAAACCGCACGCTGGCCGGGAAGATCATCGTCTATCCGATGCTGCACGACGTCGGATTGATCCCGCTGTCGGAATTGCCCAAGCGTTTCCCGACGGTGGCGGCGAAGCTGGATAACGGCGCCTGGTGCCTGGCGGCGGAGCAGGAATTGCTTCGGGTGGCGGGGAAGTAAGCAAGGAAGCCGGCGCGAGGCGCCAACGAAAAAGGCCCGGAACTTTCGGGCCTTCGCGAAGTATGCGGATGCTTGAATGTTGACGAAGAAGCAGCGATCCGCTTCGTTACCGGTCGGTGTCAATGGTTCATCTTGAGCAGTTCCGCGCGAAGTGGGGGCACAAGCAATCCGTCCACGAGCTTCACAAGGAAATTAGGGTCCGTGCGGAAAAACGAGTCATTCAAGATGCGCGCCGAGCTGAAATAAAACTGGCGGGCAGTCAACCTAAAGAGGTTACTCGGCAACGTTGACGCGAGCCGCGAAGAATTCGGTTGCGGCATTCTTGTCGGCGGTTCCATCCGCCACGGCGAGCGTGATGGCTTCCATTTCTATTTCGTCGATTCCGTCCGTGTCGATGCCGTTCAATTCCAGAAACGTCAAGGCGGCGTGGGCGGCGGCGCGTTTGTTGCCATCGACGAAGCCGTGATTCTTTGCAAGGTGAAACAAGTACGCGGCAGTCATTTCCGCCAAGGTCTTGTGGAGGTATTCGCCCCCAAAATGTTGTTGCGGCTGCGCGATCGCAGACTCGATAAGTGTGATGTCCCGAATGCCATTTGATCCGCCGAACCGTTCGATTTGGCGAGCGTGCAACCGCAGCACTTGATCGAGCGTGAGGAAGATCAAATCATCCATTACGGAGCGAAGTTTACTTTTCAGCAAGCCGCTTGAACATACGGCCAAATCGCTTTTCAACCTTAGATGCGACGGCGCTGAAGCGTTGCTCGATTTCCTTTTCGCTTACGGGTTCAAGAATAATCTTGCGCCCGTCGGACGTGAGCTTCAGCGGGGTTTTCTCGTCGATTTCCAGCATGTCGAGGATCGGCCGGTCGATGATAATGGCCAGCGAGTTGCCCTGGCGGGTTAGATGCTTGAGTTTCATGGTCGCCCTTTCGTCAAACCCCAGTGAATTACGGCGTCAAAGCCGACTCTCTACGTAAATACCTTCGTCATACTATAGTACGTACATGAGAATGCAAATGTTTTGCGTCGATTTTTGCAGAAGAAATTTTAGCGGTCTTTAACTCGAATATAAATAATCACTTACGTCAGGCAAAAGAATTGCATTCGTTTTTCACGGTCGTTTTGCGCGCCTAATGACTGCCCATGAATACGCATGAATCTTCGGAAATTGGTGCGCCGCTGCTGGTCAGGAGTGGGAGGCCGAAAAGGAGGGATCCATCTCGTCGTAAGAACATCTACAACATCCGTGTCCAAAATAGCCCCCATACTCGAATTATTCTGCGAGGAGAGTCCAAGAATCCGCTGCGATTTATTGGGCAATTCTGCCGCTGGGTATTCTCCCTACTCTGTTGGGCAGAGTAACGAGAGCATTGCGGTTGTCGCCGGTCATGATCAAAAGACGTTGCCCTGTTTCGGGCGGCGTCGGGTTCTGTGCGGGCTTGAAATGGGGATGGGGGACGGTTAGATTGCGTCGGGTGTTGGACGCCAGAGCCGGTCATTCCGATGAACAGCAATTCCGCCAAGGCACAAGCAAATCCTGCGAGTCGAGTAGCGCAGGGACGCGTGGGATTTTTGGGGGTTTTCGGGCTGGCCTGGGCGCAGCGCGAACTCATCTATCGCCTGACACGGCGCGAAATTGAATCTCGATATCGCGGATCGATTCTTGGATTGGTCTGGCTGCTTTTGATCCCGCTGTTCATGCTCGGCGTGTACACCTTGGTGTTCAGGGGGATTTTCCACTCGCGCTGGGAAGGGACCGACTCGCCGTTTTTCCTGATTCTTTTCTCCGGGCTGATCCTGGCCAATATATTCAGCGAATGTGTGGGGCGGGCGCCGGGGCTGGTGTTGGGAAACGTCGCCTACGTCAAGCGGGTGGTTTTTCCATTGGACATTTTGGCGTTCGTGACCCTGGGGGCGGCGCTGTTCGATGCGGTGGTGAGCTTTGCGGTTCTGTTTGCAATTTACGTCCCGCTGTTGGGATTGCCGCCGGCATCGGCGCTGTGGCTTCCGGTGGTGACGATGCCGCTGATCTTGTTGACGCTGGGGCTGGTTTGGATCGTGGCGGCGCTGGGGGTTTATCTGCGCGATCTGCGCCAGGTGGTGATGGTGGTGCTGATGGCGCTGCCGTTCCTGTGCCCGCTGTTTTTTCCCCTGACGGCGTTTGGCCATTTCGGGGCGTGGACGGCGCGGGTGATCAAGCTGAATCCGTTGACGATTCCGCTGATTGAGCTGCGCCAGATTTTGTTTTTCCATCAGACGCCGGACTGGATCGAATGGGCGGGGTATGCGCTGGTGGCGTGGTCGGTGGCGTATTTGGGGCTGGCCTGGTTCCGATACGCCCAGAGGGGGTTTGCCGATGTCGTCTGATTCAAACTTGGCGGTGCAGGTGCGCGGGCTGGGCAAGGCGTTCCAGATTTATTCCAGGCCGGAGGACCGCCTGAAGCAGCTTTTGTTCGGCAAGCGGCGGAAGTTCTATCGGGAGTTCTGGGCGCTGCGCGACGTGGACCTGGAAGTCCACCGGGGCGAAACCGTGGGGATCGTGGGCCGAAACGGATCGGGCAAGAGCACGCTGCTGCAAATGGTCTGCGGCACGTTGACGCCGACGTGCGGCGAACTGGACGTGCGCGGCCGGGTGGCGGCGCTGTTGGAGCTTGGCACGGGATTCAATCCCGAATTCACGGGCCGCGAGAACGTCTTTCTGAACGGCGCCATCCTCGGTCTGGGCCGGCGGGACATGGAAAGGCGATTCGATGCCGTGTGCGCCTTCGCCGACATCGGCCAGTTCCTGGAACAGCCTGTCAAAACATATTCCAGCGGCATGTACGCCAGGCTGGCGTTTGCGGTGGCCATCAGCGTCGATCCGGACGTTCTGATCATCGACGAGGCCTTGAGCGTCGGCGACGAGGCGTTTCAGCGAAAATGCTTTGGCCGGATCGAGCAGATTCGCGATTCGGGCGCCGCCGTGCTTTTCGTATCGCATTCGGCGGGAAACGTCATCGAGCTCTGCGACCGCGCGGTGCTTCTGGACCAGGGCCAAAGGTTGCTGACCGGCAAGCCCAAGATCGTTGTCGGTCAATATCAAAAGCTGGCGTATGCGCCGTCCGATCAGCGCGAAGCGATTCGCCAGGCCATCGTCGACATGGACAAGGGATTCACCCCGCCCGCGCCGGCGGCCGCCACCGATGGGACGGCGGCGAATGCGGCCACGGCTAAACCGGACACCGCAACGGAACCCGCCTTTTACGATCCATCGCTGCAACCGGCCAGCACAACGCATTACGTGACCCAGGGCGCGGAGATTGTTGACCCCATGCTCCTCGATTCGGCGGGGCGAAAAGTCAACGTGCTGCACAGCAACGTGGAATACGTGTATGCATACACCGCGAATTTCACGGCGCGGGCGTTCGGCGTGCGGTTCGGGATGTTCGTCAAGTCGATCACGGGCGTGGAGATCGGCGGGTTGATGTCGCATCAGTTGGGGCAGGGAATCGATTGCGTCGAGGCCGGCACGAAGGTCGCCGTGCGGATTCGGCTTCGAGCCGCGCTGGCGCCGGGCGTGTATTTC
>Ga0181538_10002326_pt1 | contig 19903 bp, 16 predicted proteins | sample PEATcosm2014_Bin_40_FD_119773 | JGI IMG/M metagenome (GOLD analysis project Ga0181538, IMG submission 119773) | Peatland microbial communities from MTU Mesocosm Facility, Houghton, MI, USA - PEATcosm2014_Bin23_30_metaG | ecosystem: Environmental > Terrestrial > Soil > Wetlands > Peat | place... | reverse complement strand
CCCTCTCAACTTTATGGAGGATGCCCGGTAATTCGCAGAATGTACGACGCTCATATTCCCGATCATAGTGGGCTGAGGGAATCATTCTGCCAAGATCTTGACGAGTACGCGATGATCGGGTTGAATCCCATAGAGCCAATGCTGAAATCTGGCAGTCTCAGGGGTAAGGTTCTTTAGAGCTAAAAGTGGGAATGAGGCAAATTCCGAGTTCGAGTCGTCGTCTCGACGCGCACATTTCACGAGCGCTGAATACGATCAGGAAACCGAGCACCGCCGAAGAAATTACCGAGTTGCTCAATCGTGAGCTGGACTCCGAAGACCGCCCTTTTGAGACCAAAGAGGTGGCAGAGCGATTGCAGAACAGCCAGAACGCAGTGTTGACTCTATATTGGTCCAGGACTCGTGTCCGCAAGTAGCCTTCCCTACACCCAAACGGTCCGAAGGTTGCTTCCGGCGCCGACGGGAACCACTTCGCCAGAGTGCAAGCCCAGCCAGCCTGGCAACCATCGCCATTGACTGCACAGGTCACCCCAATATTGGACACGCGTGAGGATTCAGCGTAACCTTAAGCGTGAGTGAGCAGTTTCTCTCCTCTTTCAGGTCCCCTGAACTAAGTCAGTTCATCTGAAGTACCTTCCTCTTAGTCGGCAGCACCCAGAAGGTGTCCCCATGATCAGTGCCAAGGCTAACAAAGAACCGCAACCGAAGATTGTCGTCGGCCCGAAAAGCTCTCTTAGCAAGTTGGCGGTGATGCCCGACACCGTCCCATCACGAGACAGGATAAGAGAGCGGGCCTATGAGCTGTATGAAGGCCGTGGTTGTAAGCCCGGCCAAGACGAACAGGACTGGTTCCGCGCCGAGCATGAGATCCTCAAACAGGAGCGGTAAGGGAACCACATCACCGCCATCCGTGAATCTGCCGGAGGGCTGGAGGGATACCTATGGATTGCTCACTCTGCGAAATCAAAAGTGCCGAAGGTGAGGAAGTTGGGGGAGTGCCCGGTCGTGGCGTTAGCAGCGATGCGCTCGGGCGTGACATGCCGTGCACAGCGTGATCAAGTTTTTTTCTGAATCATGCCCGGAGTGACTGCGAAACTGTTTGTGGTGGACTTCCAGGTTCGACATCGTGCCACAGGATTGACACCTCCAGCCGTCGCGACGCAGGATCTGCTGGCGTAGTCTTTCGTACGACAAGGGATCCAGCCACAAGCTGGCGACTTTGGGGCGAATCATTTTCAGGACGCCCTCTCGCGCAGGTTTTCGAGGAAAGTGAAAGTAGTGTTTTAAGTGAAGCGGCCTTGTCCTAATACTCCCAGCTGTTCCTGCGCCATCACCGCATCGGCGGGGACTCGGGTACGGCAGAACCATCGGCACGCGCGTCAGAGGCTCCGTAGTTTACATTGGTTTTCGAGTCATGCATGACGGCCTGCCCGCGACCCATTGCGGTGGAGTATTCGTTCCGCACATCGAGCTGATGCCCCATTGCGGAAAGTTTTTGCCGCACTTCTGGCGCCACTCGCGACTCGATCACGATGTTGCACCCACGCTGCGGACTGACAGTGAAACGGGCGTTCTCCAGAGCCTCCTGGATGTTCATGCCGTAGTCGACCACGTTGGAAACGAATTGTGCGTGGGCCAGCGGCTGGTTGGCTCCTCCCATGATCCCGAAGCCAACGTGTTGTTCTCCATGTTCCATGAAAGCCGGAATGATGGTGTGGAACGGCCGCTTGCGCGGGGCGAGGGCATTCGGAGACGCGGGATCGAGCGAGAACAGCGCACCACGATCTTGCAGCACGAATCCCATGCCGCGCACCACAATGCCCGACCCGAAGGATTCATAATTGCTTTGAATCAACGAAACCACGTTACCCTCGCGATCCACAACCGAAAGGTAAGTCGTGTCACTGGTGGGCGGCGCGCCGGCCGCAACCTCGCAATTGGCTTTGCCGGGATCGATCAGTCGGGCGCGCTGCCGGGCGTATTCCTTCGACAGCATCCCCTTGACCGGGATCTTCGCAAAGCGTGGATCCGCGTTGTAACGCCCCAGATCGGCATAAGCCAGCTTCATGGCTTCTAGCTTCTTATGTAGTTCCGCGACGCTGAGCGGCCCATCGGGCGACGCCGGAGAAGTCTCCATAATGTTCAGCATCTCCAGTGCCGCCATCCCCTGTCCATTGGGAGGAAGCTCGTAAACGGTCCAGTCGCGATATGTGGTTGAAATCGGCTCGACCCATTCTGGCGAAAACTCGGCAAGATCATCCGCTGCCATCGTTCCACCCAGGCTCTGAGACGTGCTCAAGATGGCGCGCGCAATCTCACCCTTGTAAAACGCACCCGCTCCATTCTGCGCTACCAACCGCAAGGCTATCGCGAGGTCGTGATTCTGGAACACTTGTCCCAGCGCCGGAGGCTTGCCATTGGGCAGATAGACCCGTCGGCCCTCCGGGTCCTTCGTGATCCAATCGACCGAGTCGTTCCAATAGGACGCAATGATTTCAGGAACCGGATAGCCATCCTCGGCATAGAAAATCGCGGACTGGAAAAGATCCTTCCACTTCACCCGTCCAAAGCGTTCGTGTAGCGCGTGCCAGCCCGCCACCGCACCGGGGACCGTGACGGAATCAATACCGGCCAGCGGCATGGAGGTCGCGCCTTTCGCCTTTAAGTGCTCGATGGTCAGTCCCCGCGGCGCCCATCCGCTGGCGTTAAGACCATACAGCTTGCCGGTTTTTGCGTCCCAGTAAATCGCAAACAGATCGCCGCCCATCCCGTTCATCATGGGCTCAGTCACTCCGAGTACGGCATTCGCGGCAATCGCCGCATCTACGGCAGAACCTCCCCGCTCCAGAATCTGCGCACCCGCTACCGAAGCTTGCACATGGCTGGTAGCCACAATGCCATAGCGTGTGACGACCATCGAGCGTGCGTTGGAACGGTCTCGGGCAGACATGGAGGATGCAAGCAGCAGAGCAACAGCAATTCGAATCGAAATGTTCATGCTACACCTGCGCACACGTATTTTAAGGTGCCGCTACTGCTGAAATGCGGTAGAAATCTCTGATTAGGCTCCTCACGACACGTGTTCTGAGCGCAAAGGCCCGGTTTCGACAACGTTCGGTAGACAATAAGCGCCGAGAAAGATTTCTTTCAGCTAGTGCAACTTCGCGTACTCCGCTTTGGTTTCCTGCAGGATGGCGATGTCCTGATTGATTTAACTTCAGGATCGCCAACAAACTGACACCTGAGTAGCCGATGAGAGTTAGGATGCGGGCGTTTCCGGAAATGGCGGCTAGTATGACGCCTCGTACACCCCCCGAACGTGTCAGCTCTCGTCAGTTTTCCCGCCGGCGCGGTCGGCGCGCTCGTCAAATACATCTCAAACCAACCTACGATACGGCACGCGAAGTTGGAGAAGCAAATTGGGCACGCCGGAACCATCGGCGGCTACCTGTCGTTTGTGTCGTCGACATAGTCATCTTCTTTGCCGTTGCTTTCCTCTTCCCGGCGGGCTTTTCTCGAAGAAGAACATCGGTAGCTACCCCGTCGCTAACAGACGAAGAGGGGAAACCGCACCACGACTTCGGGAATAGACTTTCTGATTCGTCACCAACCGTCACGGCGTGACATTCCGCCCTCAAAACGCAAGCACTTTCGTAATGTGACGTCCTGATCTGGACGTGCCAAAACCGGACCCGATCCTCGATAGTAGGTACGGGGCACTCGTTGTACGGCGGATCAAGAGATCCTCCTACTACCTATTTCTGCACAGACGCACTGCGAAGAGACCTATTCGATTCTTCATGATTAAAATGGTCCGGGCTACGCAGAGAACGCTCAACCCGCGATTAGGGAGTCTAGTAGCACGTCCGAAATTGGCCTTTGTATTTGGTTTTCTCGCGACGGCCATCGCCGTCTCGGCTGCTCTCTCTTGGTTTCACAGGAATCAGGTCGACGAAGCCCGCTCTGCCCAAGCAATTCTCAATCAAATTGCAGTTCTTGCGCGAGAGATCAACAATCTGACGTTGACAGCCTTGCAAGAGCAAAACCTGACCCCCGAAGCGGATAGCGAGATGCAGGCGGCAAGACACGCACTGCCTAAAGCAGTGCTGGCGGCACACCTTCATGCTTATCACACCGCTGCCCTAGAGAAGGTCTGGCCCGCGTTAGACAACTACCTTGCGTCGGCCGGCCGGCAATGGATCCTGATGCAAGTGGGGGACTTTGACGAGGCCAAGCAGGCCGATTTCCAGGCGGTCAGCCCCCAGTTCGACCTGATGCAGCACCAAATGCAGATCGCCATTGAAGCCGAGGACAAATGGTCCCAAGGTGTTGCGCTGAGAGCTAGAAACGAATTGCTGGCGGCCGCAGTATTGGCAGCGACCGCCATCCTGATACTTTTCCTCCGGCTCAAGAGACAAGAGCACCTCGGCCAGTTGCAGGAAACCGAGCGCAATGTCCTCCGCGAGAGCGAAGAGCGCTTCCGCGCTCTCACCGAGCAGTCAACCGACATCATTCTTATCGCCGATCGCTCTGGCCAAATCAAGTACGCTAGTCCTTCCGTTCATACAGTTCTAGCGGTGCATGGAGCCCGTCTCGTGGGAACGAACATGGTCGACCTGGTGCATCCGGACGATTTCGCGAAGACCATGAGCACAGGGTCGCGATCGGTAGCGTATGGACAGAATCCGAGCCAGAATCCGATAGTTGAGTTCCGGCTACGACATGCAGACGGAAGCTGGCTCTATTTCGAGTGTGTTGTTCGAAACTTGTTTCAGCACAAGAATATCGGCGGCATTGTCTACAATGCCCGAGATATAACAGAACGAAAACATGCTCAGGAACAATTGCTGTTTAGCGCCACCCACGATGCGCTCACCGGCCTTCCAGACCGGGCCTTATTTCTGGAACGTTTGCAAAGCGTCGTGGATCGGATGAAAAGGCACCCACACGAGGCCGCTGCCGTCCTTTTCGTTGACATCGACGACTTCAAGGTCGTCAATGACTGCTATGGCCACGCAACCGGGGACGCTCTAATCAAAGAAGTGAGCGACAGACTACGGGCATGCTTGCGCAGCGACGGCACAATAGCCAGGATGGGTGGAGATGAGTTTACGGTTCTAGTGGAGGACGTTACTGACCCGAGCGATGCCATTCGTGTAGCCGAGAGAATCCAGTCTTCATTTGAACGGCCGTTCCTTCTGGAGGGACTTGAGATCTTCAAGAGCATGTCAATTGGCATCGCGCTGACATCACCAGAGACATCTGCGGAAGTGGTGCTTCAGAATGCCGATATCGCTATGTATCGTGCGAAAGCCCAAGGCAAGGCTCGCAGTGAGCTCTTTGACCGCACGATGCACGATCAAGTCATGAGTCGACTTCTTCTAGAAGCCAAGCTGAGATATGCTCTCCAGAATGAAGAACTGACAGTTCACTACCAGCCAATCGTCGCGGTAGATACAGGGGGAGTACAGGGCTTCGAAGCACTCTTGCGGTGGCAGCCCTCGGGATCGAATTCGATACCGCCAAGCACTTTTGTCCCGGTAGCAGAACAGTGCGGCCTGATTGTTCCCATTAGTGTTTGGGTTTTAAAGCAGGCGTGTTTAGAGGCGGCGAGTTGGCGACAGCGCTATCCTGCTGATCCGCCATTATATGTCAGCATCAACATCAGTTCAAAGCATTTCTCTCACGCCGGTTTTATTGGGCACGTCAAAGCTGCACTTGAAGAGACTGCGATTGATCCGCAGTGCATAACCATCGAGCTCACTGAGAGCTTGGCCATGAACGACGTTGCGGCGACCTTACAAACAATGTCGCAGCTACGAACTTTAGGAGTGAAGCTGAGTATCGACGATTTTGGTACCGGGTATTCCTCTCTGAGCTATCTCCGTCGTTTTCCAGTCGACACCCTGAAAATCGATCAGTCGTTCGTAAAGACGATGGATGCCGAAAACTACGCCATCGTTAAGACGATCATCGGGCTGGCGCGTAATCTAGAGCTTAAAGTGGTCGCTGAAGGGGTGGAAACACCTAACCAACACCAACTGTTGGCGTTAGCCGGTTGCGGGTCAGCCCAGGGATACTTGTTTGCGGAACCCATGCCGGCGAAGAGGGTTGGCGTTTTCATTGAGTCCAACCGGCGAAACTCCGGCCAAACTAAACAGATAGGCTTGGCACGCTCGACCGCGGGACTTTGATATTTCAGGGTTTCCCAGTAACATTATCTATTTAATTATAATTAATGAACAATCCCTGGACGCTCATCGGCGAAAACGCGATTCTGCAAAACGAAGCCAACCATTTATTATCAGTATGTGAGGGGAGACATTCAGCAGATCGCTGATGAGGAACAGACGACGATACGCACACGTGCGAGATTCTGCTGACGATTGGCACGGAGACCTATGGCAAGGAAGGATCAAAATACCTGCAGCGCGTTTTCTAGGGCACCGAAAGGAAGGATGACGGTTCCGCACGGCCGCCAGGCACGCCTTGGCCACATAAGTAGTAAATTTGCCCTTCGCTCGGCGCGAATCGACCCTTTGTCAACGACAAACTTCGCAGAAGCCGACTTCTGGCCCGCGTCGTTGAAAGGTTATTCCGGGGCCTAACTTCCGGGTAGCCCGTCATCCGCCCGCAGACCGAGCGCCAAAGCCCCTTTGCAGGATTCACCATCGAATTTGTTCTCACGAACGGTCACAAGTGAAGGTGATCCGTCTAGCTGCTTATTTTGAAGCCTGCGCGAGTACGCAAACAAGATGCGAACACCTATTCCAGCCAAGAAAAGCGATCACAGGATCGTTCAGAATTTCTATCGCAGTCCTGTTACCAAATAGAGGTCTGTTAGCTGTCGGCGATAGCCATAGACGTAAGTCTTGGCGTCGGGGGTGAGCAGGATTGGGCCGATAAATTCCACGCCCGCCGGGTCAGCGGGACGGAGCCTTTTCCACTCGCTGCGCTGGCCTGATGTTACGTCTATCTTTACCACCACAGCCGGCATTTCCGCGGTGCCATAGACGTAAACGAAGCGGCCATCAGAGCTCCAGCTGATAGGAAGTTCGCCGGCACGGAAGCCGGGAATCGGACGCGGCTCGCCGCCGTCCAGCGGATACATGTATCCCTTCTGATCGGGGCCGACAGCGGCCACGAACCTGTCATCCGGCGAGATGTTGTAGGCCAATGCATTGGCCCCTTCCGGAGAAATCGGTGCCAGACTTGCGGCGTTGCTTCTGTGCACGTAAAGACGAGCGCCGTGCCCAGGTTCATTGCCCGAGAAGATGAAGCTCTGGCCGTCGTGCAGCCAGCGACCGTCCACGTGGTTTACATTGCTCGGCGGGAATGGCTTGGGCTCACCGGCCTTGGTGGGAAGCAAGACCAACTGCGTGGGGGCCGTCACTGATGTCGACAGTGCCCACTGCTTATCGGGTGATAGAGCAAAAGCCCGGCCCTCGCCCAGAAGAATGGCAGGCGAGCCGTCGGTAGCACGGACATAGGCGCTGTAGCTGAGCCCGCCACCGGCGCCCTCTTCGCGGAACAGGAGCATATTTCCGTCGCTGGACAAATCTGCAGGGTAGGACCAGTCGAACCACGACAGGTCACGTTCAGCGTTTTCGCCTGCACGCAGGCCGATTAGTCCTCGCCGTGAATTGTCGCGTGCCAGCAGCACTCGCCCGTCGCGATAAACATCGTGAAGAAGCAAATCACCAGGCGCCTGTGCCAGCAGCCTTGGCTTGCCCCCGGTCGCCTCGATCGCATAAAGCACCTTGTCCAGGCCGGAGGTTGCCGCTGTGAACCAGATCTCCCGGCCGTCGGCGCTCCAGGCCAAACCCTGGGCAGTGTAGAAGTCCTGGGTTAGAGCCTTTTTCTCGCCCTTGGAATTGACCACGGCAACGGAGCCACCGTCATCTCCCTCGAGCGGATGATCGAGAAAGGCGACGCGGTCGCCGTCCGGCGAAATTCGTGGATGACTGATCCACCCCCCGGTCTCGTACAGCAGCTTGCCGACGGGATACTCCAGGCGATTCTTGCCACCGACGTCCCGGACCACAGCCAGGTTCTTTCCGTCGGGCGACCAGTCGGCCCACTGCACGTCATTGAGAATCTCCCGGGGACCGCCCCCTGACAATGGGACACGGGCCAGGGTTCCTACATGGATGTAGGAGCGTACTTGCCGGCTGCCGAGCAGCACCGCCATGTCGCCAGTGGATGACATGGACTCGATCTCGGCACCAGTCAGTTCAAGGTCGCGCGATTGCGGACTCTCCGGGCGGGTGGAGAACAGGCTGGATGGATTTCCCTCCCAAGCCGCACTGTAAACCAGTGTCTGTCCGTCGGGAGAAAACTTGGCCATGCGAATCGTGCCACGGCGGAACGTCAACTGGTGGTAAAGGGGCGGCTCCACGATCGATTGCCGACGCGCAACCCAAGCTCCGGCGATTGCGCTGAGGATCACCGCCGAAACCGATAATGCGATGGCCGCAAGGCGCCTGCTTGTCTTCCGCAAGACCGGCGGTTTCGACGGCGGCGGCCCGGCCTGCACGGGGACGACGATCCGCGCCATCCGGCTAGAGTCCAAGTCGCGCTTGAGGCGCTTCAGATCCGAGCGCAGTTCAGCCGCCGATTGGCAGCGTAACTCGCGGTCCTTTTCCACCGCCTTATTGATGAGTTCTTCCAGCTTTGGGGAAAGCTCGGGGTTGAGCTGTGTCGGCGGAAGCGGGGCTCGGTTCAAGATGGCGTCGATCACAAGGCCCGAAGTATTACCGGAAAACGCCACCTCGCCAGTCACCATCTCGTAGAGCACTACCCCGAATGAGAACAGGTCGCTGCGTGCGTCCAGTTGCTCCCCGCGCACCTGCTCCGGCGACATGTACGCAACTGTGCCGACCGTCATGCCCGCACTGGTCAGGTGATGTTCCGTCATGGTGGCTCCATCCGGTTGCCCGCTAGACACCAGTATTGCTAGCCCAAAGTCCAGGATTTTGACTTGCCCGCGTGCGGTCACAAAAATATTGGCGGGCTTGATGTCGCGGTGCACCACGCCAGCGGTGTGGGCGGCGTCGAGTGCGTCAGCGATCTGAATTCCGAGGTCCAGCACCTCCTCCACCTTGAGCCTGCGGTTCTCAATGAAGTGCTTGAGGGTCTGCCCCTGCAGCAACTCCATCGCGATGTAATGGAGGCCTTTATCCTCCCCGATGTCGTAAATGGTGCAGATGTGCGCGTGGTTGAGAGCCGACGCTGAACGTGCTTCGCGCTGAAAGCGCTCAATCGCCAGCGCGTCGCGCGATACCGCGGCGGGAAGGAACTTGAGCGCGACCTGCCGTCGAAGCCGCGTGTCCTCGGCCTTATAGACCACGCCCATGCCGCCGCCCCCGAGCTTCTCGACGATGCGGTAGTGCGAGATGGTCTGGCCAATCATTCGGAGATCCCTGGTTTTCGGGTCGCTTCATCTTAAGGAGCCGACAGCGTTCAGTCAACGAATGACGGCTCTGGCAGGAGCATGTCGAGCCCAGAACACCTGCTTTATGAAGGGATAACGGTGGAGGCGGCGAGATAACTCCCGCTTTGTCGGCAACCCGGAAGCTATCCAGAAACGCCCTTGGGGGACATAAATGGCCATCTCCCAGAAGCCGACTTCCGGCCAGCGTCGTTGGGCCTCACTCCCCTTTTTCGTTAATCAGGCACGAGCAGATTGAGGGTCGCTACCGCCAGAGCTTCAGGTTGCGATTGATACCGAAAGTGAGCCCTTGCTTCACACGACGAGTCATGGTTGAATTTGTCGACAACCATCGAGAAACAATCTCCGAGTGACGCTGAGAAAGCAGGTACCAGCCTTGAATCGAAGAGAGTTTTTGAAGGCGTCCGGGGCAGTATCACTTTCGCAGCTGTGGCCGCGGAGTGCGTTCGCAAGTCCCGCCATCCGGCGGGTGCGTCCTTCGGACCCAAGTTGGCCCTCCAACGCAGCGTGGAAGCGCCTAAACGAGGCGGTCGGCGGCAACCTGATTCCAGTCGATTTTCCGATGAACGCATGCGTGTCCTCGTCCCAGAGCGCGGACTGCAAAACTCTCTTCGCAAATTTGAAAAACCCCTACTATATCGGCGACAACCCCGGCATCACCCAAACCCTGGGCTGGGTCGACGGTTGGGCCACCAAACCTAGTGTCTACGCTGTCACTGCGAGAAATGCTGACCACATCGCAGCCGCCGTAGATTTTGCCCGCGACAACAATCTGCGCCTCGTCGTCAAAGGAGGTGGCCACAGCTATCAGGGCACATCGAACGCGCCCGATTCTCTCCTGATTTGGACACGTCATATGCATGACGTTACCATCCAGCAGGATTTCGTTCCTAGTGGTTGCAAGTCCCCTCACGCTCCTGAGCGGGCCATCACTGTCGGATCGGGAACAATTTGGTTGCAAGCTTACGACGCCGTCACGACCAAGGCCGGCGCCTATGTTCAAGGCGGCGGCTGCACCACCGTCGGCGTCGCCGGCCTGATTCAAAGCGGCGGGTTCGGCAGCTTCTCGAAGCATTACGGAATGGCCGCCGCTGGCCTCCTAGAAGCCGAAGTCGTTACCGCGGACGGCAAAGTGCGAATCGCAAACTCTTGCACCAATTCGGATCTGTTCTGGGCTCTGAAAGGAGGCGGAGGCGGCACTTTCGGCGCGCTCAGCAAATTAACCCTGCGCGTGCGAGATCTTCCAGAACTGGCCGGAGGCGCCAATTTCACCGTCAAAGCTTCTTCCGATGACGACTATCGCCGCCTGATCCGCCGCTTTGTTGCCTTCTACCGCGAAGCTCTCTTCAACGATCATTGGGGCGAACAAGCGCACTTCTCTCCCGACAACAAGCTCGAAATCAGCATGGTTCATCTTGGACTGGACACGGGGCAATCGCAAAGAGTCTGGCTGCCCTTCCTCAGCTGGCTGGCGCAGACCTCCACCGCCTACACGATCGAGTCTGAGCCCGAAATCGGCAGCATGCCCTTCCGCCATTGGTGGGACGTTGACTGGCGCAAAGAACAACACCATAACGTTTTCAAGGCAGACTCCCGCGCCAGCGCCAGCCCAATCAATGTCTGGTGGAACGGCGACGGCGGCCAGGTAGGCTGGGTCGTCTGGGGTTTCGAGTCGCTCTGGATGCCCGCATCCCTGCTGCAAGACGATTCCCAGGAAAAGTTGGCCAACGCCTTGTTCTCAGCTTCCCGCTTCACCGAGGTGGAGCTCCATTTCAATAAGGGGCTCGCCGGCGCGCCTTCGGAAGCCATCGAGTCTGCCAAAGACACTGCGATGAATCCCGCAGTGTGCGGCGCCTTTGCTCTCGCCATCGTCGCCGACGGCCAGGGGCCCGCGTATCCCGGAATTCCCAATCACGAACCCGACATTGCCAAGGGCCGCAAAGGCGCCGACACCGTGCGCCGCTGCATGAACGAACTCCGCGCCGTCGCCTCCAGCGGCGGAGCCTACGTCTCGGAAAGCAACTTCTTCGAGTCCGACTTTGAGCATTCTTACTGGGGCGCCAACCACGCCCGCCTCGCCGAAATCAAGAAGAAATACGACCCCGATGGCCTCTTCTTCGTCCACAACGGAGTCGGCTCAGAACAGTGGACCCCCGACGGCTTCACCAGGCTCTGAACTGCGGTACGGTTCAAAATCGGCCGGCAATTTACCAATCTCCCTAATTCCTGGATGGTCGGCAACCCTTACCTTATTGGATTAGGTAAGAGTAGCCCGTGATTTGCCCGGAACACGCCACCGGAAATGCCTTGCCACAAGCTGCCCAGGACCGATTCCGCTGCAGGGGGCCAGTATCACACCACTTTTCGGAGACGGAGACAGTTTGATGATGCGATACTGCTCACCAGCAATCACGTCTTGCGGGTTATCGCCAATGCCATCAGCCCAGACGCCAAGCGGGGGTCTGGAAGGGAGTGTGTGCTTTGAAAAAGTCTTTGACAAAAGCGGCAGCATGTTGGGTGGCAACGCTGATGACTATTGCGGCTGTGGTAACGGGGATGGGTGCAATTCCGGCAGGCGCTCAGCAGGCGAGCCTAGAGCAGCCGGATAACTACACCTGGTTGGAAGACATACACGGCGAGCGACAAATGGCTTGGGTGAAGGCTGAGAATGCGCGCACGGCAGCGGTGCTGGAAAAGGACAGTCATTTTGCCCTCCTGCAGGCAGAGGCGCTGAAGGTGCTCGAGTCTCCGGACCGGCTGCCGGACCCGAAGTTTCGCAACGGCGTGGTGTACAACACGTGGCGCGATGCCGAGCACGTGCGGGGAATCATACGACGCACAACGCTCAAGGATTATCTGACGGCGCAGCCCAAGTGGGAGACGGTGCTGGACTACGATGCGCTCTCCAAAGCCGACAAGCAGAGTTGGGTGGGGGAAGGACTCACATGCCTGCAACCGGAAGATGAGCTTTGCCTGGTGGAGCTGTCGGCGGGCGGCGAGGATGCGGAGACCTTACGCGAGATGGACCTGAAGACGGGTAAGTTTGTGGAGGGTGGTTTCGTGCTGCCACGCGGCAAGCAGACGGTGGCATGGGCGGACAAGGACACGCTGTTGATTGCGCGCGATTGGGGCCCGGGAACGATGAGCGAGGCCGGTTACCCGATCACCATCCGGCGATGGAGGCGCGGCCAGCCCCTCGAGAGCGCCGAGGAGGTGTTTCGTGGAGACACCAAGGACAATGGGTATGGCAATAATCCGAGCGTGTTCGTGGATGGACAGGGCCACCACGCAGTGACCTTGGAGCGGAATCTGAGCACCTTCGCGCATGAGAACTATCTGCTGTTGCCCGGCGGAGCCAGGAAGCTGTCATTGCCGCTGAAGGCCACGTTGGGTGGGTTGCTAGGCGGCCAGCTGCTGGTAAAGCTGGAAGAGGATTGGACGCCCGAGGGACAAACCACCAAGATTGCCCAGGGGGCGGTGGTTGCTCTTGAGTTGGCCGCGGTAGAAAAGGATCCGGTGCGGCTGAAGCCGACGGTGGTGTTCGCGCCGACCGCACAGGAGTTTGAACAGTGGTTTTCGACGACAAAGAACCACATGATCCTAGGTACGCTCGAACATGTGCAGCAACGCGCGTATGTGTACACAGTGGGAAGCGATGGCAATTGGACGCGAAAGCGGCTTCCGGTGCCAGACAATCTGACGATCAATTCTGGGACGGGGAGCCGCACGGACGACCGCTTCTTTTTGGGCCTGGAGGGTTTCTTAATGCCACCCTCGCTGTGGCTTGGCGATGCGGCGGATGGATCGTTCGCTCCGGCCAAGTCGCAGAAGCTACAGTTTGACGCGAGCGGCGATGTGGTGGAACAGCTGGAGGCGACCTCAAAGGATGGGACAAAGGTGCCGTACTTCGTGGTGCATCGCAAGGACATACGGTACGACGGGTCGAACGCGACTCTGCTGACGGCCTACGGGGGATTCCAGATCGCGTATACGCCGAGCTACTCGCCGGTGGATGGCAAGCTGTGGCTCGAGCATGGGGGCGTGTATGTGCTGGCCAACATCCGGGGTGGCGGCGAGTTCGGTCCGGCGTGGCATGAGGCGGGCCTCAAGACTCACCGGCAGCGGATTTACGACGACTTCTACGCGGTGGCCCAAGATCTGGTGACGCGCAAGATCACTTCCTCGCGCAGGCTGGGGATTCTCGGCGGATCGAATGGTGGCCTGCTGATGGGCGTGGAGTTCACTCAGCACCCGGAGATGTGGAATGCGGTGGTGATCCAGGTCCCGCTGCTGGACATGCTGGGGTTTGAGCATCTGTCGGCTGGCGCGTCATGGGTGGGCGAGTACGGTTCCGTCTCGGTGCCGGAGGAGCGGGCGTTCCTAGCGTCCATTTCGCCGTATAACCAACTGAAGCCGGATGTGAATTATCCGGAGCCGCTGATCTTTACGACAACCAAGGATGATCGCGTGGGGCCGGTTCATGCGCGCAAGTTTGCCGCGCGCCTGGAGGAGTTTCACAAGCCGTTTTTCTATGACGAGATCACGGAGGGCGGACACGGCGAAGGCGCGGATAAGAAGCAGGAGGCGAGGACGGATGCCGAGTATTTCACCTATCTGATGATGAAGCTGATGGATTGAAGTGGTCCTGGACACCGTGATTGAAGAAGTGACGCTCAACTCCTGGTTTGTCGGTCAAGAGGAAGTTATCCAGAAACGGGCTTTGAGGAGATCAACGGCGATCTCCGAGAAGCCGACCTATCGTTACCGAATTCTCCTGATGGCGGACCATCCCATTAGTAATCCGCCCTTGACGAAGAAACGAAAACTGACCGCCTGAGAATTTGCTGGTCAAGCGTCGGCGAAGGCTGGCTCGCTGCGGATTCAATCTGTCAACCGTGTGTTTTGCTCTGACACTTACTCAACCGAACCGCATCGCGCGAAGCATCAGACTAAGACACGGTTGACGGAATTGAGTCGGCAGACGGCAGTTCGGGGTCCGGCTGCGCGAGCCTGCTACCTGGAGCGACCAAGCTCCTGGATGAATCGTTCAACATCAAAAGCTTCAACGCCTCGCGTGATCGCGGCTGTCGGCAATTGCGAGCGGGACTTTCGGTGGACTACGATTAACCTCTTGGACCGTTTGGGCGAGGCCCGACGCAATGAGAGTAGCGGAGAGGCCATGGACGGCCGGACCGTCTTCCCAGCTTTGGCTTCAACCAACCACAGGTTTGAATTGGGTCGTGGCACGAGGAAGTCTACTTCCAAACCTTGCTGATCGCGGAAGTAGTACAGTTCCTTCTGCTGTCCTCGATTGGCCTGGCTCTTGAGTATCTCCGCCGCGACTACTCAATAGTCAAGCAGCTCTATGTCGTGGGCCGTTGTGCGTTCACCCGGAGCGAGAGCCATTCGAGGTTCTCGAAAATCTACGGCAGACCATAGGGGAGTACAACTTCGCCGCCCAATATCATCAAGAGCCAGTGCCACTCAGGTTCAAAAGGGGCGCCAGACCTTGCAGCTCCGCGATTGAGACCACGGATCTGGAGCGGCGACTCGCAAAGACAGCTGATCTCTTGGCGTTCCGGGTTTCACCGAACCTGAAGAACGAGATTCGGATTACGTCCGCCGGTAACATTCTCACAGATTACTTTCGTTCTTGATGACAACGGTCCTGAGTGATGAGGGTCACATCCAGCTTTCGCCGCTCGCGCGACACTAAAGGCAACAATAAAAAGACTGGATATGCACTCCGCAAAAGGCCCGGGACCATGAGCAACAACGACTCGAATGACCGTCGCCAACACGCACGCGTAAAGGTGAGCGTGCCGGTCGAAATACAGACTGTCGCGAGCGGCAGCCCGATTCGTGGCGCTACGGCCGATCTGAGTTTGAGCGGCTGCTACATCGAGACAATTTTCCCGTTCCCAATCGGGACCAATTTGGATTTGCAGCTTTCCATCGAAACCACCGTCTTGATCGCCGCCACCGTGGTTACCTGCGATCCCCAGGTGGGAAATGGAATAAGGTTCATCCGGATGCTCCCTGAGGATCGGGAGGCGATTGAAGCCTTCCTCGAAGCCGCTCAGCAAGCACAGGACTCAGGCTCCCGGGCATTGAGTGCACGCTGAGCACCACTGGGGTAAGTAAATTCTGCGCGGGCCGCGCCGCGCAGTCAGGGAGCGGTCCCGAGTTGTCCGACAGCGAGCTGCGCAGGTTGCTCGAACGCCTTTCGACACGTTCGACTGTGCATTTTTTTATTATTTTCTTGGCGACGCTTGTTGCGCCTCTGCTTCGGTCGTTCGGCTCGATAATGATAACCCGTTAGACGAATCGACACTGCGCTACCTGGCGGCGCCCGCTAGGTCATGTCGAGCATGGCGAGAGGACAAACGCAGAATGAACACAGGTAACCAAAGGCTGGCACCGAAGGGCCAGTGCGGAGTCCTACTCATGTACATAACATTGCAACATGAGTTGCCAAAACATCCAGGACGGGCTCCTTGTCACACTCGTCCTCTGCTATGAAGAGGACCCACTTCAATTCGTGACCTTGTCCAGGCAAACCCTCGATTCCTCTTCGGCTCGCGTGGCAGTCGCGGAGTTGAGGAATGAAGGTTTCTTGGAAGAACAGGTCCGAGGGGTGATTCGACTGACTACTCGTGGATACAAGAAATACAAAACCACGCTTCCGTACGCTTGCGCGGGCTGAACCGGTGCACGTTTCTAAAGGACGGCCAGGGTGAGCGTCTGTTCCGCCGAACATTAAAATACGTACAGCTTCCTTCGTAATCTGGCGCTAGGCATACCCTCGGTAAGATACTTCGGCGCATGTCCTCCCCCCCACCGCACGCAAAGCGGCGTGCCCTCCGTGTTCGACTTCGTGGCATGCCTCAAGCAACGATCCGATTTGAAGACGGGCAACACCCCTCAGCCAAACTTCAGACCATTTCTATAACGGGAGGCTTGCTGCGAGTTCTCAAGCCGCTCAGTCCAGGAGCGGTAGTAGAAGTGATGTTCTTGACCGACGCCGGACCAGTACTCGGCATAGCTGAACTACTTGGTCCATGTTCAGCCGTACGGATAGGATTACAGCCGTTCCGGTTCATCGCCATGGACGACACCGATTTGCGGACACTACGCATTGCAATTGCGTCATCGGAGGAGTGCATAACGGGATTTCGCACAGATGCAACTGAGGAGGCAAGGCCGGTGTGATCCCGGTGACGCCTTCCGGACCGCCCGCGCGCTTCGCAATTTTTCATTATTCTTTCCCGGGCCGCGTGGCCATCCGTGGATCGCCCATCCAGTCCAGGCAGGAGGGGGGAACCGTACACAACACCTTTCGCGCATTCATGCTTTCGGAGCTGGATCGGAAATGCGGTCGGCAACTCTCACCTTAAGGACTAAGGTTAGGTTTGCCCGTGATACGACAAAATGCGTAAGTGCGGCCCAACAACGTGTAGCGCGGCGGCGTTCTCAATTGACAACTACTGACACCCTCGCAGATACTGCAATCTGCGCATGTAGGATGCAACGGCACGTCGCCGAAGGGCAATGCCCACCTACGATCTCATCGTGGAGGTCTACATGCCCAATTTAGAGAACCTCAAAAAGCAAGCCAAGCTCATATTGCGGTGGCATCGCGAACGCCACTATCCCGTCGCCGCACAAATCCGCAGGCATTTGCCTCGTTTCGTGAATATGCCCGACTCCGAGATTCTTGCGGCGAGCTTTAAGCTCAGCGATGCGCAAGAAATGGTCGCAAGACAGCAAGGCTTCGATAGTTGGCAAGCCCTGAAAACCGGGCTTTCGAAAACGCCGCTCAAGGTGAAGTCGTCGCCATCCAAATCAGCGCCATCGAAAGCAACGATTGTCAGTGCAGAGCCGCAGCTGTTCGTCACCGATATCAAGAGATCATGCGAATTTTTCCGTGAGAAGTTAGGCTTTTCGCTTGTATTCAGCTACGGCAAACCTCCGTACTATGCACAGGTGGGTCGCGACGCGGCGCGTCTCAATCTAAGGTGTGTCGAGCGACCAATAATCGAGTCGACGGTCCGCGATCGGGACGAACTGTTGTCGGTATCTATGACCGTCGCTACAGCGGACGAGATCAAGCTGCTCTTTCTTGAGTTTCGGTCTGTTGGTGTTGCCTTTCACCAGACGCTGAAAAAGCAGCCTTGGGGCGCCAAGAATTTCGTGGTCAAGGATCCGGACGGGAATCTGCTGCTGTTTGCTGGACCCGCAAACTAAAGGGTACCAAGCAGAAGTGTGCTGATCGAGCATGTATAGTCGGCTAGTGGGACGTGACATTCTCGCCTTAAGTTGTCAACTACCGTCCTTGCCCTTGGATGACGGGCAAGCCGAAACAATCCTCAGGCACGAAACTGTGACGCAAGTGTGACACGTTTTGGGCAGCGGCAACGACATTCCTCTTTCTCTAGTACACAAAGCCGGGCAGATTCGTGGATGAGGGATGTGCGCGCCACATGGTACCATTCCCGCGTGGGCGACTCCGCTTGTGTCCCAAGTGCTGCCTCTGCCGTCCCAACCACGACGGTTACTTCGCGGCACTCTGCCCTCGTCCGCCTCACTCACTGTGCTCGATTTCCGCCAGGCACAACGGCAGGACCTCCCCTTCCGCCTTGGCTTCGTCGGGGACGCCCCGACGCAAGTCCACCAGTCCACCTCGCCCGAGGTAACGCCGCGGCTCTCGCACAGGCGGCGCAGTTGCGGGGAAGATCTGCTTCACCAACTCCTCTCGCTCCTCCCGCACATCGCGGAAGATCGAGGAGATGAATATGCGGATCTCGCGCGGCGACGAGGCGATAGGGGCTGTGGGACCAGCCATAGGGATCGGCCTCCTTTGTACGGAATTATGATTCGACTCGGGTTCGGGCCGCTGTGATCTCAGTCACCTCGCAACAACAGCCTAACTCTATCCTTCTGGCTGGAAAGTCAACTTGAAACTCACTGATCCTCTCCGTAACTCAACGTTCGGCGCGGCCTGGCTTCGTCTTCTCCCTTGTTTTCGCGCACTTGGAAATTGGCACTTCGCTTGCCTTATAGGAGGGCGGTAGACAGCGCAGAAGACGCCGGCCAAGCCCTAAGGCTCGGAGGCGTCAGAACAGGCGTTACACCGACATATAGTGCGTCCTTGGGGCCCGATGAAAACCTGGCCTACGATCCTAGCGGATTGCGGCGGGCTGGTGAAGTCCAGCAATGGATTTAGCCCGCACTAATTGCCCTGAGGAGTTAGGAGTAGAGCCTGGAACGACCCGGTCTGGGCGAGTGTCATTGGTGGCGCACTTTTCCTCGCACTATTGGCCACGGTCCGACGGCCATTGTCCGAACCTTGCCTGTCCTGACCTTCCCAGTGGTGAGTTGAGAAGTTATTTTCGGGTCGCTTGCACTCTTAATTATGGCTGACTTTTTTCCACTTGAGAACGGTAGCGCCCTTGAGAAAAAAGCGCTGATTCCGTGATTTTCTTCTTTACTTTCGCATGAATTTCTAATGTAGTTTGTTCGAGAAAGGCAAGCAATGTCAATTCGCTTCTGCCAAACGAGCGCGGTCGCCTGGTTTCTTGAACAAGTTGACGAAGGCTCTCTGGAATCGATTGCCTACGAATTACGGAGCCTGGAAAACTCCGAAGTAGGGAAAGTTTCCGAATGTTTCCAGGCTGAAGAACAGCGTCATCCAATGCTTGAACACCAAGCACAACAGGATCGCGACGCCCTACCATTATCGCGGTTGCTGCGCCTGGTTTCTAACGATTGCTCATCCTGCCTGGCTGACGCACTGGACACAGCGAGTAATGATTTTCGGACGCAATTGCAATTTCTTCGAGCACTTAGCATCCACGAAATGCTCGGAGAAAACTGCCAAAAGAACGGCGATTTGCTTGGACTAGGCCGGTCTTGGATGTGGCGGGGCCGCATTTATAGTGACATGCACAAGTTTGAGCAAGACCTCCCGTGTTACTGTCGCGCTCTGGCGATCTTCCAAGATCTGTTTGTGCGAGCACGGAACGACGCAGACCGCCGCGCAACGGCCTTTTGGCTCGCGTGGGTCCAGCATCAGCTGGGCACCAAGTGCCGAAGGTCCGAGGATGACGAAACCGCCTTGCTCTATCTTTATCGCGCCGTCTCTGTCCGAAAGTCGATTCGATCGGACTCCGCTCGTGAGATGTCCATCGGTAATATTGCCAACTGCTATGGTCGCCTCGGTCGTTCGCGGTTGGCGGCGCTCAATTATGTTCGAGGATTGGCGCTAGAAATGGCGGTCGCCAAGACGGCTGCTGAGTCCCTGCAGCCAGACTACCATTATGAAAGCCCTGGCCTTACTTATGGAAACCTGGCTTCCCTCCTGTTGGAGATCGGTGAGGTCGGAATGGCTCGTGAGGTGATTCGAAGAGGGTTGGAAGTGGCCCCCTTGCGATCAGAGCTGCATCAGCTTGG
>Ga0181538_10002325_pt1 | contig 19923 bp, 10 predicted proteins | sample PEATcosm2014_Bin_40_FD_119773 | JGI IMG/M metagenome (GOLD analysis project Ga0181538, IMG submission 119773) | Peatland microbial communities from MTU Mesocosm Facility, Houghton, MI, USA - PEATcosm2014_Bin23_30_metaG | ecosystem: Environmental > Terrestrial > Soil > Wetlands > Peat | place... | reverse complement strand
TGAAGAAGTCGTTCGCGACGGCGCAAGGGCCGCCATTGGTTGTGTTATATGGGTTCTGCGGCCAGTAGTTGTTGCCGCCCCACGTAGGATCGGGCTGGGTGACAAACATGCCGTGATAATCAAGGCAGAGCAGAACATAGATCCCGCGTTGTTCAGCAAGCTGAAGCACATAATCCAGTTGCCACGCGGGTTCAAGAGAGTAGTCGGTCAGCGATGCCGGCGTGTCCTCGATGCCAAACTCCCACGGACTCATCCAGATGCGAGCATAATTCTCACCCGCGCTTTGCATGGCGGCAAACCAGGTGTCGTAGCTGTAGGTGGCCGGCCCATCCCCCCAGCAAACATTCTCACCGATCAACCGTAAAGGCTGGCCATCGCCGGTCTGAAAGTACTGGTGGCCGGGAGCGATGCCCACATATCCGAAGCGGGCGGGCAGCGGGCCAGCCGGCACGCTGAAGTTCGTGATCACCGGCCCACCGAACGGTTGGCCGTTGGTGCTGATACTGAGGGAAAGCGTGTAGCTGCCAGTCTCTGGCGGCGTGAAGCGAAGCCGCCAGCCGGGCGCGCCTGCCTGAACATCGGACTCATAACCTCCCGACAGTGAACGCTGGTAACCTTGATACCAGAAAGCCGGGACGGTCACCGTCCCCCCAGAGGGCAATGTGAACCTGGCATCCAGTTGGATGACATCCGGGTCAAAGGGATTTGCCGCCGGCGAGACATTGCCGATGCCGAGTTCGAGACGCTGCCAGAGCTGCGGGAGAGTCAACAGGCTGATTTGCGGCGCCGATTGCGAGAACCCGCGCGTCAGCACAAAAACCAAGACTGCCACGAATAACCGTCTTTGAGCGGCAATATTCACTCGATCACTTATTCACAGGCGCCGGTTTGCCTTGGAGCAACGCGGGAAGCCAGACGTCGTAGCGGCGTTTCTCGAAGGGGCGCTGAGTGCCGTTTTCGTCCTGGTGGCCGGACGTTGGCAGCATAACAACCTCCTTGGGTGAGGTGATGACGTTCACCGCGGCCAGCACCGTCGCCGGCGGGCAAGTCTCGTCGCGCAAGCCGAGCCCGATGAGCACGGGGCACTCGATGTGTCGCGCAAAGTTCACCACGTCGAAATACCTGCTGGTTTCGCGGACCTTTACGGCGTCTTTGTCCCACGTGCTGGAATACCAGTTTGGATAGGCGGACGCCCGGCCGACAGTGGGAGCCATCATGTCGCAACCAGCAGGGACCAAAGCCATTGCGGCGGTGATGTTCTTGGGATGCAACCCCGCCAGCATCAAAGTCTGCTGGCCGCCCTGGCTAGTCCCCGTTACGACCAGCGTCTTGCCGTCCCAATCTGGCCGCGTCATCAAGTATTCCAGCGCCTGGACTGCGGACAGATACATCCGCAGGAAATAACTGGCGTCACGGTCATCGTTGCCGATGCGCCAATAATCCTTCAGCGGGCCGGCAAACTGGTCCTTGTAGAACGAGTCCGGTTTGTCGATGGGAATGTCGTGGGCTTCGATGTCCAGCGTCAGCCAGCCTGCGGCGGCGTGGCCGGTGATCCAATCCGGGTGCAAGGCATAGACGCCGGCCCATTGCACGATGAGCAGCGCAGGGAATTTGCCGCCCTTTTCGGGCCGCGCCAGTTGCCCCTGAATATGGGTCTGATTGACGTTATCGAGCCGGACTTTCCAGTAGAGCACGCCCGGCTTCCGAATGTCCACCGGTTCAAGCTGCGGATTGGGCGGCACCCCCTTCAGCTTCTCTAACTGGCCCTGCCAAAAGGCGTCAAAGTCGCCCAGCGCGGGCGCCGCCGAGGTGATCCTCTCCGGCGCAGCCACCGCACCGGCGACGGCGCGATTGGCGGGGCGGTCCGGCTGCCACTTCAGTTCCACGAGCATCGTGCCCGGGGCGTCGAACTTCGTTTCCAGCGCGGCGGCGTTATTGCCGAAGGTGACGCTGCCGTGGCCGACGTCGGTGAGGCCGCCGCGTTTGAAGGTGTATTGCGTAGCGGGCGCATTGGAACTGCCCCGCCAGGTGACGGTCCAATGGACGGTGTCGCCGACCCGATAGATGCCGTTGGTCCTATCGGGCTTGATCTCGACCAGTTGCGCGCCACAAGGGTTTGCGGCAGACAAAACGGCCAGCGCGAATAGCAGGGCTGAAGAGTGGCGGGTTTTCATGGTTGGATGGTGACGGGTGGCGTTGGAACAAACGGCGAGGCTGTCAAGGTTGCCAGAGGGCGCGCCAGTATCTGGCGGCCGACCCTGCCGGGACGGGATTTGTGAAGTTGAGCGTATTGCCTACAATGGTGTTGGTCGAAACCGTCGTCCAGGCGCTCAAATTGGTGGAGGATTGAATAAAATAGCGCACCTGCGGCTGGCCCTGGAGTTGGACGATTAACTGGCCTCCCGGCTGAGGGACCGGCGGAAGCTCAACCAGGTGCGGGGCCTCAGGCGCGAACGTGAAGAGTGTCAGCGATAAAGCTGGGAAGCTGTAATCAAACCCGGCACTGGCAGCGGGGAAACTCGTCATCGCGATGTCCTGGGCCTGGATGGGAGCGTTGGTGCGGGCGGCTTCGTCCTGTGGGATGCCGTAAGTTCGGAGTGTCGCGTCGGCGCTGGGGATAAACCCGCTCAAAGCGATCTGGGCGTTGAAAGGAGTGATCGTGTCTTTATTGAGGACGAGCAGTGAGATGGCACCGCTGGCCCGGCGGGCCGCGTAGGTTGCGAGCAACTCGTAATCGCTGGAGGCGCTCAGAATCGTGTCGCCGGGCTGGGCGAAGAACTGCATGAGCTTGGCCGCGTAAAATGTCGGATGCCTTGTGCTCAGGCCGTTTACCATGCCCAGGTCGCCATACGTCCGCCAGCCATAGAGCGTGTTGTCGAAGCAGCCATTGGTATCGGTGCCGTTGCGCAGGTCCCACCAGACAAGGGCGTTGAATTCGGTTTGCATCAGTTGGCCGAGGCTGTCGGCGTAATACAAGCCGTTGACCAGGCTGGTGGATTGTCTGCCCTGGGCGCCGGAGTCGCTGTTGTTTTCAGTGCAGATCAGCTCGATGTTGGTCCCAGCCGCGCCGCAGTAATCGGTCACTTGCTGCCGCAAGTCGGCCGCGTCCAGCGCCCACTGCGTTGAGCACTGCAGCAGGAAAGCGTCGCAGTCGCTTCCCCTGGGGTTGTTGCTGTCCGTCCACTCCGGATACCGATGGTGGATGGCAAAGTCCGGCATCGTGCCGAGGTTCTTTAGTGTGGCGAGGATCACCGGCGTCCAGCCGTAATTGGTCGAACCAGTGCGCGGGTTGATCGCGAAATGGTTGGCGTTGTTGCTGTAACTGCCCTCGCCGGGCGTGACCACCACCCCCACTTTGATCGTGCTATCCACCGCTTTCATCAAATTGCAATAGTCCCTCGCCCGCGTAGCATAGGTATAGGGGTCGTGGGGAACGGTGTTGCTGTCCGTCTCCCAAGTGCCGTAGCACTCGTTGCCGATTTCCCAATACCTGAACCCGATCGGCGCGGTCCGCGAGAGGCGGAGGAAGTTCTTTCCGTCGTCTTTCCCGAGGGGCGCCGCCGCTCGCAGTGAGGCCCAGTAACCTGCCGTCCGCCAGTTGGTTCCATACGTGTCCACCCCTAGCGGCAAGGTATTAGTGGTCGAACCGTTCGCATAGGCGACCCAGGCGGCGGCTTCATTCGTGCTGCTCGTGCCGTAATTGACCGTAATGATGGCCTGCGCGCCCACATTGGTGGCGACGTGGACGAAATTGGCAAACGAGATCGGCCATGGCCAGGTGTTGGTGAGCGTGGTGCCGGTGCTCCAATGGTATTCATCCGAAAGTGAGCCGCCCGGACAGCGCATCACCCGCGTGCCCATCTCCTGGAGCAGCGAAATGGTGGTGGGCGTGTCGAAATTACTGTCCCAAATGGCCGTGTTCACCGCAAACCAGCGCGCATCCGCTGCCCGGACCGCCTGCGTGGCGTTGACACTCAAATGCGACAGCGCCGGCGCTGAGGTAGCCACCAACTGGATGTCATCCACGTAAAACGTCGGCTGGGCAGCGCTGATTCGATCCTGAATGACAAAGCCGGTGAAGTTGGTTTTGTTGGCTACCGCGAGCGTGGACAGCGGGACGATGAACTGCTGCCAGGTGTTCGTCTGCAGAGTGCCCATTGAGAAGTAATGACCTTGCCCGGCATTATTCACGGTCCCCACATGCAGCAGACCATAAACTTGGAGCTTTTGGCCGCCACTCGCGCCGCCGTTAATCCAAAAACTCAAGCTGTTGTAAAGATGGCTGTCCATGTCCGGGTGATAAATCTGGAGCCCCTGTCCGGGCGACGCGATGGTCACCGCGACGGACGCGGAGCCGGAGTGGACGGGCGCTGCATTCGTGTAATTTCGGGTGGCCCACCCCCAGTCCTGAAAGCCGTTGACGAGGTAGTCTGAATAAACGGCCAACGGAGCCTGGGCCACTGCATCCCGCGCCAACAACAGCGCCAAACCGCCAACCATCAATCCCAAGGCACACAATGTTCGCGCCATCCGGGTCAGCCCAGTGAATCGAGGAAGAAAAAGAAGCTCAGCCGGAAGGATTCCCCCTGGATACCTGCGTATTGAGCTGTGGACTCCTCGAAGATCCACGCGAGCGTGCTGGACAGCGAAGCCGAGGAGACTCATGGGATAATGCGATTCCATCTGAATAGCGGCCAAACCAGTGCTGTCAATCATACGCAAGAGCGCGGCGGAGACACCATCGCACTGCCGCACTCACTTGGGGATTATGAGGGAAGCAAGACGGAAGCACAAGGGGGCCCTCAAGATCCCTGGCTTGTTCTTGGCTTTGAAGAGCTTTTTAGTTGACCCGTGATTCCAATCCGCCCACTTGGGAAGTCGCATTGGCCTTCCTGGCGCAAACTTTGCGACCGCGTCGTGTAATCAGTTTTGACGACATGCCTCCAGCAGCATGTTTGCTAACATGGCTTTCAACAGATACCAAAGTACCTATATGAAACAGAAACAACACTCGTGGCGGGCTTTACGCTCAGCCTCGCTCGCCCTCGCGCTGGCCGCCTCGGCCGCCATCGGACAAGCTCAAACCTTTGTCAACCCCAAGACCTTCGACACCGGGATAGGCTCGTGGATTATCTGGAATGGCTGGGGCCTTCAAGGAAGCTGGCTGACCTGGGACCCTACCCGGGACGCCGCCAACGACCCTAACTCCGGATCGCTGCGTTACGACGTTCCGTTCACCGGCGCCAGCGGCGATCAATTCATGACCTTCGGCACCCTCCATGATGCGTGGGGCTGGGATGCTACCACCGAAGTTAACGTCGTCGGCGTCTATACGAACATCACTTTCGATTTCTTGCTCGATCCCGCGACCGCCCCCGCAAAGGACGGCACTTTCGGCACGCTGACCATCGGTCTGGTCACCGATGGCTGGGCCACCGCTCAGCAAGGCACCTACACGATCCCCGCCAACGCGACCAACTGGACTCACGTAACCATCCCCATCAACCCGACGACTGCGGGCGCGGACAAAACCGTCGGTGAATACATCAACATGTGGTCGGGAGGCAACTTCACGAACACCCTCTCGTTTAACGTGGACAACATCTATCTGGAGCCCCTGCCGACCAATGCGCCTCCGGTGCCGCCGCCGACGATGGCGCTCGAAAAGGCCGGTCCGTCAGGCGTTGAGATCATCATGGACGGCACCGGCGACCAATGGCAGCGTAATGCCATCAGCACGCCGGCCGGCACCGGACCTTACCTCTGGACCTCGCAAGGCAGTTATCCCGTCACCTACTCCTGCACGATCACAAACTTCCCGGACATCGCCTCGCACCTTGGCTTTGAAGCCCACATGTACCTCGTCAACGGCGACACCGCCCCCTCTGGCCAGGACACCAGCGGCTCCCCGGATTGGGGTTGCCCGGACCTCCTCATCTTCCGGATCGAGAACGTCGCGGCCGGCGCGATGGCTCAGATTCAGTGGAAGACCAACTATCCCAACGCCAACGCGACCAACGTCCCGGTGCTCGTGTACCCACCCAGCGCGCTCGGCACCTGGACCGTAACCTTCACAGACAGCACCCACGGCACCCTGAGCGGTCCCGGGATTACCGCCACGAATTTCACACTGCCCGCGGACGCGGTTCTGAACAATTTCAGCCCGGCCACGTCCTTCCTGCAGTTCGGGATGTTCAAGAACGACGGGGCGAACGACGGGCACAATAACGGCGCCTACGGCACCTTTAGCCGCGTTCAATTCATCGGGGCCGCGGCGAATTCAATTGACGATGCTTTCAATGGCGCCACCCTGACGAACAATTACGCTTGGCGTAAAACCGACGCCAACTATGTGCAGTATATCGCTCCAGGGACCGCTTGGATAGTTGACTGGACCCTGCCGGCCATTCAGTTCAACGCGGAGACCGCCACGGCGATCACCGGGCCTTGGAATCCAGCCGTGTTCACATCGACGTATCGAGGTCCGACTGCAATGCATGGCTTGGTTTCCCAAACCACGATGTCCAGTGCCGGCTTCTATCGCCTCATCAAGCGTCCCTTCAGCCAACTGCAGGTGTTGATGCCAGGCGAGACGGCGGCTCCAAACACCCCCACTGGGAAGACGGGCACGCCTAACATCCAGGCAGTCGGCCTGCCTTTTACAGTTACGGTTAACGCGGTCGATGCGGATTGGAATGTTGTCCCATCGGTGACAGACACCGTTGACATTACCAGCAGCGATTCGACCGCCGGGCTGCCGCCGGATGCGGCCCTGGTAAGCGGAACATTTGGCTTCTCGGTCTATTTCGGCCAGCCCGGGACGAATTGGACGGTCACTGCCACCGACGTGACGGATCCCACGAAGACAGCGAATACCGGCAGCCCAACTGTGGCTCAGTAGTATCAACAGTCAATTGCAACTCGAAGGGCGCCGCACGTCAGCGGCGCCCTTTCTTGTTAGCAAGACCATGACCCAACGGACGGGCGCCATGAGGGCGCGAGCGCGCTTGCTAATCGTCGCCGTGATTCTGGCTCTGCCCGGACTGGCGGGGGCGGGCTTGATTGATTTCAGTTGGGCAGCCGGGCAGCAGCAGGTTCCCAACAATACCGTGATCACCAATGGCCTGTCCGTTGGCGCGCAGGCCGTTTTTACCGGCACGACTGGGGCCTATTGGTATTACACCAACAGCGGCGGGATGGAGGGCATCTATCCGGATGCCGGCACGCAAAACAACATCGTCTCGAATAGTTACTGCCGGGTTCTATTCCAATCCTACGATCCCGGCAATCCGACCTCCGCCAGCCAGCCAAGTTATCCGGTGACGGTGGATTCGTTTTACTACAACCATGGCACCTCCGGGCCGGGCGAGCAGTCGGATCTGCAGCTTGAAGGCTGGCTGGGAGGCGTTTTGCAGTGGCGCGCGCAGGTGTCAGCCAACCAGATCGGCACCAATATCGCCGGCGCGGGAATCCCCGTGGACGAAATCCGCGCGTATGGCCGCTGGTATTTCCTCGACAACATTGCGGTAAACCCCGCGCTGACCACGGGAGACATCACCTTTGCGGAGTTTGCCGGAGCGGCGGTCAACACGCCGCTGCCCTCCGGCGAGTATGACGGGGGTTTGCCAGCGGGTCTGGCGGCCATGTGGAACGGTTGGCTGTTTGACACCAACGGCGCCAACTCGCCGATGAGCATTTTTGTCAACACCAATATTCCGAACGGATATGACGCCAGCATCATTTTTTCCCAGCCCGTTATGATCCCGAGCCTGCAAGTATATCGCCCGAGCGGCAGCGGGGCGCTTTACATCGTTGGCCGCCGGAACAGCCAGCGGCTCTGGAGCTACACTTCCACCCTTTACAATACGTGGCTGACCGTAACCAACGGAGGCGGCCAGGCCATTGATCAGTTGGCGGTGGAGGGCCAATGGAACCACTTGGACGACATCGTTGTGTCGGTGGCGCCGCCCGCCAATGTGGTGACCAATGCGCCCTGGCTTTCCATCCAGCCGGTGGCGGTCGCCCCCGGCCAGATTCCCGGGATGCAGGTGTCCTGGTATGCCCGCACCGGCCAGGTGTTTCAGGTGGAATCCGCTGCGCAGTTGAGCGGAGGTTCTTGGACGAACATGGGTTCAGCGGTCGTGGGAACGGGTGTCACCAACGTCATGGTGGACACAAATCTGAACGGTAAAGCAGGATTCTATTGGGTCAATGCCACCGGCTTTCCACCGGATGAAGTCGATTGTGAAACGGAACGCGCAATCAATGGTCTGCCCACCCCGCCGGCCGGCCTCAAGTGGGCCGTATTCACCAACCTGACGGATGAGTTTAACGGCCCCACTCTGGACATGACCAGATGGACCAACACGCATCCATATTGGACAGGACGCGCTCCCAGCCAATTCTTCACCACCAACGTGTCGGTTGCGAACGGCAAGCTCATTTTGAAGCAGCATTCTCTGGTGACTAATCTTTCGCAAGTCGCCAATCCGAATAGCAACATCTGGATCGGATCCGCCTGCGTCGCCTCCAGGACTCCCCTGGCGACGAACGGCTTCTACGAGGCCAAAATCAAGGTTTCCAAGGTCTGCATGGCTAACTCCTTTTGGTTTCAAGGGAGCCCCACCGAGATTGACGTAATCGAGAATTGCGGCTGGCCGATCGACACCCAAAGCGATCTTCAGCAAATGCTGATGAATACCCACTATTATCCCAACGGTTGGAACTATGATACCAACACGCCCACCCAATGGACCATGCCGACGCGCGACTGCGACGAATATCACATCTATGGCGTGTGGTGGAAAGATGCTAACAATGTCTGGATGTATCATAACGGCCAGCGGGTGGCCACCATTACCACCGGAGGGCCGTTCGTAGTCCCGCAATATATGTTCTTTGATCAAGAAGCCTTCACTTGGGCAGGTTTGCCGACGGTTGAATCTCTTCAGGATAATACCCGCAACGCCATGTATGTGGATTGGGTTCATGCGTGGCGGCTGGTTCCTGAGTGAAGCTAAAGTGATTGAGAGAATCCTCTAAAGATATGGGATTGCCACCGACGCAGGGGGGACCGCATCGAACTGACCGGTGGTTTGGACGACTCCGACCGCCAAACTGCGGTGGACGGATTCTCTCAGGAAAACATTTCCTTGACGTTATTCTTGGGGACGGCGGAGGATGGCGCATGTTCTTGGATCGTCGTCAACTCGCTTGGGTGGCGGCGGCAGCGATGGCATGTGTGGGCGCCTCTTTTCTCTGCGCTCCGAGATGGGGTCTTCCGCACCTCACCCCTCCTGACTGCATGTTCGAGCGTATGGTAACCGCGTGGGTAAGCGATGAAGGCGCGAGTTCTGCCGGGGACACTGTGCTGGGGGCAGAGATCGGACTCAGAGCCTCGGGCGGGAATGGCATGGCGCGCAAGGGGGCAGGACGGCCAGAATGGGCAATCCCGTTCGGCGATGAGTTTTGGAGAAGGTCGAGCCCGGTGCTATCGGACGCGAATCCGCCGGAGGAAGCCAGAGCCGCCGTTTCGCCCGTCAAGGTGAGCGATGCCGTTGAACGCGTTACTTATGCTTTCTGTCAGGAGGGCGCCAATTCACTCCCTCAAGTACGCGGGCGCGGCTACCGGGCTAGTGTGACAGATGGCCTGGCATTCGTAGCGTCCAGTCCCGAGGCGGGCGCGCCGGACGCGGCGGCTCGGTTTTACACCCGGTCGATCCGTCGTGAGATCAGCGATGGCTTCGCAAAAGACCCGGTGTTCCCGGCCTGGTTTGTGGCAGGGAATACCGCGCAGGCCCTGCTCGACGCGGCCTCCGGCCTGGTGGAGCATTGTGAGGCAGGCCCGGCCGGCGTCGAGGTGGCCTGGGTGATGAGCCGCCCACCGCCGGGCCAGGGCGGCATGGTCATCGAAACCGAAATGACTGGGATTCGGTTCAGCCGCCGAAGTTCTTCCGGGTTACACTTCGTGGACGGCAGCGGCATCGAGAGAGTGAAGGTCGGCCTGGCTAAGGCCGTGGACCGAAAAGGAAGGACCTGGCCGGTTTCGATGGAGGGCCGAGGGGCACTCCTGCGAGCCGTGGTGCCGGACGAAGCCCTGGCCCAAGCGGAATTCCCGTTGGCGATCGATCCGCTCATCAGCGCTGAATTCGGGATGGATCAGCCATTAGCGGGGCCTGCTCCTTGCACGCGCGCGGCGCCCCTTATCGCCGCCAATGACTCCGGTTACCTGGTGGCGTGGACCCATGGCAATGGCACCGCGACCGCCGCCGCGGTTTATGCCGCTCGGCTCAGTCTTGCGGGGGAGCTATTGGATCCCTTTGGAATCCTGGTCAGCGGCGTGGCGGCCGAACAGACCGTTTGCGCGGCTGCAGCAGGCCCGGGCGCTTTCCTGGTGGTCTGGTCCGCACCTCACGGAACCTCGGTGAGCGATTGGGACATCTTCGGTGCGCGCATTCAAGCCGATGGCGCAGTAATCGACACGCAGCCGTTGACCGTATGCGGCATGGCCGGGACTGTGCAGAGTTCGCCAGCAGTCGCAGGCAACGGCGACAATTACCTCGTGGTCTGGCGCGACAGCCGGTCAACCGGCATCTACGGCTCGGTGGTGTCTGCCGACGGCACGGTTTCCCCCACCAACGGATTCCCGATCTGTGCCGCGGCCAATGACCAGTACACGCCGGCGGTTGCCGCATTGGGGACGAACTATCTGGTGGCCTGGCAGGATTACCGCAATGCCAGCCTCAACTACCATTCGGATATTTACGCCGCGCGCGTTACCGGTAACGGTGTTCTGCTGGACACCAACGGCGTAGCAGTTTGCACGGGCACCAACTCGAACTATCACCCCGCCGTCGCATCTAACGGCACGAACTTCCTGGTCGTATGGGAAGGTTATGACGTCGGCGGCAATGACATCCTCGGAGCGCGTATCGGGCCGAACGGCCTGGTGCTGGACACCAACGGCTTCGTGATCTCTCATGCCGCCAACGCACAGTTCAATCCCGCCGCCGCTCCCGTCGGGGGCGACTTCCTGGTTGTCTGGCAGGATTACCGCGGCAGCCCCACCAACGATTTCGAGGCCACAATCTATGGCGCACGCGTGCTGGGCAACGGTTCGATTGCCGACCCCGATGGCGTGGCCATTTCGTCGGCTTTGGGCGGACAAGGCACCGCCGCAGTGGGCACGTACGGCAGTAATGCGATCGTGGTTTGGCAGGACTTTCGCAATAACCCAGGCTCGACCCTCGCGGACATCTATGGCGCGCCCGTCAGCACCGTGAGCAACCTGGCAGCAGCGCCCGACTTCGAGGTGAGCACCGTGGCGAACACGGAATCCTCGCCTATTTCGGCGGGGAATGGGACCAACTTCCTCGTGGTTTGGGCGGATAACCGGAACGCCCCCGTTACCGCGACCGACCTCTACGGCTTGCGTTTGGATCAGGCAGGCAGCTTGATTGATGCGGTCCCTTTTCCGATATGTGCTGCCACCAATGACCAGACCCACCCCGCCGTTGCCGCCCAAGGCGGTAACTGGCTCGTTGTCTGGGCGGACTGGCGCCTGAGCACCAACGCCACACACTCGGACATCTTCGGCTCGCTGGTCAGCCCCGCAGGCCTGGTCTTGCAGCCGGAGGGCATTCCCATTTGTACAGCGGTTAACGATCAGGACCTGCCTGCCGCCGCTCCCCTGGGAACCAACTTCCTGGTCGTCTGGCAGGATGCCCGCCGAACCTCCCCGACCGTGACGCAGATCGACATCTACGGTGCCCGCGTCAGCGGCAACGGGTGCTTGCTCGATGCGACCGCCTTTCCGATCTGCCGCAACTCGGGCCAGCAGACTTCGCCCGCCATTGCCGCGAACGACACCCAAGCTTTGGTGGTCTGGACCGGCGGCCGCTCCGGCGCAACTGTCAACCAAGTCCGCTTTGCGCGAGTTGCAGCCGACGGGACGCTGCTGGACACAAACAGCATCGCGATTTGTCCCACATCCGCTGCGCAAACAGCCCCGGCGGTGGTCGCGAATGGGCAGGGGTATTTCGTGGTGTGGGCCGATTGGCGTGCCAGCGCCGCCAACGCTCCGGACATTTACGGCGCATGGGTGGGCACCAACGGCGCGGTATCCCCCGACAACGGCTTCCCCATCCGAGTCGGGGTGGGCACGCAGACCACTTCCTCCGTGGCGTTCAACGGGCTTGATTACCTGGTGGCTTGGCAGGAGGCGCTTGCTGGCGTCACCAACCTCTTTAGCATCGCCGGCACCCGCGTAGGCTCCGACGGCACTGTATCGGCCGGATTGCTGCTCAACATCGACTCCGTCGGGATGAGTTATTCGGGCCCAGTCGTCCGAGCGGGGCCAGATGGCCGCTTTCTAGTGGTCAGCCAAAGAGCCCAATTCGGCAGTGCCCGTACCGTGGCGAACCTGGTTGACCTGCAGGCTATCCCGCGTTTGGATGCCCCAACCTGGCTGCCGAACGGCCAGTTCCAATTCCTGGTCCGCGGCGCAGTTGGAGGACGTTACGCCGTCCAGGCGTCGGACGCCCTGACAAACTGGATTCAGATCGGAACCATCACCAACATCGTCAATCCCGCTCCTTTCGCCGACCCGGCGGCATCCCAGCCGCCTCGCCGGTTTTACCGCGCACTTCTCCTCCCATGAAGATTCATTACTGCCTTGCTTTACTTGCCTTGTCCGCCCAGGCCCAGGTGCTCAAGGTCGCCTGCATCGGCGACAGCATCACGGCAGGTGCCAATGTGGACAATCCGGCGGTCAACGCTTACCCCATAGTGCTCGGGCGCCTGCTGGGCACCAACTACCAAGCAAGCAACTTCGGTGTCAGCGGCTGCACTCTGCTGCGCAACGGCGACTCACCGTACTGGATTCAGCCGGCCTTCCAAAACGCGACCAATTACGCCCCGGATATCGTCACTATCATGCTCGGCACCAACGACTCCAAACCTCAAAACTGGGTTTACGCCGACCAGTTTGCCGGCGATCTGAGCGCAATGATCGATGTCTTTGCCAATCTGCCCTCCCATCCGAGAGTGTTCGTCTGCTTGCCCGTTCCCGCCTATTCCATCGTGAGTGGTATCAATCCCGACATCATCAAGAACCAGATTATCCCCATCATCAAACAAGTCGCCAAGCTCAAGGGGATTATGACCGTGGACATGTACGCTCCACTCAGCGGCCGGCCTGATCTCTTCACGGACAATATTCACCCTAACACCGCCGGCACGGCGCTTATCGCCAAGACGCTGCATGGAGCATTGCTCACCGTGCCCTGATCCATGCTGCGGGCCGTGAATGTGCAGCCGATAACCTGGGATCAAATCAACGAAGGCATGCGTCAGGCTCAACCGCCTCTCTGAGAAGTCAGAGATGTCCTCAAGACGGCCAGAGTCTGGAAGTCAGGGTCGGGCGAGGAGGTGCAGTCTTTCGTCAGAGTCTGACAGGTGAGCGAACTTGGCCACCGCCTGAGCGCGCGAACGGACCTGGAGCTTCCCCTACATGAGGCGGACGCAGGTGTCAACAGTAAGGAGAAAGGGAATGCCCGCAGAATACGGACCCGGCGTGCCGCTCTTGCCCAAACTAGCGCCTGGTGCGCTGGTCTCGCCTGGCAGCAATACCTGCAGTCGTGTGGCGAACCAGTTTTAAAAGCTCGGGTAACGCACGGCGGTGCGCTGCATCAGCCACTGATTGTCCTTCTGCCCGGCGGCATCGAACGAGGGCGGGTTCCACGCGAATTGGACCGGGAGCTTGGTCGTGCTGCTGGTCCACTTGTGAATCATCGAATGTCCATCGGCGAAGCTCAAGCCGCAAGCGCCGTTGTGGTACGAAGCCGGCCCGTCCCCCCACTGGCTCGCACCGTCGGGATTGTTGAGATAATACCCATCGTTGATCGAGTCCGGGTGCTCATCAAGGAAGACAAAGATATCAGCGGGCCGGGCCACCTCAGACATCTTGAGCCACTGGCGATAGTCTGTGTTGTACGTGTTTCGCCCGTTCCATGTCACGTCCGGGGTCGTGCTGTAGGGACCGAAGAACGCGTTCATGGAGATGCTCCGCACCCGTGCGGTCCACCCGGCCGCGCGCTGCGTCGGGCTCAAATAACGGTCAGCCGGGCATTTGTAGATGTTGACGTTGTCGCTCATGTACCGCGAGAGCAAGGAGCGCTTAATCATGCTGATGTTTGTGTTCATCGGGTTGCGGTCCCAACTCATCACGTTGGCGATCCAAGTGTCTTTCTCCAAGGAAGCATTGCCCACGTCGGTGGTCGTGGTGTCGATGCCGAAATTGCCCGGGACCTTATCGCTGTTGTCGTCCGGGTACATCTTCCAGGCGAGCATGATCTGCTTGCCGTTGCTGAGGCACATGATTCCCTCCGCTTTGGTCCTGGCTTTGGCCAGCGCGGGGAGCAGGAGGGCCGCCAGGATCGCGATGATGGCGATGACGACCAACAGCTCAATCAAAGTGAACGCGCGAAAGCAAGCGCCCAAGCCTTTCCGGTCCTGCGCCAGGCAAGTGGTGGTAAGGCTGAAAGGAGTTTGGCAACGTGGTTTCATAAAGTTTAATCCTGCAATGACTTTACCCCCACCGTTCCCTTTGACAACTGTGCGGTTGAACGCACGGTCGGCGCTCTTTTCTGGGCCGCGAGTTCCGGATTCCGGATGCGTAGCGGGTTCATTTGGACGACGGGCTTCCTGTGGCGGTGCTCTCCGTTCAATGGCTGCGGCGCAGCTCTTCCGTCCCGCTCAGGTGCGCGTATTTGGCGACCGCCTGGGCGCGTGACCGCACGTGCAGTTTCTCATACATGCGCCGGATGTAGGTGTTGACGGTGGGCACGCTGATGTTGAGCCGCTCGGCAATTTCCTTATAGAGATAACCGCGCGCCAGCAGCTCCAGAACCTCCTGTTCGCGCGGCGAAAGCTCCTCGCCCGGTGGGACGGGGGCGCGTGTTTGCTTAAAGGATTGGACGACCTTGCGCGCAATATTGCTGGTCATCGGCGACCCGCCGCGATGGACATCCCCCAGCGCGCTGAGCAACTCTTCCCGCGGCGTTTGCTTCAGCAAGTAGCCAGTCGCGCCTGCCGACAGCGCATTGTAGATGTGGTCCGCGTCCTCATAAACCGTGAGCATCACGAACTGGGTAGCCGGAAGGGCTGACTTCAATCTTCGGACCGCCTCGACTCCGTTCATGCCTGGCAGGTTGATGTCCATCAACACCACATCCGGCTTCTTCTCCGGCAGGAGCTTCAGCGCGCTCTCGGCATCTCCCCAGTCACCCGCGAGCCGAAAGCCGGCGGCGCGGCTGATCCAGCCCGCAATAATCTTTCGCGCTTGCGGATCATCCTCGACAATGGAAACAGCAATTGCCACGGCTCCCTTTTAACACAGTCCTAAGGGGAGTGACTGTCATCTGTTTTGATGACGCCCCCAGCCCAGGCTTTGACCACCACGACGAGCTTGGCGCGTGTTCCCTCCCCGGGCGCGGTGTCCCAGCCACAGCCGCCGCCGATTTCCTCCAGGCGCTTCCGCATGTTCCTCAGACCATTGCCGCTCGCCAGCCGCTGGCCGTCGGCCGGCTCTTTGGCCGGAGCCTGGTCCGGAGGCCAGGTGAATCCGCGACCGTTGTCCGCGATCACCAGCATGAAGCCTTCCGGGCGCAGTTCTAGCGAAAGGCGCACTTCCGTGGCCTTCGCGTGCTTCACCACGTTGTGCAGCGCCTCTTTGAAAGCGAGGAAGACATTGTGGCGTATCTCCGCCGTCAACGCCAACGCGGGCAAATCCAACGGCGCATCCAGGCGGCAGCGAATTCCCGCCGCGGCCAGAAAATGCTGGGCGAACCGGCCGAGATAAGTCACCAGGCTATCCAGGGTGTCGTGTTGGGGGTTGACGGCCCAGACGATTTCATCCATCGACCGCGTGAGTTCGCGCGCCGTGCTGTAGATCTGGTCCACGTCCGCCCCGGCCCGGTGCCCGCTCTCCAATTCGCTCCGCACCGATTGGCTCAGGAGGGTGATGCGAGTGAGGCTCGCCCCCAGATCGTCATGGATGTCGCGGGCGATGCGCGCGCGCTCTCGCTCGAACCCTCGCTGCTGTTCCAACTGCTCCAACTTCCGGCGCACACGCCGTCGCGTGGCTGAAATGGCCGCGACCGCTATTGCTCCGGCGGCGGCCACCGCCAGGGCAAACTTGAACCACCAGGCCTGCCAGAACTGGGGCAGGACTCGGAAGGACAGAGATGCCGCATTCTCGCTCCACACGTCGTCATTGTTGCAGGCGAATACCTGGAAATTGTAGGTGCCGGGCGGCAGGTAACTATAGGGCGCGACGCGTCCTGTCCCGGCATCCACCCATTCGCTCTCCAGGCCCTCCAATTTGTGTTTAAAACGGACCTTGTCGGGCGCGGCAAAACTCAGCCCCGTGTAACGAATTTCATAGCGCTGTTTGCCGGGCGGAATCTGCAAGACGGAACCAGGCTCGGCACCGCGATCCGCTCCCTTGGGCGCCTGGAATATGACGGGCTTCCCTTCCACCGTTAATTCCTCGATCACGACCTGTGGCCGGACCGTGTTGGTCGTGAAATTGCCGGGATTGATGACCGCCAGTCCCTTGCTGGTCGGAAACCACAGCCGCCCGTCAGCGGTCTTGCAGACTCCGGGTTGGAACCCGCCGGAACACTTCAGTGAAGCCAGGCCTTCCGCCTTGCCATAGCTCAAACAGCGGACCGATTTGAGTTCCCCGTCTGCGCAACGGTTCAAGTCCGCCTTGCTGGCGCGCAGAATGCCATGGTGCGAACCCATCCATAAATTGCCGGCGCCGTCATCGGCAATCTGGCTGATGATCCTATCCGGCAGCCCCTGCTTGGTGCTGATCGTGGCAAATTTGCCCTGCCTCAACCGGCAGAGCCCGTTGTCCGAGGTGCCAATCCAGAGTGTCCCGTCCGCCTCGGCATGCAGCGCCAACACCGAATCACCGCTCAGTCCGTCCAGCTTGCTGTATTGCTTTAGGGCTCCATCCTTCAAACAGCCTAATCCGCCGCCCAACATGCCAAACCAGAGTCCGCCGTCCGGTGATTCTTCAATCGTGCGCACATCGGGCGAAACCAACTGTTCTTTACCCGCGAACCAGGTCAGTTTGCCCGCCTCATAGCGGTGCAAACCGATTGTTGTCCCAATCCACACCTCACCCCGCTTTCCCTCATACAAGGCAACCACCGGTGCGATTATACGGCTTAGGTCCCCGGGCGACTCGAACCGCTCGCCTTGTTTCACCATCAGACCTCCGCCCCACATGCCGACAAACAGGTCGTGCTGCCGTGTTTCCAATACCGACCATACAAAGAGGTTGGCCAGACCATTGGTTTCGGTGAAACCGGTCCAGCGGTCGCCCTGCAAATGGTACAAACCGGCTCCTTCCGTGCCGATCCAGGCATCGCCCTCCGGCCTCACTACAAAAGACAATACCGCCCGCCCCTGCCACCCGTCTGGAGGGTTGAGCATCTTAACCTTTCGAGGCCGTAAGACGTCGAGGCCGCCGCCAGTGCCGATCCAGATATTTCCCTCATGATCCTCGCAGAGGGAGCGGACCCAATCATGCGAAAGTCCGTTGTTCCGGGTGAAATGCACCGGTTCGGCGCCAGGCTCAGGCATTAGCAGGTAGAGCCCATCCCTCACCGTGCCTGCCAGCAGCATTCCCGAGCGTGTTTCCATCAGCTCTGTCACATATCCGCGTTCCCAGGGGCAATCGCCCAAGTCTGCCACCCAGCGACCCTCCCGCCACTTCCGCAGCCGTCCGTTTGCCATCACCCACAAGCCCCCGTCGCGCGCCGCAACGACTCGCTCGAAATAGGCCGTCCCGTTGGTGCCGTCGGAACTGAACGGGACGAGCTCGCCCTGGTGAAGCGTTGCCGCGTTGCCATTTGCGGTAATCCACAACTTGCCGTCGCGTTCTCTGCTCAACGACGTCTTGCGGCTCCCCGCACCGCCGCCGGGAACTTCGACCACATGCCCGTCACGCCACCGGACCAGGAGCCCCGTGTCGCTCAACAACCACAAATCCCCGTGCTCGTCCGCGCTGATGGCATCGAGTGAGCCGCCCACCCAGCCACGCGCTCGGCCGATAGGCCGAAACTCGCCGCCGCTCATCCGGGTGAGCTCGCCCGTCTCATGGCCAATCCAGAGCACCCCGTCGGCGTCCTCGTACAGACTTGTGACCCGGCTGTTCATCAGCCCGGGCGCCGTAACGGAGTCGAACACCGTCACGCGCACGCCGTCGAAACGGACCAAGCCGGTGTAAGTCCCGAGCCACAGATAGCCATCGCGCGATTGCACCACCGCTGTGACCGGGGTTTGTTCCAACTCCTCCCCCACCTGCCAGACGTCGAATTGAAGTTGTGAAGTGTTCGTGCCCGCCGCAGCCCGGAGGTCAATGCCACCGGCCGCCCCACAAAACCACAGCACCGCGAGCAGGAACCTGGCGCGACTCATTCAATCCCGGCATGCCGGTAGCGCGAACACGTGCGGCAGGCTAGGGATTCTCCCAATGAATGGCAAGGTCGCTCGGCTGAATGGCGTTGCACTGAACTCAAGTCATCGTCCGCTTGTCGTGTCTTTTGACGACATACGCCCCGCCGGGTGGAAGCTACACTCGCCGCTCTAAGAAACGCGCTTTCATGAACAAGATCATCCTCTGTTGTCTGTGTGCCGCCTTGCTTTCTGCGCCGGCCGTAGCCCAGTTGAGCCAAATAAGCGTCAAAGGGAATCACTTTGTTACCGCTGACGGCAAACCGATTGTCTTCCGGGGGCTGGACGCCAGCGATCCCGAAAAGCTGGAGCGGAATGGGCAGTGGAATAAGCACTACTTTGAAGAGGCCAAGGCATGGGGAGCCAATGTCATAAGATTCCCAGTGCATCCCGCGGCGTGGCGCATGCGCGGCCAAGAAAACTATCTTAAACTGCTCGACCAGGGCGTTGCCTGGGCTAAGGAAGCGGGCTTGTACGTGATTATCGACTGGCACAGCATGGGAAACCTGTGCTCGGAGCTTTATCCGCCCGGCTACTCCGAGCTTTATCCGCCCGCATTATATAACACGACCAGGAAGGAGACCCTGGAATTCTGGAGCACCATGGCCAGGCATTATGCTGGCAACACCACGGTCGCCTTCTTCGAGTTGTTCAACGAACCGGCTCTGGGGGGAAAGTTGGGGGATTGCACCTGGGCCAAATGGAAAGAGACGATGGAGGAAGTCATTGCCACCATCAGGTCAAACGGCGGCACCGCGGTTCCGCTGGTGGCCGGCTTCAATTACGCCTATGATTTGACCCAAGTGGCTAATGCGCCCATTAACGCGGAGGGCATTGGCTATGTGAGCCATCCCTATCCCATGAAACGCAAACAACCTTGGGAGTCGCAGTGGACGAAGGATTGGGGCTTTGTAGCCGACAAGTATCCCATTTTTGCCACCGAGGTCGGGTTCTGTGCCGCCGAGGACAAGAAGTCGCACATCCCCGTTATCGGGGATGAGAGCTATGGTGATGCGTTGACCTCATATTGCGACAAACGGGGCATCTCCTACTCTGTCTGGTGCTTTGACCCGCATTGGGGGCCCACCCTCATCGAGGATTGGAGTTTTGCTCCAACACGGCAGGGGACTTACTTCAAAAAGGCGTTGCTCAAAAACCAACTTTAGGCGCCGGTTGCGCCGAGTCCCCGTACTGGTTCGCGTGCAGACGAATCCCGGATACAACCGCCCAATGCAGTCCCTCCTACCATGAGTGAGACCAAGCCTTCCTACCCAAACCCGTTCTTGTGGGTTCCGTCGAGCTATCTGGCGATGGGGCTCATCTATGTCACGGTCGGCAGCGTTGCCAACGTCATGTTCAAGAACATGGGCATGGACAACACCAATGCCGCGTTTT
>Ga0181538_10002321_pt1 | contig 19936 bp, 13 predicted proteins | sample PEATcosm2014_Bin_40_FD_119773 | JGI IMG/M metagenome (GOLD analysis project Ga0181538, IMG submission 119773) | Peatland microbial communities from MTU Mesocosm Facility, Houghton, MI, USA - PEATcosm2014_Bin23_30_metaG | ecosystem: Environmental > Terrestrial > Soil > Wetlands > Peat | place... | reverse complement strand
TGTTTGTCGCCATTTTTCCCGCTCGTTTCGCGCAAGCAAAGCCGCCGCCGCAATTTCACCTGCGTCGGCAATCGGAACTTCAAATAAAACTTTTTCCCTTTCGCGCGGCGAGCAATGGATCGGGGTTGACGGCCCATTCCCGCCCAATCGCGACAGCACCGCGTTCACCGGTTCAAATTGAACGCAGCGTTCCGCCAGCCAGCGGCGGACGGCGGCGGCGTGAACCGGGTCGTTGCTGCCGGCGGCGTCTTCGGCAATGAAAACCTGAAGGCCGCGTTCAAGACTTTCGGCCGCAGCGGTGCGGACGCAGGTGTGAAGCTGAACGCCCGCAAGAATCACCGCGTCGCATTCCAACCGCCGGAGCGCCGTGTCAAGGGTTGCGCCGGCAAAGGCGTTGAAGCCGGTTTTGTGGATGATGGTCTCGCCCGCTCGCGGCTGCAGCCGGGCGGGAGGTTGATGTCCGCCTGTACCGGCGACGCACATCCAACGATCCGCCCGTTCCCAGTGTGGCAGCCGCCGGTCCTTATCGCGGCGCAGGGTGGTCCAGACATGGATGATCGGGATGCGGTGGCGCCGGCAATGATCAAGCAATTCTGCCGCGCGGGCGACTACGGCATCGGCTGGCGGGTGAAGTTCAGGTGCCGCCAGGTGGTCGTTTTGCAAATCTACAAGCAGCAACACGGGCTTCATGCCAGCTGCAGGATTTCCGCCGAACGCAGGACCTGTTCGGCAACCTTGTCGGCCATGGCGTTCGTGCCCAGAATCCGGCAACCCGGTTCGGCCAGGTCGGCGGTGCGCCAACCCGCGCGCCAGGCTGCGGCGAGGGATTTTTCGATCAGTGCAGCGGCCTCGTCCATGCCGAAACTTTCGCGCAACAGCATCGCCAGCGAAAGGATTTGCCCGGCCGGATTCGCGGTGTCCGTGTCGGCCAGGTCGTGGGCGCAGCCGTGGTTGGTTTGATAGACGCCGTGGCCGTGTGCGTCGAAATTGCCGGAGAAGGTCACGCCGCGCGACGAAACCAAAACGCCCGCGATGTCGGCCAGGATGTCGCCGAAAAGATTCGGGGTGGCGATCACATCGAAGTGCGCCGGGTTTTGGATCAATTCGTAAGCGGCGAGGTCAACGTTCATGAATGACGCCTCGACCTCATATCGGCGGGCCAACGCGCCACCGACATCGCGCCAGAGCGCGCTGACGGTGGGGACGCCGCCATCCTTGACGATGATATGCAATTTGCCCCGGCGGTCGGCCGCCGCGCGCGCGGCCACTTCGACCAGCCGATGGACTTCCGCTTCGCTGTAACTGAACGAATGTTCCGTGAGCCGGCCTTTGACGGTGGCGCGATCGCTCCAGCGGCCCTGATAAACGCCGCCGGTGTTGTCGCGCACGATGAGCATATCCACATTTTTCAGGAACCGCGGGGCGATCCTGCTGGCACGTGCCAGTTCCGGCGCGGGCTGCACCGGAACGAATTTGCAGAACAAATCAAAACGCCGCCGCAAATCGTAAACATAGCGGCCGCCGCCCGGGCCGCTGAGGATGGCGCCTCCTACCTGAAAAATGTCAGCGCAAAATTCCATGGTGTCCTCGGGCAGCCATTTGCCACAGGACGCCACAGCCTTTTCGCCAATAAACCCGCCATGCCGCACTTCGAACTTGAGATTCATAGCCTGCTCGACCGCTTTCAAGACCCGCAAGGTGGCTTTGATGACCTGTGGTCCGACGCCGGTTCCTTCCAAGACGCCGATCAGCAATCGGGCGCGGAAATTGACAGGCGGCGGCCCCGGATTATTTCCGGGCAGGTAACTTGTCAACCGGATGGGTCCGGGGTTGTTTGTATTCGTCGTCATGGTTTTACTATTCCCGGTTTGGAGCGGCAAACTTCCCGGGCTGATTCCTGTCTTCTGATTCGGTTTTGGCCATACCGGTCAACGGCCGTGATAATATTTCACGGTGATTCCGTGGCAACCTAAAAGAAATCCGGTCGCCCCGGCGCAAACCGCGCCGCTGGCTTTTGAATTGACACCCATCAAAGCGGGAATACCGTCCAAGCCATGAATCCGGCGAGAAATAAATTCGTCGCGCCCCGTTCGGATGGAGGCATGGCCCCGGCGGGAAATTCCCCGCTGTTGCAGTATTCGATTGCAACGTCCTGGAGCGACGCGCTGTTGAACGAACTGGTTTCGCTCAATCAAGCCCACAGCCACACGCGCTTCTCGGAGGTTTACGGCGCACACCGGACCAGCATCACCGGGCACGGGCGCCCGGCGTACCGGTTGCCGCAGGTTGACCCGGATGTTTTTGAGCGGCATGTGCGCTGTGCGCGTCAACTCGGCCTGCGCTTTAATTACGTTATGAACGCCCCCGGCTTTGGCGGAAGGGAGCAAGACCCCGGCTGGTTGAGGGAGGTTTCCAATTTCTTGGAGTATCTTGCGGGCTGTGGCGTGAGCGGTATCACCATCGCACACCCCTTCCTCCTGCAATTCGTTAAACGGGAGTTTCCTGATTTTAGATTGAACGTCTCTCTGATTGCTGGAGTGGACACGGTGGCCGCCGCGAGGAAGTTCGAGGATCTCGGTGTGGACGTCATCAACCTCAATCCGTTCACCATCAACCGGGACTTCGATTCGCTGCGCGCCATCCGCCGGGCGGTCCGCTGCGAATTGGAACTCTACGCGAACATCGCCTGCCTCGATCATTGCCCGCGGCGGGTTGCCCACTACGAATACTCGGGACGCGCATCGCAGGAAACGGGCAACCCGGAGGTCAACCAGGACCCCTTCCTGATGCGTTGTTCGTACACGTTTCTGTCGGAACCGGTTGAGTTCCTCCGCAGTCCGTTTATAAGACCCGAGGACGTTTCTGCCTATCGCGAGGCGGGGATGGACATCATCAAGCTTTCCGATCGGACCGAGTCAACGGAGTTCCTTTTGGGCACGGCGCGGGCCTATGCCGGGGAGAAATATGAGGGGAACTTGTTCGACTTCATCTTTCGAAGTGGAAGAAAAATCAGTTCGGGCCTCGGGCTCGCGTCACCGGGACTTGCAGTTCGCAAAATACCCGTCGTCATCAGGAACCAGGTTCTGGATGAGCTTGGCTTCATTGATCAAATTAAGAAGCTCCGTGGCGCCGACCTGATGGAATTCTACCAGATGGCCGCAGCCCGCGCGGTGGAGTTTGCAGATTCGAAGGCGATTGACGAATGGCGGGGGATGCTTCAGAAGCGGTTGGCGGCCTGATGCAGGCGTTGGGTTGTTTCTCCGCTCGACCGGGCTGCCGCGAGCCGCTATTTTACCGTCCATCTCACCACGAGGTGAATTATGGATGAACTATTGAAAGTTTTGCAGGCCAACGCGACCGAGTCGCGCGAGAACATTGCCAGAATGCTGAACCTCTCTGTCGCGGAGGTGGACCAGCGCATCGCCCAATACGAAAAGAGCGGGGTCATCCGCGGCTACCAGGCCGTGTTGAACGAGGATAAACTTGATCTCGACACGGTCACAGCCGTCATCGAGGTAAAGGTCACACCCCAACGCGAAGGCGGGTTCAATACCATCGCCGCCCGAATCAGCCGTTTTCCCGAAGTGCGCTCCGCGTATCTCATGAGCGGCGCCTACGACCTGCTGCTGTTCGTCGACGGCCGCAACCTGCGCGAGGTGGCCGCGTTTGTCAGTGAACGCCTTTCACCGCTCGAAGGCGTGCTGTCCACGTCCACCCATTTCATGCTTAAAACCTACAAACGCCTCGGGGTGTTGATGGAAACCGGCCATGCCGAAGAAAGACTCAGTGTCGCTCCATAACCGCATCAACGCGACGGTGCGCGACATCCCGCGCTCGGGCATCCGCGACTTCTTCGACATCGTCAGCACGATGAAGGATGTGATCAGTCTGGGCATCGGCGAGCCGGACTTTGACACGCCCTGGCACGTGCGGGAATCCACCGTGTTCGCGCTCGAGCGCGGCGTGACCCATTACACCAGCAACTACGGGTACCTTGAACTCCGCAAGGCGCTGGCCGGATACGTCGGCAAAAAATTCGGCGCGGAATACAATCCGGAGGACGAAATTCTCATCACCGTCGGCGTGAGCGAGGCGTTGGACCTCGCCCTGCGTGCGCTCATCACGTCCGGCGACGAGGTGCTCTACCACGAGCCGTGCTACGTGTCGTACCGGGCGACGATTTTGTTTGCGCAGGGCGTCCCCCTGGCCGTTGAGACCAAACCGCAAAACGGATTCCGCCTCACGCGCGCGATGCTGGAGGCGAAGGTCACGCCGAAGACGAAGGTGCTGATGCTGAATTTCCCGAATAATCCCACCGGCGCGGTCATGGGCCGGCAGGATTTGGAGGACATCGCCGCGTTCGCCCGCGAGCACGACCTCATCGTCGTCACCGACGAAATTTACGGCGAACTGACCTACGATTCACCGCATACGAGCATCGTGAGCCTGCCGGGGATGCGCGATCGCACGATTTTCCTGCATGGTTTCTCGAAGGCGTGGGCGATGACCGGTTACCGCCTCGGCTACGCCTGCGGCCCGGCGGAACTCATCGAGGCGATGATGAAAATCCACCAATACACGATGCTGTGTGCCTCTTCCATGGGACAGAAAGCCGCCATCGAAGCGCTCGCCCGCCCGGATACGGACATCGGCGAGATGGTGGATGAATACCGTCGCCGCCGGAATTTCATCGCCGCGGCATTTGCCGACATGGGCATCGAATGCCACCGGCCGCTGGGCGCGTTTTACGCGTTTCCCAGCGTGGCGAAGTTTGGGATGAAGTCGAAAGACTTTGCCATGAAATTTCTGCACGGGGAAAAAGTGGCGGCGGTGCCGGGCACGGCGTTTGGCGAATGTGGCGAGGGCTTCATCCGATGCGCCTACGCAACCAGCATGGACAATCTCAAGGAAGCGATGAACCGACTCAAACGGTTTATTGCGAAGCTTTGAGATTTACCCCTCAACGGTGGGGCCGCGCGGCTGGACGGCCTTCAATCCCGGGTGGCGCGGCAATTTCCGGCCGCGCCCGGGCGCGATTGACCAGCGCCAGCATCGTCACGGACGACGCGGCCTGACGCTCGGCTTCTTCGATGCGGGCGAACTCGCCATAGACTTCCGCACGCGCCGGTTCGTCGCGCATCGGCAATTCCTGTCCGGTGCCCGTGCGCAGGGCGTGGAGAATCTGGTAGGCGTTAATGGTTTCAAGCGGTCGCGCGGGCACGTAGGCGCCCTCGGTGCCGCCCACTTCGGTGACGAGCCGCGCGGCAAGCAGGGTCTGCAAAATCTGTTGGACCAGCCTGCTGGGAATGCCCAGTTCGGTGGAAATTTCCTGGATGGTGGCCGGCGGCAGGCCGTGTTGGAACCGTTGCCCGATGCCTGTCATCAGCCGCAACGCGATGAATTCGCGTCCGCGTTGATTCACATTTTCCGCGAGTTTGTCCTGCAAATAGACCGACCGGTTCTGAAAGGCATAAGCGACCTGCGCGCCGAACAGCAAAATCAGCCACGAAAAATAAAGCCCGATCATGAACACGGGCACCAGGCCGAGGCTGCCGTAAATTTTGCTGTTGGAAACGACGCGGGAAACGTAAAGGAAGCCAAAGACGTTGTTCAGGTACCAGAGTGAACCGCCGACGACCCCGCCGACCAGCGCCGCGTTGAAGCAGACCCGGGTGTTCGGCATGATTTTATAGAAGGACGCGAAGGCCAGCCACAGCAGGACCAGCGGGAGGAAGTTGAAGATTACCCTGCTCGCCAGCGGCATGGATTCGACAAACTGCCGCACGCCGGCGAACTGCGGGCCCGAGGCGAGAATCAGGCCAGCGACGAGCAACGTTGGCACCAATCCGATGGCAAACCAGTAGTGCTCGATCCGGGTCAGCCAGTTCCGGCTGCGGGTGACGCCCCAGACGTCATTCATGGTTTCCTCAATCCGGCCAAGCAAGGCGAAAACCACGAAGATCAGCAGGACCGTCCCGGCCACGCCGAGCGTGCCGCTGCGGGTTTTCTGGATGAAATCACGAATACTCCGGGCCGCCTCTTTTTGTGCGTTGGCCACACGATCCTCGGGGCCGGTGGCGGCCACCAACACGTTGGTTTCCGCAACGGAGCCAGCCGGGGTTCCAACCGTTTCGGAATTCGTCGGGGTCGGCTCCCCCGGCGCGCCGTGCCTGAGATTCAGCGGAAAGGAGGCGGCATTCGTATTCGACCCGGCGGGTGGCATGATATCGGAGACGAGTTTGTCAATCGCCTCGTAAATTTTTTCCTCGCCTTCGCTTTTGAGCAGGCTGCTGGTAACACTGATCGCCACCGCCAGCAGCGGAATAAGCGCCAGCAGCGAGGTGTAAGACAGCGCCGCCGCGCGGACGGGACAACGGTTGCGCACAAAACTTCTGACCGCCAGCGCCCAAAAATGCGCGAAGCGTTCGAGCCGGCTGAATTCACCTTCCGCGCCGGTGTGAATGCCGGTCAAAATTTTAATGAGACGTTCAAACGGCTTTTTTGCCATGTGGTTGCGCCACGCTAACAAACCGGTTCGCCAAGTCAACCGGCGCGCACAATCCGCTTTTACTGCCGCCGAAAAATCGGCAGACTGGAGGGGGGCGTCCGTAGCTCAATTGGATAGAGCTTCTGACTTCGGATCAGAAGGTTGCAGGTTCAAGTCCTGCCGGACGCGCCAGTCTATCAAGAACTTACGTAAATCTACTTCCGACCGAAGAGAGGTTTGTGCTGCGAGTTGTGCTGGTCCTCTCATCTGCGTCCTGGCGTGCCGGACATTTTGATCGGTGCCAATGATAGTGCGATAAGGGCTTGCATTCTGCGCCCTCCTCCGGGAGTTGACACAACCTGGCAGAAACCACAGTTTCGGAACATGGCCTTTGACCGGGACCAGATGAAAGAAAAGGCAGTGGCGCTTGCCGCCAAAGGGGTGTATGTCGGCACGTCGAGTTGGAAATACGAGGGCTGGTTCGGCCAATTTTACACGCCGGGGCGATACGAGTATCGCGGCAAGGTTGCCAAGACGCGGTTTGAGCGCGACTGTTTGAGCGAATACGCTGAGGTTTTCAAAACGGTGAGCGTAGATGCCGCTTATTACACGTTTCCACGCCCGGAGTATCTCCAAAACCTGGCCGACGCCGTGCCCGATGATTTTCGATTTGGCTTCAAGGTGACGGACGCGGTGACGATCAAAAAGTTTCCGAACCTGGCGCGGTTCGGCGCGAAGGCGGGACAGCCTAACGCCGATTTCCTGAACGCAGACCTTTTCGCAACAGCCTTCTTAAAGCCATGTGAAAACATTCGTGGCAAAGTCGGCGTCCTGATGTTTGAGTTTACAAGATTCTGGCCGAGCGATTATGAGCACGGGCGCGATTTTGTGGCCGGCCTTGACAGGTTTCTCGGCAAGCTGCCGCAGGGCTGGCCGTACGCCATTGAGTTGCGAAACAAACACTGGCTGACCCCTGAATACTTTGGCTGTCTGGCCGGGCGCGGTGTCACACACATTTTCAATTCATGGGATGCCATGCCAACCGTGAACGAACAAATGGGGTTGCCCGGCAGCCGCACGAATCCAAAGCTGATTGCCGCTCGCTTTCTGCTCAAACCGGGACGCAAATACGAGGAGGCGGTAAAGACATTCCAGCCATACGACAAGGTGAAGGAACCGAACCCAGAAGCGCGGTCAGCAGGCAAGGCGTTAATCGCTGAAGGGAAGGCAACCGGGCCGGAGCGCAAAACATTTATTTACGTGAATAACCGGTTGGAGGGCAACGCACTTGAAACCATCGGCGCAATGGTCTCGGATGCAGAATAGCCGCGAACCTCTTTCATTTTACAAAACCGTGACAATTGCTCTTGCCGCCCAGGTTAACTTTGTGGGTAATAAAACCAATGCAATCAGGCATTTCATCCCACTTCCGTTACGTCTTGTGGCGAGTGCTGTTGGTTTTAGTGACGGCTTTTTTAGTCTATGCCCTCGTTGACGCGGTCAAAAGCGATAAACCATTTTTCTGGAGTAAGGCCGCATCAATCTTCGGCTCCACCATGCTGTGGTTTTGTTATTTGTTTCTCTGCCTGCGGGCCAGGAGTTTGGTGTTGGAGGAAAAAAAAGCGACGCCGGTCGTGGCCGGCCGGCCCGGACCTCGGAAACAATCCTTTCTTTGGCAGGCAATCCTCATACTGCTGCCAGTGGCGCTGATGGCTGGCTTTGGCTTTTGGGCGATTCTCCGCGAGCGCAACGCGGTCGAACAAGAAGCGCGACAGCGCGCGAAGGAAATGATACAGTCACTTCCTGGCGATTTTGGCCGGATTGCCGCCAACCGGTTGACGCAATTTGAAGGCGAAAAAGGCGGTTGGTATTTCTACCTGCAACAGGGATTGTCCCCCTGGCCGGAAAATAAAAGCCGCAAACAATGGTTGGCCGACACGAATGAAGCACAAATAATCACAAATTATCTGGCGGTTTTGCACTCGGCGTTTCCTGAATGTCAGGATGGGCCGTATCCACTAGTGAATTTTTCGCTGGGTTCCAATGGGGATCTTTTGTTCGGACACCTGACACCGCCCAACCCGCCAACGTGGTTGGCGACCCTGTCCGCCGGGCAGTATCAGGCGTGGACAGCTCTCCAGACCGCGGCATACGCATCCGAGTCCTTGTCCAACTTGGTCCGCGCGTTTCAGCAGACTCAACCGCCGCCACCCGCCCTTGCTTGTGCGGAATTTATGCAACTCCGTGCCGGATTATCATCGCTGCCAGCAACTAATGCCATCAATCAATTGCTCCAGTTCGCCGACCGTCATTACGCCGTCATTTCGGATAGCGGGGTGCCGCTGTCCACTTTGGCTCTGGCAGAAGCCTTGAAGAGGGCGCGAGCCTGCGAGCCGACCGAGCGACTTTGGGAAAGCCTACAGTCGGAAGTCTCCTCACCGAGCACGCTGACCCCAATCTTGCTGGATGAAGCCGGTGACTTGGTTATCAAGGATGCTCAATTATCGGAGGCAGTCAAAGCGATGCGAATTTTACTGGCCGATAAACAGGCCCAATCCGAACTAGCCGAGGCCGTGAAACAAACCGGGAAGGTCAACGGTATCACGACCACCAATCTGTGGGTGGACGCCATGAACCGGCGTTGGTTTTGTACGTTAGGCCCCTCTGCATCGCAAGATTGGACTTCAATTTCCAATCATTCAGTTTCGACTATTACGGCGAACACAGCGGTGCGGTGCTATGCCAAATCAATGGTCGTACGGGGGTTTGCGGATGCGTTCGGTGACGCAAAAATTTCATTGCCGGATTACTTCAGCATTGCCATTGAGTTGGAAGGCGAGCCCATTCCACTGCCATCGCCCTGGAGCAGCTTGGGAGACGGCAAACCGTCCGGTGACATCCTTGCAGAGGCACAATTCCATATGTCACAGCGTGCCGGGACGAGGATGCGCGATTCCGATAGCGGACAAGAAGGGATAAACGCTTTATTTTTAGCCCTGCCCGATAGTAGACAAGAAGGCAAAGACATCTTTTTTGATGCCATGCCGGGCCATCCGCAATTTACCATGCAGATCCGTTTGACCGACCGCAACCGGCTTTTCGCAAAACAGCGTCAGCTTCAGTCTATCTTCGGGGCGCTCATCGCGGCTTCGACCCTGGCAGCCTTGATCGGTTTTATTGCCGCATACCGGGCTTTCCGCCGCCAGCAACAACTCGGCGAGATGAAATCCAATTTCGTTTCCAGCGTCTCGCACGAACTGCGCGCACCCATCGCCTCCGTCCGGTTGATGGCCGAAAATTTGGAAAGTGGGAAGGTGCAGGGGCCGGAAAAGCAAAGCGCGTATTTTCGATTCATAGTGCAGGAGTGTCGTCGGCTGTCATCGCTCGTCGAGAACGTGCTGGACTTCTCACGCATCGAACAGGGCCGCAAGCAATATGAATTTGAACCGACGGATCTGGTTGCACTCACCCAGACCTCGGTGAAGCTCATGGAGCCGTCTGCGGCGGAAAGAGGCGTGAAGCTGGAAACAACCAATCCCCAATCCCCAGCGGCGAATATCGAATTGAACGTGGATGGCCGCGCGATTCAGCAGGCACTGGTGAATCTGATTGACAACGCCATCAAACATTCGCCGAAGGGCGAAACCGTTGCCGTGGGGATTGAAATGAAAAATGACCCCGGCTCAACTGTCGTCCAATTGGTTGTTTCTGATCACGGCCCCGGGATTCCTGCAACGGAGCACGAAAAGATTTTCGACCGGTTCTATCGGCGCGGTTCCGAGTTGCGGCGCGAGACGCAAGGTGTTGGAATCGGCTTGAGCATCGTGAAACACATCGTAGACGCGCACGGCGGGCGCGTGATCGTGCAAAGTGAAGTTGGCAAAGGCAGCCGGTTCACCATTGAATTGCCGGTGAAAAATGAAAATGAATGAGCGGATTTTAATTGTCGAAGACGAAACGCCCATGCGCACGGCTCTGGCGGACTTGCTTGCCTCGGAAGGTTACCGTGCACTAACCGCTTCCGATGGCGAGAGCGGCCTCGAACGTACGCTAGCGGAAAAACCCGACCTCATCCTGCTCGACATCATGATGCCCAAGCTCGACGGCTTCGCTTTGTGCGCCGAGTTGCGCCGTCTTGGCAACGCCGTGCCGGTGCTGATGCTTACCGCCAAAGGCCAGATTGAAGATCGCGTGAATGGCCTCGATGTTGGTGCAGATGATTATCTCGTCAAACCGTTCAGCACCGACGAACTGCTCGCCCGTGTGCGCGCCCTGCTGCGGCGAGTGGCACGCAAGGCCCGGCTGCCATTGAAGCTGAATTTGGGCGACGTGGAAATTGATTTGGCGCGGCAGACCGCCCTGCGCGGGAAGAAACGGGTGCATCTGACGGCGAAGGAATTTGCCATGCTACGCTTGATGGCCGAGGCGGAAGGCGAGCCGGTTACGCGCGAAAAATTTCTCGACCTGGTCTGGGGCTACACCGCGTTCCCCACGACACGCACGGTGGACAACCACATTGCCAGCCTGCGCGCCAAGCTGGAAAGAAACCCCGACGACCCTCGGTGGGTGAAAACGGTTCATGGCGTGGGCTACAAACTGGAAATGTGAAACGATTTTACAAAAGCATGACAATTGCACCGTGAAGGTTGGGCAGGCTGAAAGCATTCAATTTATGAAAACGAAATTCTGTGTGTGGATTTTCCTTCTGGGGGCGACGCTTGCTCAGGCACAGACCAACGGCCTCACGTCTCTGTTGCAACAGGGTTTGTTTGACGAGGAGGCCAATCAAGACCTCAACGCTGCCATCGCCAAATATAAATCACTCGCCACGCAATTCGACAGGGACCGCCAGATCGCGGCGACGGCCATTTACCGGTTGGGGGAATGTTATCGCAAACTCGGCCAGACCAACGAGGCCACCATTCAATATGAGCGCATCGCCAGGGAATTTTCTGATCAAACCGCTCTCGTCACGTTGAGTCAGCAAAACCTGAGCGGCATGGGCGCCACCATTCCGCAGCATACGGCCGAACGCCTGGCCGGCATCGTTACACGAAATCCGGCTGAGGCAAACACCGAGTCGGCAGCCATTGCTGCCGATGTGGAAGCGGCGGCCCTCAAGGCACAGATTACAGTCATCGAAAAATCAGACCGCGAACAGACGCTAATTTTCGTCCAGCAGAATTTTCCCAACCCGGTGTTGACGACCTTGATGCAGCAACTGTTGGAGGCGGAGCAAAAATTTGCGGTTGCCACCAACGATTACGATTTGAAAAACCCCGCCGTTGTGAGACTCACTTCAGAGATAAACACCATCAATCACCAAATTGACGAACAGATCAGCGGTGTGCTTGACGGCTTGCGCACGAAATATCAGTTGGCGAGGGACCGGGCCAAGGCTCTGCATGAGCAGCTCACACAGGCACACCCAGACCAATCAGGAACTGCTTCAGCCACCGATGAAGAAGAACAGGAAATCCGCCGTATCCAGCAGATGATCCAGAACAGCCCGGATTTGATCAATGCGCCGGGGGACGGTAGCGCACTCCCGCCTCTCATCCAAGCGGCCATGTCGGATCATCTCCGCGTGGCGCAATATCTCTTGGACAACAAAGCAAATGTGAATGTGAAGCCCCGCAATGGCGAGACACCACTGACAATGGCGGCTATGGCAGGACACAAGGCAATGGTTGAATTGCTGTTGAGCCACGGCGCGGATGTCAACACGAAGGGTTGGGGCGGTAACACCGCGCTCCATCAGGCCGCCGCACGCGGGTTCCAAGCGGTGGCGGAAGTGCTGTTGGCGAACAAGGCGGACGTAAACGCCGCCAAGGATGACGGCGAAACGCCGCTCCACCTCGCCGTGGGAAGTGGCCGGGCAAAAATCGTCCAGATGCTTCTGGCCGCCGGCGGGGATCCCAACCTGAGGGACAAGAATGGACGCACGCCGCTGAACTGTTACGCCAGCGGCAGCGATTCGCCGGAAATCGTCCGAGTGCTTCTGGGCACCGGGACGGATGTCAACACGGAAGACTTGTTTGGACGCACGCCGCTAAGCTATGCGGCGGAAAGGGGCGATCCGGTGATTGTGGAATTGCTGCTGAACGCCGGGGCGGATCCGAACAGCGGGAAGCGGGATGCGCCTGTTTTCTGCGCTATCATGCAGGGAAACACCAACTCCTTGGAGTTGTTGCTCCGCGCGGGTGCGAATCCCAACTTGGCGGGTGAGTTTAATTTGTCGGTGGATCACTCCACCACCGATTTTATGAACCATAGCGGGCATTTAACACCACTATGGATGGCAGTATGTTTGGACCAGTTTCCGATGGTTCAGATGCTGTTGAAATTCAAGGCCGACCCGAATAATTCCGAAACTGACGGGCGGTCATTGTTGTTCAGCGTGCTGTCGCACACCAACATTCTAGAAGCCTTGCTCGACGCGGGTGCAAATGTTGATCCGATTGGGGCGGATGAAAACCAGTGGACGCCGCTAAGCGCTGCTGCCAATCAAAATAATGCCTCTGCAGTAGAGATATTGTTGAAGCATGGCGCGAACCCGAATTTGCGCGATCGGAACGGCTTCACGCCTCTGCATTGGGCGGTATACCCACTGGCAGACAGCAAAGTCTTTGAGCTTCTGCTTGCGAACAACGCTGATCCAAACGTGCGAAGCAGCGACGGCAAAACGCCGCTCGATGAGCTCAAGGGAATAATGACAGCAAACAACACGTTGCCAGGAAAAAACCCATTGGCCGGCCAGCTTGCTGATTTGCTGCGCCAGCACGGTGCGTTGGATAATCTGCCTAATTGGGACCGCATCACGGTGAGCCGTCCTGCGGCCAATATCTCACAGCAGGTTTTCCAAAAAAGCACCAATGACTGGAATCAGTTTACGCTGCTGGAGTTGCTTTGTGAAATTTATCCCGGCGGCTACGGCCTGAATTTTCCTGATTTGGCCCGTATCAAGGTTGTTCGGCCAAGCTTAGCGGGGACGAAAACAAAGCGCATGGAGATCAATCTCCTCAACAGCACTAATGGCTTGGATTGCGCCAAGGATACGCCGTTGGAATTTGGCGATACGGTTGAAATTCCCGAACGGGAACACACGCTGGCCGAGCCGGCGAGCTATCTGCAAAGAAGTCAGTATGAAACGATTTTGAATTATTTCAGAAGCCATGCCGGTGAAGTCAAGCTGGTTGTGGATGGCGGGCAAACCATTCAAATGCCGCTGGCTGATTTTGAACCGACTGACCTCCAGATCGAAGGGGTGCTCAGGAACAACAAAGCGCAGGCGGTCCTCACTTCAGATTCCGACCTTTCGCGTGTCAAAGTCACACGCCGTGATCCGAAAACCGGAAAGATAAAGGAATGGGTTCTGGATTGTTCCGGCCGTCAATCGCCAGGCAACGGCGTTTCGCTTCGATACAATTATACTGTTGCCGGCACGCTTCCGATATTTAACGGAAACACTACTCAAGCTTCATCTAGTCTCTGGTTGCGCGATGGCGATGTGATTGAAGTACCGGAGAAACCATAATTTGTTGCCACAAGTGGCTGGCCGATTGGTGCTCTGGCTGGCTGGCTTTCCTGCGGGCGGTCAAAAATCGGCCAGACAACTTGGCTTAATGCAAACCGAGAAGCTTTAAGGCGAAGATTAAACGTCTCGTCAAAGTAACGCGAGCTGACGTCCATTCCTCACAGCTTGCTTTTGTGTTGCCGAAATCCGCACATGGCTGCCGGGCAACTCTGGCTGTTTGACCCGACCAAGCCGTTAGTCGAGCGGTTGGGCGACGATTTATTTCGCGCGCTCCCGTCCGGGCCGGGCGTGTAATTCATGGCCTGCGCTGGCTCAGCCGAAACCTCGATTGCTGGCACCGAACGTGCTTTTTGGTTTCCGTGCAGAAATTCCATCTGCTGGTTGAGTCCTAAACCAAAAGTCATTATGGCGAATATGCCTTTCAGGGACCGGACCGCGCGGGACACCCTCATTTTCACGGCTGCCCTTGGCGCGATGTTCGCGTTGGGTGGCAACGCCAGCGCCGCTTTTCTCATCAACTGCCAGGAGTGCCACACGGTGCCGCAAAATGGGATGGTCATCCTCAACTTTCAGACTACTACCAACCTCGGGGCAGGCCTGCGCAAGGTGTTCCAAGTCAGTCCTGGCCAAACCGCCGTTATCGAGCTGAGCGTGACCAATGGCCACGGCGGCGATTACGGGTTGGACATCAACAACCTCGGCGCCGGGGGCGTCAACAACAGCAGCGACCACATGGACTGCACGGCGGACCCCACCTGGACCAGCTACTTCCCCGGGACTACCACGAACTTCTTCATGGCGGGGCCGGCGAGCACCAGCCCGAACCTCTGGATTTTCAACCTGGCGGTCAAAACTAACACGCCCGCTGACTTTTATACCATCAACAGCCAAATGGCGGGATATGACGCGGCTTCCGAAATGTGGTCCCAGCAGGAGTCATTTTACGTTCAGGTGGTCGCCGCCGCGCCCTTGGCACCGACGATTCTGGCGCCCCGATGGTCGGGCGGTTCGTTCTCGGTGCAGGTCGCCACCACGAGCGGTTTTACGTATTACCTGGAGTACACGACCGACCTGACCGCGACGACATGGACGGCCACCGCCCAAACCCCGGGCGACGGCACGAGCAAGACGCTAACGGATACCACGGCGAGCGGTGCGCAACGTTTTTACCATGTGCGGGTGCAGTAGGCGAGTTGGTGGACAAGCTCGTTGCGGCGGCGAAACAATTTTCGCAATTCTTCCTCCTGCGCTTGGGTCGCGTCCGGGTCGTAAGCGATGCATTTATCGTTCGCAGGGTGAGATTGAATCAGTTCATCCACCGCCTTGATTTGCGCCTTCACGTCAGATGATATAGATGATCTCAATGAGAAGTCCCAGCAGGGAGTTCTTTTTGATATGTAACTTGCCCTGCTTTTAACTTTGCTCTTTTGCACGTCGATGCCATCGCTGTCGAGCTTCACATCATTCCGGCTAGTTTAGTTTACTATCCAGACGAAGCAACTCACACAGTAACGCTCTGCGACTTCGCCTCGCGCGGGAGTGTTTACGATTGAAATCGTCCTTCACTTCCAATCGTAGACCCCCGGATGGCTGCTTTGGGCGCGTAGTCGTTGTATCGTTGCCCAGCGATGAGCCCCTCGACGCTCCATGCGACGTCCGCCATACTTGCTCCGCCACGATGTACAAGTTCGCGTGCGCCACGTCGTTCTCCGACAGGCTCTCCTCCAGGTGGAACAGCGCCTCCCGCTGTAGCGTCTCACCCCCTCACCCCAATCCCGCAGCACCTTGCACTCTGGGCTGAAGGGGTCGGGCAGTCGTTGAAGTTCTGATGAATTGTTCATGTACAGATTATTCTCCCGTGAACGGAATGACGCTTCGGCAAATGACGCAGGCGGATTTCCGGCGCACATTTTCCTTGGAGACGACAAAAAGAGGTGACTTCCCATATTTTGAGAAATCACCCCATTGTCCCAGCATAACGGCTGCTGTTACGCTTGCCGCAACTGCCGTCTGGCCTCGAACCAATGCTGCTGGTCATTTCCCATTTCTTGTCCGCTGGAAAGCCAGATCTCATGGGCTCTGGTGGCGATGTTTGCATCGGACAGAGAGGTTGTCTCCTGCCGGGTTGGTTTGGGCGAAGCATTGTTCGCCGCCACGGCTGATGTTGATTTCACGGCGCCCCGGTCGGGGGAATTACTTTGTGCTTTGTTTGTAAACATACTTTTGTCCTTTCGTTGACTGTTCTATCGTTTGTTAGGAAGCTGCACTTGCGGCTCCGGCTTCGCAGGGCAGTGAATAAGAAGAGAGGGAATGCCCCGAAGAGGGGCAGTCGGACACCTGGTAAACTATACTCCGTTTACGATCACACTTTATGCCGGAAACCGGGCTGGGCAAGATAAATCCGCATAAATCGCCTGCCCGAAAACGGGAAAATTCTTATGTTGGGAGCTTACCCGACCTGTCTGTTGTGTCGAGCTCTCGCGACCGCCGGATCAGTTTTTCGCAGAGAGAGTCCCACCCCTCGATGGTAGGGTTAACCGCTGATGTCAGACATGATCCTCTGGGGCTCGCGCAAGGCGTCAACTGGCAGAAAATCACCAGCCAACCCTGAAGTTCAGCCGCCGACGCCGGCATATTCCTCGTCCGTTCGCAGGTCCATGCCCATGAGGACGTAATCGTGCGTGACAGCCTTCATGTCGAGCACGTAATCCTCCTGCCGCAGCAGATGCTGGAAACCAATATGTTCCAGCGCGTGGATGGCGACCTTGCGTTCGCCGTTCAACTCCACCTCCAGCCGCCGCAGGCCGAGGATGCGCGCAATCTCGACCACTTCCGCGACCAGGATTTTTGCCACATCACGCCCGCGGTATTGCGGATGCGTCAGCGCCGTGACGAGGCCGATATGGCGTTTCCAGCCGCCGAAATGCTGGTGCAACGTGGCTTCGCCAATGACTTTCTGCTGGTGCAGCATCAACAGGGGCAGGTTCCGCTCAAAATCCGGGTGCCGGCACCAGTCCTTGAACATCGTGCGGTCGAAAATCGGCTGCTTGATGAACAGCCGTTCCTCTTCAGGCACGGCCAGGAAAAACTTGTGCAGGCGCACGTCGTCCCGCTTGTCCAGCGGGCGCACCGTGCATTCCGTGCCGTCGCGCAGCTTCACCGCGAACGGGAATTTTTCCAAAGCGTATTCGAGCATCATAGTGGCCTTTCGTTGCTGCCTTTTCTCTAACACAAAAACCGCCGCCTGAAAAGGGTGGAAGTGTAGTAATTGTGAAATTGCGAACGAATTTAGTTTAGCGAATCTTAAGTCTGACCGCTACTGATTGTGACACTAGACCCCGACAAGTTTCTGGCTTGGGCTTGGATTTCCGCAGAGCGAGCCCCACCCCTCGACGGTAGGGTTACACCCCATAGAGAAGTCCTCATTTATCGCATAGCGTCCTCCGGAAAGCGATACAAACCGTATATGAAAATGGTCCTGTTTTTTACCTGCGTCATTACCCTCCTCACGACCACCGGATGTCTTAGTTCCGATGCTGAATGGCACGGGTATGTTGGTGGGCACGATCAACACAGAGGTCGTTTGGAAGCCGTAGTAGGACCTCCAGTAGTTGTCGCGCACGCCCCGGAAGTCGTAATGCGCCCGCCGGATGTCATCGTGCGCTAATCTGGCAGCTCATCGCTGTCAGTACCATCCGACGTCGATGGGCCGTTCGCTCTCGATGCCGCGCAATCGCGACGCCCAGGCAGCCTACTGGACATCGTCCTGCTGCCACAAGTTCCGCTCATGGTTGTGGACACGGCCCCGCCCGTTCGCGGCGTTTCTGATGCCTCACAAAACCAGCCTGTCAATGTCAGTCAAACACACTGTGTGCTCTGTGACATTGCGCCGTGTTGCGGAGATAATTCGATCTTGTGAAAATTGGTGTTGGAGGAACCTTCTGTCGAAGAATCAGAAAAACGCAAAATGGTGGATTTTGGTATTGGAGGCTCATCCGGGATGGTCATTCTAGATGTTCCGGTGTTTGTTACGTATGTGTATGTTTTGCGATGTGCGCGTGAGCAAAAACACCAATAAAACCAACATTTTTGCACTTTTTTTGCCACTTCGGATCAGAAGGTTGCAGGTTCAAGTCCTGCCGGACGCGCCAGATTTTATTGGGGTTTTCGCGTTTTCTGTCCCCTCAGCGACTCGCAAAATCGGCGAGTTGGACCAAAAGCAGCAACAGGCGTTTTGAAGCGCTCCACTTTGGCGCGGCTGCAAATGTTGTCCACGCCACGCGCCGAAACAACGGAGGGAAGAAGGAACAGGACAAAACAACGGTGAACCCGACCTGACTATCCGGCAGCGGTGCGGGCTGGCGATTTGCTTGAGTTCTGGCTGTGCTGGTGTTTAATGACCCCGACCTTATGGACGACTACCAGGAAGCGCAAATTCTCGAAGTCTCGCGGCAGTTTCAGATCTACGGCGACCTGCTCCACGCCGAGCCGTGCAAGATTGGGCACATCAACGAAACCTACATCGCTGCCTACAACCAGGGTGGCGTACACGTGCGCTACGTGCACCAGAAGCTCAACACAAAGGTGTTCAAGCATCCGGACGCGGTGATGGACAACATCGAGCGCGTTACCACCCACCAGCGCCGCAAGCTGAGGGAGCATGGTGTGAGGGACGTGTCGCGCCGCACGCTCACGGTCATTCCGACGCGCGAGGGCCGGACGTATTTCACGTCGCCCGCCGGCGAATGCTGGCGCACGTTCGCGTTTGTCGAGCGCGCTCGCACCTACGAGACGGTGGAATCGCCGATCCAGGCCTACGAAGCGGGCAAAGCCTTCGGGCGGTTCCAAAGCCTGCTGGTGGACTTGGCCGGCAAGCGCCTGGCGGAGACGATTCCGCATTTTCACGACACGCGCCGGCGCTTTACCGCGCTGCAAAAGGCCGTCGCGGAGGACAAGTTCAACCGCGCGGTCGAGGCTAAAGCCGAAATCCTGTTTACCTGTAAACAGGAGAAGATTGTGGACGTAATCCTGCACGGCCTGGCCAAAGGCAAAATCCCGGAGCGCATCACACACAATGACACCAAGTTTAACAACGTGATGCTCGACATCGAGACCGGCAAGGCCATGTGCGTGGTGGACCTCGACACGGTCATGCCAGGCTGCGTGCTCTACGATTTCGGCGACATGATTCGCACCACGACCAGCCCAACGCTGGAGGACGAGCTCGACTTGTCGAAGGTCCAGATGGGCATGCCGATGTTCAAGGCGCTGGCCCGGGGTTATCTCGAAGGGACTGGGCCGTTTCTGACCAAGGCGGAGCGCGCGCTCATCGCCTTTTCCGGCAAACTCATCACCTTCACCATCGGCATCCGGTTCCTGACGGATTTCCTCAGCGGCGACACTTACTTCCGCGTGCACCGGCCGCGGCACAACCTCGACCGCTGCCGCACGCAGTTCCGCCTGGTGGAAAGCATCGAGAAGCAGGAGGAGACGATGCAGAAGTTCGCCGATTCGCTCTGACGCCGGGCATCGCTGCCCACACTTTTGCGCAGCCGGCGGGTTGAACCGCGAGTCTGGTGCGGAAGATTTCCTCTGCGCATCCGAAGCTGCGACGGGTGATTCACAGCCTCATCCCAGCACTCGCAACACGAGTAGTAACACGTCACTGGCTTTTACTACTGGTTTCGCCCGGTTTTGGCAGAACACGCGCACCGCATAAAGAGCTGAATTCACTGGCGTTTGATGCAATTTCTCGCACTCCACAGAAACGCGGAGCAACAAACCTTCGATTACTTCGGATCAGAAGGTTGCAGGTTCAAGTCCTGCCGAACGCGCCGGATTTTCTCGTGGCTTTGGGGACGGTTTACGGAGCAGGCCTGGCTTCCTGATGGTAAGCCCGACCGGATTGATAC
>Ga0181538_10002317_pt1 | contig 19948 bp, 23 predicted proteins | sample PEATcosm2014_Bin_40_FD_119773 | JGI IMG/M metagenome (GOLD analysis project Ga0181538, IMG submission 119773) | Peatland microbial communities from MTU Mesocosm Facility, Houghton, MI, USA - PEATcosm2014_Bin23_30_metaG | ecosystem: Environmental > Terrestrial > Soil > Wetlands > Peat | place... | reverse complement strand
GACCGGCTTACCGGTTGTGATCTCGGAGAATACGAGCTTGTGATCAATCTGAAGGCCGCCAAAGCTCTCGGTCTCCACGTACCGCAGACCCTGCAAGTGGCCGCCGACAAGGTGATCGAATAGACCTTTTGCAATGCGGCAAATGACGATGGCGAAGCGCCGATTGGGTTATTTTCGACCACTTTGGCCCATCCGCCTGATCGCTAAGGCCATCAGCGAACGACTCCCGCCGCCGGGCTGATTACGTGAGACGTTCGAGGAAGTGGCTCATGATGCCGCTACCGGCGTAGTGCGCGCAGCCGAAGCGCTGGCCGATATCCGTTCGCCCATAACTGGCAAACGCCGCACCTCCGTCGTGTAATTCAGGATCAGCGATACCCAGACGACGCCATACAGAAACATGAAACAGCTGGAGTTGATGCCCAGCCAGTCGAGCACGATGCCGAAGATGATGGGCAGGACAAAGCCGCCGAGCGCGCCGACTAAGCCAACGATACCGGTGACCACGCCCATGCTCTGCGGAAAATCGTCGCCGACATATTTAAATGTCGATGCCATACCGCAAGCAAACGCGACACCAAGCGTAAATAGCAGCAAGGTGAAGGGCAAGGTCGACAAACCGATGTGGAACTGCGCGGGACCACGGATGGTGTGCACGATAAAATCGGTTTGAGGATAGGACAGAAGGAACAGGCTGATCCATGCCGCCCACAGCACCCACCAGGTTACGCTATGAGCACCATAGCGATCGGCGAGCCAGCCGCCGACGGCCCGCAACACGCCTGCAGGGAGTGAGAAACAAGCCGCCAACAGCGCGGCCTCCGCGATGCTGAGCCCATACTCCTTGACAAAATACTGCGGCATCCAGACCGACAGAGCGGTGAAGCCGCCAAAGACGATCGAATAATATTGGCAATATTTCCAGACCCGAAGATCTTTGAGAACTGCCAATTGCTGCCGCAGTGAGACCCCGCTCTTGCCCGGCGCCGAAACGTCGGGAGCAGAAAGGAGCCAAAAGATCAGCGCGGTGATCAGTAGCGCGACAGCGTAGAATTTAGGGACGAATTGCCACCCATAGCGCGCCATCAGCGCCGGAGCGATGAACATATTGATGGCCGCACCGGTCGTTCCCGCGCCGAACACCCCCATGGCGAAGCCACGCTGCTCCTTGGCGAAAAAGCGCGCGACATAGGGCGTGCCCACGGCAAACGAGGCGCCGACCACGCCGAGCGCCAGGCCGAGCAAGAGGAACTGCCAGAGCTCTCTGGCGTAGCTCGCAAACCAGACCGGCACGGCGCTGGCGACGAGCAGCGCGAGCATGACGATCCGGCCGCCGAACCGGTCCGTCCAAATTCCGAGCGGCAGGCGAAATAGCGCGCCGGTTAGTATCGGGGTGGAGGTAAGGAGACCGAATTCAGTTCCATTGAGGCTCAGCTCGTTGCGGATCTGGATGCCGATCACGCCGAACATCAACCATACCGCAAAGCAGACGACGAACGCCCATGTGGTGACTCCAAGGACGATGAAGCTTCGGACCTTTGACATGCTGCCTCGCTGGTGCTTTCCCGTGGTTGAGCACAATGAAACATGGCACCGCGACGGCCGATCCTCCGCTGCTGCGCCCAAATGCAAGTGCAGGACAGTAAATACGGCAGCACCAAGACCGCTTTGATGTCAATCAAAGCCCGCAGAAAGTGAAAATCTATTATTCCCAGCAACCATTCGTCGCGATGCTCACGGGTTCTGGAACAACAGTAGGCCGTGGCTGCCTAATACCGCGCCCAGCACAGTGATCAAGCTGATGAACAGCAGGATTCGGTGCAGCCATTCGAGGTGCTGGAAGGTCGCGTCCGGTTTCAACGCAGATCGCGCCAGCCACCAACGGTGCAGGATGAACGGCTCAAACACAAAAAGCATCAGCGTAAAGATCAACCAAACGCCAACCATCGCGTCCAGCCACCAATAGGCGCCATACCGGAAGCGATCCCACATGTCGAACCGATAGAGCATGTAGAAGCCTGTCAGTCCCACGACGATCGTCGAAACGCGCGCCTGCCGGGCAAATCGTCGCTCGATCTGATCGAACAGCTCTATGCGCTCCGTTGGCAGCTTGAGGGAGCGCACGGCCGGCAACAATACAGTCGTCACAAAGCCGACGCCGCCAATCCAGGCTACGACAAAGACAATGTGAAAGGCTCGTGCAATCGTAACGTCGTCCATGCCTATTCCATTACTGCTATTTCCGTTATTCCAGGTTGCCTTCAAAGGCGGCGCGACGTTTGAAGAGCCTGCGTCGAAATTAAGTGTATGACGTCTCCGGCTAGGAACAAACCGCCGCACCAAGCGCAATAGGCGACAAGGTTCGAGTAACGCATTTCGCAACGCGATATTCCTAGTCGCGATATGGCGCCTCGGGCTAACAGCAACCGTATTTGGAGGTTCGTGCGATGTCCACTTGAATCTGCCCCCCAAAAGCATCCGTTGCTGCGAACCGTAACCTCGCGTATAGAAAATGTCGCTTCGAGTTTTAGTCCCAGACCGAGTCAATCGCCTCAACTGTGATGGTCGCCTCGTGGCCGCAACTCGAACAGCGATAGAGCCATTGCTCGTGATGATTAGTTAGTGTGATCCGAATGAGTGTCATTGAGGACCTACAAACCGAACGGGTGCTTAGCGGGCATCATCATCACCTCGCACATAATGCGAACGCCGGACAGTGTTTTGATATAGATCAACTTGTGGGCTAGTGGCATCGCTGCTAATAATCATCCGATTTATGAAACAGGAGATTATGAGATGACCAAGAAATCGAAGCGCCGCGCATGGACAGTGGACCAAGTTCGCCAATTGAAGACTTTTGCTAAGAGGAAGAGACCGGCGGCAATCATCGCTCGGTCCTTGAAACGAACGGAAGGTGCGACGCGACAAAAGGCATTCAGTATCGGACTATCACTCGACTCGCGGGCCTGAACTAGGATTCGCCTATTCGCCGAGGAGGCGTCGCCTGTGCTCCTCGCGCGTCTCCTGCGATACAGGTTTTGACAGGCGCGAAATGACGGGGCGTCTTTGTGCGCGATCTGCGACCGATTTCGAGCATATCGCGCGTGACGATCGACAGTCGATGGTAAAGCCGTTTCCCGTTGAACCAAAGGTTCTGTAAAACGTGCGGCCTTCGCCGGAAGAAGCCATCTATGTCGGAAATTGCGCTGAACGTACTTGTTGACGTGTTGAGCCACCCTGTCCATTTCCCGAAGGTTGGCCGGACAGGACATCTCTTCATCGCGGAGCCGCCAAAGCCATTCGTTGCGCCAAGACTGGATATTCCGGGGAAGGACGCATCGGTCATCCAGAAGGAGATCATTTTCATCGAAGCGTCGGCCGCGGTCGGTAAGAGCACATTGGCGAAACAGGTGTCGGCGACACTTAAGGCGCCGATCCTCGACCTGGCTAAAGTCCCCGTTTCGAACGGATCTCTCCACACACTGCTGACCGAACTGGAAGCCGCTGACAAGAGCGATCCCGTAGTCGCGTTCCATGAGGGCAAGATTCCAGTGATCGTAGACGCTCTCGACGAAGGGAGATTGTTGTCGAACGAGACAGGAATCGAGAGTTTTCTCGCAACCACCGCCGAGCTTTTGCTGAGCAACCGAAGTGTAACCTCGCGGCCCAAGCTGGTCTTCTTCGCGAGGTTCGAGTCGATCGAATTGGCGCAGCAGGTAATTGAGCTCGCAGCGCCGGGAATTACACGCGCCACCGCCAAAGTCGGATTCTTCGACAAGGAGGGAGCCTTAGAGCTGATCCAGGCGTATGCCGCGACGGCTGCCAAACCCGGCTCACAGTATCAACAAAACCCGCAAGCCGCCCGAGATCTCATAGCCGTCTACTTTGACGCAGTCGAAACTGCGCTTGGTTTGGCAGCGGGAGAGCTGTGGCAAAACGAACAAGGCAAGGTACTCGGCGGCTACGCCCCGGTGCTTGCGGCGGTAGGGTCCATCTTGGCCGAGGTCGATGACGACATCACTGTCTCTAGCAACCTCAAATCATACGATGGCCGCGAGGCGTGGGGGCTGATCGAGGCGGTTTTGTATGAGCTACTGACCCGCGAACAGGCAAAATTACGGGAACAACTGCACGCGCAATGCAAATCAGCGCTGCCGCGTGAAGTCTATGACGTCGAGGAGCAATTGGCGTTGCTCGCGCAATATGTCGACTCGAAGCCATTGGACGGGGCGGGACGGGTTGAGCTCCCGCCTGGCGACATGGAAATGTACAATAACATGGTCCGAACGTATCTGCCGCATCACCCGTTCATACGCCGACACGAATTTGGCAACGCCGTACTGGGTTCGACTGCAGTAGAGCGCGTCGCTTATCACGGCAGATCGATTTCTAAATATCGCCTAATAGCACTGTCGCGACAATGGCGTCAGTCTGCGCCAACGCGTCGATTTTGGTCTGCGCGTTGATCGTGTGAGGCATGACAGCTACTCCCACGGGCGGTCGAGATAATACGTCGGGAAAGCCGTCAGCTTGAAATTCGCGACATAGTGCTACGACCGGGTAGGAAGTTTAGCTCTGGCAATTTGCCGCACCCGTCCAAGCTGAAATTGGGACACAACCGCGGTTAAAGATGTATATAAGATATATCTTTAACGCCAGCGAAGAGGAACGCACACATGGCGAAACGCATCTCGACCGACCAAATCGCTTTCTACGACGAATCTCTAAAGAAACAGATAGAGGGCTCCTACGTAAACGATGGCAAGGAAATCCATGTCCGTTCCGCATTGTACGGCATTAAGAGTGCCCACTATCGCCAAGTTGGCGCGGCGGTCGATCATGATGCACTGGATTTGTTAGCGCAAAAGTTATTGAGCGAGTTGGCGCGTGACGCAGGAAAGGACATGAAAAGCCATTAGGCTCAGGAAAGAAATAAATGGTGTGAGCCACCAAAACTGTTCAGAGCCGTCATTGCTTTTTGCCGCGGAGGGTCGTTACACGGCTCCCACGAGCTTTGGCCATAAGCGGACTCATGCACAGCAGCAAGACGCAGCCTATTCGATCACTTCGCCAGCAGTTGCGAGCAGCGTCGGCGAAACGGCGATTCGCATTCGGATCTACCTGTAGGTTACGATGGACATCCACAAGTGCCGCGACGACAATGCGATAACGATGTTGGCCGAAACTTAGGCCCCCTCACCAGGGTCTTCGGTACTCCCAAACCTAGCGCTAGCCGGCGAAATCGGCGGAGCGGCCGCGGCGCCATCACCGCCTTTTCGACGTTGGTTTCGCCGCATTCGGGACAGGAGATCGCGCCGACCTTCTGCTGCGCCTCGAACCCGTCGCCGTCACGAAACCAACCTTCAAATTGGTGGCCACGCGCGCAACGCAGCGTAAATAAAATCATTGATACTGCCTCCGAGTCGTGCGTTGTACTCGGCTCTTCCTGTTATTTGCAATCGGCCGCCGCCAATGCAAGAGAGCAAGCGATCGCCTCAGTCCTCGACGGCTCCCTCCGTCTGGGTCAACCGCTTTTTGCCACTGATCAAGCCAGGTGGCCTTGTGCTCGATGTCGCGGCCGGCAGTGGCCGGCATGTTCTTTTGCTGCGCGACCGCGGATTTGCCGTGTGCGCGGTGGATCGTGATACCACGGCACTGTTGGCGTTCGCGGGGCCGCGTTGCGAGGTGCGCCGGATCGACCTCGAGACCGACGACAGCGGCCAGCTCGGTGATGACTACGATGGAATCATCGTTACCAATTACCTGCACCGTCCGCTGCTCCCGGCGATTGCCCGCGCTCTCGCGCCGGGTGGAGTGCTGATCTACGAGACCTTCGCGAGCGGCAACGAACGCTTCGGCCGGCCGGCTAGTCCCGATTTCCTGCTTGACCCCGGCGAGTTGCTCGAAGCCTTTGCAACCCTTACGGTCGTTGCCTTCGAACAGGGAGAGGTTTTGGTACCACGCTCCGCCGTGGTCCAGCGCCTTGCCGCCGTACGCGGCCCAATGGGCCCGTTGCCGGAGGCAGTATGATCGCGCTGAGGAGCTTCGCAGCTACAGCGCCGCAAGTGCTGTTATTGCAGCGCGCCGCCGCCTGGTAAATTGGCCCGCAAAACCGGGATCGGCGCTAAGCAACGGGATCAGCGCTAAGCAACGATCCTGGAAACTTACATCGGGTTTAGAGACGATTTGCTCCATCTGTTGGCGCAACTTGTCCATCTCATCATCTCGATCGACGGCATCAAGCAGTTTCACGAAGCCAAGCCAGTGATGCGGGGCAAGGGGCTTGTCGGCGCGCGCGTCGAGCTCGCTGCCGATCTCATCGATGAAATCCCGAAGCACGGTCATCTGTGCGGCTAAGCCTTCGGCGGCGAATTGGGGTTCCAAGATCAGGTTGCACGGCAGCAATTCGTACCCGCTCATGTCCGCTAGGGGTCAGCGACCGCGATCGAGAGCGCAAAGAGCGCTTTGCTGAGCATAAAAGCTTTGATCCCATGGCGCATGGCTATAGTCTTGCTAACCCTAGCCCTGCAGACAATCAAGCGAAACCCGCTTTCCACTTCCGTAATCAGGCGTTGACGCATGTCCCCGGAATAAGCCTTCGGTATTGCCCAGCCTCCCACAAGAGAATCAATGCCATTAGGCTCTCCCATCCTTCGCTCCATGAGAATCCCTAATTCAATCAGGGCGGAACATGCTCTAGAAACGCAGAAGTAAAAGCAGGTGCCTAAGGAGCAAACAAACATGCGATACCGTACAAACCATGGACTGCTGATCGAGGGCGAAACATCGCTCGATATAGTCCGCTGCCTGCGTGAGTCGAGTTGGAGTGAACAAAATCTCAGCGATCGGGCATTCATGGAGGCGGTTGCGGATCGCATGTACGAGCAAGGCATTCATGTTTCAACGGTCAGCCCCGACATTTTCGTTGCTGGGCTGTTGGGCGCCGGGCTACTCACGCGCGAAGTCGAAGGCGCGCGGCCGGATGAGACCGATCAGCAGATCGATAGCTGAGGAAACTGCAACGTGCAGGTTGTAGCTAGCTTGCGGACGCGGCCCGTCTGCTGTTGGCTTGAAAATTTGGCAGGCGGCGATCTCAACGGTTGAACGGCCCCAGGGGAGCCGGTTCGGGCGCTGCCGCGCAGGGTGTCGCGGCCTTTTCATCGCGACCGCGTGCGCTTGGTTGCGTCGAGGGTGCGCAGCACCGGGAACCTCACACGATCAAGTTGCTATCAGCGTCGTTCAGCTACGCCTCAGCAATTCCGGTGGCTTGGCGATGTTGGCCGCGATCCGCCGCAGCGCCGCCGGCGATGAGAAAGTTTTCCCCGCCAGGATCAAAGAAGGGCCCATGATCTCGAAACGGTCGATTCTTGTGAATAAAATCAGCCTACCATCTTCGGATCGGCATCGAAAGAATAAACAAATAGATCAGCGCCGCTAGGTCGAACGCGATCGAAATCGGTATCCCGGAGGTCAGTGCGTGGAAAAGCGCAAATAAGAGCTGGGCGAGAATGGCGTGCGATAGTTCGATGATGGCGCAGCCGCGCGTTGAAACAGAGCAGCGCAAGAGGACTAGATGAAGAAACCGCTTCTCATTTTTCTTATTATGATCTTGCCAGTCTTCGCCGACGATCAGAACGTCTAAGATTTCGACCCGCTGAACTTCAAGCTCGAATAGGAGAAGATAATGAGCGATGCAGATTTTGTAAGAGAAATCATTCAAGCATTGAACAGTCATGCGGCAGAACTGGAATCTATGTACAGGGGAGTAATGGCAGCGGCGAGCAATCGGACAAAAATTCCGAACGTTAAGGACATTTTTAAAGAAATGGCGGAAGCGTGCAGGGAATGCGATGAGATACTCGAAATATACTATGGAGACGAAGGTCCATTCCTACCGGACGTGCGTCGAGCAATTCAACGAGTACAGGATCAATTGTCCAACTGTGCGAATGCGTTCGTTGCATACATGGCGATTGCACGGCTAACGCTAGATTAGGTGCCGCCTGATGACCTCGATAACGCTAATGCACAGGCGAGGCCCGCAGGCGCAACCCGGGGCGTCAACCCCTATGCCTTCTTCACTTCGAAGGTACGTACAATCGGTACGTCGTCGAAGAAAAATCTTATTGTGTAATGCCCGACTGTGAGCTCCGGAGCAAGGACCCTAACCGCCGCAAGATAAATTTCGTCCTTCCCCAGAACGACGGTTCGTTTCGGACTTTCAATCACCGTCTGCCCTTTGGGATCGGTAATTGAAACTCTCGTCTCACAAGACCCCTCACCCCCGCGAGCGAACAATACAGCCATGAGAGCTGGAATTACAATTTCTTTTTGAAGGACAATATTGTCGTTTTGAAAAACGCCAATAATGCTGAGCTTGTTATTGACCTCCTCCCTCACATCTTCGCAAAGGAAGAAGGAAGAACCATCAGATTTTGGCAATGACTTTTTCATAACTGGTTCACTTTCATAACTGGTTCACTTTTATAACTGGTTCGCTGCGCCTGGTGTGAATAAGCGCAAAACACTTGTGGCAGCAATCGGGAGCTGAACTCAAGACATTTAGATGCAGCCCTTTGCTTCACCCCACATCGCCGCCACAGTACGCGGCTCTCATCCAGTCTTCGCTCCGAAAAACTGGCACCAGCCGTCAGGGTTAATCGGGTCGACCACGATTTTGCAAGAGGCCGGCGGCACAAACTGAACGCAGGTCGAGCATTTCTGGTCGTTTTTTGGAGTCTCCTGGTATTTGGCTATTTCATGAGTTAGTTTGGTTTGAGCTAATGCATTACGAGCGGCTGGCGCGCTCAGGATGAATCCTCCAGCAGCGATCGATGCAGTATTCAATAAAATTGCGCGGCGAGAGGCGCTCCCTGTGGGTCCTGTTGACTTCGACACGGCATTCCCTTTCTTGAGTTTGAAGTTGAGGCGAGATTCCTCACCTAGACCATTTTCTGCTTTCTAGCTCGCGCCGCAAGCTCAAACTTTTTTCCGTTCGAGAGAGCCAATCTCGCAGCTTTGGCACTGTTCGAAAGTCTTCCGTCGTACAAGCACGCTCCTAGGGAAACGTGCTGCCATGTGACTCAAAGTCGCTCCTGGGTCAAGTTCCGATGCGATTTCGTCGAAATCAGGAGTTCTCTATGAAGCACGAGGTCATCCATACTCCGCCGCGACACACGCCCGGCGTTTGACCCGCAACGTTCTGGATCCAGTTCGCCCCGGTACGGCGATTGTCAAAGGCGTGCACTTGGGCCTCTTGGCGGCCTGATCTGACTCGTTTTGCCGAGGCGATAACTCGTGACGGGCTTTTAAGCGCGGGCAGCATCGCCTATATAGCAGGCGGCGGGTTTGAAATTTCTCATAACCAAGTTGCGGACCGGTAGCTGTTTCAATCCCGACGCCGTGCCATAGTCTAAAAAATCAACAGGGTGCCTTTGATTGCCGGGGTTCGCATCGGGTAAGCCACAACCCCGCACAAACTCCAGAACCGGGACGCCAGGAGGCTCCGTATGTCCGAACAGTCTTCGTCCGAGAAAGTGCCTGTAACGGTGCTGACCGGCTATCTCGGTGCCGGCAAGACCACCTTGCTCAACCGCATCCTGTCCGAACCGCACGGCAAGAAATATGCCGTGATCGTCAATGAATTCGGCGAGATCGGCATCGATAACGACCTTGTGGTCGGCGCCGACGAGGAAGTGTTCGAGATGAACAATGGCTGCATCTGCTGCACGGTGCGTGGCGATCTCATGCGCATCCTCGACGGGTTGCTTCGGCGGACGGGAAAATTCGACGCCATCATCGTCGAGACCACCGGGCTCGCCGACCCGGCTCCGGTCGCTCAGACGTTCTTCATGGACGATAATTTAGGCCGCAAAACCAAGCTCGATGCCATCGTCACCGTGGCCGATGCCAAGTGGCTTAACGAGCGGCTGAAGGATGCGCCGGAAGCGAAGAACCAGATTGCGTTTGCCGACGTGATTTTGCTCAACAAGACCGATCTCGTCTCGCCCGACGAACTAAGCGACGTCGAAGCGCGTATTCGCGGCATCAACCCTTACGCCAAGCTGCATAAGACCCAGCGCGCCCAGATTCCTCTTGACGCGGTTTTGGACCGCAATGCCTTTGACCTCGATCGCATTCTCGATCTGGAGCCGGCCTTTCTCGAGGGCGACGAGCACGAGCACGGCCATGAGCACGGCGATCACCATCACGACCACGATTCCAAGGATCACAAGCACGGCGGGTTGAAACACTACCACGACGAGGAGATGCAATCGATCGCGCTTCGCACCGACAAGCTGCTCGACCCCGATAAGTTTTTCCCCTGGGTCCAGGATCTCGTGCAGAAAGAAGGCCCAAGCATTTTGCGTAGCAAGGGCATTCTCGCCTTCAAGGATGACGATCAGCGCTTTGTCTTTCAGGGCGTGCACATGATCCTCGATGGCGATCATCAGCGCCCGTGGGCCAAGGACGAGAAGCGCGAAAGCCGCATCGTCTTCATCGGCCGCAAACTGCCGGGAAAAAAGATCACCGAAGGGTTCGAGAGCTGTATTGCTTGATACTTCCCTTTGGGGGATCGGCGGTTCTCGTCGTTGTAATCAATGTCCAACACCCGCAGCGATATCGTCTCCGTCGTCGAGCGCACCCGGTTGGTCGCCGCGGGAGGTGCCGTCGTCGCCGTGCACTTTCTCCGGCGAACCGCGGTCTTCGTGCTCAGCGAAGAGGCGCTGGTGTTCGCCGAGCCGGATGGCGAGACGCGCAGAATGGCGATCCATGGCGGCGCTATCCTGGCGACGGCTGCCGAAGGCGAGCGCATTGTCAGCGGCGGCGATGACGGCAAGGTAGTGACGACCGACATCGAATCGAGCCGCGTTCTTGCGATGGATCCGAAGCATCGTTGGATCGATCACGTCGCCCTGGGCCGAGACGGCGCAATCGCCTGGTCGGCCGGCAAATCGGTATTTGTGCAGGCCAAGATGCTGCGCACTTTCGAGGCGCCGTCAACCGTTGGCGGTCTCGCTTTTTTGCCGAAGGGCTTTCGGCTTGCCATGGCGCACTACAACGGCGCCACGCTCTGGTTTCCGAACGCGCTACAGGCCGAGCCGGAAAGGCTCGAATGGAAGGGCTCACACCTCGGCGCCACGGTGAGCCCCGATGGCCACTTCCTGGTCACCACCATGCAAGAGCCGGTGCTGCATGGCTGGCGGCTCTCCGATGGCGAACATATACCCATGTCCGGTTACGACGCGCGGGTCAGGTCGCTTTCCTGGAGCGCGGGCGGTGAGTGGCTGGCCACGTCCGGGGCCACGCAGCTTGTGCTGTGGCCGTTCCACGGCAAGGATGGCCCGATGGGCAAGACGCCGCGCCTGCTGACGCCAACCGATTACCGTATCGACGTCGTCGCCTGTCATCCTCGGAAAGCTGTCGTCGCTGCGGGTTACGGTAACGGCCTCATCCTTCTGACGCGGATCGACAACGCGATAATCTTGGCCAAGAACGTGGGCGACGCGCCTGTTAGCGCGCTCGCCTGGAGCGCCGACGGGCTATTGCTCGCATGGGGCACGGAAGGGGGCGAGGCCGGCGTGATCGACCTTCCCTGAGACCGGCGCGTCAGCCCTCGACTCTGACGATGAGCGAGATGTGGAAACTAAGGCACCGCCAGATGAAAGAGGCGGACACAGATTTGCTCAACCCGCCGCGCCACGTCTCGCCTCTACGGTTCGTCGGAGGGTCGTGAGAAGATTATAAGTAAGAGCCCGACCACGGCTATGCCAGCGCCGTAATAGACCCATCGGATCATGAAGTCCTCGCCGGGATAGGCGATATAGCGGGAGCCATGTCCGACAAAGCCCAGTCCCGCGATCAGAGCGATAACTCCGATGGCTCTCAGTAGCGCGTGCATTCTAAGGCGATGTCCCGGATTTTGTTGAATAAGGCGAAACAGGCATTGCCGTGAAACATGCTATGCGGCATCGGCGTTCGCTTCAACTTCGTTGCTTGGTGGCGTGAGCGCCACCATCGCGATTGAGATAATCGGCCTGCCTGGAACGCTCACGAGCCGCCGCACCCAGCATCCTATCGTGCAAGCGCTGCGATCTCGTCCGACAAGTAGGTGATCGATCCTCTCATCGAGCCGGCGCCAATTCTCGGTCAATCCCTCGATGATCCATACTCTGCGGGACGACAGCACATGGTCGGGTTGGCAAGGATGCGAGGTAACTCGGCGCGCAAGAATCGAGGACTTTGCTGAGCAGCGAGGCTGCGTTCCGAGAGGAAGGCACGAATATGATTGATTATTCCAGTGCGCTGGTGTGCCCGCAATCAGGCGGACATTCCACCTATCGACTGTGCAGATTTTCGCGACCAACTCCAAAGGCGCTGTCGGCAAAGCCGCCAACGGCATCTTCAGTGCCGTCGGCCACAAGGCCGACTAAGCAGCAGCCTTGGACTCGATCTTCTTCTCCGGCTTCTGCGCTGGGGGCTGCTTCGGCAGCGTCAAAGTGAGCGGGCCCTTCTCGAAGCTTTCCTCAATCTCCTCGGGATCGACATGCTGCTCGTGAGCCGTCAAGCGGCGGAATGACTGCTCCAACGCGATCGAGAGTTCGACGGCCGTGCTGCGAACGGTCTGCCACAACATCACCGCGCCCTGATTCGGCATCAGGATCGACGCCGTTTCCCGGTTCAAGGCGCGCCGCGAGTCGGCGCGGGCAACGCGTGCAGTTTCAACATGCTCGTGGTGCTGTGTCGCGACCGGCAATTGCAGCACCGTAGCAGTTTGGCCAGCGACCAGCTGCGCAATCTTCAGAACTTGCCCATTCGGGAATTCCAACGCATCGTGCTGAACGTGCGGATCGTTCATATCGATCTGCCGAAAGCGTGCGACCTTGTGATTCACACGGGCCTTGCCAAAAAGGCTGAAGGCGCGGTCGTACCGGACATCCTCGTCGAAGGCCAGTTCCGTTCCGGGCAGCAGGCAAACCGCCACCTTGGGTGGACCGTCATGAATTACAAGCTTCGCACCATACTCCCCGACGGCGGCAAAGCCACGCGTGCTTGATTTCGCAAGTTCCGCCGTAACCAGCTTGTCACTGACCTTGGCGGGCCGCGAGCCTACGTGATGCAGACTATAGTCGCACATGAAGGGCTCCTCTCGCTCGGACTAAGCCATAGATGAGGGTTAGGTGCATGTTACTACGGCATCGGCGTTCGCGTCAACTCGACCCCGCACTTCCATCAAAAATCCGACGGCCCGCTGATGTGGTGAGCGGTTGGGGGCGTCCCAGGGCCACTAGCGCGACTGAGATGTGGTCAAATTCACCTCGGCGGCTTGATCGTCTAACTCGCCGTCTTGCGCGTTGTTCCCGGTTTGATGTGGAATCACAACAATCCGACCTCCAGCTCATGCTTCATGGCGGTGATACTGAGAAGGTTGCGTAGCAGCGCTGCCAAACCGAAAACTGACCAAGCGCGGCCATGACGGTCGCAGGAGAATCGTGTATGCAAGGTACGCGTGGCATAAAATGACGCTCGCTCAGGAGTAAGTAGCTTTAATTTGGATGGAAATGTTGACGTTGTTTCTCATAATCGCTGGCGTCTTCGGCGCAGCCGGTATCGCTCTTGCGGCGGCCGGTGCACACGCGGCTCCTAGCGCTGGGCTCGACAGCGCCGCCAACATTCTGCTGTTTCACGCGCTGGCAATCCTTGGAGGCACAGCGCTTTTGCAGCAAGGCGTGCTATCTCGGCAGCTTGCGTTGATAGCTCTTGCAGCGTGGGCGTTGGGCACGACCCTATTTTCAACCGACGTCGCATTGCGGGCTTTCGTGGGGCACCGGCTTTTTCCCATGGCCGCGCCGACGGGAGGAATTATCTTGATTCTAGCTTGGCTAGTCTTGGCAACTGCCGCACTCGTTAAAGCTTTTGATCACTCCGCGTGAGATAGCTCTGTCGCCCGACATCGCTAGTCACTTTGGCCTCTTCGGCGGTCATCCATTCGGCCAGCGCTTCGCCGACAGGGCAACAAATCGTCGGAATGTCTTAAGTTTCGTTTCACCGAATTTCCAGCTGCGCCCGCGGTGCTTCGGGCAATGGGGGAGTAAGTTTGAATTCCCTCGAAAGCCAGTCGACTATCCGCCCGTAACGCTCATATGGCGGGTGATCGCCGGACGCCGATGGCGGCGGTCGATGATGAAGTCATGGCCTCTGGGTTTTCGGCCGATCGCTTCATCAATGGCCGCATAGAGAAGATCGTTGGCTTCCGAGGCGCGCAACGGCTCGCGCAGGTCGGCGGCGTCTTCCTGGCCGAGGCACATATAGAGCGTGCCGGTGCAGGTCACTCGCACGCGATTGCAGGATTCGCAGAAATTGTGCGTGAGCGGCGTGATGAAGCCGAGCCGTCCGCCGGTTTCCGCAACGCGCACATAGCGCGCGGGGCCGCCGGTTCGATCGTCAATGTCGTTGAGTTGATAGCGCTCGCAAAGGCGCGGGCGCACGAGCGAGAGCGGTAGATATTGGTCGAGACGGCCTTCGCCGATCTCGCCGAGCGGCATCACCTCGATTAGCGTCAAATCCATACCGCGCCCATGCGCCCATTCGATCAGGCGCGGAAACTCGTCGTCATTAACGTCTTTGAGGGCGACCACGTTGATCTTGATTTTGAGGCCCGCTGCTTGCGCCGCATCGATGCCAGCGAGCACGCGGTCGAGCGAACCCCAGCGCGTGATGGCGCGGAATTTTCCGGTGTCGAGCGTATCTAGCGAAACGTTGATGCGGCGAATGCCCGCTGCAACGAGATCGCTCGAATATTTTTCAAGCTGCGAGCCGTTAGTCGTCAAAGTCAGCTCGTCGAGTTCGCCCGAGCGCAGATGCCGCGACAGCGAATCGACCAGCGTCATGATGTCGCGTCGCACCAGCGGCTCACCGCCGGTGAGCCGAAGCTTGCGTACGCCGCGCGCTACAAAGGCCGAACACAGCCGGTCAAGTTCCTCCAGCGTCAGAATCTCGGCCTTCGGCAGAAATGACATGTTTTCCGCCATGCAATAGACGCAGCGGAAATCGCAACGATCGGTTACCGAGACGCGCAGATAAGAGATGATGCGGCCAAAGGGATCTATCAGCTCCCGCCTCGCGGCTGAGCCGTTGAATTCGAATGCCTGCACCTTGTCCATCGGCCTCCAGTAAGACGTCTCGAAACAATTCGCAAGATGTCTCGAATCAAACCGCCTGAGTCACTTGCTTGGACGCGTAACACAGCGTCTTCATAAATGCACTGGCGGCGCGGATGAGTACTCCAAACATCAGCTTCAAGTCCGCTCGTTCGCCGAACGCGTTCGGAATGATCTCGAGACGACGGCGCTCGATAACGAACAGCCATTCACGTCATTATCAATATGTTTTTGGATCGACTCTTAGCTAAAACTTGCAGACGGTGTGCATCGGGAAGGCGAGGGGGCCAAACCGCGATCTGGTAGAAAAAACCATAAGGCCCATGTGGGCGGGCACGCTTAAGGGTGCTCGGAATCGCGATGCGCGGCAGCCTAAACGCAGCGCAGCCGAAAAGCGTACGCCGAACCATTGAGGCACCCTCCGTAACGCATGCCGCTCAGCGAGTTTGATATTAAAGAAGCTCTGCGGGATGCCATCGATTGGCTCGTAGCATCGGGAACTTCCCGGCAGCGCCGCGGCTCGTGAAGGCATTGCAGATGCAATTCCGCTGGTCATCATGGGGGACGTCGAACCCGACGATTTGGATGACTTAGCGGCGATCGTCGAGAAGCACGGGCGAGCGGTGCACGACGCCGCTACGCCGGAGGACGTGCAGCACGCCCAACTCAAGGAAGCGCCGCGTTCGATTGCGTGCGTTCGCTTCGGCGCGGTGCCGCGCGATGATGCGCGCCAAAATCACTGTGCAGAGGTACTAGGTTCAGTGACAGCGATTAGGCCATCAAAACTTAATCCCCAGCGCTGCCGGCCTCATCCTCCTGCGCACCTTCGAGGTCTTTCACTTTGAGGCCATGCTCGATAAAAAAGCGGTATTGCGCAAAATTCTTCTCATAGAAGGCTCTATCCTCCACCGGCCCCACCAACTTAAAGGCGTAGTTATAAAACTTGCCGTATGGCGACTTGTCTTTAAACGAGGTCATTTCAAGAATCGCGCCAAAAGACGGCGCGCGCAGGACCTTCAATTTACCGATCAGCTTCCTTGCCACCTTGATGGCCGCCCGCTGCAATATCACCACCGCGGGCGGCAAATCTTGCCGATCCGGAAATGAACACACGATCGAATACATGCGCGTAGCAGCAGGCGGTGAATTAGGATCGCTCGGATTATAGCTGCCCCGTCTATCAAGACGCGATGCCGTCACCGTGCGGGCAGTCCGCCACTTCACTTCGTGGCCGCTCTTGAGCTTAACCGTAAACTCGGTATCGGGGGGCGTCCAATGCTTGCTGTCGTCGGCTCGAGCCAGAATGCCGCCGCCCGCCGCCCGCGGACGCCACAGAATAAAGCGCCAGTCGATGTAAATTGGGCAAATGCGAACAGTCGATCCGAACGATTCATCGATCAGACTGTGCCAAAACTCGCCCGGCTTGGCGTTGTTGAATTCAGTAAGTTCGGGCGACGATGACTGAAGCAGTTTCAGTCGCGGCATTTCTACGTCGCCGACACCCAGCCCGCCAAGGGCCGCATGCTCCCGCATGAACCCGGGCAACTGCGTCTTAGCCATCACGTTCTCCTAGGCCGTGTGGACGAATTGACTAAGATACATGATTGAAGGTCTCACGTTGGGATGCAATCTGATTCACGGATTGCCGGCATGACCACGACAAAGACGAACTGGATTGGCAGGCGGCGATTTTGGTGTAGCGCGCCCGGCCAGCGTCACGGTCTTGGCTTCGTAAGCAGTCTCTTTGGCGCGTTTCGTCTTCACTAGCCGCACGAACGGCCGGCATCGTCGAGCGCCAGCTCGCGCACTAGCGTGTCGGTACGCTCACGCACGCCGAGAATATACAGGAGCTACTGGGCCTTAAGCTCGGCCATGGTCTCGCGCTGGCCTGCCGCGATCGGCGTTTAAAAGGTGCAAAAAATGCTACTTTATAAGATGCAAAAAAAATACGACTTTCTGGGTCGGGGACCCTTGCGTTTTCGAAACATTAATTTAGCATCGGCTTACCGCCGCCGATCAAATGGATCTGAGGACGACGGATATGAGCGAGAATCCCCTGGCGTCGGTGCGATGGCTGCTGATTGTTGCACTCGCGACTATTGCAGGTCCATGGGGCGCGCTGCCGACCGTGGCGAACGCTGCGGAAGCCGATGCGGCGGTTGGCCAAAAATTATTCCAGGATAAAGGCTGCGTAGCCTGTCACACGGTGGGCAAGGGTAATCTTGTCGGCCCCGACCTGAAGGGCGTCACCGCGAGGCGTCCGCGCGAATGGCTGGAGCAGTGGATCGCAGCGCCTGATGCAATGATCGCCAAGAAAGACCCGGTTGCCGTCGGCTTGCTGCACGAGTTCCATGACGTGCCGATGCCCAACCTGGGGCTCAGCAGCTCGGACGCCAGCGCCATGCTCGCTTATCTGGACACCGCAGCGGCGCAAACCTCTGCGCCGGCAACCGAGGCCGCGAGCGCGCCCGCCGTCCAGGGTAATCCTGAGATTGGCAAAGACCTGTTCACCGGTGTGGTGCGCTTTCATAACGGCGGGCCGCCGTGCATGGCCTGTCATAGCGTCGGCGGCATCGGAGCCCTGGGCGGCGGGCAGCTTGGGCCCGACTTGACCGCAGTGGTCTCGCGCTACGGCGGAGCGGCCGCGGTTGATGCCTTCGTCGCCGGCACGCCCACGCCTACCATGCGAGCCGTATGGTCGAAAAACCCGCTGACCACCGAAGAGCGCGCGAGCGTGGTTTCCTTCCTCGCCCAGGCGGCCGTGACCCAACGTCCGGCGCAAGCGATATGGCAACTCTTGGGTCTGGCCGTGCTGGGCCTTGTAATCCTGCTCACGATCGCGGGCTTGAAGTGGCAGAACCGGCTGCGCAACGGGGTGCGGCGTCCGATGATGGCGACACCCACCACCGGCCATTCGGGTCCGTACCGCGGCGGTTGGTTTAAGGGTCCGTTTCACGACGGTTGGAAGGCCCGGTTTAAGTCCGAGCGATATTGACTTCTGAGCGACAATGAAAAGCCGCGCGGTTCCGCGAATGCACCGAGGAGACGCTGAATGAGCTGGATACTCGACCTGGTCAATCCTCAGGAGCGCAAGTGGGAGGAGTTCTATCGCAACCGCTGGTCGCACGACAATATCATACGCAGCACGCATGGCGTTAACTGCACCGGCGGCTGCTCCTGGGCGATCTACGTCAAGGACGGGATTATCACCTGGGAGATGCAGCAGACCGACTACCCGTTACTCGAGAAAGGTTTGCCGCCCTATGAGCCGCGCGGCTGCCAGCGTGGTATCTCAGCCTCTTGGTATGTCTACAGCCCGATCAGGGTGAAATATCCATATATACGCGGCCCGCTGCTCGACCTGTGGCGCGAAGCGAAAAGCAAGTATGCCGATCCGGTGCAGGCGTGGGGCGCGCTGGTCACGGACCCGCAAAAGCGTAAGCGCATCCAGCAGGCGCGCGGCAAAGGCGGTTACCGCCGCGCCAAGTGGGACGACGTGTCGGAGTTGATCGCCGCTGCCGCCCTGTACACGGCGCGCAAGCATGGGCCGGACCGGGTGATGGGCTTCTCGCCGATCCCGGCGATGTCGTTTTTCTCCTATGCGGCGGGTTCGCGCTTCCTCCAGCTCTTCGGCGGCGTGAACATGAGTTTCTACGACTGGTACGCCGACCTGCCAACTTCGTTCCCGGAAGTTTGGGGTGACCAGACCGACGTGTGCGAAAGCGCGGATTGGTATAACAGCAAGTTCATCGTCTCGATGGCGGCGAACCTGAACATGACCCGCACCCCCGATGTGCACTTCGTCGCGGAGGCGCGCACCGAGGGGACCAAGTTCGTAGTCCTCGCGCCGGACTTCAACCAAATCGCCAAGTACTGCGACGAGTGGATCCCGATCCAGGCGGGACAGGACGGCGCGCTATGGATGGCGGTCAATCACGTCATCCTCAAAGAGTTCTATGTCGACCGCCAAGTCCCTTATTTCGTAGATTACCTCAAGCGTTACACCGATTGTCCGTTCCTCGTCGAACTGGTCCCCGATGGGAAGGGTTATCGTTCGGGGCAGTTGCTGCGCGCCAATCGTCTGGCGCGCTACAAAGACGTCGAACACGGCGACTGGAAGATGCTGGTACTAGACGCCAAAAGCAGCGAGCCGCGCATGCCCAAGGGCCAGGTCGGCTTTCGCTGGGCTTCCGCTGCCGAGAAAGGCAAGTGGAACCTCTCCCAGGAGGACGGCCTGGACAACAGCACCTTCGATGCAACGCTGAGCTTCATCGATAAATCTGATGCTGTGGTCCAGGTGAATTTCGACGATTTCGCCAATGGAGTGCCGGGCGCTTCAACGCCCACCGTCGCGCGCGGTGTGCCGGTGCGGCGCATCGCCACCACGAATGGCGAGGTATTGGTAACCACCGGCTTCGACCTGATTATGGCCCAGTGCGGCGTCGGCCGCGGCCTCGCGGGCGCCTACCCGTCGAGCTACGACGACGCGGACGCGCCCTTCACGCCGGCGTGGCAGGAGCGCTACACCGGCATCGGCCGCGAGACGACGATAAGGTTTGCGCGCGAGTTTGCCCGCAACGCGGAGCTCACTAATGGCAAGTCCATGGTCATCGTGGGCGCCAGCGCCAACCACTGGTACTACAACAATCTCACCTACCGCACGGCCATCCAAGCGCTGATCCTGTGCGGCTGCTGTGGAGTCAACGGCGGCGGGATGAACCACTACGTCGGCCAGGAAAAGCTTGCCCCGAATGCACCCTGGGGCACAATCGCCTTTGCTCGCGACT